>Ga0315287_10008257_pt1 | contig 10502 bp, 5 predicted proteins | sample YL17G11_0_MG_FD_205037 | JGI IMG/M metagenome (GOLD analysis project Ga0315287, IMG submission 205037) | Sediment microbial communities from Yellowstone Lake, YNP, Wyoming, USA - YL17G11_0 | ecosystem: Environmental > Aquatic > Freshwater > Lake > Sediment | place: USA: Wyoming | collected...
CGCCGCCGCCGCCGCCGACCCGCCAAACGACACGCACTCGTCCCCGCCCGCCCCGTCGACGTCGGCGTCCTCCCCACCTCCAGCCAGCAACCGGTCCCGGGCCGCGGCGGACGCGGCCTTGGCCGCCACCTTGCGCTCCGCCAGGCGCGCCGCGCGGCGCGCGGGCGGAAACCCTTTGCGCCCGCGCGTCTCCACCGGGGGGGGCACGTGGCGGCCCACGTCGGCGGCGGCGACCGCGCGCGCGAGCGACGCGGGGTCGCGCGCGTGCCGCGGGGGGGGAGGTGGCGACGCGCGTGCGCCCTCGGCCCGCGCCGCGCGCGCGCGCGCGTTGGGCGTCGGCTCGTACCCCGACAAACTGCGCACGCGCGGCCGACCGCGCGCCCCCGCGCGCGGCGCGGGCGTGGGCGCGGGCGGGGGCGCGGGGCGGCGCAGGGGGGTCAGGACGGTCGGCGTCTCGACGCGAGCGAGCGCCTGCACCTGCAGGCTGCCCACCAAAGCGCCCACGTCGACCGCCACCAGGTCGGGCGCCAGGTGGGCATAGCGTTCGGCGGGGAAATTGAGGCGCAGGGGCCAGCGCCGGCGCGGCCGGCCGCCGCCGGCGACCGCGACCGCGGCGGCCGCGCGCGCGGCCGCGTCCGAGTGCAGGGTCAAGAGGTCGACCGCGGCCGCGGCCGCGGCCTCGGAGCGCCAGGAGCCTGCATAGGTGAGGCGCGGGGTCGCCGCGTGCGCGGCGCGCGCTTGCCAAACGCCGGGCGCCGCGGCGGCGCGCACGCCCCGGAAGCGGGAGCCGCCGCGCGGGAGGGGGGGTGGGAGGCCGGATGCGACGTCCACGACCAACGCCTCGACGGACGCGACCCCCGCGCGCGCTCTCGCGGCGAGCGCTCGCGCGAGCGCGCGCGGCACCGCGCCCGCGACGGCGGCCGCCGCCGCGTCCGTCGCCCCGGGCTCCAGATTCAACCAGGGCGCCACCGCGTCCCCCAGCAGGGCGCGGGACGCGAGGTCGGAGGCGGCGGCCGCCGCGCGCGGCGAGCACCACACGCCCAGGTGGTGCGTGGCCTGGGCGCCGGAGTCCCACGCGGTCGCCGTCCACCGCCCGGGGCGCGTCTCTTTGACGCCGCGGTAGCCGGACGGGTTGGGGCGGCCGCGGGGGCCGGAGAAAGGAGTTGGGGGGGTTGCAGCGGACGACAGACAGCGCCTCGCTGAAGCGTTTACCACGCGCGCAGCCTCAATGCCGCGTGCAAGCACGTAAGAATCGACCAAGGACGCGCAGGCGCCTCCCGCCGCCCGCGCCGCGGCGCGGCATGCGGCCGCCGCCGCGCGGCGCAGCATGCGCGCGCCTCCCGCCGCGCCGGCGGGTGTGTGGAATGAGGCGGTCGCGGCGCCGACGGGGCGCGGGCTGGGAGAGTGGGCCGGGGACACGGCAGCCGACGTACTCGCTCGCGCTGTTGCACCACCCTCCTCGCCCCTCTGTCTATCCTCCCGCCTCCAACCCTGCCAGCCGCTCGTGGTGCGCCAGCACGACGCCCTGCACCTTGACGAGCTCGTCCTCGAGCTCGGCCAGGCGCGCGGCGAGGAGGGCGACGTCTGTGGCGGCGGCCGAGGGCGCCGCCGCCGCCGCGCGCTTGTTTGCCGCCTCGCCCGGCCGCGCCAGCAGGTCGGCCGCGCCCAGCGCGTGGCTGGCCAGCGCGTCGACGCGCAGGCAGAAGAGGGACGCCAGGCGCGCGAGCCGGGGCGGCAGGTCGGCGCCGTAGCGCGTGCCGAGCGACGCGCCGCACCCCGCGCACGCCAGCGAGACGCATCCCGCGACTTCGCCGCCGCCGGGGCCGCCGTCGGACGGCGGCGGCAGCGTGGCTGCGCGCGGCGCGCTCCCGACCGCGACGCCGCACACGCCGGTCAGGGCGACCACGCCCAGGGACCGCACGCTGCAGTCGACCAGGGACGAGTCGCCCACGATGGCGCGGCAGGCGCGGCACTGAAAGGCGAGCGCGGGGGTCAGAGGGGCGTCGGAAATGTCAGCGGCGGAGGGCTGGGCGGGCCGCGGGGCGGGCGAGGGCGAGGGTACGCTCATCTGGGATGAGCGGGGCGGGCGGCGGGCGGCGCCAGAGCCGCGAAAAGAGTGGCGCGCGCCGCATCGCGCGGCCTACACTCGCGCTCCGGCGTCGCCCAGCGCCCGGCCGCCCCCGAGGCGCCGTGCAAGCGCGTGCCTGGTCGCGCCCTGTCGCTGAAGTGGCGCGCGAGCCTCGGCGCGTCCCATTTCTGCTGGGATGGAAATCGTGGTGTGCGCCGCGACCGCCCCGCCGCGCACCGCCGACCCCGCCCCGCTCATCGCCCTGGAATGGGGTGGCCTGCTCTCGGGCGGGCGGGACCGGGGCGGGGACGCCAGCCTGGACGGGGGCGCGTCCGACGCGGCGAGCGTCGCGTCGTTCGCCGCGACCCCGCCCGCCCGTCTCGCCGCTCGCGCGGTGCGCATGGAGGACGCGGCTGAAGCGCTGCAGGTAGGAGGCGAGGGAGGGAGGGGGGGAGGGGGGCGTGGTGCGGCCTGCGCTCGCGCGCGCGCGCCGCGCCGGGCCCACCGCCCCCCCGTTTCGTCAGGACGGCCGCCTGCCCGGCGGCCGCGCCGCGCTCTGCATCGACCCCGCCTCGTCCAAGCTGTTTGTTGCGTATCGGCTGGCGGGCGCGCCGTGCGCGTGCGCGCTCGACGCGGCGCCCGCGCGGCGGCGCAGCGCGCGCGCGGGCGCCGCGCTCGCGCTCGGCGACCTCCGCCGCGCCGCCCGCGCCGCCCGCGCCCTGTGCCCCGCCCTCGACGTCCTCGCCCGCGAACTAGACGCGCTCGCCGTGCGCTCCGCGCGCACCGCGCGCGTGGGCGCGGGCGCGGGAGCGCCGCCGCTACTCGCTGCGCTCGCGGGCGGTGTTGCGCCAGCACCCGCGCCGGGCGGCGGCGCGTTGCTCGCCCTGGCCGGGCCCGGGGGCAGCAGGCGGGCCCTTGTTTTGCTGGCGCCGGGCGGCGACGGCCGGCTGCACGCGTCGCGCGCGGCGGCGGGCGGTGCGCCGCGCGGCGCACGCCGCGCGGTCGCCGGCCTGGGCGCGGCCTTGCGCCTGCTGGCCCAAGGCGGCGACGACGACAATGCTGGCGCCGTGTCCAACAACGACGCCCCCCAAAAGAAGGGCGCGGCCACGCCCGGGCGCCGCCGCGCGCTCTCGCTGCGGGCCGAGGCGGGCGCGCCGCGCGCGCCCGTGCTGCCGCCCGCCGGCGCCGCGTCCGACGCCGCGCTGGTGGGGGCCGTCAAAGGTGCTGCCAAGGCGGCGACCGCGGCCGCGGCCGCGCTGCGGGCGGCGGCCGAGGCGAGCGTCGGCGCGGCGGTGACGCCCCGCCCCTCTACGCCGGCCGACGCTGCGACGCCGCGGCGCCCCCCTCGCCCGCGCCCCGCGGGCACGCCGTCCTCCCACCACCTGCACGCGGACGCGCTCATGTCGCCCCCAGGGCGGCGACGGCCGACGGCGGCGGGCGGGAGCTCTCGGCGGCTGTCGCGGCGCGCGCTGGGTGGCGGCGGCAGCCCCCCCCTCCTCTCCCTCGCCCCCGACGCCCCTCTCGACGGCGCGGCCGCCGCCCTCGGCCGCGCCCTGGGCGAGCGCGCCATGGCGGCCGATTTGCGGGCCGTAGTGGCGGCCCGGCGCGCGGCGACGAGGGCGGGCGGGGCAAGCGCGCCGGGGGCAGCGCCGCCGTGCGGCGGCGCGCGCACGCCCGACTCGCACCCGCTGGCGCTCTCGTCCGACGACGAACAAGATGCCGACGCGTCCCCTGCGTCGGCCGCGCTGGCCGCCCGTCTGGCGCCGTGGGAGCGGCAGGGCGGGCTCGGGTGGGCGGCGCCGCACGCCGACGCCGACGCCGCCGACCCTCTGACCACCTCCCTCCTCGCCGCCGTCGCCGCCCTGCCCGCCACCGCGCCGCGCTCGTCATCGGCCAAGGCCGCGCTGGCCGCCGCGGCCGCGGCGGGCGGCGCCCTGGTGGCGGCTGCGGTCGACGCGGCGTGCGCCGGCCCGTCCCAGCGCCTCCCCCCCCGGGCCGCGGCCGCCGCCCTGGCGCTCGCCGACGCGGACGCGAGCTCTCCCGCGCACGCCGCGGTGGCCGCCTGCTGCGACGCGGCGGCGGCCGCGGTGGTGGGCGCGCCCGCGCGCGCGGCGGCGCAGCTCGCCGCCGCCGCGCGCCTCGCGGCCGCCGCCCCCTCGCGCCGGGAGGCGGCCACGCTGGCGACGTCGCCCGCGTTGACCGCGGCATTTGTGCAGCTGGCCACGACCCCTCCGGCCTCTTGGTGCGGCGGGCGGCGTGCGCTCGCGCGCGCCGCGCTCGCCGCCGCCACGTCCGCCCTAGACCGCGCGCCGCCCGCCGCGCGCCGGGCCCTGGCGTCATCCTTACTCCCCCTGCATGGCGACGCAGCGGCCGCGCCCGCCGCGATCGCGGCTGCCGCTCTCGGCGACTCCCCCTCCCCCGCGCTCGCCCCGCTCGCGCCGTCCGTGCTGGACGCCTACCGCGCCCTGGTCGATGCCCTGGCCCAGCTGCCGCCGCTGGACTGCGGCAGCAGCAGCGACGGGGGCGGCGCCGCCATTTTGCCGGGGCGCCTCGACGCTCGTTCCGCCCTCGCGCGCCTCGCCCCCCTGCTCGACCCGCCGTCCGGTCTCGCCCTGCAAGCCGCCCTGCAAGCGCGCGCCCCGGGCGCGGGCGACGCTGCCGTGGCGACCGCGGCGGCGGCGTGCGGCCTGGTCGCGTCCGCGCTCGCCGCGCGCGCGCCCGGCGCGGTCCGCGCGGCCGCCACCCTGGCCGCCGCGCACTACATCGAGTTTGTGGCGGAATACTGTGGGCCGTTTCCGGGCGCGCCCCCGCGGCCGGCGGCGGCCGCGGCGCACGCGCGCGTGCTCCTGGCCGCCGCGCGGCACGGCGGCCCCGCCGCCCGCGCCCGCCTGGCGGCGCTTGCGGCCCTGGAGCTGCTCGCGTCGGAAGCCGGCGCCGAGGCGGGCGCGGGCGCGGGTGTGAGCCCGCGGCGCGAGGCGGCGGCGGCGCCGCGCCACGGGCGGCCGCCCCTGCCGCCGCGGCCGCCGCCCTCCGCGGTCGCGCCCGACGCACCGCTGCGCAGCGTGTCCCGGAGGCGGGGCCCCATGGTGCCTCTGCTCGACCTGGGCTCGGTCGAGGCGCTGGCCGACGCCGGCAACGGGCCGTCGCGCCCGGGCTCGGCCGCGACCGCGCGCGCGCCCCCGGCCGCGCCCCGCCCCGCGTCGCGCACTATGGCCGGCATGACGCTATCGGGCGACCTGGATGACGATGTGCTGGCGCTGGAGGCGGCGGAGGCGGCGGCCGGGGTCAAGTGCGGCGTCGCGCCGGCGACGCCGCGCCACCCCGCGACGCCGCCGCTCGCCGCGCTGGCCGCCGGCGTCGGCAAGCGCGTGGTCGGCGCCCTGCTCACCCCCCTGCGCACGCTGAGCGCGGCGTCCGCAGCCCTCGCCGCACCGCAGCCGGCCACCCCCCGCCCGTCGCCGCGCCCCCCGCCGTGCGTCGAGCTCGCCGCCGAGCGCGCCTCGCGCACGCTGTACGCCGACCCCGAGCTGCATGCGGTCGCGCTGGAGCTGGCGGTGGAGCTGGCGGCGGCCGACGCGGCGGCGCCGCCGTCCGCGGCGCCGACGCCCGGCGCGCCGCTGCCCGCCTCCCGCCCGCTCGCGGCGCTCGCCGCCCACGTGAGCCACCCGAGCAACAGCGCCGTGCTGGCGGTGGTGGCCCGGAGGCTGGCGGGCGCGCCCGGGGCGGGGCGCATGCTCTCGCTCCTCGCCCGGCCGCTGTGGTCCCCCTCCCGCTACGCACCGGGCCGGCGCCTCGCGCACGGCGCGTCCGGCGAAGTCGTCGCCGGTCGCCTGCCGCTCCACGGCGGCGGGTGCGTGCTCAAGGTCGTGACCGGCGACGGCGGCGCGGGCGTCGCGGCGGCGGCGCGCGAGGCGGCCGCGCTCGCGGCCGCCGCCGCGCGCGGCGCGGCCGCCGGCCCGTCCCCCGCCTGCGTCACCCTCGTAGACGCCGGCGCGTCGCCAGGCGGCGGCGGCGCGCTCGTCCTCGCGCCGCGCGGCGCGGCGAGCCTGGCCGCGTGGCGGCGAGGCGCGCCGCCCGCGCCGCGCTGCCAACTCTCTCTCTACCTGCGCGCCTTTGCCGCCGTCGCAGATGCCGTCGGGAGATTGAGCGACGCCGGCGTCGCCCACCTGGACCTCAAGTGCGACAACGTGTTGCTGGTGCCGCGCGAGGCGGAGGGAGGGGGTGGCGACGGCGCCCCCGTGACCCCTGGCCCCCATTTCTGGCGCCCGCCGACCCCCCACCCCCCGTTTGACGTCGTCATCGCGGATTTTGGGTGCGCGGTCGCGTTCAGCGAAGAAGAAAGCGACACCGGCAGCGCCGACGGCGCCTCCACCACCCCGGGCCCGTCGCGCGCCGCCGCGCTCGCCGCCGACGTAGCCGCCCTCGGCCGCCTCCTGTTTGAGCTGCTGACCGGGCGCCAACTGGATGACGGCGCCGGCGCGGCGGCCGCGTGGGCGGGGGCCGCGGGCGGCGCGACGCGGCGCAGCGGGCGCCGCGCGCGGTTGCCACCGCCACCAAGGTCGGCCGCCGACCCCCTGCCCGCCGAGGCCGTCCATGAGCTCGCTCCTTTAGTCGGCGTCCTGCCGCTGCTGCGCGCCGCGCTGGCGCCCGACCCGGCGGCCCGCCCCCGCCCTGCCGCTCTGGCGGCCGCCGCGCGCGCGGCGGCCGCCGCAGCCGACCGCGCGGGCGCGCCCTATGCGCCGCCGCCCGCGGGCCCGCCCCAGGCGCGGCCTGGGGAGCCGTCGCCGACCCGCATCGGGAGGGGAGGGAGGGCGGCGGGGGCGCTGGCGGCGGCAGCCGCGACGGAAGTCGCCTGGCTCGCGCCCGGCCTCGCCCTCTGCCCCTCGCCCGCCGCCGCCCTGGCGCCGCGAGCGCTGGACGACGTGTCCCGCGTGCTGATTGTGGGCGCGGCGCCCGACGACGCCGCAGTGGCGGCGGTGGCGGCAGCCGCCGCCGCAGCGGGCGCCACGGTCGCCGCGGCGCCGCTATACCTGGCGGGTGCCCTGGCCGCCATCGGCGACGTTTCGGCCGAGCGCCCCGTCTGCATCGTTGCGGCCGCGGGCGCGGAAGCGGCGGCCGCGGCCGCGGCGGTCGCCGCGCTCGCGCGCGCGGCACGCGCGCCGCTGCACGCCGCCCTCGCGGCCGCGCGCCGGGCGGCCCTGGTGCTGCCCCTGGACGACGCGAGCGCGGACGCATTGGCCGAGTGGGCGGCGGGGCAGGAGAAGAGGGCGTGAGAGAGAGAGAGAGAGAGAGAGAGAGAGAGAGAGCGGCGAGCGACCCCCACCACCACCACCCTCGACCAACCCGCGACTCTGCTGCTTCGCGCTTGCAAAAGACGACGGGCGCATGGAGTCGGGAAACCGGGCACCGAGGCGGGCGGCGTGGCAGCGACCAAACGGCAGCGGGGGGCGACAACAGAGAGGGGGGGGCGACAAAGACGAGGAAGGGGCGGGCAACCTGGCGGGCGGAGGAAAGAAGTTGCGGCGGCCGCTGGTGTGCGGCCGCGCGCGGCACGGATACGGGGTGGGCGTGGTGTGGGGGCGGTCAACGGGGGGAAGGGGAGGGCACACAGGCGGCGCCGATCAATGGACCGGCGACGGCGACGGCTGCGGCGAACGCGCCGGCGGCGCCGCGGGCGCGGCGCTCCCCGCGCACGCGGCGCCCGCGTCGCGCGAGCTGATGAACCGGCCCTTGACGCGCGGCCTCGCCGCAGCCTGGATGCGGCGCGCGGTGTAGGTCGGGGGCGCGCGGCCCTCGCCCGCGAGCGAGCGCGCGCGCTTGGAGCGCCACCGCGCGAGAGCCGCCGCGCGCGCGGCCGACGGCGGCGGCACGCCGGGAAGGCGCATGGGCGGGAAGAAGGAGGCGTCCTGAAGTGGCGATGGAAGGAGCGCGCCACCGCCACTGCGCGACCGGCGCACACGGCGGCGGTCGTCGACCGGCGGCGTGTCCGGCTGCCCTGACCCACCGGAGCCCGAACCCGAGCCCCAGGAGTGGGTCGCCGTCGCCGCCGTCCAGTAGGCGGCCGCGGCGGCGGCCGCGGCGGCGGGCGCGGCGACGCCCCAGGCAGGGGCGGGGATGCCGACCGCAAACGGCGGCGGCGGCGCGCGGCGCGGGACGTGCACCGACATGGGCGCCTTGAGAGGGGCGGCGGTCGAACGGGCGCGCTTGGCGAGCGGCCGAGGCGCGGGCACGCGCTCGCGCTCTCCGCCGCTGCCGCCGCTGCCGCCGTCGTGCACCGGCCACAGCCGGGACAAGTCGTCCGTGGGCTCCCCGCACCCCGACCGCGCGCCGCGAGACGCCGACCGGTCGCGCGGGTCGCGCCGCGAGTCGCCGCGGTCGCGGTCGGACGACGGCGCCGACCAGCGCAACGCCTCCAGGCCCGACCCGCCCGACCAGGTGGGCATGATGAGTTCGACGTCATCGTAGTCGGTGGGGGCGGGGGCGGGGGGCCAGGAGGAGCCGGCGACGAGGCCGCGCGGCGCGAGCGCGCCGCCGCCGCTCGCGCCGGACCCGGAGCCGCCCGAGGAGTCGCCCGGCGCGGGCGCGGCGCCGATGGCGCGCATCCCCCAGCCGCCGCCGGGGCGGGGCGACCGGGGCGAGCGCGGGCCGCGCGAGCCTTCGGAGAGCGAGGACGGCGCGGGAAGGGGAGGGGGCGGCGGCGCGCGCGCCGCCGCCGCCGCCGCCGCCGCCGCCGCCTTCCCCCCGCCAGCGCTCTTGCGGCGCCCGCTGGAGCGGCCGCCGCGGCCGACGGGCGCGCGCGGCGAGTCGCCGCGCAGGCGCGCGGGCGGCGCGCGCGGGCGGGCAGACGGGACGCGCGCGGCGGCGGCGCGGGCCGTGCCGGGGTCGGGGCCGGCAGCATCGAAAGGCGCGTCAAGCGGGATAATGGGCGCGGGGCTGAGGGTGGTTGGAAGGACCGGCGGCGCGTCGGAGGTGTTGGGGGTGGCGCGGGGGCCGGGCGGCCAAGCTCGCGCATCGGACCTCCCCGCCGCGCCGCCCGCGGCCCGCAGACCCCCGTCCGCTCGCGGGGCGATGCAGTGCACTTTTACGCGCGTCCCTGGCGAGGGCAACAGCTCACCTGGGGTCCATGGAGGCCGCGCGGCACGCGCCGGCGCGCGGATGGGATGGCGGTCGCCGCCTGCGTCTCCCGCGCTCGGCGCGGTGTGGCGCCCCTTCTGATGCTGGCGCAACGCGTGTCGCGTGCCTCGGGAGGCAGCGCGGCGGTCTCGGGGGACGCTGGAGGGGGAGGCGACGCCGGTGAGGGCGGGGAGTGGGCCGCCGCCCGCGGCGAGCCACAGTTGTGTCCGACTCGACCCCTTTTTCCCGCCGCCGCGTCCCGCCATGCGCGCCCCGCTCGCCGCCCGCCCCCGGCCGATCGCCGGGGCCGCTCCCGCCCCGATGCGCGTGGCCGCGCGTGCGCGCCGCGCCAGCGCCATGGCGCCGCAGCTGCAGGTGGGGCGAGAGGGTGGGCGCTGCTGTGGGCGCCCGATTAGCGCCGATTGAGGGCGCGCCGCCGACGCCAACCCCCCTCCCTCCCAGCGCCGCCCCCTCGCGCCGGCGCCGTCGGCCGCGCCGCCGTCCGCGTCCCTCGCCCCCCCCGGCTCCGCGCCCGCCTTCCAGGCGCCCGCCGGAACGGGCGTGGGCTTCTACACGGGGTCGGACGACGGCTTCGCCTACTGCGACTCGGTCAAAGTGGACGACGTGCGCGCGGTGGCGGAAGCGTCCCCGTTCTACCTCTACTCACAGGCCAAGCTGACGGCCAACTACGCGGCGTACGCGACCGCTCTGCAGGGCGTCGACGCGATCATCGGGTACGCCGTCAAAGCAAACCACAACCCGTCGATCATGCGCCACCTGCGCGCCCTGGGCTCGGGCGCCGTCCTCGTGTCGGGCAATGAGGTCAAGGCCGCGCTGGCGGCGGGGTTTGACCCGGCGCGGTGCGTGTTCAACGGCAACGGCAAGCTGCCGTGGGAGCTGGAGCTCGCCGTGGCCGCGGGCACCCTCGTCAACGTCGACTCCGAGTTCGACTTGGACAACGTGGCTGCCGCGGCGAAACGGGCGGGCAAAAAGGCCCGCGTCTTGATCCGCATCAACCCGGACGTCGACCCGCAGGTCCACCCCTACGTGTCGACGGGGCTGGCCTCGTCCAAATTCGGCATCCGCAACTCGCACCTCGACTGGTTCCTGGACGCGATCCGGGCCCAGAGCGACGCGCTCGAGTTGGTGGGCGTCCACTCGCACTTGGGGTCGACGATCTCCAAGGTCGACATATTCCGCGACGCCGCCACCATCATGGTCGGCTTTGTGGAGCGCATCCGGGCCGCCGGGTTTGGCGGGCTCAAGTGAGGATTGGGGGGGGGGGAGGGCGGGGGCGAGGGGGCGGCCCCGTGGCGCCCCG
>Ga0315287_10008258_pt1 | contig 10501 bp, 6 predicted proteins | sample YL17G11_0_MG_FD_205037 | JGI IMG/M metagenome (GOLD analysis project Ga0315287, IMG submission 205037) | Sediment microbial communities from Yellowstone Lake, YNP, Wyoming, USA - YL17G11_0 | ecosystem: Environmental > Aquatic > Freshwater > Lake > Sediment | place: USA: Wyoming | collected...
AGAAATAAGTGATGTATTGGCCGCTCAGATTTGGGTCAGATTGGGACGCGATCGATTGAGCGAAACCGGAGGCGTAGTCCTGCTACGTTGAGGATTTCGCGATTGAGGAGCGGCACAAGATGGCCCGAAGATGAGATGGAGAATGGGTCAGTTATTTGTTGACGGGTCCTTTGCTCTCTGTACGGGGTTGAGGTAAGACTCATTACATCGAACGATCCGTTTGTGGCCTGTCACTGGCAACTTTGAACTACTTTGATGATCCCGCGGTGGACGGCCTCGACGTCCTGACCGGCATCAACCACGACAAATCCTTCACGTTCCCGAGCTAATCGAAGAAATCCATCACGGACGTTCTGGTGGTAGTCACGGCCTTTTTGCTCCATGCGATCCAGAGATCGCTGCATCCGGCTGGCAGCGGTCTGTAGGTCCACATCCAGGATCACCGTCAGGTCGGGCCAGACCCGCTCTAAGGTCTGCTCTGCAACGCCTATCACCTTGGCTATCCCAAAACCGCCTGCATGGCCTTGGTAGGCACACGTGCTGGAGAGCCACCGGTCCAGGACCACGCACTGGCCGGTCCGCAGGGCCGGCGAGATCTTCTCCGACCACAGTTGTGTACGCGAGGCCATATAGAGCAGCAGCTCGGTCATGGTGGACATCTGCAGGTGCTCAGGGCTGAGCAGGATCCTCCGGATCTGCTCTCCGATCTGCGTGTCACCCGGATCGCGGAAGGTCGCCGTGTCCACGCCTTGCGTGGCCAGCCACAGGCAGAGCCGCTTGACCTGCGTGCTCTTGCCGCACCCATCCGGCCCATCCAGGACAATGAACCGACCGGACAGGCCCATGCGTCGAAGGACCTCAACCTGCTTGGCCATCGCCTCCGGCGCCGTATCCCCAGATATCCGGTCTGCTACACTCATCAGTGCCACCTAGAGGCTATTATAGCCGCTCCCAGTTGGCGTGCCTATCCTGTCAGGCAGTAAGCCGTGGTGATTCATGCCCCACGATCAGAGATCTTTGTACGTGGTCGGTTCAAAGTTCGTGGCCATGGTCCAGACCGCTGCCTTGCACCGGGTGACGCGGAAGACCACGAGCAGGTCGTAACCGTGCTGCTCGATCCAGGGCTTCATGAAGGGACGGGCCTCCAAGATCTCCTTCTTCAGGGCCATGTCATTAATGCTATTCCAGGATAGATCCCTCGCTGCGTTCAGGATGACCGCTGCTATTCTATGATAGATCCCTCGCTTCGCTCGGGATGACGGCTTTCGCCGTCATTTCGTAAGGGCAAAATTCTCCTCCCCTACCAGTTGCTGTATCTGGCGGCAGAAGTCCACGTCCGGGTCCACGCTCAGGTGCTTGTCTGCGGTGACGTAGACCTTGCCCCTCTCGGTCTCCACGGCCACGAGGACCGGGCTCTTGCCCCGGTGGCGCTGGCATATGGCACGGATCTGCGAGATCCTCTCCTGGGTGACCTCCTTGGCGTGCAGGCGGATCCGCACCTTGGCCGCTACCTTACGGCGGATGTCCTCCAGCGGGATGACCTCCGACGCCAGGATGTTCGGTCGCTCTCGGCTGTGGTCCACGCGGCCCCGGACAAAAACCACCTTGTCCTCTCCCACCAAAGACCCGAATTCATTTAGGACCGACGGAAACATCACCACGTCCACCTGGCCCTGCAGATCCTCCAGGGCGAAGACCGCCATCTTGGCCCCGGCGTTGCGGCCGTTCTTGGTCAGGTTGTAGCGGACCTTGGCAACCATGCCTCCGATCACCACCTCCTTGTCCCGGCCGATCTCGGCCAGGTGTGCCGTGTCGGCCGTAGAGTAGATGTCGATGGTCTCTGCGTGGTGGCTCAGTGGATTGCTGGTGACATAGAAGCCCAGGACCTCTTTCTCATAGGCCAGCATCTGGGCCTCGGGCCAGGGCGGCACATCCGGTAGGTGCTGGTGGTCCTGTGCGTAGTCATCAGCGGCCATGCGGCCGAACAGGTTCATCTGGCCGGCCAGTCGATCCCCCTGGAGGCTGGCGCCGCTAGACATGGTCCTTTCCAGCCCAGCCATCATCTGGTGGCGGTTGCCGCCCAGCCGGTCAAAGGCTCCTGCCTTGATAAGGGCCTCAATGACCTGCTTGTTGACGGCTCGAAGGTCCACGTGCTCACAGAAGTGGAACAGGCTCTGGAACCGACCCGCCTTGTCGCGTGCGGTCCTGATCTGTTCAACCGCCCGCTCGCCCACGCCCTTGACCGCAGCCAGGCCGAATCGGATCACGCCCTTGCGGTCGTGCCCCTGATAGAGCGGCGTGAAGGACACGCCGCTTTCATTGACGTCCGGCGGCATGACCTCGATGCCCATGTCGGTGCACTCACCGATGTATTCGACGACCTTGTCGGTGTCGCCCATTTCATAGGTCAGCAGCGCAGCCATGAACTCGAGCGGCCAGTGGGCCTTCATGTACGCGGTCTGGTAAGCCACGAAGGCATACCTGGTCGAGTGACTCTTGTTGAAGCCGTATCCGGCGAACCGCTCGATGATCTCCCAGACCTGTTCGGCCTGCTGGTTCGTCAGTCCCTTGCCCATGCAGCCGGCCACGAACCGCTCCCGCTCCTTGGCGATCATGTCGGCCTTCTTTTTGCTGATGGCCTTGATGAGCTTGTACGCCTCGCGGAGCGGGATGTCCCCCAGGCGGTTGCAGATCTGCATGACCTGCTCCTGGTAGCAATTCTTGACGACGATGCCGTTGGCAACGAGGTTGTGATGGTCGGCCACCGACATCCCGTAGAACTGCTGATCGTGGACCCGCTCGACCTGTGCGATGCGGTAATAACGGACCCCGCCGAGATCGATCCCCGCCTTGTGCGCGGTGACCGATTTGACAAACGGAAAGTCGTGTTTCATGCCGCCCCGCATGATGCCGGTTCGGGCGGAAAAGGCACGAAGCGATTCGCCCACAGGGACCGCCTCGAGCAGACGAGGCCGAGGGACCCAGCCCACGGACAGGCCCTGGGTCAGTCTCCCTGCAAATCGGCGGACGAGCAGATAGGGTCCGACCAGGTCGGACAGGATTTCGAGATCCCAGAACTGGATGCGGTTCGGCCGGATCGTCGTGGGTATGCCTTCCAACTGGCAGAGGCGACGGACATCCTCAAGCAGCGTCTGCGAACAGGACGTGAGGAAGCAGACGCCTGACTGCTTCGTACTCACGGCCGTGCATCCGTCCGCGTCCAGCAACCCTGCAAGAAAGGCCGCACGAACCTTGCCCTTGCAGCGGAAGAGGACGTCGGGGACGTGCTTGTGCCGGGCCGGCACCTTCATGCCGAGTGTGTCCAGCAGGTGGTGCAGTCGGGTCTTGCGGTTGCCGTGCGCAGGATCGTTGAGCAGGTCTGGATGAGACAGGCTCAGATACCAGCACCGGCCATGGAAGTATTCATGGGCCTGCAGCGACGGCATTCGCTCCTGAATCCAGGCAAGGACCCGGCGATGGTCCTCCTCTCTCCCAGTGGCCAATGAAATCCCCTTGCCCGTCATTGCGCCGTCCCCGACCAGGGCACCCAATAAATAAGCGACGTCCTCGTCCGCCCCGAGCCAGGGGGCCAGGTCACCGGTTGTGGCCCGGGCCTGGGGCATGTACCGTCCCACGGCGACCAGATCCATGTCAGGGTCAAGATCCCCTGCCTCCTTGAGGCCGTCATAGGTATAGACTTGGTGGTCCTCGGTAAGAGTCACTGAAAAGCCGTTTTCAAGCGTGATCCGGACACCGTCGCCTCGCCGGGTGGGACCGCATCCGTGGCAGGGCTTGACCTCAAACCGTGACGTCTCCCTATTGAGGGAATGGACCTCATCGCCCCTCCGCACGTCCCGGATGGGTTTCTCTGAGCCATCGGCCATGGCGATTCGAGTATCCTCATGGATACACATGATCCCGTAGGTCTCTTTGAGGACCTCGGTCATGATCGGGTGGGGCAGGCTCCAGGCGACTCCGTGTTTGCGGTCGATGTAGTCCGGGATCAGCACCATCGGCCCGGGCCGATACAGTGCGTTGGCCGCGATCAGGTCCTCGATGCGGTCCGGCTTCATCTTCATCAACAGGCTCTGCATGCCGCCGGACTCAAACTGGAAGATGCCCTTGGTCCTGCCCCGGGTAAAGACCTCATAGGTCTTCTTGTCGTGCAGGTCGAGCCTCTCCAGGTCGACGGCCACGCCATGCAGATCCTTGACCAGTTGCTTGGTCCGCTCCAGCACGCTGAGGGTCTTGAGGCCCAAGAAGTCCATCTTGAGCAGCCCCACCTTCTCCACGATCGGACCTTCAAATTGCGTGATCAGGTCGTCGGAGCCGGACTGCCTGTAAAGGGGCACAAAGTTCGTCAGCGGCTCATCAGCCACCACCACTCCCGCGGCGTGGACCGAGGCGTGACGGGCCAGGCCCTCGAGCTTGCGACCGATGTCGATTACCTTGCGGGTGACCGGATTGTCCTCATAGGCCTGCTTCAATTCCGGCTCGGTCTCCATGGCCTTGTCGAGCGTCATATCGAGCGAGGCCGGCACCAGCTTGGCCAGCCGGTCCGCCTCATCCAGCGGCACGCCCATCACGCGGCAGACGTCGCGGATCACGGCCTTGGCCTTCATGGTCCCAAAGGTGATGATCTGGGCCACGTGGCCGTATTTCTGGCGTACGTAGTCGATGACCTCCTGGCGGTGGACCTGACAGATGTCGATATCGATATCGGGCATCTCGCTCCGCTCCGGGTCCATGAACCGCTCGAACAGCAGGTTGTACCGGATGGGGTCCACGTCACACAGACCAAGGCAGTAGCCCACGATCGTGCCCACGCCGCTGCCCCTGGCGCCCAGGGGGATGCCATGCTGGTGCGCGTATCGGCAGAAGTCCCACACGACAAGGAAATAGCTGGAGAACCCCTTGGACTCGATCACCTCCAGCTCCCGGTCGATCCGCTCTTTGATCTCTCCTTTGACATCGCCGTACCGCTCCTTGGCCCCTTCGTGCACCAGCCGGGTCAGGAACTCATCGGGCGTTGAGCCGTCCGGCGGTCGGAACCTGGGGGCGTGACAGCTCTTGAGGTCCAGGTCAACGTGACATCGCCGGGCGATCTCGAGGGTCGTATCACAGGCCTGCGCCAACTCCGGGAACAGATCCCTCATCTGCTGCGAGGTCTTCAAGTACACGCTGGGCGGATAGATCAGCCGGTCCGGGTCCGTGGCGTGTTTGCCCGTACTGATTGCGCAAAGGCAATTGTGGGCCTCGTAGTCGTCCTGGTCGAGGAAGTGCACGTCGTTGGTAGCCACCAGGCCCAGCCCCATCTGTACGGCCAGGTCGCGCAGCCCCTCGGTGACATCTGGAATAGCCTCTGGGGCGCCCTCTGGGCCCGCGGCCTCGTGGCGCTGTACCTCGAGGAAGAAACGGTCCTGTCCAAAGATCCGGGCGTATTCCTCGGTCGCCTGGCGGGCCGCAGTAATGTCACCCCTGACCAGTGCAGACGGGATCTCGCCCTTAAGACACGCGGAGCACCCGATCAGACCATCATGCAGGTCAGCCAGGACCTGCTTATCGATCCGCGGCCTGTAGTAGAAGCCCTCGGTGTACCCAATGCTCGAGAGCTTCAGGAGGTTCTGGTACCCGGTCCTGTTCTCGGCCAGCAGGATCAGGTGATCCGCCGCCTCGCTGATTCCAGTCTTTGACTTGTCCAGCCGGCTGCCTGGGGCTACGTACGCCTCCATCCCGATGATCGGCTTGATCCCAGCCTCCAAAGCCTTGTTGTAGAAGTCCACCACCCCGAACATGTTGCCGTGGTCGGTGATGGCCACGGACTCCATGCCCAACTCCTTGCACCTCTTGAAGAGCCTGTCAAAACTGATCGCCCCATCAAGCAGCGAGTACTGGCTGTGAAGATGAAGATGGACAAATCCCTTGCCCGACATAGGCATCTAAATCCTTTGCCAAAGAGAACTTAATCCTCCAGTGTGTGCCACCAAAGGCAAACATATGATAGGTTGACCTCTGAGGGCTGTCAAGGATCACCAGAAGATAAGCTTCCATTGCCTACAACTGAAGGGATCGTTACACTACCGCGGGTTGTCAACCAGGAGGTAGTTACTATGTCCAAAGCATTGGTCGGACTCATCGGCGGAACAGGCATGGGCGATGCCCTGGCGGGGCATCTGACTGGCATCAAGAGCCACGAGATCGATACACCTTTCGGCAGGCCAAGTGCCGCGATCCTGGTCGGCCGCTTTGGGTCCAGAGACGTGGCCTTCTTGAATCGCCACGGCGACGGCCACCGCCTCAACCCCAGCCGCATTCCCTATGCCGCCAATATCTTTGCCCTCAAGAGGCTGGGCGTGCGCACGATCATCGCCAGCTGTGCGGTCGGCTCCTTGCGACACCGGATCGCACCGGGACACATGGTCGCTGTAGATCAGTTCATCGACAAGACCTTTAGACGCCAGGGCAGTTTCTTTGACGCCTGTTGCGCGGCCCACTGCGAGATGGCAGATCCGGTATGCAGCAGGATCCATGACGCCATGGTCAAGACCGCCGGGGCCCTCAAGGTCAAGACCCATCCGAAGGGGACCTACGTGTGCATGGAGGGGCCGCAGTTCTCTACCCGCGCAGAATCACTGATGCACCGGACCTGGGGCGGCGACCTGATCGGTATGACGGCCCTGCCTGAGGCCAAGCTTGCACGCGAGGCGCAGGTTTGCTATAGTCTGATCGCCCTGGTCAGTGACTATGACTGCTGGCAGGCACACGAGACCGGCAAGGAGAAACAGACGCTTCTTGCGGAGATCCTCGGCAATCTGAAAAAGGCAACCGACAACGGTCTCGAACTGATACGGGCGGTGCTGGCCGGCGACGCCGAATTGGTGGACGAGGCCTGTCCGTGCCGCCGGAGTCTGGACCTGGCCGTCTGGACCCGGGCAGACGCCATCGATCCGCATGAAAGGGAAAGGCTAAAGGTGCTTTTCCAATAGCACAGAGAAGGTGAGTTTTGAAAGGATGGCTCTATGGGAGTGTTGATGAGACTGGTCATGTTCGGCTTATTCATGGCTGCCGCCGTTCTCTCGAGCGGGTGCATGATCATCAGCGACTAGCAGGCCGGGGGACTTAGGACCCGCGAAGAAATAACTGACCCATCTTCCATCTCATCTTCAGGCCATCTTGGGCCGCTCCTCAATCGCGAAATCCTCAACGTAGCAGAACTACGCCTCCGGTTTCGCTCAATCGATCGCGTCCCAATCTGACCCGAATCTGAGCGGCAGATGTATCACTTATTTCTTCGCGGGTCCTTATCTGCCGTACACGGGCTGAACCTGGGACTGAAGCCGGATGTTCTCTGCGGACGTAACCGGGTCGGGCAGGGCCTGATCCGGGTAGCGCCGCTGCAGGGCCGCTGCCACCAGGCCCACGAACATCGGATGCGGTCGCAAGGGACGCGAGGTCAGGCACGGATGGGCCTGGGTGCCGATGAAGAATGGATGCGACGGCAGTTCCAGGATCTGCATGATGGGCTGGTCCGGGGCCTTGCCGGAAAAGACCAGCCCTCCCCGCTCCAGGGTCTCGACGTAGCGAGGATCGACCTCATAGCGGTGCCGAAACCGCATGCGGGCAGATGAGGCCTTGCCAAAGAGTCGCCAGGCCAGGGTGTCCGGCCTTAGCTCAACGTCCCGGCCGCCCAACCGCATGTTGCCGCCCAGACCCTCGATCCGCTTTTGCTCAGGCAGCACATCGATCACCGGCTCGTTGGACTTGGCATCGATCTCGGTGCTGTTTGCGCCCGCAAGGCCGCAGACGTTGCGGGCAAACTCAACGACCGCCATCTGAAACCCGAAGCACAGGCCCAGGTACGGGAGGGCGTTCTCGCGGGCGTACCGGATACAGGCGATCTTGCCCTCGGCCCCTCGCGTGCCGAATCCGCCCGGAACGATGATGCCGTCCACGTCCTTGAGCTTGACCGCCGCGTTCTTGTCCGTCACGCCGGTGGTCTCGATCCAATCGATCTTGACGTTGCAGCCCAGGCAGATCCCGGCGTGTTCGAGGGCGTTGATGATCGAGGCGTAACTGTCGCGGACGCTGGTGTACTTGCCGGTGACGCCGATGGTGACTGCATTGGTCGCCGCGCCGATTCGGTCGGTGAAGTCACACCAGCGGCCCCATGCCTTGCGCTCCTGACGGAGGTTGATCCGGTCCTCGATCCGCAGCAGCCGAATGACCTCGAAGTCCAGGCCGTTGTCCCGCAGCATGGCCGGGATCATGTAGATGGAGGCCGAGTCCGGCAGGCTGATGACCCGCTCGATAGGTACGTTGCTGTACACGCTGATCTTCTGGCGGGCCTTCTCATGCACCGGATTGCTGGCCCGGCAGGCGATGATGTCCGGCTGCACGCCGCACTGCATCAACTGCTTGATGCCCAATTGGGCGGCCTTGGATTTCTGCTCACCGAGGGTGGGCGGTTCCATGATATACGTCAGGGCCACGAAGCAACTGCTGCCAGGGCCTTCCTCGTAGGCAAGCTCCCGCATGGCCTCGATGAAGTAGGCGTTTTCCAGATCGCCTACCGTGCCGCCGATCTCGATGAAGATCACGTCGGCGTTGGATTGCATGGCCAGCTCCCGCAGGCGGAGTTTGACCTCGCCGGTTACGTGCGGAATCATCTGTACGTCGCGGCCGAGGTAATCACCGTGTCGCTCCTTGTTAAGCACCGAGCTGAAGATCTGGCCGCTGGTGGCGAAGTTGGCGCGGGACAGATCCTGGTCCAGCATCCGTTCGTAAGTGCCCAGGTCCATGTCACATTCCATGCCGTCGTCCAGGACAAAGACCTCGCCGTGGCGGAAGGGATTCAAGGTGCCGGAATCCACATTGAGGTAGCCTTCCAGCTTGATCGGCGCGACCTGCAGGCCCTTATCCTGCAGGAGTTTGGCCAGACACGAGGAGAAGATCCCCTTGCCCAGGCCGCTCATGACCGTGCCCATGACAAAGCAGTACTTGGTCTTGCCCTTCTTGTATCCGGCCGGGATGGGCGAGAAGAATTCGCTGTCTGTGGAAGTATCACTAACCGAAGCCAATAGATCCTTATTCATTGAATGGTCCTATGCATCACCTCTTTGCGTGTATCTCTTGACGAACTCCTCGTACTGCTGGGGCGTGTCGATCCCATCGCAGGTGTGCTCGACCTGGCCGACGAGGATGCTGTAGCCGTTCTCGATGGCCCGCAATTGCTCAAGCCTCTCGATCTTCTCCAGGGGCGTCTGCGGCAAGTTGGTCAGCTCCAGCAAGAACTCCTTACGATACGCATAGATCCCAATGTGCCGCATGTAATATTGGAGGGGCCCGACACCACCGGCTTTCCGGTCATACGGGATGACTGACCTGGAAAAGTATATCGCCCGGCCAAAGGAATCGGTTATAACCTTGACGATATTAGGGTCCGCGATCTGCTCTTGGCTCTGGAACTGGCTGCCCAAGGTGGCCATGTCGCCATCGCCTGCCTCGATCAACAGTTCCGCCACCCGGTCGATGTGGGAGGGGTTGATCTCGGGTTCGTCGGCCTGGAGGTTGACCACTATGTCCGTCTTGAGGTTGGCGGCCACTTCGGCGATTCGGTCCGTGCCGCTTTGATGGTCCTCGGAGGTCATCACGCAACGTGCGCCGAAGCCCTTGACGGCTGCTAAGATCCTCTCGTCGTCCACTGCGATGAGTATCTCCGAGGCGAGCTTCGCCCTGAGGGCCTGCTCATAGGTGTGCTGGATCAGGTACTTGCCTGTGGCCTTGGCCAGGACCTTGGCCGGGAACCGCGACGAATCGTACCGGGCCGGAATCACCACAACGACCTTCATATGGACCATTATCTTAGGGCATGGGCCGCCCTTTGTCAACGCCGGAAGATCATTCGAACCAGGGAACTTGATAAAATCCAATCGCCACCGCTATGTGCGGAGAGACCACGGCTCAAGCCAGGTAAACCTCGTCCTTGGGCCTGACCACAGGCACACGATCCCGATGGGCAGCCAAATCTTCCCGGGTCAGGGCAAAACTCGGGGCCATCTCGATCACGCAATCCGTCTTGCCCCCCCCGGTACGGGGGACCTCCACCCCTGCAGCCTCCAGCCAACGGGCCGCACGCTCGATCATCATCTCCCTGCAGGACGCTGGGCTGTCCACGCCCGTGGCATTCTTGATGGGAGCAAACTCCTCATCGCGGATGGTCTCCAGGATCACGGAGTGGGTGGCCAGGGGCAGGGCGTCAAACACGAAGCTCTCCAACTTGATGCCATTGGGCGAAGTGGGCTCGATATGCCTGCCGGTTTGATCGATATGGGGGATCTTCTTGACTGCCTTGTGCAAGGGCAGGGCAAAGCCGCCAGCGTTTAGCCGTTCCACATAAGACCGGCTGATAACGTGGATACCGATGCTACCCAGCTCAAAGACCAAGGAGCCGTCCGGTTTGCGCAGGTGCGCAAGTTCGTCAGGAAGATCGCTGTATTCAATA
>Ga0315287_10008259_pt1 | contig 10500 bp, 6 predicted proteins | sample YL17G11_0_MG_FD_205037 | JGI IMG/M metagenome (GOLD analysis project Ga0315287, IMG submission 205037) | Sediment microbial communities from Yellowstone Lake, YNP, Wyoming, USA - YL17G11_0 | ecosystem: Environmental > Aquatic > Freshwater > Lake > Sediment | place: USA: Wyoming | collected...
CGTGCGGGTCGTGAGCGGAACATCACCGATTTTCAACCCGCGCAGCTACCAGGAAGGCAGTGTGTGGCCGTTGATGACCGGATGGACGGCGCTTGGCGAATACACATACGGCAACTCCACTCAGGGGTTCACGCATCTCATGAACGTCATGCGCATCAAAAATCTCTGGGCCCTGGGGTTCGTGCAGGAAGTGATGCACGGTGCGGTGAACCGTCCGGGCGGCGTCTGCCCGCATCAATGCTGGTCCGAGACCGCTATCCTGCATCCCGCCATTGAGGGGATGATCGGCTGGAAACCGGACGCGCCTGAAGGGTCCGCAGCACTTCGTCCCCGGTTTCCCATCCACTGGGATTCGGCGTCCGTGTCAAACCTGCGAGTCGGTTCGACCGTTTTGCAGTTGACGATGAATCGTTCGCTGCGCTCGACGGTCTATACGTTGCGGCGGCTGGCAGGGCCTTCATGTGTCGTGCACCTCGCACCGGAAATTCCTGCCAGCATGGAGATCACCGCCGTGAAGGTCAACGGTGCGCGGAGAAAGTTTGACCGCGGGACCTTCCGCGGGACGTTGCGTACTCCCATCCCCGTCAGGGTAAAGGACAAAGCGACGGTGGTGCTGGAACATACCGGAGGGATTGCTATGGTGCCGGTTATCCCGCGCCCTGCGCCCGGCGACAGCGCCATGGGGACGCGTATCATTTCGACGGAGTTGGATGACGGTATGTACACGATCGTTGTCGAGGGGAAGCAGGGGGAGGAGGTGGTGTTTCCCGTCGTGTTGTTCGACCACGCACTCCCCTCGGTTCAAGGGGCGTGGATCCGCGCCGGGCTGCGTCGGGGCCTGGCTGAACTGGTGGTAACGTTCGACGGCGCAGCGCCCTCGCTCCAGCGGAAGACCATCCGGCTTCAACTGAGATAGGAACGGAGCTTTCGCATGAAACGCAGGCTGCAACGTAAACGCAAGCCGGGGACGGCTGGATCCCGGCGCGTCACCGCGCTGGATGTCGCAAACGCCCTGGGCCTCTCGACGATGACCGTGTCGCGTGCATTGAACCGGAGGCCGAACGTGGACGATGAGACCCGGGCCCTGGTTTTCAAAGCGGCCAAACATCTGGGTTACAGTCCGAACGATATCGCCAAGAGTCTCGCCCTGAACAAAACCGAAATCATCGGTGTTGTGGTGCCGGAGATATCCCACTCCTTCTTCCCCGAGGCGATTCGGGGGATCGAAGAGGTCACCTATGAGGCAGGATATCAACTGATTCTGACACAATCCGCCGAAATCGCCCTGCGGGAGCGCAATGCTATTCAGACACTGGAATCCAAACGGGTCGACGGCATTCTCATTTCGACAGCCCAGGATATCACCGATTCCCAACTGTATGAGAAGATTATCCGGGTGGGTGTCCCGGTGGTGTTTTTCGACCGGTGTATCCGGGGCATCGGAGCGACATGTGTCAGCATTGACGACGAGGAGAGTTCCCATACAATTACCGGACATCTTCTTGATCATGGCTACCGGAGTATCGGGCATCTTGCCGGACCGCAGAAAATTTCAGTGGGGAAGGAGCGTCTCATTGGGTTCAGGCGTGCGATGGCCGACCGCGGAGTTCCCGTTGATGAGACTCTCATTGTAGAGTGCGGGTTTCAGGAATCGGGGGGCTATGCGGCCATGAACCTGATTCTGGATCGTCCCACAGAAGAGCGCCCGCAAGCGATTGTTGCCGTCAATGATCCGACGGCCTTCGGTGCAATGAAGGCGATTCATGATCGGGGACTCACAATCCCGGATGACATTGCCGTCGTCGGGTTCTCGGATGATATCCGCGCCTCGTTAATGCCCGTTCCTCTGACAACAATCCGGCAACCTGCCTACACCCTCGGCAAACTCGCAGCGGAAAAACTCCTGGCGTTCATAGACGGGAAGTCTTCCGGGCCCGAGGAACTCGTCGTGAAAACCGAACTGGTCATCCGCAGTTCCTGCGGGTGCGGCAATGGCCGGCGCCTTCCGCTTTCAGGAACCGCTGTATGAAGCCCTATATTGCTGTCCCTTCACTTTTGAAGCCCTGAGCCGCAGAGGACGTAGATGCCACAGGTCATCGAAATCGGCGTCACCGCTGAAGACATCGCCGCCCGGCGAAAACGCGTCGAACATGCGAAACACTTCGAGTGGCCTGATCGAGTCCCGGTAATCCCGGCAATCGCCCACCGGTTTCTGGTCCCGAAGACCGGCACACGTTTCCCGGACTACTACAGCGATGCAGAAATAATGCTCCGTACTCAAATCCTTGCGCAGAAGTGGCTTCTTGAACATGTCCGGACTGATGCGTACAGCATCACCGGTCCCTGGGTGGGCGCATGGACGGATTTTCAGAACACCTTCGAAGCCGGGAGTCTCGGATGTGACATCGTGTTTTCGGATGACGACATTCCCTGGGTAGGGAATGGTTGGGTGAAAACGGACGAAGATCTCCGGCGTCTGGAGTCAATGGATTTCGTTCATACCGGAATCAATGCCCGCCAGATCGCTTACCGTCGGGCAATGATGGATGTCGCAGAGCGGTATCCCGTGCGTTTCCTCGGAGGCGAAGTGTTTTATCCCGGCAGAAATCCCTCGTTGACTCATACCTCTGACGGTCCGTTCGGCGTTGCAGGAGATCTGATGGGGCAAACCGAGCTCTTCATCGCCGTGAAGGAACAACCGGAGTTCGTCCGCGAGCTTCTGCGTATCGTCACCGATCACCTTATCACCTACCTTGATTTCTGCTGGGAAGAAGAACATCTTCCCGTTCCGCGTGATTTTGCGTGGACTGACGATCTTGCCGTGTCCCTCTCGACGGAAACCTACAGGGACCTTGTGCTGCCATTCGAACGGCGCCTCCGCTTTCACTTCGACGGGCGGCTCAGTCTGCATATGTGCGGAGCCAGCGATCATCTGCTCGAAATCTTCCGCGACGATCTGGCAATTCATGAATTTCAGGGCTTCGGCTACCAGGTCCGACTCGAGCATATTTCCCGTGTGATGGGCGGACGTGTGGTGTTGATCGGCAACGTCAACCCGATGTTGATTCACGCGGGCACACCGGAGGAGGTGCGTGAGGCAACACGAACGGTTATTGAAACCCTGGGGCCGTACCGCGGACTGATTATCCAGGACGGGAACAACATTCCACCCGGATCACCACTGGAAAATATTAATGCCATGATGGAAGCCGCTGAACGTTATGGGCGATACACCTGAGACACCGCACGGATCCCGGGACGGGTCTGTCGCAGCCCGTTCTTTTCTCTCGCGCATGTGGCATCTCGAGAACGACGAACGCCCCGGATTCATGTTCGGCTACGTCGGGCCACGCGTAAAGGGAGGTGCGCCGATACGGAGCGCACTCTTTTCCACCGAAGGTGTCGGTACCGTCCGCGACCGCCTGCAGGATGCCGGAAAATTTCTGGACGCCCAGCTCAAAGAGAACGAGGCAGTAACGGCGCTTCCAGGGGACGTGGTCCCTTCTGTCTGTCCCGCCTTGGGCGTCGTCGGGATTCCTTCGGCGTTCGGGTGCGAGGTGGTCTGGTGGGAAGACAATCTGCCGGCCGTCCGCCCGCTTGCGGGGCTTGATCCCGGCCGGATTCTGGAAATGAAAAAGCCTTCCGTGCGCGACGGCGAACTCAGCCGCGTGCTCGACTACACGGCGGAATTCATACGGAAAACCGGGGCACGCGTCCCGGTGCGGCTGACCGACATTCAGGGGCCGCTGGATAGTGCCGCCCTCATCGTGGGTCATACGGAATTTCTCAGTCTGCTCACAATGCACCCCGCGGCGGCGCACCATGTGTTACGCCTGGTCACCGAGTTTGCCATCGATCTGGTGAAGGCACAGCGCGAGATTGTCCGGGGATCGGGCGTGGAGTTTGTCCCCAGCATGTTCCAACCATGGATTCCCGATGGCTTCGGGGTGTCCGTGGCGAATGACGAAAGCGTGATGATTTCTGCGGCGATGCACGATGAATTCTCTGTACCCTATATCAACATGCTGTCCGAAGAATTCGGCGGGGTGACAATCCATTCCTGTGGCGATTGGACACATCAGTTCAGGAGTCTCGAAAGGGTCCGACATCTCCGGGGGCTGGAGTTCGGTGCAAGCGAAGCGCCATTTCAACGCGTGCTCGATTACTTCGGAGGCCGGACGGTACTCGCATGCCGCGTCGGCCTTCATCGTGATATACATTTTGCCGGAATGAAGGAGTATGTCGCCCGGATTCTGCACACTGCACGAACCTTCAGGGGGCTGTTTATCAATGTCGATGTCACCAACGGAATCGTCGACGAGACCTGGCCCGAAACGGACATGGAAGAAATAGCGCAGATGATAACCTCTGTCACCAGGAGGGCCTGACGGGTGCGCCCTGCTCCACATGATGCCCCGGAGGGGTTTACCTGGATCACCCGCCTGGAGAACTGGTCCCTGCAGGAGACGCTGCTTACTCTGAGCGCGGCGACCAGCGCCGGCGACCGGGCAGGTCTGACGTTTGAAGCGGTCGACCGGAACGTGTGGAGATGGAAAGTCATTCCACCCGGCTCTCCTGCCCCACCCGAGTCCGGGATGGTCATTGCTCCCGCCCTGCAGGCGATACCGCTGCATGTCGAGGAGACGAAAGAGTCTCTGGTTGTCACGGGTCCCTCTCTCACCCTCGTCATTCAACGGGACCCCTGGTCGATGCGGTTCCTCGACGCAAAGGGGTCGGACACCTTCCGCGAGAATCCCGCTGATATTGACGGCCTCGGAAGGCCGTTTGTCCTCCCGCTCGGCTATGTCCGGCGCGGGCAGGACGTGCAGGCCGTGACACTTTCCTTCCATCTCAGGCCGGATGAATGCCTCTTCGGATTAGGTGAAAAGTTCACGCCGCTGGACAAGGCCGGACAACGGATCGTCACATGGACGCAGGATGCGTTTGGATCAACGAGCGAACGCTCGCACAAAAATATTCCTTTCCTGTTCAGCACACGCGGGTATGGTCTCTTCCTGGATACGGGAGCGCGGGTCACCTGGGATCTGGGTTCGGCTTCCTGTCAATCCGCCACGTTCTCAGCCGATGCATCATCGCTCCGCGGGTATATTCTTGCGGGAAATACACCGGCTGATATTCTTGCCTGTTATGCCAATCTGACCGGCCACGCGCCTGTTCCCCCCAAATGGTCGTTCGGTCTGTGGGTGTCGTCCGGAGGGACGTATCGTGACCGGAAAACACTGGAGGATTTGGTCGATGGATTGAGCTCGCACCAGATTCCGGCCGACGTGGTTCATGTTGACCCCTGGTGGATGAAGTGGCGGACGTATTGCGACTTCCGGTGGGACACGGAAGCTTTTCCCGATCCGGCGGGGTTTGTGCGGATGCTGCATGAGAAGGGCCTCAAACTCTGCCTCTGGGAACACCCGTACATCTCGGTGGAAAGCGATCTGTACCGGCTGGGCGTCAGCAAAGGATATTTCGTGAAGCGGCCGGACGGCCAGGTGTACGTGATTGATTACGGGCTCTCGCTGGCGCCGAGGCCTGACGGTGTTGTGCGGGAGGCGACGCCCGAGAATTCCTGGAACGCACGTGTGGCAATTGTTGACCTCACCAACGCGCAGGCCTACGACTGGTTTCAGGATCTCCATCGCCCATTGTTGCAGATGGGTGTGGACGTATTCAAGACGGATTTTGGAGAAGATATTCCGGCTGACGCGCTCTTCAGCAATGGTCAGACCGGAGCCACCATGCACAATCTGTATCCACTTCTGTACAATAGCGCAGTCTCTGAAGTGACCCGCCAGGAGCGGGGGTATGCCCTTGTCTGGGGACGTGCCGGGACGGGCGGGAGCCAGCGTACGCCGGTGTGTTGGTCGGGTGATCCCGCCGCCGACTTTGAAAGCCTGGCCTGTACAATACGCGGAGGTCTCTCCGTCGGACTCTCCGGGATTCCCTTCTGGAGCAACGACATCGGAGGATACCGGGGCACACCGGACCCGGAGTTGTATGTCCGCTGGGCGCAGTTCGGACTGCTCTGTTCGCATAGCAGAATGCACGGTGACAGCCCGCGCGAACCCTGGCAATTCGGCGACACGGCACTGGCCATCGTTCGGAAGTACGTGAAACTCCGTTATCAACTTTTTCCATACCTGTACTCCTGCGCGTTTGAAGCAAGCCGGACAGGAATACCCGTTTTGCGGGCGATGCCGTTCGCTTTTCCCGGGGACGTGAACACCTATGACAAAGACTTCCAGTTCATGCTGGGCCCGTCACTCCTGGTTGCCCCCATCATCGATCGTTCGGGCGAGCGGGTAGTCTACCTGCCGGACGGAGAGTGGATGGATTACTGGAGCGGTGTCGTGGTGCGAGGGCCTCGCGCCTTCCCGCTTCGCGCTCCTCTCGGAGTGCTCCCTCTGTTTTTGCGCGGTGGTGCAATCATTCCGGAGATGCCTTATGCAGATCGCATTCCGCAAGGAATCATCGATCCGCTCATCGTCGAAATATTCCCTTCCGCTTCATCGGCCTACGAATACCGGGAGGATGAAGGAGTGACGGGCTTTGCCGTTATGCAGACGGAACGCGGTGTAAGAATCGAATGGGCGGGGCCCCTGGAAAGGCGTGTCATCTTTACGCTGCGTGTGCAACCCGGTACACCGCGCCTGAAACTCTCTTCATCCGGGGTTTCAGGAACGAGCGAACGTGCCGGGGCTGTGGGGGAGGACGGCAAAACCGAAGTGGCAGTGCCCCGATCGGGGGGAGGGATTCTTGTGTTCACCTATCATCAGGAGCAATAAAAGATGAAAAAGAGCGGTATCCTGCACAGTGAGCTCGCGCGCATCGTAGCGGGCATGGGCCACGGTGACAAACTGGTTGTCTGTGACAGCGGCTATCCCATACCCCACGGGAAACCTGTTGCTGATGTGATTCTGACCGTGGGCGTGCCCGGTGTGGTTCAGACGCTTACGACGATTCTTCAGGAACTCCACATTGAGGGTGTGATTGTGGCAGAAGAAATGGAGCGCAGGAGTCCCTTGATGTTTCAGCAGGTCCAGAGTGTTATGGGCTCTGTCCCGATCAAAAAGATATCACACGAGGAATTCAAACAGTGGACGCGGAACGAACACAATATCAGTTTTGTACGGACCGGCGAGGCGACGCCGTTTGCGAATGTGCTCCTCGTGGCGGGAGTGGTGTTCTAGCGTAAGATTGTTGGGTCGGCACTTGCGATACGCTACTCTGCACATGCTGCAGCTGCCATCGCGGCAACAAGTGTGGGCGGAACGTTGGGCAGAAGCGCTTCGTGGCTCGGACTGATAATCAGATGAGGGCCGAGCACATCCCGGACCCGGACAACTTCCTCTCTGATCTCGTCCTCCGAACCGTGGACCAGGAGTTCCTGTGTGTCAATGCCTCCGAAAAACGAAATCCTTCCTCCATAGTCACGCGCAAGCGTAACAGCGTCCATATTCTCCGCCCTGGCTTGCAGCGGGTGCAGGCACTCCACACCGGCATCGATCAACCGATCGATAATGCGGTGAACCGACCCGCAGGAATGAAGAAGTACCTGATAACCGTGCCTGTGCGCTTGCCAGGTGAATTTCAGAAACCAGGGCAGGATGAACCGGTCAAAATGGGCCGGGCTGATCATCAGGTCCCGCTGTGTCCCAAAGTCGTTGCCGAAAAAGTAACCGTCGATTTGTGATCCGGCTTCCCGGAAGAACCGCTCATTTGCTTCGAGATAGAATCCGCAGACATGATCGAAAGCCGCCTCCACGACCGCCGGATGTGTGTGGAGTTTGATCATAAAATCTTCCACACCGAAGAGGTCCATCACATCATGGAAAAAGGGAGCCCAGAATCCGCTTGCGCGATAAACCTCGCCGGCGGTGGAGAGTCTCTCAAGGGCTTCTTCGAAATGCAGGTACTCGAGGCGGGGCCAATCATGTTCTTCCACCTCCCGTATGGATTCTGCTCCCGCGAGAGGTCCCGGCTCTCCCAGCGAACGTTTGTATTTCCAGGCATCGAAGAGTCCCTTCCCCTCGGGATGACGGTAGGTGGTCTCCATATCCTGCGGCGTGATCCACCGGAGATCGCTTCCGAGCGTACGGTGCAGGTCCTCAAGTGTGGATGTGCCGAAATAGGCGTGGTAGAGAGGAAGCGTCTGGGCATGCGGGTTGCCCATCCAGAATCCGCAGCGGTCGGCGGGCTGGCGGGCAATGATCCTGCGAATACGTTCGCGGCTGGTCATGATTGGTAATGCCTTCTGCTACTGTTGTTGAATGTCGAAACTCGAAGACAACCGGATGTCTTCCGAGGAACTCCCCACCATCACATTGATGGTACCGGGTTCAAGAACGGACGTCATCGATTGATCCAGAAACGAGAGTTGAGCGGCTGAGAGGGTGAACGTGACGGTCGTTGTTTCGCCCGATGCAAGTGTGACCCGCCGGAACCCTTTCAGTTCTTTTATGGGCCGCGTGACCGACGCGACGGGATCACGGGTGTAGAGTTGTACCACTTCGTCACCTCCGTATTGACCCGTGTTCTGAATATCCACGCTGACCCGCACCGAACCACCGGGGCTCATTTGCCCGGGCGAAATCTGGAGATTCGTGTAGCTGAACGTTGTGTAACTGAGTCCGTATCCGAAGGAAAATAGAGGTTTGCCGCTCATGTCCGAATAGTCATTCCCGCGTCCGGTCGGTTTGTTGTTGTAATAGAGCGGAATTTGCCCGACATACTGCGGAAACGTCAGCGGAAGTTTCCCCCCGGGGTTGTACCTTCCCCAGAGGACTTCCGCGATCGCGTTCCCACCCTCCTCTCCCGGGTACCAGACGTCCACGATTGCCGCCACGTTTTCAATCCAATTGCCCATGGTCACCGCGCTGCCGGCGTACAACACCACGACGGTCGGAGTACCCGTCGCGGCAACGGCTTTGATCAGTTGCTCCTGATCGCCCGGTAGCTCCATGTGTGAGCGATCATATCCCTCTCCTTCGATGATGCCCACTGCGACCAGAGCGACATCCGCGCGGCGCGCCGCGTCGACCGCTGCGTCAATGCGCGGATCTGACGCAAACATCTGTTGCCATACGAGGCTGGCATAACTCCATCCGTCGTTTTCATAATAGTCGATCCGCAGGTCATACGCACGGCCTGCCTCGAGTTTCAACGTAACGGCATCAAGAGTGGCGCCACGATCGAACCAACTGTCGATCAGCAGTTTTCCATCGAGCCAGAGCCGAACGCCGTCATCGGTGCTTGCGCCAAAACGGTAGGTTCCTGTTGTTTTCGGCATCAGCCTGCCCGTCCATCGCACCGAAAAGTGCTCGCGCGGGATCAGGGAATCAGGCGAACCCATCGCCCACGTAAAATGCACCTGACGGTCAATTCGGATCAGGCGGGGTTTGCCCGAAAATGTCTGATTGTCGAAATACTCGCCGCGTAGACCCTGCTCGCCGGGTTTACCGTCCGGCGGAAAAAGACATTCGGGGGGAATCGGCGGGAGCGATGTGAACCCGACATCGCAACCCTTTTCGTACAGCACCCGGGTGGAAGGGGGCACTGCGTTCTTGATACCCTCCAGCATCGTGACCACCTTCATGCCATAGCCACTGTAGTCTCCCAGGAGGACGGAATCCGCGCACGGCCCGATGACCGCAACGGAACCTAGGTCCTTCCTTAGTGGCAGGGTGTTGTTGTCGTTTTTCAGGAGCACGATGGCTTTGCGTGCGGCCTGTAGCGCCAGGGCGCGGTGTTCTTTGCTGTCGTTGATCGCCTCCGCAATGTGCGGGTCGACGTATGGTTTCTCAAACAATCCGAGACGGAATTTTGTCCGAAGTACATTCTTCACCGCTTCGTCCACGGCCGCAGCAGTGGTACGGTCCGCCCGCGCTGCATCCAGAAGGGGAGGGCCATAACAGAGCACATCGGGAAGCTCCATGTCTAATCCCGCCTTCACGGCCAACGCACCGGCCTCCGCCAACGTGGATGCGACGGAGTGTTTTTCCTTGATGCCCGCCACGGAGCCGTAGTCGGAAACCACGATGCCGCGGAATCCCCATTCCTTCCGGAGAATATCCGTGAGCAACCAGCCATACGCGGAACAGGGAACGTCATTCAACGCGTTATACGCCGTCATGACGGACCCCGCACCCGCTTCGCGTATGCAAGCCTCAAACGGAGGCAGGTAAATCTCGCGGAGTTCGCGTTCGGAGAGGTGAACGGGATAACTATCCCTGCCACCGTCTCCAAAGTTTGCAACGAAAGCTTTCGGCGTGGTGATCACCCCTTCACTCTCGATACTCTTGCAGAATGCCACACCCATTCGCGACTGAAGAAAGGGATCCTCGCCGTAAGTCTCACCGACGCGGCCCCAGCGGACATCTCGGGCGATGTTGAGTGACGGAGAGAGCACCTGGCGGATTCCTCTGCCCCGTGCCTCCCGGCCGATGGCGGTCCCGATCTTGAACATGAGTTCAGGGTCCCAGGTAGCCG
>Ga0315287_10008260_pt1 | contig 10498 bp, 3 predicted proteins | sample YL17G11_0_MG_FD_205037 | JGI IMG/M metagenome (GOLD analysis project Ga0315287, IMG submission 205037) | Sediment microbial communities from Yellowstone Lake, YNP, Wyoming, USA - YL17G11_0 | ecosystem: Environmental > Aquatic > Freshwater > Lake > Sediment | place: USA: Wyoming | collected...
GTACATGGGCGCTGCGCGCGATCGTTGTCCTGGCCTTGGCAGTCGTGCTGCCCGTGAGTGTCTACGGACAGGCCAAGGTGGGAACCGCGGGCGCCAAGTTTCTCGACATCGGGATTTCGGCCCGTGCCATGGGCATGGGCGAGGCATATTCGGCCATCGCCAACGACGTATCGGCCGTTTACTACAATCCCGCCGGGCTGACCCAGCTCTTTTCGCGAGAGGCGATGTTCACCCATATAAACTATCCGGCCGGCATCAACTTCGAATTTGCCGCCGTGGCCTTTCCGATCGAGGCGTTATCCGGCGTCATCGGGTTCGGATTCTACAATCTGAACTCGGGCGACATTCCCCTTACCACCAACGGTTACGTGGGCAACACGGAGACGGGGGAGTTTGACGGGGAGTATTTCCGGGCCGTCGACTACGCCGTGGCGTTCAGTTATGCGCGGAGCCTGACGGAGCATTTCTCGCTGGGCGGGACATTCAAGATGATCGGCGAGTATTACGACAACGAATCGGCGCGCGGATGGGCGGCCGACGTCGGGACGCTCTACGATACCGGGTACCGGGGATTCAAGATCGCCATGAGCATCGTGAATTTCGGCCCCGACATGAAGATGGTCCAGCAGAGTTACCCGCTGCCGATCAACTTCAAATTCGGCACGTCGTTCAATTTCCTTGAGAGGCCCGACCATCTGGCCGTGTTTGCGCTGGAAGGAGCTCATCCCTCGGACAACCTGGAGCAGTATAACGCCGGGGTGGAGTACTGGTATCTGGACAAGTTTTCCGTTCGGCTCGGTAACCGGTTCAACTATGATACCGATGGGTTCACCGCCGGCGCCGGTCTCAAATGGCCGTTCGGCGAAACCCGCGAGATTCGGGTTGACTACAGCTATCAGGATTTCGGATTCTTGCGCGAGGTGCACCGGTTTTCGTTGGCGGTGGCCTTCTAAGGAGTAAGAGATGCGATTTATAGTTGGAGGAAAAGGTATGTCGGCGGTTGGGATGCGTTCAATAGTGATCTTCCTTATGCTGGCGCTGCCGGCGGCGGTCTTCATCGGCTGCGACGCGCTGAAACCGGATCGGACCGGCACGGCGGTGGAAAATCAGGAGCCGAAAATGTTCTTCGTGAATACGCCTCCCGATAGTGCCCAGTTTTCCCGGAATCCGGAATTGAACTGGTACGCGACCGACATCGACGGTTATATCACGCTCTTCCGCCACGCCGTGGTGGTGGAATCGCTCCTGGTGATCGGCGGCAAGCCGGTGTCGCCGGAAGCGTTTATCGAACAGGCCACTGATCAGCAATTCGGCTGGGATACGCTTCCGGTCGACTTGGATCATCCGCAATCGAGGGCCACGATCAGGCTGTACGCCGACACCGATAATCCCGTCGATTCCTTTGTCACACAGTACTTCTTCGTCCAGGCGCGGGATAACCAGGGCGCCCTCTCCAAGGTCATCTATCGGATGTATTCCCGGAACAATCACTATCCGAACACCAGCTTTCGGGTCAATTCCTTCTATATCAATGCCAAGGACGCCAGCGCCCCGCAGCCGGGTATTCGACTGTCGTGGCGGGGGGCGGATTCGACCGACTGGGGCCGGGCCATCCCGCCTCTGGAATACGAATGGCGGATATACGGGCCGTTTGATACGCTCGCGTCCATCAATGTCAAACTGGCCAAGGAGAATTGCACATACGATCCCGTCGGGGACTCCCTGATCAATTGCATCGATGTCCCGGTTCTGGATCTGGATCGCCTCCCCGAGGCGGTGGGCGGCATAGCGCAACCCCTGCTGCATTCCGAGGGGCCCAATTATGCTAATGATCCCAACGACGTCTGGATAACGGCTAATCAGGTGACGGTGTACAATGTATTCAAGAACTTGAACCTTCAAGAGACCAGCAAGTATCGGTTTGTCTTCTGGGTGCGGGCCCGCGACGACGGCTTCTTACCCGACCCGACGCCCGCGTTCGCACAGTTTAACGTGTTCGAGGCGAAGTTCGAGCGCCCGATTCTTGTCCTTGATGAAACCGGCTACACGAGACCGAACGGCCGGTGGGCGCCCAGACACATGAGTATCAGCAAACGGGAGCTTACGGAACTGATCAATGGCGCCGGGTATACCGCGTTTGACACCTTGCAGGATTATTTTTTCACGGCCAACCAGGCCTGCGACGCATGCCCGCCGATTACGCCTAATTTCAACTTTATCAACTTGGTTGACATTCTCTCGCACCGGATTCTCTTCCTTTACAATGACGACGTCGACGGACCTCTAAACGAAGGAGAGGATTTTGGGCTGTCCTACTGGACCTTCGTTGGCATGTACAACGGCGCCTCCGGTCTGCTCATGTCCCGTAACCTGGGCGGCGGCAATTATCGAACCCCGCCGAAGGTAATAGCCGTCAAGTCACCGGAGTTTCAGGATTTGTTCGGTATCGCGGATGTGACGAATGAGGGCTGGTTTTACGAACTCATTTCACAAAGAAGGCATTTCAACGAGGAGTTTATCGGCGCCTATTCCAACATCAGAGCGCTGTATCCGGATATCATGGTCGACTACGGCCGTGGATCCTCTCTGGATACTCTGTATCCGAGAATCGGGCTGGATACCAGCCATGTTATGAATGGTCTTCCCGAGGTGGGAATCGGGACACGTACGCAGTTTGCTGCTCCCCTGTATTTATACCTATCCAAGGACGGTGATAAGTCATACTTCCACGGAAAGGTGAATGCGGTACTGCAGCAAAGAGGCGATATGCGTTCGGCCTGCTTCCTGTTTACCCCGTTGGCGATGAAGCGGGATCAGATGCAGGAGACCTTTACCACGATAACGGCGTGGCTCGAGGCCAAATTCACCGGTGGGGCCAAAGCCTCGATTCCGGGAGTTACCAATTATGAGACGGCTGGGTCGAGCGTCGAAGAGCGCCGTCTACAAATCGAACAAGCCATCCAGTATATCGATGAATACGCCAGTCCCGAACTTAAGAAACAACTGGGGCTGACATTGCCGCCGTACGTGGTTTCTCCCGGCGACGGTCGATAGATAGGTGTTGCGCGTTTCGGCCAAGTCAGAAGTCCGAAGACGATAAAACGAATCAAAGCCCGCTCTTGCCGGCGGGCTTTTTTATTTACTCCCGGGGAGTCGGGGCCGGCCACCGCGAAATATAGATTCGGGCGACGGAATCGGCAGCGGCGGATTCGCCCAGCGAGCGCAGGCCGGAGACAAGGTTGATATAAGCCTGTTTCAGGTCGGGATCATGAGCGAGGGCTTGGCGGGAATACTGAACCGAGTTCGCATAGTCGCCTTTTAGTCCGTACAGATACCCCAGTTGATAACAGGCCATCGTCGCCAGTTGCGGGTTGCCGTCGGCGGCAACCGGTTCGCTGTAGGCGAGCTCAAAGGAGACGGCCGTGGATTGCTCCGTCAGCAAGGCGATCAAGCGCAGGTGGTTGTCGATAGCCTCATTCAGCCGCTCTCGCTCTGTAAAATAGAGGGCTTCCTCAAAGAGATAGGCGGGGCGGCTTTCGTTGAATGATCGGATCGAACGCCGTAGCGATTCGATGCCATCGATCGCTTTCGAGTCGACGACCGACCGCGACGCCCGGAGATAGTTGACGGCGGCTTCGGTGTAGTACGGTTTGATCTCCAACGCGCGGCGGCAGTAATATCGAGCCGAATCCTCCGCCTGGCCAAGGAGGAAAACAACCCCGATGTTGTTGTAGGCTTCGGCCGACCGATCATTATGAGAAATCTCGTCGCGGAACGCCCGGCTCGCCTGCCCGGCATCTCCCAGCTTTAGACAAGCAATGCCGAGGTTGAGAAAGCTGTGCTCATAGTAGGGCTGTCGTTGCGAGAGAGATTCAAATCTGGCGACGGCGGTTCGGTAGTCAGCTTCACGGAGAGCCCGGTTGCCTCGCATGAACAGGGCCTGGTCAGGGTTGGAAAAAGAGGCCTTGATCGGGCTCAATGATCCGGCAAGAAGGACCGCCCCGGCGGCGACAACACCGAAGAAGAGCCGATAACCGATATGCCGTCGACGGATCGTATCCCATATGAGGATCACTCCCCAGCCGGCCAGAATCGCGGTCAACGGGACCAGCGGCAGCCGGAAACGAGAGCTGACGAAATAGAGCGATACCGTGACGGCATACACAATGACTAGTCCATAGACGGCATATAGGGACGATCGTTGTCGCTTCAGCAGGAAAAGCGGCAGGATACCCAGGGCAGCCATCATGGGAAATCGAATCGGCAGCTTCGACAATAAGGCATTGCCGAAGACGGCCTCATCAAGCGGGCGATTATTGGATATTTCATGCCCTGAAAAAAGGAAGTAGAGCTTTCGGGCAGTCAATTTCATGAAACCGCCGGGATGGTCAAGGATATAGCGCAGGCCCTGGCGGTACCAAAACGAAGATTGAGACCCGTAGAGCAGTTGCCGACCCGATTCCTGAAAGGCGAGGTAAGAGGCGTCGTCAAGCGTCCAGTCGTTGCCGTAGGGCGGCAGGTCCGATGAGATGCCGTCCGCGTCGGGATTGTTCCCGATAAAGAAATTTACGCCGCCTTGATATGAGACGAGAATGAATTGTTTCGAGGCGGCCCAATTAATAATCGTTATCGGCGCTATGACCAGCGCGGATATCGCGGCGCATGCGACGACGTTGCGGATACTCTCCCGACGCGTCTCCTTCCGGCCCCAATGACGAAGATAGTAGACGGCAATGAACGGGGCAAAAACCAGGATGGTCGGCCGGGTGATTGCTGCCAGGGCAAAAAACAGGCCGCAGGTCAGCGGCCGCTCCCGCTCTTCCGTCGGCGATAGCAAAAAGTATAAGCAGGCCAGTAAGAACAAAACGAAAAGGGAATCCAAAAGCAATTCGCCTTCAAAGTAGGTGGTCATGGGATAAAGAAGATAGAGCGCTGCGGCCCACGTTGCCGCTGTGCGCCCGGCCATTCGATCCGCCAGCCGATAGACTAACAAAATCGAGGCGCATCCCGCCAGCAGTTGCACCAACCGGACGAAGACCAGACTGCCCGCCGATATTTTCAGCAGAAAGGCGAGAAGGAAAGGATAAAACGGCGCCCGGAAATAAGGCGCGTTGGCGAAGATATCGCCCGTGGCGATCAGCGCCGCCCACTTGTAATGATAAAGCTCGTCGATGGACAGACGGGCCACCGAAGAGGGATCGGGAAGGGCGAAAAACAGATACCCCAGCTTTATGAGCACCGCCAGAAGGAGAATCACCAAAAGGGGGATGTCTTCCCGGGTTTTCATCCAGCCAATATAGCAGAATCGAATTTTTGTTTTCAAGTCATATCATTGACTGCGCAACCGAAAGCTCATTGTGAAACCGACTGCACTCTGTATGAGTTCCATACGGAAACCGCACCAGAGTCCGAAATATTCACGCAAGTCGTTATTAGACAATAAAATGCAGTGATTTTACCGGGGTTGTTGACCACTCCGGAGTAGGGTTGTAAGGCCTCTTCGGGGGCGGCATATCGGTTGCTCGATACCCCTTTGGAACTACTTGTTGAGGAGGCAAAATGAATCAGCCGGCAGCCCGCCGTGTCCTAATCCTCGTCGCCGCTTTCATTTTGGCAACCGCTTGCCGGCCCCACGCCTCGGAATACGGGAAATCGATTGCGGCTGTTTTGTCGAGCGCGTCCGATACCTCAGTCGTCGAGATTCTCATCAGTTTCGATAATGATCTCGACCGGGCCACTCTCAAGGCGAGTCGCGTAAATCATAGGCTGGATCGAGAAGAAAACTATCGCGATGTTATCCGGCGCCTGAGCGATAACAGAGATGATCTGGAACGCCAGGTCGGGCCGCTTTTGGCAGCGATGAAGGCGGCAGGGAAGGTGGCATCGTACCGGTTCTTCACCGTTTCCAAAACGGCGCTGGTCACGACCCGAATAGATAATATCGAGCGCCTGGCTCAGTTGCCGGGGGCGCGGCTGATCACGCTCAACGATGCCGTTACCCTGATCGAGCCGGTCGATCAGCAGGACGTACCATGGTCGCCGAAAATAGCCGAGGGCAATTCGGCGCTGGACGCGATAAATGTCCGTTCGCTCTGGAATCGGGGTCTGCGTGGGACCGGGCGACTGATCTGTTCGTTTGACACCGGGGTCGACGGCGATCATCCGGCCCTGGCCGCCAAATGGCGCGGGAACAACGGGGCCGGTGCCGGCGCGTCGTGGTATGCGCCGCACAGCGGCGCGGTTCCGACTGACAATATCGGGCATGGCACTCACGTAATGGGGATCATGGTCGGTTCCACATTGACCGACACGATCGGCGTCAGTCCCGACGCCCGGTGGATTTGCGCCGCGGTGATTGACCAGGGGGTGAGCTTTTCGACCACCGTCGCCGATATCCTCAACGCCTTCGACTGGGCGCTCAATCCCGACGGCGATACCGCCACCGTGGACGACGTCCCGGACGTGATCTGCAACAGCTGGGGTATCCCGCGCGGAATTTGGGCCGATTGCGATCAGACTTTTTGGAATGCCATCGACAACGTTGAAGCCGCCGGGATCGTGACCGTTTTCGCCGCCGGCAATGAGGGGCCGGGACCCACGACTCTGCGCAACCCGGCTGATCGGGCCAGTTCGCCGATCAATGCTCTCTCGGTCGGCGCCATCAATCCCACGACCCGACTGGTGGCGGATTTTTCCAGCCGCGGCCCGTCGGCGTGCGACGGCACGACGATCAAGCCGGAACTGGTCGCGCCGGGCGTGGCCGTTTATTCCAGCTACAAGGACGGCGGATACAAGCTTATGTCGGGGACGTCGATGGCGGCTCCATTCGTGGCCGGCCTGGTGGCGTTGATGCGGCAATATAATCCCGACGCCACGGTGACCGAGATCAAGAATGCGCTCATCCAGGCGGCCGGCGACTTGGGTGTCGTCGGCGAAGACAACAGCTACGGCCACGGGTTGATTGACGCCTCACGGGTTCTTGACTTTCTGCCGGCGCCAAGCCTCCCGAAGATCACGGTGTACAATCACACCATCGCCTCCGGCGGGGATACCTTTGCCGATCCCGGAGAGACGGCGGCAGTCACCCTCACCTTGAGTGAACCGACGGGTCTGGTGGATTCGATCGACGTGTCCATGACGTCGGCTTCGGAAGAGATTACAGTCGATCCGGACACGATCCGGTTTCGCTTCGCGCAGGGCGCTCCTTACGCCGTGGGAATCGAGTCGTTTCGGTGCCATATTTCGCCGGATGCGATCTCCGGTTCGACGGCGGCGTTGACGGTCCATTTCCGTTTCCTGCGGGGATCAGGCGAGGACAGCACGACCCATTCGATTTTGATCGGCCATATCCCGCCGGGTATGATTTTCCCGGTCAATGCCGGAGAGCTGCATTTCTCGGCCTCTGAATTCGGTCAGTTTGGCCTTGGCTTGGGTTCGATATACCAGGCCGGCGGGGACGGGGTGCGGTTCAAAGACGGTCGCAACCTGCTGTTTGAAGCCGGAGTGATTGTCGGCGCCTCCGCGCAGATGGTGTCAGATGCGATTCGCAACGGTGACGGGTTCTTCAAAGTCAGCGACTTCGCGCCGGTTTCAAACAGCCTGTCGTTCTCAGCCGCGCAATTCGACGAGGAATTGACCACCACGTATGCCGACGACAAGGCGGCCCTCCCGATCCCGGTCCAGGTGGATCAGGCCATATACGGCTCGTCTCAGGATTTCGCCATCATTCAGCTTCGGGCGGTCAATCCCACCCCGGCGCGGGTCGACCGACTCGGCTTCGGCCTTCTGTGGGATTTCGACATCAACGCTTCCGGAGATAATCTCGGTTTCGATACGCTGATGGGCATGATCTATCAGTACGACGCCGAAGCGAATCTCTACGTCGGGATCGTCGGCGTCAGCGCCAACGAGTTTGCGTTTTGGGCGGGACAGAACGGTCCCGCGGGCAAACGCGCGTTTACGACGGTTGAGAAGTACGATCTGGTCAACGGCTCAGGTCTACGGATCGACGGGGCTGGCGCGGCTGATTGGTGTTTCTCCATTTCCCGCACCGCCGCGCAGATCGAGGGCTTCGGAAGCCGCACCATGGCGGTGGTGATGGCCGCGGGGGAATCTTTGGAAGCGTTGCGCCTGGCCGCCGAAGCCGGAATACGCGACTACGATCTATACCTCGATACAGACCAGGAACTGGCGGCGATACCGTCAATTATGAACCTGGCGCAGAACTACCCGAACCCGTTTAATCCGGAGACGATGATCCGTTTCCGCCTGCCGTCTGCACGGAACGCCGCCCTGGTCGTCTATAACGTTACGGGTCAGCGAGTGCGCGTCCTGTACGACGGATTCGCGCCGGCCGGTGAGCAGAGTGTGACCTGGGACGGACGGGATGAGTCGGGCTCAGCGGTCGCGACGGGCGTGTATTTTTACCGGCTGACGGCGGGCGGGGAGATCCAGACGAGGAAAATGCTCCTCTTGAAATAACGGCGCCGACGTATTATACTATGCGGTGTAAAGAATCATGCGGTACAGGCCAGAGTCTAACCGGTGGGAAAGCGATAGCAAAATGACAACGCGCAGGTTCATACTTCTGGGGTTGGCAGCGCTGGCGGCCATCCTGTCGACGTCGGTCGCGCAGGGCGTGGCGCTGAGCGACCAGGTCATTCAACAGAAACGGGATGCCGGCGAGCTGGAATCGTGGGTGAAGAACATGGAGAAACTCCGGGCTGCCGGCTGGGATCAGCCCGCAGAACCGCTCTTCGACGACAACTTGGCGCTGGGAGCCGGCCGGGTTACCACTCATAAGGTGCTGGTTATCCTGATCGACTTCAGCGATATGTCGTATATGGCCGGGTACGCCGCGGCTACGCCGCAAGCGTTTGATTCCCTGTTGTTTTCCGACGGCATCAACCCGACCGGTTCGATGAAAGAATTCTTCCTTCAGAATTCGTTCGGCCAATACGATATCCAGGGCACCGTGGCCGGATGGTACCACAGCCCCGTCGAGCATGATTGGTACACCGATGGAACGCTGCCCGTCTCGCATCTCATAACACTGGCCGTTCAAGAGGCGGACAAGGACGTTGATTTTCGGCAATTTGATAATAACGGCGACGGGTATGTCGAGGGGGTCATCGTCGTGCATGCCGGGACCGGCCATGAGGAGTCCGGCGATCCCGCGGATATTCATTCGCACTCGTCCAACATCGCTCCAATCCTGGTTGACAGCGTCTATGTCAACCGCTACACGATTCAACCCGAGGAAACAGCCATCGGCAGGGGCATGAACGCCATCGGCGTCTTTTGTCATGAATGGGGTCATATCCTGGGCCTGCCCGATCTATATGACACCGATTATTCGAGTCAGGGAGTCGGCCGGTGGTCGTTGATGGGATCGGGCAACTACAACGGCAGCTCGCGCCTTCCGGCCAATCTGGATGCCTGGAGCAAGGACCGTTTGGCTTGGTTGGACTACACTAACGTCATGGCGAACACGACGGGCGTTCAAATCCCGGCCGCCGCCCATAATGCGGTCGCCTATCGATTGAACTTGAATGGCAGCTGGAACGGCCCCGAATACTGGGTGGCGGAGAATCGCTATCGCACCGGTTTCGACGCCGCTCTCCCGGCCGGCGGTTTGATAATCTACCATATCAACAGCAGCAGCCCCGGCAACTATATCGATTGGCAGCCGATAGTCATGGTCGAGCAGGCCGACGGCCGCTTTGATCTCCAGTACAACCGGAACAACGGGGATGGCGGCGACGTCTGGCCGGCCGGCGGAACCGCCCGCATATTCCACGACAAGACCGTACCCGATTCCAAGTACTATCAGGCTTCCCGGTCGTCGCAGGTGGGGGTGTGGAATATCTCCGATGTCGATTCGGTCATGACCGCCGATTTCGAGGTGAAGTTCAGCCGTCCTTGGATCGAAAAGCAGGGAGTCGCCTTTCTGGACAACGTCTACGGCAACGGGAACGGGATATGTGAAGCGGGCGAAAAGATCCAGGTGAGGCTGGCGCTTACCAACGACTGGGGGATGGCGACCGGCGTGACGGCAACCCTGACGACCGACGATCCCAATCTGAACGTCGTGACCGGGACCAGCGCCTACCCGGATATTTCCACGGGCGGTACGGCCAGCAATGCCTCGAATCCATTCGAGTTTGAAATACCCTCGGAGTACAATTCACGCATCGATTCTTTTTATTTCCAGGTGAGCGCCGCCGGGGGGGCATATCAGACGACGTTGGCGGAGGAAATGAATATAGGTCGGCCTCAGGTGCTGATTGTGGATGACGACGGCGGCGATGCGGCCAACCTGGAAAACTATCTGGCCCTGCCGCTGTACAACCGACGCGCACCGGCGGAGATGCATGACGTTAACCTCCTGGGCGCGCCCGCCGCGGCGAAACTACTTAACTACCCTATCGTGATGTGGATGACCGGAGATTACCGCTCCAATCTCCTGTCGGCGGCTGAAGTCGACGCCATGACGGGT
>Ga0315287_10008261_pt1 | contig 10496 bp, 4 predicted proteins | sample YL17G11_0_MG_FD_205037 | JGI IMG/M metagenome (GOLD analysis project Ga0315287, IMG submission 205037) | Sediment microbial communities from Yellowstone Lake, YNP, Wyoming, USA - YL17G11_0 | ecosystem: Environmental > Aquatic > Freshwater > Lake > Sediment | place: USA: Wyoming | collected...
GTCCCGCCCGTCCTCGTCCCCGGCCCCGCCCCCGACCCCGCCCCCTCCCCCGCCCCCTCCCCGCCGAGCCCGCCGGAGAGCACCGAGGCGTACACCACCCAGTGGTCCCCGGCCTCCATCCGGTCGACCGCCTCGCACTCGAGCCAGCTCGCCAGGAACCTCGCGGGCAGGATGGTCGCGCCGCTCTGCTCGCCCCGCCAGACCTCGGCGGCGTCGCACCAGCCGGCGAAGCGGTCCTCGCCCGGGGCGAAGGGCCGCAGCATGGCCTTCGAGGCCGCGCGGGCCGCGGGGCCCTCCGCGAGGACGTTGACCGCGAAGCGCGCCCCGGGGACGAGGAACGGCTCGGCGGCGCGGTCCCTCTTGACGGCGACGGTGAGGCCCGGCGGGTCGAAGGACGCCTGCGAGATCCACGAGGCAAGCATGGCCGAAGAGGCCGAGGACGAGGGGGCGGAGGGGGCGGGAAGGGCGGGAGCAGCGGCGTCTGCGACGGCGGCGTCTGCGGCGGAGCCCCCCGCCTGTCCCTCTCCTGCTCCCCCGGCGTCCTCGGCGCCGGCGCCGCCCCCCTCCTCGTCCGAGGGCACCCTGCCCGCGGTGACCACGCAAAGCGTCCCGACCACCCTCCCGACGGCGAGCTCCGCGGCCAGCACGGCAGAGGACGAGGGGGAAGAGGAGGAGGAGGAGGGCGAGGACGCCTTCGAGGACGGAGAGGAAGAGAGGTCGGCCGAGGCGGCGGCGCCCGAGCTCGCCCCGGCCGCCGCCGCCGCGGCCCTGCCCGCCTCGCGCTCCCTCGCCGCGGCCCTCGCCAGCACCGCCTGCGCCAGGTCCGTCCCGGACTCCTCGGCCGTCTGCATGTCCGCCGCCGTCGGCCTGAACTTGACTCGCACGGCCGGGAACGCGGCGCGGTACCCTCCGTCGCGTAGCTTGCGCTCGAGCTCGTCGACGGCCTCGCCGCTCCAGCCGAACGAGCCAAAGGCCCCGCAGGGCTTGCTCTCGCGCTGCGCGGCCGGGGCGCGCAGCAGCGCGCCCAAGGCCGTGGTGACCTGCGTCGGCATGTGACCGCCCAAGGTCGGAGACCCGATCGCGAAGCCGGAGCAGCGGCGCAGAGCGGCCTCGACCTCGGACAGCGGCGCGTCCTCCAGGTTCACGGCCTCGGCGCCGACGCCGGCCTTGGTCGCGCCGCGGGCGATCGCTTGCGCCAGAGCGGCGGTGTTGCCGTAGGCAGACGCGTAGAAGACGGCGACCGTCGCTCGGGAGGACGCGAGGGCCGCGGCGCGGCTCCAGTCGCGGTAGCTCTGGAGCAGCTGCGGGAGCGACCGCGAGACGACGGGGCCGTGCATCGGAGCGACGGCGGCGACGGCCAGGCCGCCCCTCGCTCCCGCCGCCTCGGAGGGCCCGGCCCCCATGGCCCCGGCGCCGAACGCCGAGCGCTGCAGGTCGGAGAGGGCGTCCTCGAGGGCCCGCAGTGCCGCGGCGAGGGGGCTGCTGCTGGTCACTTCGTCGAGCGAGGGGGCGGGCGCGCCGCCGCCGCTGCTGCTGCCGCCGCCGCTTCCGCTACTCCCGCTGCCGCCGCCTCCGGTCGCCGCGGCCCTCAGGTCGAGCCTGTCGAGCAGCGCGGTGGCCTGCGAGTTGACGGGGCTCAGCATGCACTCGTAGAAATGCTTCCAGTCCTTGCCGTAGGAGTCGAAGCCGCCCGAGTCGCCAGAGTCGGCGCCCTCGGCGGCGGCTTCTCCAGCCTCGCTGCCTCCCCCCGCCGCCACCTTCGGCGAGACGTGCGCCGAGAACAGCTTGCCCGTAAAGAGCACTTTCGTTTCCGTGTCGAAGACCAGCAGGAGGTCCGGCCAGCGCGGGGTCGGCGCCGGCAGCAGGCGGAGGCGCCCGCTGCCGGCCGCCGAGGCCGAGGGAGAGGCGGCGGCGGCGGCGGCCGAGACTGCGCCGCTCGTCTTCGCTCCTCCCGATCCTCCCGCTCCTCCCGCGCCGGCCCTCGCCGCGCGCAGAGTCACGCCCTGGAGCAGCTCCGCGTCCCCGGGAGCGGGCCCGATCGACTCGCGGAACAGCCGCAGCGCGGGGTTCGACAGGAAGAGGCAGAGCGGGGGCGGCGAGGGGCTCCTGGCCCTCGCGCCGAGCAGGGCGCGCAGCGACGGCAGCCGCTTGGGCGTCAGGTGCGTGACGATCAGCTCTCCCGGGAAGCGGCCGCCGCTGGCCTCGAGCAGGGCCGCGACCGACGTCTCCGCCCAGGACTCGTCGGGGACGTCGACGAGCGCGAAGGAGGGGGAAGAGGGGCTGCCGGTCCTGACGAGGTAGCAGTTGTCGGTCGTGCCGCGGCGGAGGCCGTACTCGACCTCGACCTTGAGGCGCTTGGTGCACTCCCCGCGGAGGACCGTGATCCCTGCTCCTCCTTCTCCTTTTTCTCCCCCGATCTTGGGGAAGGGGAGCGGGCGGACGGGCTCGACGGGGCCGCGCGGCGGGGGGGGCGGGGGCTGCGTCGTTTTTTTTTAGAAGAGGTCGAGGTCGAGAGGGTGAGAGGACTTGGCCAGGATGGAAAAGAGCGAAACGACTCTTTCATTTCCTTTTCCCGTCCTTACCTGTCTCTGTTCCGCTGGAGTCGTAACGGCGCTCATTGAGGAGGAGGGGGCGGCCTCGGCTCTGGGCCCGAAGGGGACGGCAGGGGCACTGCGGCGAGGGCGCGAAGAAGAAGAAGAACATGAAAGATTCGTCAGCGGCGTCGAGAGTTTCGGCGATGCTATCAAAGCTCTTTGCGTTCTCGCCGCCGTAGTGGCCCGCGCAGAGCATCCCGGCGCTGCTTTGGCGACAGTGAGGGGCATCTTGTCAGCGACGAAGATCCTCTGCGCGCCACCGAAGCAGAACTTCTGGACAACGCGGAAGCGGAAGAGAAGTAGTGAGGTAGAGTTGGTGACTTCGTCGTACTTTGCGCTGTGGACCAAGCTCTCCCGACCCACTCTTCGCTTTTTTCTTTTCTTCTTCGTGCTTCCTCCTCTTCGCTTCTTCCTCTTTAAGGCACCCGTCTTTTGCTCTCCGAGAGAGGGACGCAAGAGAGAAACCCACACGCACACAGCCCGCGGAGAGCGTTCCGAAGGCCGGTCAAAGGAGCAACAGAACCAAAGCGATGATCACCAAGCTCGGCAGCGTCGGCGTCGGCGTCGGAGGTCCTGGCAAAAACATCATCGCTCCTCGCCTCGTCGCCCCCGCCCCTCCTCCTCCAGCAGCACCAGCTCGCTTGAGCGCTCGCGCACCCGCATCGAGCTCCGCCTCTGTCGTGCCTTGGTCGCCGTCGACACGCAGCAGAAGCAGCAGCAAACCCAGCCGGGCCAACGTCGCAGCAGCTGCTGCCGCGACCGACCTCGACGTCGTCCCCATCGCCGTCGACGACGGCACCGTGCTCCACCCGCTCTCGCTCGTCGCCTCCTCGACCTCCTCGACCCAGAAGCGGCGCCGCCTGCAGGTCCAGACCGTCCCCGACCTGGCCCTCAACACCTCGGCCATCCGCTGCCTCGACTGGGACCGCGACCGCTTCGACATCGAGTTCGGCCTCTCGGACGGGACGACGTACAACTCGTACTTGATTTTCGGCGACGACGCGACGGCGCTCGTCGAGACGAGCCACGAAAAGTTCCGCGACGACTACCTCGCGCGCGTCGCCGAGCTCCTCGCGCTCAGGGGCCGGGACAGGGTGGACTACGTCCTGCTCGACCACATGGAGCCGGACCACACCGGGCTGACCGCCGACGTCCTCGACGCGTACCCCGGCGCCACGGTCGTCGCCACCAAGGTGGGGCTCGCGTACCTGACCAACCTGATGCACCGGCCCTTTGAGCAGCTCGCGGTAAAGGCGGGGGACTCGCTCGACCTGGGGGGGGGGCACAGGCTGACGTTTGTCCCGGCCCCGAACCTGCACTGGCCTGACACCATGTTCTCGTTCGACGAGGCGTCCGGGATCATGTTCACGTGCGACGCCTTCGGCGCGCACTACTGCACCGAGCGCGCCTTTGACGACGACCTGGGCGCGCTGAGCCCGCACTACAGGTTCTACTTCGACTGCCTGATGCTCCCCAACGCCAGGTCGGTCACCACGGCCGTCCGGAAGGTGTCCGAGGTGCCCTACTCGGTGATCGGGACGGGCCACGGGCCGATCCTGAAGCACAACGTGCCGGAGCTCGTCGAGAGGTACCGGCGGTGGTCGGAGGCCGCGGGCAAGGCCGGGACGACGGTCGCCGTCTTGTACCCGGCGGACTACGGCTTCGCCGACCGGCTCGCGCAGTCCCTGGCCCGCGGCATCACCAAGGTCGGCGGCGTCGCGACTGAGATGGTCGACGTGTGCAGCGCGGACCCGACGGAGCTCGCCGCGGCGGTCGGGAAGGCCAGCGGCGTCGTTCTCCTCGCGCCGCCGACGTCTTCGGCCGAGGAGGAGGGGAGGCCCCTCGACGCGGCGTCCGAGGCGGCCAAGGCCTCGCTCGCCACGCTCTTCTCCGCCGTCGACCGCGGCGCCCGCGTCGTCGTCGCGGAGAGCTACGGCGGCAGGGACGAGCCGGTCGACACGCTCGTGGCGCAGCTGGTCGACGCCGGCATGCAGCTGCCGCCGGCGCCGCCGCTGCGCGTGCGGGCCGACCCCACTGAGCAGACCTACCAGGCCTACGAGGAGGCCGGCACCGACCTGGCGCAGTCGCTGACGCAGAAGGCGGCGATCGCCCGAGTCAAGGCGGCCATGTCTCCCGAGGTCGCGAAGGCGCTGGCGCGCGTCTCGGGCGGGCTGTACATCGTCACGGCGGCGCACTCCGCCTCCGACGGAGGCGCCGAGGCGGCCAAGGGGGCGATGGTCGCGAGCTGGGTCGCGCAGGCGTCGTTCGAGCCGCGGCTCGGCCTGACCGTCGCGGTCGCCAAGGACCGCGCGATCGAGAGCTTGATGCAGGTCGGGGACCGCTTCGTGCTCAACTGCCTCGGGGAGGGCAGGGAGCAGCGCCTGATGCGCCACTTCCTGCAGCGGTTCCCGCCCGGCGCCGACCGGTTTGAGGGCGTCGACTGGGTGCCGGCGCCGTCGGGGTCGGGCGTGCCCGTGCTCGTCGGCGGCGGGGACGTCGCCGCGTTTGTGGAGTGCGAGGTCGTTTCCCGGTTGGAAACGCCCGACCACTTCGTGACGTACGCTCAGGTCGTCGACGGCGGGGTCGCGGACCCGGACGCGAAGACGGCGGTGCACAGAAGGAAGGTGGCGAACTACTATTGAAGAGAGAGAGAGAGAGAGAGAGAGAGAGAGTTTTTTTTTTTTTAAGAAGTCTGGAATTTTTTTGAAGTCTGGGATGATTATTTTTTGTGTGTAGAAAGAGGAAAAAGAAGGAGAACGAGAGAAGGGGGAAGAAAAAAAAGGAAAAAAAAGGTGGCAAACTCGAAAACAGACACTTCCTCTCCGATTGCTTTGCTTTCTTTCCTCCGAGGAGGAAATCGATTCCCTCTTTCTGAATCCGCTCTTTCCCTCTTCACTTATTAGGTGGACTGCGTCATCCACTCTTCGAAAGAAAGACAGAGGGCGCGAAAGAACGAGAGAGAAATAATCTGCTCGGCTTCGACAAAAATCAAACTCGGCTAGAAGTCACCTCATCCAAAATGCAATTCTCGGTCTTTTTCCTCGCCGCCCTGGCACTCATAGCCTGCGCCTCGGCCGCCCTCGAGCTGCGATGCTCCTCGGGGACGCTTCAGGGAGTTGGTGGCACGATCGACGGGATCTACTCGACGAAGACGAGCGTGCAGAGGCCGGTGAGGAAGAGCAAGAGGAGGAGGGGAAATTCGGTTACCGATTCTCGGCGCTACCTCTGGAGAGAGAGAGAGAAAGAGAGGAATGGGGGCTATCTGTCGCGCGCGAGGTGCCAGAAAGACACAACGAAATCCCACGATACGTCTTTGATTGATATTTGCTCTCCGATTCAAAGGATAGAACGCGATGGAAAGGAACCGAAGATGCGCCAACAAGGGGTTGCCCGATGCGTCGTCGGCATCGTTCAGCGCCCAGCTCGCTCGCTCAACCTTCTCTCTCAACTCTCTCTTCCCGCTCTCTTCTCTCTTTCGCAAAACACCAGATCGACTGCGCCGCGGCCTGCGCCGCCTCCCAGGCCTGCAAAGGCTACCAGTACTGCGGCTTCGGATCCTTCAACGGCACGTGCGCGTTCGCGCCCGCGAGGAACGGCACCGCTCCGACCCCGGCCTTCGCGGCCAAGGGGGACTGCCTCCTGGCGAACGGGACCTCGTGGCGGCAGGCGCCGTCGAAGCCCGAGTACGGAGGGTGGACCTTTGGCGTGGGGTGCAGGGGCGCCGAGGTCGCGGACGCGCCCGTCGAGAAGGAAGCAGGGGGGGAGGAGGGAGAGGAGCCCGCGAAGAAGCCGGCGGCTGCCCCCGCCGCCCCCGTCGCCGCGCGCCCGGCCAAGGTGGCCGAGCCCGCCGCGGCCGAGGAGCCGATCTCCGCCCTGCACAAGCCGTCGTCTGCCAGGGGGGCCGCGGCGCCCGCTGCGGTGGAGGCCGGGGCCGCGGACCCCAACGCGCCGGAGGTCGTCGCCGTGGCCGCCCCGGCTGCGCCGAAGAGCGGCGAGCCCGTCGCGGCCCCCGCCGCCGTCGCTCCCGCCGTCGCTCCCGTCTCGAAGGCTCCGCTCGTTCCCGCCGCCGCCGCCGCCGCGACGGGGCCGAGAGCAGTCGAGGCCCCCGCTGTTTCTGCTGCTTCGAAGCCTGCGGCTGCTGCAAAGCCTGCTGCCCCCAAGGCAGCGGCAGCAGCAGCAGCAGCAGCAGCTCCCGACGCCGCCGCCCCTGCGGCGACCGTCGGCCCCGCGGGCCCAGGCTCGCTCTCCGCCCCTGTCAGGGGGTACCTTTCGGGCCGCGCCTCGGTCGCCGAGCTGCAGCCCGGGATCGAGAGCGCCGCCGAGTGCGCTTCCATCTGCGCCGGCGCCGAGAAAAACGCCGCGTCCGCCTGCGCGGGCTACTCGTGGTGCGGCGCCGCCGCGGGCTGCCCTGGGAGCGTCGCGACGGGCGTCTGCCAGCTGTGGAGCGGCAGAGCCGGCTCCGGGAAGCTCAGCCCGGACGAGAAGAGCGGGTGGATCTCTGCCGCGAGAGAGGTCTCTGCTGCTGCTGCCCAGCCTCAGCCCGCGATGAAGACGCAGACCGCTGTCGAGGCTTGACGCTTTGTTTCAAGAGGAGAGAAGAGAGAGAGAGAGAGAGAGAGAGAGAGAGAGAGACTGAGGGAACGAGAGAGAGACAAACTTGAAATCAAAAAGCTGCTAAAATTCCGACGGCTCCAGTCTCTCTCAACTCCCTCGTTTCTCCTTTCCATTCTCCTTTCCTCGCGCGCATTTGCTCCCTCCGTCGATCGACAGTGCAGCCGTCAAGACGTCATGCGCACCGCCATGGCGATTGGCAGGCGCTTAGCTGTCGGCGTCGGCGGCGGCAGCAACAGCAGCAGCAGCCAGCAGCGCAGAATGCATCTCGCGACGGCGACGACGACCTCGACCTCTTCTTTCTCTTCCTTGGGCCGAAAGCGCATCGGCAAGCTGAATACCGCTTCGAAGACCGTCCTCGATTCTCGGGACCTGGCAGTCAGCGAAAGCGGTGACGACGAAGACTTCGAAGAGCGCGGAGAAGAAGGAGAAGAAGAAGAAGAAGAAAGCGATGAGGATACCGTTGCTAAACCGTCTCACCTTTTTCCTCCACGGCAGCACCAGCAAGAGCAGCAGAAGCAGCAGCAGCAGCAGCACCCGAGCCGGGCCCTCCGCGGCTCGCTGCTCGCGACGCAGACGCTCCGCGCGCAGAGGAAGAGCGCACAGGAGATCTCCGCCTCGCCGACGCGCTTCCCCCTCACGGGCACCTTTGCGTTCGACGGCGGCGGCAAAGAGGTCGGAGGACAAGGAGGGGGAGCAGGAGGGGACCCCTCGTCGCCGCCGCCGCCGCCGCTCTTCCTCTCGGCGCGGGAGGTCATCTCCGCGGTCTCGCCCTTCGTCTCGGAGGAGCGCCTGCGGCGCATCCGCGACGTGGCCCGCGCTCGGTGCTTCACGGTCCTGCCGATCGTCGAGGGGCTGTTCGACCGCGGGAACCTGGGCGCGGTTTGTAGGACGGTGCGTTTTCGATTTTCGATTTTTTTTCTTTTCACCGGGGAGCGAGACGGGGAGGGGGAGTGCGACGAAACCCTTTTGCTCACCCTTTTTCCCTTCGCCTCCTTTAAAACACAGGCCGAGGCCATGGGAGTCGGCGCCGTCTGGGCCTGCGACATCTCTTCTGACCGCTACAGGGCCACGCGAGGCCGCTGCAGCGCCGGGTCGGAGAAATGGATCGACGTGCAGGTCTTTGGCAAGACAGGCAAGGGAGGGCGGACGACGAGGAGCGACGACTGGAGGGAAGAGAAGGGAGGAGCAGCTGCTGGGCCCTCCTCCTCCTCCTCCTCCTCCTCCCCCCAAAGCTCCTGCGACAGCGCCGGCACCCTCGCCTGCCTCAGGGCGGCCAAGGCCGCCGGGTTCCGCGTGGTCGTCGCCGCCGCCGGGCCGGGGGCAGTGACTGCCGAGCACTTCGACTGGGAGAGCGCGCCGACGGCCTTTGTCGTCGGCAACGAGGCCAGGGGCGTCTCGGCCGAGGCGAGGGAGCTGGGAGACGCGGAGATCGTGGTGCCCATGGTCGGGATGGTCGAGTCGCTCAACGTGAGCGTGGCCTCGGCGTGCATCATGCAGGCCGCGCTCGGGAGGATCCGCCGGAGAGGAGGGAACAGGAGTCACCTTTCTTCGCCGTCTGTGTCCGAAGAAATCGGAGGACAAGACGACGAAGAGGAGAGGAGGGAGAGGGAGGTCGACGCCCTCGTTGCAGCGATGCTCCTGCGGCACAAGGGGCAGCAGGGCAAAGTCGGGGCGCTGTGGCAGGCGCCGATGATGCGGGCGATCCTGGCGCGCGGGAACGACCAGCCCCTTGGGCGTCGCCACGGCGATCGAGATGTCGGTGTGGTCGCGGGAGGTGGAGGAGAACGATAGAAAAAAAGTAAAATAAATATTTTCAACTTTGTTCGTTTCAATGTTTCTTTCTGCTCTCAAGTTTTTTTCCCCTCTCTTCCCCCTCTTTTTTTCTTTTTTTACTTCCAAGAAAACGCCTGCGTCCCTCTCCCGGAGACCGAGACCAGGCCCCACTCGGGAAGCACTGCCAGGGACTCCGGGGCCGGGACCTGCACGGGCACGGACCACAGAGCGACGAGCGAGACGGAAAGAGAAGAGGGCTCTCTTTCGTCGCTCTCGATGGAGACGGACCAGCCGCGGAGCCTCTGGTCAAGCCCGACGGTGACGACCTCCGCTTCTGTCTTCCCGCCTCCTTGGAGTCCTTCGATTTCGCCGACCCAGGCCCCGCGGAGGGCGCAGGCGCTGTGGGCCCCCTCGAGGGTCGCCGAGGCGGCGACAGAGACCACGGGGCGGCTGCCGTCAGCCGAGGGAGAGGGAGAGGAGACGCAGAGGAGCGTCGCCCGGAGCGCGCCGTCGTCGCCGCCCGTGACCAAAAGGACCGACCTCGAGGAGGAGCCCCGCTTGGACGAAGACGCCGCGGCGGCGGCGGTCGCCACGGCGAGGCAGTTTACCCCTGACTGGTGCAGCGCGGGGAGCACCGCGAGAGGGGACACGGTGGAGGAGGCGGGAGCGGGAGAGGAAGAATCAGAGAGGAGCGCCCGGGCGATCTCGGCGCCGCTCCACACGGCGACGCCGCCGTCGGTCGACCCCGAGAACGCGAGCCCGTTTTTCAGAAAAGGATCGCCGCCCGGCGCCCTCAGGTGCGAGACGCACAGCGCGGGGCCCTCATGGAACTCGAGCCGCACCGGATCGGAGTCGGAAAACCCCCCGGAGCGCGAGTCGAACGCGACCGCCTCGACGGCGCCGAGCGACGTCGCGACCAGCACGGCGACGACGCCCTCTTTTCTTTTCGTCGTTCCTTCCCCTTCCTCCCCTTGTTCCTCCTCGGCGGCGGAAATCTCGAACGCCGCGGCGTGGAGCGCCCTGGGGGCCGCCTCGGCCCTGGACGACCTGGAGTTGGCCCTCCTCGCCTCCTTCCCGGAGCGCACGCCGGCGGAGGAGGCCGCGAGCCACGCCGTGTGCAGCCGGGGAGGAGGCGCTTCCTCCCCGCCGCCCTTTCTCTCCTCGGCCCCGGCGCTTTCTTCCCCGCCTCCGCCTCCGCCTCCGCCGGCGCCGGCGCTCCCGCTCCCGCGTCCCCCTCCTCCCTCTCCGCCGCTCCACCACGCCCTCCACGCGGTGACGTAGGCCCTGACCCCGGACGCGAACACGAGAAAGTCCCCCGAGGAGCAACCCCCGGAGCCCGGGGTCGGGACGGAGGCGCATGCCCGCAGCGCCGAGCCGTCGGAGAGGGCCCGGACGAGGCCCGCCGCGGCGAGCGCCGGGCGCGGCGGGGGGGGGGGGGGGGGGGGCCGCCGCCGCCCCCGCCCCGCCGGCCCCGAGGCGGCGGCCCAGCGGCGGGGGGGCCGCGCGCGCGGCCGG
>Ga0315287_10008262_pt1 | contig 10496 bp, 10 predicted proteins | sample YL17G11_0_MG_FD_205037 | JGI IMG/M metagenome (GOLD analysis project Ga0315287, IMG submission 205037) | Sediment microbial communities from Yellowstone Lake, YNP, Wyoming, USA - YL17G11_0 | ecosystem: Environmental > Aquatic > Freshwater > Lake > Sediment | place: USA: Wyoming | collected...
GCACTTCGTCGACACCGTAGTAGGCGAGGGTCAGGGTGTCGGCGGTGGCCTTCGGCGCCAGGCGCGTGCCGTGCTTGCGGCGACGGTACCCGCGCACCTCGAACATGTCGGCGAAATCGGCGTCGAAAGTCAGATCGAGGAGGACGTCGACCGGCTCAGAGTGGTGGTTCTTGATACGCAGCAATTCGTGCACGCTGTCCGAGACCAGGCGCGTGCGGCGCACGTGAAGCGACGTCTGCGGGATGCGCGCTCCACCGATGGCGCGCGTCTCAAGGTTGGTGAACTCGACCGAACAGGCGTAGTCGCGATCCGCGGTAGACGACAGCAGCACCGGGGCTTTGCCGCCGATGGTCATCTCGAAACGGCTGAGATAGCGCGTGTCGCGGAAGTAGAGGCCCAGGGGCGAGTTCTCCGCGGCCGGCAGGTGACCCTCTTCGTCGCTGTAGAGGAAGAGCTCGCTCTCCTTGATCACCAGACGGCGACGTTTGGGCACGCTCATCACGAAACGCTCGGCGCCCTCGAGGAGCCGGACCTGTTCGTCAAGCCGCTCGAAGTGCTCGTCGCCGATGACGATCTCGTCTTTGCCGGGATTCCGGCTCATCACATGACCCCCGCGCCACCGATGTCGTTCCACGTCGGCACAGGGGTTCCTGCGCCGCTCGCCCGATGACTCATCTGACGACGGCCGGGCGCAGCGAATGGCCGGCGTCAGAGAGGAACCGTTCCATGAGCTTGCGCCCGCTGGACAAGTCCAGCCCGGCAGCCCCGGCGGCGGCCTCGCTGAACGCGGCGCGGCCTGCGCCGGCGGCCCGCGCCGCTCCGGCCCGGCCGTACACGAACGGTACCGGCACGCCGGTGTGCGTGCGCAGACGGATCGGTGTGGGGTGGTCGGGAACGACCAGCACCCAGGGATCGTGATCGCAGTCGAGCAGCGGCGCCAGCACCTCGGCGTCGATGCGCTCGATGGCCTTGACTTTCTCGACCAAGGAGCCCATGTGGCCGGCCTCATCTGGCGCCTCGACATGCACGAAGACGAAGTCGTGCCGCGCCAGAGCGGAGACGGCGGCGCGCGCTTTGGCGCCGTAGTCGGTGTCGAGGGCGCCGGTCGCGCCCGGCACATCGACGACCTCGAGGCCGGCGCAGCGACCGATGCCCTTGACCAGGTCGACAGCGCCCACGACGGCGCCCGACAGACCCCAGGTCGCTTTGAAGAGCGGGATCTGCGGAGCGCGACCTTGCCCCCACAGCCAGATGTCGGTCGCCGCACTGCGCCCGGCGATCGCCGCGCGGGCGTCGCTCATGACCTCGCCCAGGATCGCACCCACCTCTCCCTCCGGCAGGTACGGCTCGACCCCCTGGTCGAGGATGTCGTGCGGCGGCGTGCAGGCGGTCTCGGCGCCGTCACGCCAGACCATGAGATTGCGGTAGGAGACGCCGGCGTAGAACTCGAACGGCCGCCCGCGAAAAGCGTCGGCGAGCCGTCCCATCAGCTCGCGCGCCGTCTCGTTGTCGATGTGGCCGGCGGTGAAATCGCGCATCGCCCCATCGACGATCGTCACCAGGTTGCAGCGATAGGCGATGTCGCAGGGGCTCAGTTCGACGCCGATGTTGGCCGCCTCGAGCGGCGCCCGGCCGGTGTAGACGGCCCGAGGCTCGTAGCCGAGAACGGCCAGATTGGCGACATCGCTGCCGGGCGGCATGCCCGCGGGGACTGTGGCCACTGTCCCCAGCCTGCCTGACGCCGCCAGCGCCTCGAGACGTGGCGTACGCGCGGCGGCCAGCGGCGTCTGTCCGCCGAGCTCGTCGAGCGGTTCATCGGCGGCGCCGTCGGGCACCAGGAGGACGTACTTCTTCGTCATCGCCAAGCCAATCTCCGGTTCAGGTCGAGGGTGAGCCTCGGGCACATCAGCTTGCTTCAGCCTTCGTACCCTCCTTCGACCCGGATCACGGCAGGCTTGTCGAGCACCTCGGGCAGCGACTCGATGCGCGCCAGGGCGCGCGCGAAGGCCGCCTCGGTGACCGGGTGGAAGACCATGACCAGCTCGGCCTCCTCGCCTCTCCCCGCCTGTCGTACCGAGCGGATGCTGACCTGCTCCTCGCCGAAGACCGTCGTGAGCCTCGCCAGCGCACCGGGTCGGTCGGCGACATGCAGACGCAGGTAGAACGTTGAGATCACATCGTCGTCAGAAGCGAAAGCAAGCGTCTTGTAGCAGGTGCAGTTGCGGAATCCCGTCTGCACCGTGTTGACCACCGAGATGATGTCGCCGATGACCGCCGAAGCCGTGGGCCGGCCACCCGCCCCGGGGCCGAAAAGCATGATGCGGTCGAAGGAATCTGACTCCAGGAAGACGGCGTTGTAGGCGCCCGAGACGCTTGCCAGCGGATGGTCGGCCGGCAGGAAGGCTGGATAGACGCGCACCGTGACCTTGCCGTGGATGAGCTTGGCGACCCCGAGAAGCTTGAGCGTCAGCCCCAGGTCTTTGCCGTGTTCGACATCGGTCGCCGTGATGCCGACGACGCCTTCGTGGGGCACGTCGGCCAGAGTGATGCGGCTGTGGAAGCCGGCCGAGGCGAGGATGGCCATCTTGGCGGCCGCGTCCTTGCCGGTCACGTCTTCGGTGGGATCGGCCTCGGCGTAGCCCAGGTCCTGGGCCTGCTTGAGGACGTCGTCGTACTGGGCGCCGGTCTGGCTCATGGCGCTGAGGATGTAGTTGGTCGTGCCGTTGACGATGCCGAAGATGCTGGCTACCTCGGCGGCGGCCAACGACTCGCGCACCACCTTGATGACCGGGATCGCGCCACAGACGCTGGCCTCGAAGCGCAGGTGCACGCCGCCGGCGTCGGCGACCTCGAGCAGCGCCGCGCCCTGCTGGGCGAGCAGTTGCTTGTTGGCGGTCACGACGTGCTTGCCGGCCTTGAGGGCGCGCATCTGGAAGTCGAAAGCGACACCGACCCCGCCGATCAGCTCGACGACGATGCCGATCTCGGGGTCGCCCTCAATTTCGGCGAAGTCGTGGATGACCAGCGCCGGATCGAGGTCGGGATGGGAATAGCCGGGCAGCTCGAGGACGCGCCTAAGATACACGTCCCTGCCGGTGGCCAGACGGATCTCTTCGGCTTCTTCACGCAGGAGGGCGCCCACGCCCGAGCCCACCGTGCCGTAGCCCAGGAGTGCGATGCCGACTCGTTCCACTTCAGACCCTCCCCATTCGTCACCCCGCGACCCCGTGTCGCGGTCGGCTTTGGCCGGCCGCGCTCAGTCCCGCCAGGCGATACTCACCCGCTCGCTGCTCAGCGAACGCTGCAGACGCCCCACATCATCCCATGATTCGCGCTCGATGATCACCCGCGCCGTACCGCCGGCGACCAGCACGACCGCCGGCCGCGGCTGAGCGTTGTAGTTGTTGGCCATGGCGTAGCCGTACGCGCCGGTGCCGGGTGTGACGATGACGTCGCCGGGCTCCGGGGGCGCGATGTGCACGTCGCGCACCAGTACGTCGCCGGACTCGCAGTGTTTGCCCGCGATGGTGACGACCTCAGTCGGCGGCGCCTCGACCTTGCCGGCGACCAGGGCCTCGTAGCGGGAGTCGTAGAGCATCGGCCGCAGGTTATCGCTCATGCCGCCGTCAACGGCCACGTAGGTACGCACCCCCGGGATGACCTTGACCGTGCCGACCGTATAGGCGGTCACGCCCGCTTTGCCGGCGATACTGCGGCCTGGTTCGACGAAGATGCGCGGCACGGCCATGCCGTGCCGCGCCGCCCCCTCATGGACCGCGGTGACGCTCACCTCGGCGAACTCCGCGATGGAACTGGGCATGTCGGCGGCCGTGTAGCGGATACCGAGGCCGCCGCCCATGTTGAAGACGCCACACTCGAAGCCGAAATCACGGCGCCAGTCGTCGAGGGCGATGAACAAGGCTTCGACCTCGCGGCGGTACGAGCTCAGGTCGAAGATCTGCGAACCGATATGGGCGTGCACGCCCACGAGGTCGAGATGGGCCGCGTCGTGGAGGCGGCGCACCGCCTCGGCGGCGCGGCCGTCGGCCAGCCCGAAGCCGAACTTGGAGTCCTGTTGTCCGGTCTGGACGAAGTCGTGCGTGCTCGGTCGGACGCCGGGCGTGAGACGCGCCAGCACGTGCTGGTGGCCGCCGCGGGCCGCCACGGCCGCCTCGAGCCTGTCGATCTCTTCGAAGGAGTCGACCACGAAGTGGCCGATGACGGAGTCGAGCCCGTAGTCGATCTCAGCGACCGACTTGTTGTTGCCGTGGAAGTAGATGCGACGGGCGGGAAAACCGGCCGCGACGGCGGCGGCCAACTCGCCGCCGGAGGCCACGTCGAGCGACAGATCCTCTTCAGCGACCAACTCGCACATGGCGCGACAGCTGAAGGCCTTGCTGGCGTACACGATCTCGTAGTCGTCCGTGTACTGCGCAAAAGCGCGCTGGTAGGCGGAACACTGATCGCGCAGCGTCTGCTCGTCGTAGATGAACAGCGGCGTACCAAAGCGCTCGGCCAGACGAACGACGTCACAGCCTCCGATCTCGAGGTGCCCCGCTTCATTGTGACGGGAGGTATGCGGATAGATCAGCGTGTGAGTCACGGCGGCTACTTTACCATCGCCGCCGGGCCTTCCGGGCGCTGCTATACTGCCTGCGCTTGTTCGGACTCAACGCCGACGATGGGGGTGGCGTGAGCCTCAAAGACATGACGATCCTGGTCACCAACGCCGGCGACGGAGTCGGACTGGCCTGCGCCCACGCCCTCGCGGCAGCCGGCGCCGGTATCGTGTTCTCGGCCGGCGACGACGAGTCGGTCCGCCGCGTCGAGGGTGAGCTGCAGATGCACGGCGCGCCGGTGTACGGGCTGGTGACCGACACCGCCCGCAGCCGAGAAGTCGAGAGCCTTCTCGGCGAGACGCTGCGCGTCTTCGGTGATCTCAACGGGGCGATTGTCGTGCCCGTGGCGGTCGCAGATGGCTCGCTGCTCGAGACCGACGATGCAGACCTCGATCGCTCCCTGACGGCCGGTGTTCGCGCTGCCTACCTCATCTGCCAGCGCACGGCGCGCATCATGGTCGGTCGCGGTCACGGTGGTCACCTGGTCCTGGTCGATCCGGCGGTCGCCGGCGGCGGCGCGGCGGCGGCGCTGACTCGCGACGGCCTTGCCGGGCTGGCGCGCGCCCTGGCCACCGAGCTGCGACCCCACGAGATCCGCGTCAATGCCGTGGTGGGAGGGACGAGCGTGGCGCAGATCACGGCCGTCGCCGCCCTCGTGAGGTTCCTGGCCGGCGACCGGGCGGCGGCCGTCAGCGGCGCCGTGATCGATCTCGGTGCGGCTCCGCGGGCCTGACGGCCCGCTCCGCCGCCCCGCCGCCCCAGCGCGCCCCCCAGCGACACGCGCCTCTAGTACTCGATGCCTTCGCGCGCCTCGACACCGGCATCGTAGTAGTGCTTCAGAGGCCGCATCTCTGTGACCAGGTCGGCCGCGGCCACGATCTCGGGCGGGCAGCGGCGTCCGGTCAGCACCAGCTCGACCCCCGACGGTCGCTGGAAGAACAGCGCCAGAACGGCGTCGACGGTCACCAACTCGAAGAAGACCGCCGTGACAAGCTCGTCGAGCACGACGACGTCGTAGTCGTCGGAGAGTACCATGGCGCGGGCGCGCTCGAAGCCGATCGCCGCCGCCGCCAAGTCATCGTCGCTGGCCTCGCCCTTGATCACCCAGTGGTCGAGGCCGCACTGGGCGACCTCGATACCGAGCTTCTGGGCCGAGACGATCTCGCCCCAGGTGGGGTCGGCTTTCATGAACTGCAGGATCAGGACGCGCAGACCACGCCCGGCGGCGCGCATGGCGAGCCCGAACGCAGCCGTGGACTTGCCCTTGCCGTCGCCGGTGTAGACCTGGATGTAGCCGTCTCGCTGCCCGGCCATGGCCGCGCTCCCTTCTGCTCGGGGCGGGCCGCTCGAGCGGCCCGCCCCTCATCGTCTACCTGGCGTAGTCGAAGAACCCGCTGCCGCTCTTGCGACCCAACTTGCCCGCCAAGGTGAGCTTCTCGAGCAGCGGACAGGGCTCATAACGGGCGTCGCTGAAGTCACGGCGCAGCGTCTCGAGGATCGCTTTGGTGGTATCGAGGCCCACCAGGTCGGCGAGCGCCAGCGGTCCCAAGGGGAAGTTGGCGCCGAGTTTCATGCCCGTGTCGATGTCCTGAGCGCTGGCGATCCCCTCGTGCAGGGCCCACACGGCCTCGTTGATCATCGGGAAGAGGATGCGATTGACCACGAACCCCGGTGTGTCGGTCACGGTGATCGGCGTCTTGCCAAGCTTCTCGGCAAAAGCGCGCGCCGTGTCCATCGTCGCGTCACTCGTCTGCCCTCCGCGCACCACCTCGACCAGCGCCATGGCCGGCACCGGGTTGAAGAAGTGGATGCCGACGAACCGCCGCTGATCGTTGACGAACTCGGCCAGCTTGGTGATCGACAGACTCGAGGTGTTGCTGGCGATGATCGCCTCGGGCCGCAGGGCGGCGCAAGCCCGGCCGAGCAGATCTTTCTTGATGTCGAGCGCCTCGGGCGCCGCCTCGATGAACAGGTCGACATCGCTGCCGGCGGCGATGTCGAGACCTGTGGCGATACGACCCAGCGTCGCGTCGCGCTCGTCGGCGCTCAGGCGACCCTTCTCGACGCCTCGCGCCAGCTGCTTCTCGATGCCCGCCAGGCCGCGGTCGACGAACTCCTGGGCGACATCGATCATGACCACGTCGAGACCGGCTTGGGCGGCCACCTGGACGATCCCGGCGCCCATCTGCCCGGCGCCGGCGACGAGTAGTTTCTGCACGCTCACCTGTTGCCTCCTTGGCTGTGGTGCGATCCGCTCACGGCAGCGAAAACCCCGGCTCGCTGCACCGGAGGCGCAGCGCGACCGGGGCCCCTGCCGAGCGCGGCATATTTCTATGCTACTACAGCCGCGCCGACGGAGTGTAGGTTCGTGGGAGACCAAGCGCCGGCGCTCCTGCTACCATTGAGCCATGGACCTGCCGCCCAAGATCATCGCCTGCGAGACTCTGCGCGATGAGATCACCCGTGTAGCTGCCGACCTCGAAGTCGAGTACTGCGAGGGGCTGCTGCACGACTACCCGGACCGCCTGCGCGCCACGGTGCAGGAACGCATCGAGGCCACGCCTGGTGAGCGCACCATCCTGCTCGCCTACGGCCGCTGCAGCAACGGTCTCACGGGGCTGCGCGCCGGCCGTCACCGCCTGGTCCTGCCGGCGGTCGACGACTGTATCGCCCTGCTCCTCGGTTCGCGCGCCGAGTACCTGCGCCAGTTCTCGGCCCAGCCGGGCACCTACTACTACACGCGCGGCTGGATCGAATACATCGACGACCCCTACCACGAGTACCTCGAGATGATCCCCAAGTACGGCCCGGACAAGGCTCGTCACATCGCCCACCTCATCCTCGCCCACTACACCCGGGTGGCGGTCATCGACACCGGCACCTACACGCTCAGCGACTATCGCGAGTACCTCGACACGGTCAGCGGTTTCTACGACTTGCCGCTTGAGGTGCTGCCCGGGTCGTTGCGCCTGCTCGAACGGCTGATTCACGGCCCTCACGACGCTGAGTTCATCGTCGTCGAGCCTGGTGGCGTGCTCGACGAGAGCCTCTTCTGGGCGCTCGACTCGAACCCGCCGACGTCGGCCCCCTGAGAGCCGTGAAGGGAGCCTTTCAGTGACCCTGCGCATCGCCGTCGTCCAGACCAACGACGCCGCCCTCGATGTGGCCGCCGCCGTGGCGCTCACCTTGCGCCGTCTCGAGGAGGCGCGGGAGGCGGGCGCCTCGCTGGCGCTGTTCCCCGAACTGTCACTGGGCGGCTATTCGCTCGGCCGGGGCGTGGCGCGGCGGGCGAGCGCGGCCGAGGCCGCGCTCGCCCGCCTCCAGCCGGCTGTCGAGGTGACCGGCGTGGCGGCGGTCGTCGGTCTCCCGCTCCAGCGCGGCGACGGGCTCTTCAACGCCACCGCCGTCCTGCGTCCCGGCGAAGAGCCGGCCCTCTACTTCAAGACGCACTTGTTCCGCAGCGAACGCGACTGGTTCACACCGGGCGCGGCCCTCTGGAGCGGATGGATCGCCGGCTGGTCCTGCGGGATCATGGTCTGCTACGAACTCGGCTTCCCCGAGATCGGGCGCCGCCTGGCTCTCGACGGCGCCCGGCTGCTGCTCGTGCCAGCCGCTTTCGGGCGCGCCCGGGCCCGCATCTGGGAGACCGCGTGCGCCGCCCGGGCGCTCGAGAACGGCGTCTACCTGGCGGCCGCCGGCCAGGCGGGGACCAACGGCGACCTGCACTTCGTCGGCCGCAGCAAGGTCGTGGACCCGACCGGCGCCGAGATTGTCGCCGCCGACGCCGGCGGCGACGTCATGCTGATCGCCGACCTCGACCCGGGGCTTATCGACGAGGTCCGCTCGGGGGACCGCGACGACGCCAACCCGTATCTCAGCGACCGGCGGCCGGAGCTATACGGGGGGTGAGCTGAGAACGGCGGCGGACGGCGGCGTCAAAGGACACGCGACGGACTAGCTCGCGGGGCCTTTCTTCTTGCGCGGCACCGGTTTCTTGGCGGCCTTCTTCGCCGCCGGTCGCGGCGACCGCTTCGCGTTGGGCTTCGGCTTCGGTTTCGCCTTGGCAGCGCCGGTTTGCTCGCTCTCGACCTCCACCTGAGTCTCTTCCGGCTCGGCCGGCGTTTCGTGCGCCGAACCGGCCTCGGCGCCCGCGACAGTAGCGAACTGCAGCTGCATGGCCGCGAGCGTCGCGCGGTAGGTGCGCGCCTCATCCCGGGCGCCCTCACTCTCGAGCACCTCGACCAGGCGACGTACCGTCTCGATGGCGACGCGCGCGTCGTCGAGATCGCGCAGCTCGCTGGTCTCGGCCGTCAGACCAAGCTTCTGGTAGCCCAGAGTCACCAGATCGACCAGCATGGCGCGCACCAGGTCGAGGATGTGCATCTGCTTGACTTGCTCGAGGTAGAGCCGGGCGCGCTCCTCGTCGGTCAGCGGGCGCTCGTGACCTTCGTCGTGATGGGCGGTCATCGCGCTTCACCTCCTGTGGCCGCGACGGCAAGCGTCGCGGCGTCGTCGCTGGTGCGGGCCACCGTCTCGGCGTGGACCTGCTCGATACTGCGCCCGGCGCGATGGGCGCCTTCCTGGCGCTGAGCGCCGTTGCCCTCACGCAACATGCGGTCGACACCGTCGAGCCACGGCTGCAGGCCGAGCTCGGCGGCGACCGGCAGGACCTGATCGACAAGCCCGGCCAGCGCCTCGACGACCGGCACCTCGATCCGGCGCTCGAAATCGACGAGCGAGCCGTCGAGTCCGTGGCGGATGGCGCGCCAGAGATTCTCTTCGACATAGCGCGTGGGCGGCACGTAGAGAGAGCCACCCTCGTCGATCCGGCGCGCCGCCGTAGCCACCAGGCCGACTGCCAGGGCGGCCACGGCAAGCGTCTGCCACAACTCCGTCTGGGCGTCGCAGATGCGTATCTCCACGGTGCCGTACTTGTGGTGCGGACGCACGCTCCACCACACCTGCGTGAACTCGCGCAAACAGTTGGTGTCGAGGAGCTCCTCGTAGAAGCCCCGATGTGCCTCCCAGTCACCGAAAGCGTCGGGTATGCCGCAACGCGGGAACATGCGCAGGAAAGTCTGCGTGCGCACCGAGTGCAGGTGCGTCCAGACACCCTCGATGAAGGGCGAGTTGGCGGAGAGCGCCAGCAGATACGGCAGCTGCGCACGCAGTGCGTCGCAGACCTGCACGGCGCGGTCGAGCCCGCGAACACCGACGTGGACGTGGAAGCTCCAGGTGTTGTTGCGCCAGGCGACGTAGCGCAGGCTCTCTTCGACGAGTCGGTAGTGCGGCGTGTCGATGATGTGCTGGTCGCGCCAGCCCGAGAAGGGGTGCGTGCCGGTGGCGCCAAGAGCGTATCCATAATCTCGAGCGTGCGCGAACAGCGCCGCGCGACGCCCCGCGATATCGGCCGCCGCGGCGGCGAAATCGGGACAGCGCTTGGTCGCGATCTCGACCTCGCACGAAAGGAGCTCGCCGAGCAGGTGACCCTCGAGCGGCTCCGGCACCGCGTCGCGCAGTTCTTCGAAGCCGTCTGCCAGTGCCAAAGACTCGGGATCGAGGATCTGGAACTCCTCTTCGATGCCGACGGTGAAGTCTTCGCCGTCGGCGAAGCGCGGCTCGACCTCTGAGAAGTAGGCATCGTGCGCGTGCGTAGACACGTGCGGCAGTATACGTTGCGCGCCCGCGAGCCCACAAACGAGCGTGGGGGCGGGCGGCGCTGTCGCGCCGCCCGCCCCCTCGCGGACTCACTCTGCCAGCGTCTGATACTAGCCGACGCCCATCAGCGTCTTCGCGACCGCCACGGCCTCGATGGCGTCTTCGGCATAGCCGTCAGCGCCGATCTCGTCAGACCAGGCGCGGGTGGTGGGGGCGCCA
>Ga0315287_10008263_pt1 | contig 10496 bp, 9 predicted proteins | sample YL17G11_0_MG_FD_205037 | JGI IMG/M metagenome (GOLD analysis project Ga0315287, IMG submission 205037) | Sediment microbial communities from Yellowstone Lake, YNP, Wyoming, USA - YL17G11_0 | ecosystem: Environmental > Aquatic > Freshwater > Lake > Sediment | place: USA: Wyoming | collected...
ACGACTGTTGGCGACGGAAAAAGTGCCCTGGGTGACACTGCCGAAGGCAATCGATGATACGGACGCAATGATCGAGGAGGCCAATCAGGCAGACACAGAGCGGCTATGCCGACTGCGCGATTACCTCGTATCCAAAATGGAAGCGAGCAAAATGGCTTCGTTACCCAGCCCATCACCGAATTTGATGATGCGCCAACTGGACAGCAATAGATAGGCCTGCAAGGGAACCGATGTCGGTTGGCCATGCTGGAGTCCAAGGGGAGAAACGGCTATCTTATCTGCATAGTAAGGCCATATAAATGTGGCGAGTCAGAGGTTACCGAGCTGGGTCTGCTCAATATAACAAGGATAACATGATCTGACGGATCACATAAATAGAGTGGTAAACGTCCTCAAAATCGTCATAGCAGCTCACCGTTCAATTCATGAAGGGCTGGTCATAAGTCTGTAATTGTCAGCCCTTTACTACGCCTTCCATCATGCCCTTAAAGAAAAGTTTTTGGGCAAATGTAAACGCAATAATGCCGGGTAAGACGACGATGACATACACCGCAGCGAGGTTTGGCCATGACCACTGGCCAAGCCCCCCCTGAGCGCCAGCGAGAACCACAGGCATTGTGCGCGCGGCCTGATCGTTGGTTAAAGTTGTGCATAGCAAAAACTCGCCCCATGCTGTGACGAAATTGACGATAAAAACAACCACAAGCCCGTTACGCGCCATGGGCAGAGCGATGGTCAACAAGGTGCGCCATGGTCCAGCGCCATCGACTTTTGCGGCCTCGATCACTTCATGCGGCACCAACTGGAAGACACTCCGCATGATCAAAATGCTGATTGCCAAGTTGAGTGTGATATAGGGAAGTATGAGACCAGTCGTGCTGTTGATCAGTCCGAGCATGCTTTGGATTTCGTAGACACTTATGATCGATACCACACGCGTTGGAAAGTAGAGCGAGACCAACAGCGCTGCCACGAGGAGACCTCCGCCGCGGGGACGGAGGTGAACTAAAGCATAGCCGGCGAGCACTGCGCACAAAGTCGTCAATAGCACAGTTCCAGCAGTGACATAGATGCTGTTAAACAGGTTAATTGGAAGTGTTTCGATTTTGTGGAACACATAAGAATAACGGGTGAAGTCAAATTTGCGTGGCCAGAAATTGCCGCGCATCGCATCAGGCAATGACTTCACCGACATCATAAGGACCCAGGCCAGTGGCAACACGATGATTAACAAAAAAAAGTTGATCACCCCGTGGCGGATGATGGCGCTGCGATTGCGCTCAAACCATCCACGCGTTGGTCGCGTCGAGATGAGTTTTCTTTGAACAGTTTCACTCGACATTGTGGGTCAACCTTTTGGACGGAATATGCGCAATAGGAGAACCATGACGCACATCATCGCTACAGCACCGATCATGCCGATTGCGGCGGCAAATCCTTGCCGCCACAGGCCAATCTTGAAGGCTTGTTCATACATGAACATTGTCCAGGTATATGTCGGCGACGCACGATTGAAGCCGCCGAAGATAAGATACTCGTCGATCACAGCCATTGCCGAACCGAAACGAAGAACCACCAGTATCATCATGATTGGAGCCAGGAGTGGAAGCGTGATATGCCAGAAAACGCTCCATTCATTGGCTCCATCGATACGCGCCGCTTCAGGAAGATCCTTTGATATTGCAGCAAGCCCAGCCAGAAAGAAAATTGTATGGTACCCAAGTCCCCACCACACCTCCATGACTGCAATCGAGGGCAGAGTCAGTGCAGTACCCCCTAACCATTGCGGAGCGTTTTGAATCGTAAACAGGCCTGTTGTGTCGACAAGGAAATGATTGATCGGGCCACTTTGAAAATTGTACATCCATTTCCACAACACAAAAACTAAAGTGCTGGGAATGACCGCCGGAATGATAAGGATCACCCGATAAAGTGTCGCCAGTCGCGGATTTTTCACGCGATCGACAAGAATCGCCAGCAGCAATGGCAGCACGATTGTTCCTGGCAAGAACATGAGTGTGAAGAGCGCCGCTCTCCACAGGCTCGACCACATCAGCGGATCGCGCATTGCGGAGATGTAATTGTCAAATCCTACCCATTTGACAGGTTCGTTGGTAAGAAACTGGTAGTCGGTAAAGCTGATCCACAGAACCCGGAAAATGGGATAGACCTGATAACCGATGAAGAAGATCAGGGCGGGCAGCAAAAACAGCCAAGTCCCCATGTTCCGGCGCCACTCGCTTTTCCAGTCAACGCTTCGACGCTGCCGCGTTCGCGTGCCCGCAGTCCGTCCGCTTGCTACGATCGGGGCAGATTGCAGTGTATCCACCATGCTTTCTCCTAATGCACACACACTGAGGTGTATCACATTTGTTGCAACAAGCTCGTGGTAGAGCGCAGACCATTTCGATGTTAAGGAAGACCAGGGTTCGGAACTCTGGTCTTCACGCGTCGGCCTGGCTACTTGCGCTTCATTTCTGCTTGCACAGCTTCCGCGACTTTCTTCATCGCGGCTTTGGGATCAGACTCTTCGCCCTTCAAGTAAGTCTCCCAAACTGGCTTACCGATCACGAACTGTTGCAGTCCAAAGATGTGGTTCTTGATCGCCTTGGCCCTGTCAAGCTGGCCACGGATCAGTGGCACGAAATCGAGCATCCAGTCGGGCTTGTTGGCATCCCAGCCAGCATAGATCGACATGTATGGAGGTAAGTGGCCTGGATGGCCGCTTTCTGTACCGGCGATCGAGTCCTTCCAAATCTGCATGTCATAGGTGAGGGCTCGGATATATTCAGCGGCCTTCTCCTTGTTCTTGCCGTGCTTGAACAGTGCGCAGCCTGTTGTCCAGAAAACCGTCGAACCTTCTCCATTGGCGAATTTCGGCAAAGGGCCAAGATGCAAAGCTTTCGGGTCATCCCAATAAGCTGCCATCCGCAATGGTGCGTTGAAATACTTGGTCATGTAGCCGACGCGCTGGGCTGCGAATGCTACTTCATCCGGCGTGCCGTTCACACCACCATCCGATGCTCCCTCCAGCAGAATGTCAGGATGCGACAGGCCCATGATCTTTTTCATCAAGATCAATGCTTCAATTGCTGCGTCGTTGGTGAAGTCGAACAGGCCCTCCGGCGTGTAAACGTTGCTGTTCATGCTGTGGGTCATTGGAGCCACACAGCGCCAGCCATGGTTGTCGAAGGTGGCGCCGTAAGGGGCGGCCTTGGAATCCATAATGGCTTTGGCATTGGCCAGATGTTCATCCCACGTCATGGGCGCGACATCGGCTACGCCCGCTTTCGTGGTTATTCCTGAGTGCCAGGAATTACCGATCACATCCAGCAGGAACGGCCAGCCATAAATCTTTCCATTGACCGTGCATTCCTCGCGGATCGATGGAATGATGTCGTCGAGCACTTCCTTTGGGATATAGTTATCCCAAGGTTCAATGACGTCAGCCTCTATCATCGCTGACATCTCAACAAACGGCGTCTGGCCGACGTAGACGTCCCAGGTACTCTCCTTGTTCTTGGCCTCAGCCACGAAACGCTCGATTCCGAAGCCTTCAACTGGGGCGATCTGATAGTTCAATCCAGGAAACTTCTCATTCACGCCTTTGATGCCGGGATGAAGATCCTGGATCCACTGATAGAATGTGGGTGTCAGGGGCCGGTCCTGAGCTAGTGCGGGTGTCAGCAGACTCTTTGATACGGTCCCCACGCCTGCCAGACCGAGGCCCGCTACCATGCTGCGCGTTAGGAATTCACGTCTGTCAATTTGTCCTTGCATCAGTTGCCGGCGCGACGCCTCTTGTAGGATAAATTCTTCTTCTCTACGAATTGCCATTGCTCACTCTCCCTGGGTTGAAGCAGTTTTCTTTGGAACTATATCAATAGACTGCTTGACTTTTGCACAAGTTTCCCATTCTTACAATACAAGCAATTCGGATGGCCAATCAACACTTGTGGAGAGTTCAATGAACGTCCTCGACCGTTTCCGTCTTGATGGCAAACGCCTGTTCATCACCGGCGGCAGCAGGGGCTTTGGCCGCATGATCGCATTAGCGGCTGCCGAAGCAGGGGCCGATGTTGTGTTGAATGCACGCGATGCCAAGGCACTGGACCTGACAGCAGAAGACATACGCCAACGGGGACGCAAAGCCTGGACTTTTGCTGGCGACGTGGCAGACCCTACAACTTGTGAAGAGCTTTGCGGCCGCGTGCTCGCAGAAGCCGGGCCTATCGACATTCTGGTCAACAACGTTGGCGGCCGGAACCTCGATGTGCCTGTTGAGAAAACCGACCTCCAGACGTGGCAAAAATTCATTGACCTCAATCTCACTCACGTTTTTCTCTGCACCAAAATTATCGGAGGTGCCATGCTGGACCGCGGGTGGGGAAGGGTCATCAACATCGCATCAATTAGTGGGCTGATCGCTAATCGCGGCATTGCTGGTCGACACTACGAAACAGCGAAGGCCGCGGTGATCCACTTCACCCGCGCCACCGCTGCAGATTGGGCGTCACGCGGCGTTACCGTCAATGCAATCTGCCCTGGCTTGTTCATGACCGAGCCGAACGTTGCATGGGCGGCAAAGCACCCAGAAGTCATTGAAGCCTTTGTGCGGGGGGTGCCCATGGGGAGGACAGGTGAACCCGATGAAATCGGGCCACTCGCGATTTATCTCGCATCGCCAGCATCTAGCTACGTGACCGGCGCTGCCTTTGTGATTGATGGCGGTTACACGCTCTGGTGAACCTGAGCCTTTACAGTTTGCATTTCCGATAGGAATCCATCCACGGTCTTACCTTTTCGAAGGCAGCACTAGCAGCGATTACTCCAGCGTCGTCATAGCGTTTTCCTATAATCTGCATGCCAACTGGCAGGCCGTTTTCTGCCAGTCCAGCAGGAACCGTAGCAGCGGGATTGCCCGTAAAGTTGATCAGATAGGTCATGCACCAGCCGATGAGGCGGTTAATTTTTTCGCCGTTGATCTCAGCGGGACCCAGGGTGTTGCCATCAGTGGCGTTGTCCACAGCGAGACTAGCGAGCGTCGGTGACACAACGAAATCATAGCGGTCGAGCACAATACGAAGCGCATCGAAAACTTCACTGCGCGCAACCTGATCCTCGATAAACTGCGTCACCGTCATCTTGCGCCCGATCTCGTCCCAGCACCAAAATTCTGGCGGCATATCATCATGATGATCGCGCTGTATGTCGATGCCTTCACGCTTGAAGCCTTCGAGTGCCGCCACCTGCTTCGGCGCTACAAAACGACACCATACCTCGCTTAACTCCCATTGCGAACGTTTAAAACCAAAATTAACTTCTTCCACAAGTGCACCCACCTCAGAAAAAGCTTGAACTGCCTTGTCGGTGACGGCGGTAATGCGGGGATCGACCGGAAATATGCCGTAGTTGCGCGTATATGCAATTCGCTTGCCTTTCAGGGAACCTCTCAACGCCGATATGAAATCCACACTGTCATTGAGTGAGAACGGATCGCGTGAATCGTATCCGGCGAGGGCGCTCATCGCGAGCGCAGCGTCTTCTACAGTGCGGCTGATCGGGCCTTCAAAAATGAATGGTATCACACCACTGAAAGCATCTGGTCGCGTTACGAGCGGCACGCGCCCGTATGATGCCTTGTAACCATAGACTCCGCACCATGAAGCGGGAATGCGGGTTGATCCGCCCCCGTCTGTACCTTCACAGAGTGGCAAAAGCCCACCTGCGACAGCGCCTGCGCTCCCACCCGATGAACCACCCGTGTTCTTACTGAGGTCGAAAGGGTTCCTTGACGGTCCAAACAGATAGTTATCGCAAGTTCCCCGGAAGCCGAAGACCGGGCTGTTGGTCTTACCAACGATGATCGCTCCGGCTCGTTCCATGCGCTCGGCCCACATACAATATGAGGTTGTTGTCCACTCCTTCAGTGCGCTCACGCCACCGAAGGTGCAGACCCAGCCCGGCTTGAAATCGAAACAATCCTTCATGGCAACGGGCACACCGTGCAGCGGGCCTAGTTGGTTGCCCCGCATGACTTCCGCTTCGGCCCTCTCGGCCGCTTCGCGCGCTTGGTCCAGGTGCAGTATGATCAGTGCATTGACCTTGCTATTATGTGTCTCAATTCGGGCGATGGCTGCATCCATTACTTCGACAGGGGAAACCTCCTTGCGTCGGATTTTTCTTGCCAGCACCGCAGCGGAGTCAGTATTTGCGAGAACCTCAGATGTTGCCATGGATTTTTACCTCACTTTTAACCTGTTGCTTTTGCCATCACCGAACGGATCATTGTGCCAGAGGTGACAAAACGGTCGTATTCGGGTGGTCGCAGTTCGCCGCCCATGAACACGTATTCGCGCTGGAAATGCATGCCGCCGACTTCTAGTTCCAGAGCGGCGAAATGGATTTCCCGCGGTTCTGTAGCGGAAACGATGCGATCTACATTCCGCTCCGTAATTCCACCGCCAGGCATGACGACTATGCGGCTGCCCGCCCGACTGATGAGTTCCCCAATGAGCGGTAGACCCTCAAGCACGCTTGCTTCCTGGCCGGATGTGAGAACACGCTCAACACCGAGCTCGACCAGCGACTCCAACGCGGTGAAGGGATTGGGCGTCATGTCGAATGCGCGGTGAAACGTCACGGGCAAAGGCCTGGCCAGCGCAATCAACTCTCGTGTCCGCTCCATGTCGACCGTGCCGTCTGCCGTCAGTAGTCCGATGACTATTGCATCCGCACCTTCAGACTTGGCCGTCTCGATATCACCTTTCATGATTGCGAATTCGTCATCGTCAAATAAAAAATCACCGCCGCGCGGCCTGATCATAACATTGAGTCCGATATCTGCTATCTTGCGTGCCTCTCGGATCAAGCCGCGGCTTGGTGTCGTTCCACCTTCGAGCAAGTTGGCGCAGAGTTCCGCACGGTTCGCTCCAGCAGCCTTGGCTGCGCGAACACCGGCTACAGAATCAACACATATTTCAAAGATCATGGTTACCACCTTGTTGACCATCAGTTTTAAGAAATCTATCACGGACCACGCTGGAACTCCATGGAGAGGTGAACGGGTGGCCGACCTCTGTCACCCCGCAACATCGACTTCACGCCCGCTCCGCAGTGCCTCAAGAATTGCATCAGTCAATTTCAACCCGCGAACCGCGTCCGTCATGGTGACCGCTCTCGGCCTCCTTGATCCGCGGATCTGCGACAGAAAATGACTGTGCTCATTGACCAGTTGGTCGTCACTGGCAACCAACGGCAGGGTCTTTGCCTGTCCTTCAGCATAGAGTGTAAGCCCGACGCCGACATCAAGTTCCACACTGCCATGATCGCAGACCACTTCGAGGCGGTCCGGCGGCAAGTCGCCACTGTCAAAGATCCACGCCGTTCGCAAGTGACAATGCACGCCGGACACCGTTTCGAGATCGGCAGTGGTCAGTGATCGAAAACCGGGCCCACCGATACGACGGCTGCGTACTGTCCTGAAAGGCTCCTGAGTCAGCCAGACCGCGAGGTCGATGTCGTGAATGAGCGTAGTGAGCACAGGGTCATCAGTATATCGGATCGTGTGGTCCCCATCGCGATAACGTCGAGAACAGAGGTAGATTAATTTGCCTATGCCGCACGAGCGCACAATGTCAGTGACGGTGCAGTGGTCTTGTGAGAAGCGAAGTACGTGACCGGGCAGAACGAAGGTGCCGCTTTCTTCACTCATCACCGCGAGTTGTTCAGCCTCGCTGGCAGTCGGAGTCACCGGTTTTTCCAGCAGCACGGGAATGCCCAGTGACAGTGCCTTGCGCGTGATATCGAAGTGCGACTGCGCTGATGTGGCGACAATAACGCCATCTGGCTTTGTCGCAGTTAAAAGAGAACCGCTGTCAGTTTCAACTTGTAGACTCGGATAATGTACGGCCACGTAATTGCGTGCCGCGAGTGAAGGATCAGCAACACCGACGATTACGACGTCCTTCCGCGCCAACAGTCGACCAAGATGTTCTCTCCCAAACGCTCCTAGGCCAACGAGCACAAGGCGAAGCGGTTGATCTACCAGTGCTACCATCATTCAGCGTCCGATGCCATCGCTGCCGGCACCGCAGATGAGCGCACAAATCTTTCGATAGCTCGTAAATCGCTTCGGCCAGCGATTCAAGGCGGCAATGGAAGCCGCGCCCGACAAGTCTGCCGCAATGGAAAACTCTGACCACAGCCAGCGACTCGCGGCCAGCATGTCGTCATCGGAGACCAACAACACCTCTTCAACCTGACTGTTGACGATGTCGAATATACGATCATTAGTCTGACGACACGACATGGTTGCTACTCGAGAGGTAACCTCAGGCAACCTGACGACGTGGCCAGCGTCAAGGCTCGCCTTCAACGTCGGCGAACCTTCCGGCTCAACACCAATTACTTTGACTGATGGATTTGCAGTCTTGATCGCCATCGACAACCCGGAGATGAGGCCACCCCCTCCGATTGCCACGACAATGGCATCGAGATCATTGATCTGCTCGGCGATCTCCAGTCCAAGCGTTCCTTGACCTGCAACAACCAGTGGATCGGCGAAAGGGTGAAAATATGTGGCGCCATGCTGTGTGGCGAAGGTCAGAGCCGCCTCGTTCGAGATCATCCATTCGTCGCCAACCACGCGAACATCGGCATTCCAATCCCGCATACGTTCGACTTTCTCCGGGCTCACTGATTTGGGCACGAATACCGTCGCCGTCGTATTTGCAGCATGGGCAGTGCGGGCGACGGCCAAGCCATGGTTGCCTCCTGAGGCGGTGACTATACCGCCCTCCGGCTTGCCATTGGGGTCGCCTAGATAGCGGTTCATGGCACCTCTGGCTTTGAAAGAGCCTGTGACCTGGAAAAGCTCAAGTTTCAAAATGACATTGTTTGGTATTGCAAACGGCTGTCGAACCGCCGCCACCTGCATCACCGGTGTCTTGCGGACGTGAGGTGCAATGCGGATGCGCGCTGCTTCAATATCGGACAGGGAAATCATAGCGCGCTTTGTCATCGTGGCGATGCCACTGTGAGGCAGCAGTTGCCTGGTTTTACGCGGCCAGGTTGGCGGCAGGCATAAAGCATCCCGTCGACTTGGTAGACGAGTTCTTGCGGAACCTGGGAAGGTTCCCAGATCCGGTGAATGCGACCTGCTGGCTGACCGGCGCGAACCATCATTTTGAGTTCGTGGAATGGTTCGAATATGCCGTCAGCCGTTGCGAAGACATAGGCGGGCGGGCCCTTCAGCTCATAAATCGGTTTGTCGTTTGAAGCAGGCTGCCGCTTGGCACTCTCTAACACTCCCAGGTGCGCCAGCACATTGCGCACGCCGCGTCGGGCAATTTCGAGAGCGGCAACTGAAACGCGGCCTCCGCCACCAAGCTCGGAACCCACGGTGACAAGGCCCGCACGGCAGGCCGCTGCGGTGGCTGTTCGTGGATCACCAAGATTGGGGATGACGACACAGCAAGGCGCATCGAAAGCGCGCGCTGCCGCAAAGTTCTTTGCTGCCAGCTCAGGGTCGCTGGTGGGCTCGATGACCGAACTTGGAACGAAATCCAGTGATGATCCGCCAGAGTGCAAATCAAGGAAGGCGTTACCCAATGGAAAGATATGGTCGTTGACGTAGGCTGACAACTGCTGGGTAATCGTGCCGTAGGGGTCACCGGGAAATGTTCGGTTGAAATTGAGTCCATCGACCGGTGATGTCCGCTGTGCTGCCATAACAGCATGGATGTTGTTCGCTGGCATAAGGATCAACCGACCTTGAATCGCAGCAGGATCAAGGTCGCGCGCCAATTCGCCGATGACAATTGGACCTTCATATTCATCGCCGTGGTTACCACCCTCCAGGATAACAGTCGGCCCCGTGCCGTTGGCAATAACTGTAACGGGCAACCTTGCTACTCCCCATGCGTCGTCGTTGGGAGAGTGGGGAAACATGATGTGGCCCATCTGTTTGCCCATGCGATCGAAATCGATTGTGGTGAACGTCGAACTTGGCCTTCTGGTCACTGAATTTGCCATCTAATTTCTTCGTTCCTCGTTATGTCAGATTTGCAGCCGATAGAGTCGTTTTGCGGTACCGAAGAAGAATGCGGTTTATTCCTCGACAGAAAAAGTCTGAACAATTGTCTTGAAAATCTTATATACCTCATCGAAACTTGCATGAAGACCTGCCACCGGGAAGTCGCTGGCGAACATCGAGCGGTTTGGTCCGAAGCAATCAATGCAATGCATCACCACCGGCCATAGGCTGTCAATAGTCCAATTGTGGTCATATGCGACGAGGTCGGAGATCATGATGGTCACATCGGGCTGCCGCGACAGTTGCTGCAGTCCATCACACCAGGCTTGCATCCCATTGGCGTCACGATCGATAGGACAACCGCAGTGATTGAATACAAATTGCTGGTTGGGGAAAGCTGAGACAAGCCGCGCAGCTTCCGGCAATTGTCGGGCGAAGACCATGAGGTATAAGATAAAAT
>Ga0315287_10008265_pt1 | contig 10494 bp, 7 predicted proteins | sample YL17G11_0_MG_FD_205037 | JGI IMG/M metagenome (GOLD analysis project Ga0315287, IMG submission 205037) | Sediment microbial communities from Yellowstone Lake, YNP, Wyoming, USA - YL17G11_0 | ecosystem: Environmental > Aquatic > Freshwater > Lake > Sediment | place: USA: Wyoming | collected...
GCCTGGCGCCAATCCACTATGCTGCGGCTCGCCGTCGAAATCGCATTCCGGGAGGCGAATCCGTGCGCGGAACCATCGTCCGAGTGACCGCTCGAGCCCTTCTCGTCGCGAGTCTACCGATCGCGGGCTGCGGACGCGAGCCCAAGCCCCCGGCACCCGGAGCGGTGGCGGCGGATTCCACTCGCGCCCTGCGGCAACGCCTGGTGGCGCTCGAGGCCGCACGTTCGTTCGGCGGCGACGCACTGCCGCGGGCACTCCGGCATCCGGACGCCCGGGTCCGCCGCGCCGCCGCGATGGCGCTCGGACGCATCCAGGACCCCGCCGCGACGCTGCCCCTGGTAGCGGCGCTCGAGGACCCGGACACCACGGTGACCGAGCAGGCCGCTTGGGCGCTGGGGCAGCTCAAAGGCCAGAGCCCCGAGCAGCGCCACGCATTGCAGGCGGCGCTCGTGCCACGCGTCGAGGCCAATCCCAAGGCGTGGTTGTTCCCCTACGTTGAAGCCCTGGGCAAGCAAGGGGGCGCCGAAATCATCCCGGTTCTGGAGGGCGATCTCGCGACCGGACTGCTCGCCGGCATGGGATCCGGAGCGCGCCCGCCGGCGCTCGAAGGCATCGCCGTGTGGAGTTTGGCGCGGCTCAAGACAGAATCCGCGCGATCGCTCATCGCGCTGCTCGAAGATCTGCGCAACCGGGCGCCGGAAGCCGCCTGGCGGATCGCGGCGGCGATGGCCGCCGACCCGGACAGTTTGAACCGGTACCGAGCCTCGCTGCTCTCCTTGCTCGATCATACCGACGCCCTGTCGCGTGCGGCGGGCGCGCGTGCCATCGGCAAATCGAAAGATCGCACCTGCATGCCGGCGCTCGTCCAACACCTGTCCGACAGCGACTGGCGCGTGCGCGCCAGCTTGCTGCTCGCAATGGCGGACCTGGCCAAAACCTCGGGCCCGGATCGCGAGGCGCAGGAATTCGCCTCGGCACTGCTCTCGGACCGCCACCCGCTCGTCCGCGAGGCCGCAGCGATCGCTCTGGACAGCTTGGAGGTCGGCACCCAGGGCGAACTCCTGCACGCCGCGTTCGGGGATTCCGTCGCCGCGGTGCGATTGGCCGCTCTACGTTGCGCGGCGCACTGGGAGCATGGGGCGGCCCGCACCGCCTGGGATGCGGCGCGCGCCGACCGCGTCGAATGGGTCCGCACGGGCGCGCTGCATGCGGCCCACTTCGTTTTGGGCGCCCCCGGCGCAGTCGACGTGCTCGTGCCGCTCCTGCGGTCCGGCAGCGTCCGCGAGCGCCTGGAGAGCGCGGAAGCCTTGGGGGAATTCACCGCGCCAAGCGCCGCGCGGGCCAAGGTGCAGGCGGCGCTGGAAGCGGCGCTCGCCGACCCCGATTTCGCGGTGGCCGCCACCGCCGCGGGCGCGTTGGGCGCCGGCGAATATGTCACCTGCATCCCGGCACTTGCCGCCGCCTACGACACGCGACGCGCGACCCACAACGATGGAGACGTGCGGCTCGCGGCAGTGGAAGCGGCGCGCGATCTGGCCGCGCTCAAAACCCGCCTCGTAACGCCCGCGTGGACCGCCCTCTTCGAACGCGCCGGCGGCGATAGCGATCTGCGGGTCGCGAACGCGGCGCGCGCCGGCGCGGCGAAACTTGCCGGCAAAACCCCACCCGCGCCGCTCGGGCCGCAGGCGCGCGCTGGCGCGCGGAGCGATTCACTGCCGCAGATCGACCTCGGGCGCGTGCGGGTCCGGCTCGTGACCGCACGTGGCAACGCGATTTTGGAACTGGATGGCGACAACTACCCGCGCACGGTCGCCAGCTTCCTGCAGCTGGTCGACAGCGGGTTCTATCAGCAGGCTGTCTTCCATCGCGTCGTGCCGGCCTTCGTGGTGCAAGGCGGCTGCCCGCGCGGTGATGGCTGGGGCGACGCCGGCTACAGCTTGCCGTGCGAGTACGGAGATCTGCATTACGACGCGCCGGGCGTGGTGGGAATGGCTCACGCCGGCAAGGACACCGGCGGATCACAGTTCTTCATCACGCACGTGCCGGTGCCGCGTCTCGACGGCAACTACACCGCATTCGGCCGGGTCGTGGAGGGCATGGGTGTGATCGACCAGATCATCCGCGGCGATGCGTTCCACCTTGAACGCATCGCAGCGATGGCAGCGGCTGCGAGCCACTGACCGGCCGGCCGGCGCTCACCAGTGGAATCCGAACCCGGCTTCGAGGAACACTGCGTTCGAACTCACGAACTCGAAGTCTTCAGCGTAGAGTACAACCGGAGCGTCGCCGGGCAGCTGTTCGCGATGAGCGTTGCCGCCAAACACGCGCCCGAATCGCGCTTCGAGATAGCCGGTATACGGCCGGCTCTGACCGGCGACTCGAATACCGGCAGCCAACGACGGCGAGGTCGCAGTGAGAGAGGCCTCGGTTGCAGCTCCAGCCGACGATTCGTTACCGCGAGAGGAGAAGCGCAGGGTATGCAGAAGGAACCCTGCCCCACCGTAGAACGCAACCAACGGAAGTCGAACCACATCAATGAGGGCTTCTGCACGAAACGTCACATCATGGGTGTGCTCGTCCACGTCCTCCGGGAACGGCGAGAGTGGTGGGTTCTCCTGCTCCCAGACTTTGAACCCGTAGAACGACTGATCCGTGCTGAGGTATTGAAATCCACCGCGCAGCCACAGTGGAAAATGACGCGTTTCCCGACGCAGAATCCGCCGTGAATACGCAATCGCCGGGTACGCATGGTCATCGAATGTCGGATGGTCGTAACTCACGGAACCGCCGCCGACGGTGACGAGGTTGATGTTGGCGATGCGCACCGGAGACGTTGCCGGCCGGCCGCTCGACTGTCCCCACGCCTGCGGCCCGAGCCCAACCAGGACGGCGGCCAACACCAGCGGCCCCCATGCGCGACCATGCATGCCTTCCCCGTTCGTTACGCCGCGCCGGCCGCGGCTCTTGACAGCGGAAACTCGCAGTAAGTTCGCGTCGATACGAGAGTTTGTCAAGGTGCCGCGCCCCTCTCCAGGGCAAGAGTCACGGCCGCACGCGCCAGTTCGAGGGCCTCGCCCACGCTGTCGGCGCGGTTTCCCGTGGCCTGGACCCGGGCCGGCGGACCGCCCCCCTTGCCGTCGATCGCGGCGGCCGCTGCTGGCAGAACAGTGCGCAGGTCGAGTTCGATTCCGTCCGGGCGTGCGAACAGGAGTGCGGCACGCGGCGCCCGGGCCCCCAACAGCGCCACCGCTCCCTGTGCAACCAACGCATCGGCCCAAGCGCGCAACAGGAGTGGATCAGCGTCCGGCGCATCATGAACGACCACCGGCACGCCGGCCGGACGCACGGCGTCCTGCAACCAGTTCTGCGCTTCGAGGGCCGCGACCCGGGCGCGCAGAGCGTCGGCCTCCTTGTGGGCCGTCTTGGCGTCGGCCGCCAACTGCGCGATCTTGCTCTGCAGCGCATCCGGATGGCACGTGAGCGCCAGCGCCAAAACCTCGACCCGGCGCATCGCCTGCCCGCACTCCGCGAGGGCGCGCCCGCCGCAGACGAAGTGCAATCGGGTGCCGGGCTTCACCTTTTCTTGCGCCAGCAGCTTCACCAGACCGATTTCACTGCTGCGCGCCACATGCGTGCCGCAGCACGCGCTGCGGTCCCAGCCGGCGATTTCGACGACGCGCACGGGCCCCGATCCCGGCGGCGGCGGTTTGCGCAAGGCGGCGGCTTCGCCCGCCGTCAAGAAGCGTGCTTCCACGGGCCGCGCGTCCCAGATGATCTCATTCGCGCGCCGCTCGAGGGCCTCGATCTCGGCATCGGTCAGCGCGCCGCCCGGCAAGTCGATGGCGCACCGCTCGCGCCCGAGATGAAACGACAGCGTGTCGCGCTGCAGGAGCGCCAGCGCCGTCGCCGACAACAAGTGCTGGCCGCTGTGCTGCTGCATGTGATCGCGCCGCCGGGCACCATCCACGCAACCGTGCACCCGCTCCTCGGCACCCGCGGTTGCGACGCGATGCACGACCGCGCCGTCGGCGGCCTCGAAGACGTCGAGCACCGGTTCGCCATTGAGCGTCCCGGTATCGTGCGGCTGGCCGCCGGAAGTGGGATAGAACGCACTACGATCCAAGACCAATCCGGTTCCGTCCGGCAGCGGCCGGCGTTCGCGAACGACCGCGTCGAATTCGAGTTGCAGGGGGTCCGCCCAATACAGCCGCAGTCTGGGATCCACGGTCAGGCGCCGTATTTGTCGAGCTTGAGTGCGTGGGCGAGCAGCAGCGCCATGAGATCCTGCGACAACATGTGCCCGGCGCCGCCGCGCCGCGCCGCGCGCTCGTCGAACGTGGTGCAATCGTCCGGGAAGACATGCTCGCCCCAGAGCAGCAACGGCACCGGGTGCCAACTGTGCGCCTTCAGAACCGATGGCGTCGAATGATCGCCCGACACGGCGAACACCGCGGGCCGCAACGCCGCGATCCGGCCGATCATGGAGTCGACGTGTTCGAAGGCCTTGGCTTTGCCGTCGAAGTTGCCGTCCTCGCCGTTCGAATCGGTGTACTTGTAGTGCAGGAAGAAGAAATCATGGTCGTTCCACACGCGCTCGAGGGCGTCGATTTGGCCTTCCCAGGTGTCGAAGCCGTCGAGAACGCGCATGCCGACCAGCTTCGAGACGCCGCGGTACATCGGGTAGGTCGCCACGCACACCGGATTCAGTTTGTAGCGTTCCTGGAACGTCGGCAGCGCGTCGTAACGGTCGATGCCGCGGACGAGCACCATGTTGGCGGGCTCGTGCCCCTTCAGGATGCCGGCAGCTTGGCATTGGAACTGATTCACGAACTCGGCGACGCGCGCCGATCGCGCATCGCGCGCTTGCGCCAGCAACGGCAGCCCGCCCAACGCCTGCGGATCGGTGTCGGTGACGTTGCCGTACAGATCGGCACCGCGCAGGACCAGCGTGCCGCGGTACTCCTTCACCGGGTAGACTTGCGCCTCGACGCCGGCGATTTTCAAATTCGCGTTCAGGAGCGCGACGCGTTTCTCACCTTCGGAGGTGGGAATGCGGCCGGCGCGCCGGTCGGTGATCTTGCCGTCCCCGTCCACGGTGCAGAAGTTCAGGCGCGCCGCGACATCGCCCGGCCGGAGATCGACACCCGTTCCCAGGATATCCAGAACCCCGCGGCCCACCAAGTTGGCGATCGGGTCGTACCCGAACAGGCCGAGATGACCCGGCCCGCTGCCCGGGGTGATCCCGGGACGCACCGGCGTCAGCAGCCCGAGGCTGCCTTCGCGCGCCAAACGGTCGAGGTTGGGCGTTTGCGCCGTTTCGAGTTCGGTCTTCCCGGACGGCCCGGGGAACCCACCGATGCCATCGCAGACCAGGAGTAGGATCTTCGAATCCGTCGAACGCGCCAGCGAATCGATGAGCGACGCCATGCACATCTCCCTGAATCGGCAGCCCTATCGGCGTGTACCCCGCATGCGGCCGGTTTGCAAACCGCCGCCCTGCCGGATCTTAGGGGGCGGGCGTCCCGGCGTCCACCGCACCCGACTGCCGCAGGAGTGCGTACCGGTCGCGGCGGCAGTAAAACTGAAAATCGAAGTCGCCCTTAGGGTCACGCACACGGGCTCGCATCGGAACGTATTCGGCGTGAAACGCCGCGGCGGCGAACAGTTGCTGATCGCCCGGAAAGGGCCACGGCTCAAGCGCGCCCTCGGCGCCACCGAGCACGATGAGGTCCGGGCGGCGCTCCAAAACCGAGGCGCCATCGCCGCGTTCATGTCCCACCCACTGGCGGACATCCGGCCGGCTGCGGGCGATCGTCCGGTCGCACAGGCCCAGCATGTCGATCACCGGCAAGCCCGACACGTAGGGCAGAGCCCCCGCCGCGTTCGTCGCAACCACGGTCGCCGGCGGGACCGCGCCACGCAACCAAGCGCCGACGGCCCGGCCGTACGTCGACGCGCCGTCCGCCTGGCGGCAGGCGCGAATCTGTGGATCCCAGGCCTGCGGCACGAGCGCCGCGGCCAAGGCCAACACCAACCCGGGCAACCGACCGCGCGCCTGCGCCCGCGCACCGAACTCCAACCACGCGGCAAGTCCCAGCACGACGACGCCGGCGTGGCGGATTTCTTCCGCGATGCGTCCGGCATGGGCGGCGGCCGGCAAGTGCAGCCGTGCAAGGGCCAGGAGCGGCGCCACGACTGGCAACAAAGCTTCGGCCCCGAGCAGCAACCCCAAACCCGCGACAGCGCACACGATGGCGGGCGCATGGCGCGTGCGCCAGGGCGTACACGCCACGCCCACGCCTGCCAGTGCCGCGAGCGGTACGAGGACGGGGACCAAGAACCGCGCGCCGGCGAAATGATCGCCACCGACGGCAATCGTGAAGAGAAGTTGTACCCCGAGCGCGACCGCCAGGATGCGTCCCCCGGAACGCGGCACGTGCTGGACGCCCGCCGACGCAAACCGCACCACGAGGGCGTAGGACACGAGGATTTTGGCAGCGTAGAGGACTCCGGGTGCAAGCGCCGCGAGGCCTGGCGATTTGGCGTGGACGGAATTCGCGACGATATCGCCGAAATACGCCAGGCGGAATCCCGCCACCGGCACCAGGATCAGGGCTGCCCCCGCCGCTGCCCGCAGAAGCGCACCGATGCCCGGCGGCTGAAGCGCGCGCGCGATCGCCGGCGCCAAGACGAGCGCCAAGCCTTCCGGACGGAACGCGGCGGCAAGCCCCGCGCCGGCGCCGCCTGCAAAGCCGGGAGCCTCTTGGGGTCGCACGAGGATCCACAGCCACAGCCCCAGCAACGCGGCGTACGCGACGGTCTCCATGCCGCTGGCACTCCAAATGGCGAGTGGCGCAACGAGCGCCGCGAACCAAGCCGCGGCGCGCGCCGCGACTTCGCCGGCCAGCGTGCGCGCGACACGATGGGCGACCACGACGAGGGCCAATGCCGCCAGCACCGCGAGCGTCGGCGCGGCGTGCTCGGGCCCGATTCCAAACCGCGTCGGCAACGCCAGGACCAACGCCCAGGGCAGGCTCGACGTGCCCTCGACGCGCTCGCCCGGATTCATTACCAGTCCGTGGCCGGCGGCACAATTCAATGCGTAGCGGAAGGTGATGAACGCATCGTCCACCGTAAAGGCTCGGAAGCAGGCCCACAGCACCAGCACCGCGGCACACGCGCCCCACGGCCAGGCGCGCACGCCGCGGTGCGGTTCGGACTGCCCTGTCGTCGCGGCCGGATCCAGAGCGTGCTCCCCTCGTGGGCGCGCGAGGGCATGCTAGGGAGTGTGCGCCCGGCGAACAAGCGCCAAGCGCCACCCGGTCATGGGCCCCCGAAGGCCGCCAGAACCGCCGCATCGGCGTCCTCGGGTGTATCGGTGCCGGGCAGCGGTGCGGCGCGCCCCGGCGCCGGCCGCACCAGCCCGAGCCGGCTGATTTTCTTGATCAGGCCTTGGCGGCTCACACCCAACTCGACCGCGGCACGCGACTTGTTCCAGGTGTGCCGGTCCAGGCTGCGCGCGATCATGGCGCGTTCCAAGTACTCGGTGGCCGCGATCAGATCCCGCATTTCATCCAGGCGGTCGAGCGAGAATTCCACGCCGACGCCGTAGCGGAGCCGTTCGCTCAACATGTACGGCAGCACCGCGCCCTCGTCGCCGTGCAGCGCGATGAGGCGTTCGATCTCATTTTCAACTTCGCGCACATTTCCCGGCCAGTCGTAGTCCAAGAATCGTTGTTCCGCCTCGGGCGAGAATTGCAGCGTTGGGTGCCCCAGTCGCGCCGACACTTTGTCGGCGAAATGGCGGGCGAGGAGCGGCACATCGTCCTTGCGCCGCCGCAGCGGCGGCACCTCGAGCTTCACCACATTCAGACGGTAGTACAGATCCTCGCGGAAGCGCCGCTGCGCCACCTCGTGTGCCAGGTTTTTGTTGGTGGCGGCGATGATCCGCACCTGCACGCTGCGAGTGCGCGTTTCTCCCACCCGCCGGATCTCCCCTTCCTGCAATACCCGCAGCATCTTGATCTGCAGCGCCATCGGCATGTCGGCGATTTCGTCCAGAAAAAATGTGCCACCGTTGGCTTCTTCGAACAACCCGCGCTTTTCGACGTTGGCGCCGGTGAATGCCCCGCGGCAGTGTCCGAAGAGCTCGCTCTCGAGGAGCGCTTCGGGCAGCGCCGCACAGTTCTGGGCGACGAACTTGCGGCCGGCGTACAAGCCCGTGTCGTGAATACCGCGCGCGACGAGTTCTTTACCAGTGCCGCTCTCCCCCAGAATGAGCACGTTCACGTCGGAGGCCGCGAGTTTCTCGATGGTGCTGAACAACCGCCGCATCGACCGCGAGGCGCCGACCAGATTCGCGAAGCGATGTTTCTCCCACCGCGTGTCACCGCGCATGCGCACCGGCGCCTGGGCGTCGCCGGTGCGCAGCACGCGCACCATGTCGCGGAAGACGGCGTGCGCGAAACGCACCTGTGATGCCGTCACCGACTCGGTCCGCGGCACGGCGGCCAATCCCAGCGCCAACCGGCGGTGCACCCGCTCGGCAAGGATGATGACCTGCGCCACGGGACTGTCGCCGAGCGCCAAGCCCTCGGTGTCGCCACGCACCGCACCCGGCGGAGCGAGCGTGCACGGACCCTGCACGAGTGGATCGAGTTCGCGCGCCGCGGTCTCCAATGCGCGTGCGAGCCGCGCCGAACCCGGCCCTTGCGCGGCCCGGTGTGCAAGCGTGTCGGGCAGGATCGAAAACAAGACGCAATCCGGCGCGTCCAGCAGCTCGCGCACGGCCCGTAAGCCATGCGCCAGCGGCTCGTGATCCCCCAGTCCACCACTCACGACTTCCAAGTTGGGCGGCGGATTCACCGCGCGCGCGACCGCGGGCGAGGCCGCGCCATCCCAGAGCTGCGTTCCATGGTCCATGTCGAGTCCCTTCGTGCTCCGCCCCACCGCGCGGCAAGGCGATCAGACCGGCGCTCTGCACATCCGGCAAAGCAGACTCCGGCGCCTCGCACGGGACGTGCCCATTCCGGTGGCGCGGGCCAAGCACCCTTGGCAAGCTACGGTGGAGATCCGTGCAAGCCGCACCTGGGGGGACGCTTGAGCGCGCGCGGCGCACCGGCCGACAACCGTGGTCACAGCGCCGGGCGCCGTCCCGCGTCACGAGACGGCGCCGGTGCAGGCGCACGTGCCGCACTGCGAGGGTGCACGCCGCACCGCGACGCGCCCGGAAACTCTATGCAGGTGGAAAACCAGTGCCGGCGATCAGGGGTGCAGGCGTACCGTGCGGTCGCCCCGCACCACTTGGCCCAATCTCTTGGCGTCCGGGCAGCGAGCGGCGAGCGCCGGTGCATCCCCCGGTGCGAGCAGCACGATCATCCCGATGCCCAGGTTGAAGACCCGCGCCATCTCCGCGTCGTCGGCTCCACTGCGCTCTTGGATGAGGTGGAAAATCGGCGGCACGGTCCAGGCGCGCCGGTCGATCTCGACCGCGGTACCGGCGGGCAGAACGCGTGGGATGTTGTCGACGAAGCCACCGCCGGTGATGTGCGCCAAGGCGTGAATGCGGCGGTCCTGCACCAGCGGCCACAGCGGTTCGAGATATGGGCGGTGCACGGCCAGCAAGGCGTCGAGAACACTGACCCCGAGCGCCGGGTGTACCGCTGCCGGATCCAGGTCGCCACCGTCCAGCAACGCGCGGCGCGCCAGCGAATAACCGTTCGTGTGCAGCCCAGTGGACGGCAATCCCCAGACCTCGTCACCCGCTTCGACACGATCGCCGGTGAGCAATTGATCGCGGCGCGCCACGCCGACGATGCACCCCACGAGATCGTAGTCACCCTTGGCGTACGTCCCAGGCATCTCGGCCGTCTCGCCGCCCAGAAGCGCGCAGCCGTGTGCCGCGCACGCCCGGGCCATGCCGCGCACCATCCCGAGCACCGCGTCGCGCTCCAATTGGCCCGCGCCGACGTAATCGAGAAAGAAGAGCGGACGCCCGCCCTGGACCAGAATGTCGTTCACCGAGTGATTGACCAAGTCCTCGCCAACACCCTCCCAGCGACCCGCGAGGCGCGCCACGGCGAGCTTGGTGCCGACGCCGTCCATACTAGCCACCAGGACCGCGTCGGGCCCCAGCGCGCGCGCGTCGAACAGCCCGCCGAAGCTGCCGATCTCCGACAGCACCGCCGGCCCCCAGGTGGGCTTCGCCAGTCCGGCGATCCCGCGCACCACGCTGTTGGCGCGATCGATGTCGACTCCAGCCTCGCGATACTGCACGGCGCGCACCTCCACGCCGCACGCTACCCGGCCCCCAACGGCTGGTCAACCCGTCCAACCGGGGCGGTTTCGAAGTTGGCGCTCGGCGCGCCCGCGGGACACGGAGGGTGCTGGGGCGGCCGGTCGCTCAGTGGGGGCGGTGGGGCGCGGATGAAGGCGGGGCAGCCACGTCATGACGGCGTCAAGCGAGGCCCGGAGGGCCGAGTAGCCGTCATGCCG
>Ga0315287_10008266_pt1 | contig 10494 bp, 7 predicted proteins | sample YL17G11_0_MG_FD_205037 | JGI IMG/M metagenome (GOLD analysis project Ga0315287, IMG submission 205037) | Sediment microbial communities from Yellowstone Lake, YNP, Wyoming, USA - YL17G11_0 | ecosystem: Environmental > Aquatic > Freshwater > Lake > Sediment | place: USA: Wyoming | collected...
AATGGCTCAGCAGGCTAAGGCCCCAACCCAGACGCCCGCGAAGAAGGGTGACGTCGTCAGTAAGTTCGATTACTACAAGATGCATTGGGGCGACAACGCGACGACTTTGCTGTTGAAAGGCGATGTCACGTTCACTCATGAAGACACGGTCATCGCATCCGATCAGGTCGACTATGACGACAGCGCAAAGACAGCCGTGTCGCCGGGTCCGATCAAGATCACTAATCCCGAGTGCGACATCACCGGAGACAAAGGCTCGGCGTATTTCCGCAAGAAGCTGGGCGTGATCGAAGGCAACGTCGTCATGCTGTTCAAACCAAAACAGGAAGCATCCGCCGCAAACGCCGACAAGGACTCCGTGGACAAATTCAAGCAGCCGACAACGGTGACGTGCTTGCGCATGGAGTATTTCTACGGCCAGAAGCTCGCCAGCGCGCAGGGCGGGGTGGTATTCAAACAGCCCAAGCGGACCGCTTATGCGGACAAGGCCGTTTACGACCAGAAGGCCGAAATACTCACTCTCACGGGCAACGTCCGCGCGGTCGATGAGCAGGGCCAGACATTCACCGCTCCGGGCGAGGTCAAAATCTCCCTCAAGAAGGACGATGAGTGGATGGAAGCCCTCAACGCCAGCGGGACGTTCAAGATCAATCTGGGCGAGGAAACCCCGGAAGAAAAGAAGTAAGCGGGACCATAGAGGAGGTAATCTCATGAGGTATTGCTGGTTAGTTTTGGGTATCGGATTCCTCACTCTAGGTGTCGCCTTTCTATATGTGGGGAGCCACAACCCACCCGGCCTGCGAATCGAAGGGGGGGTGAGGTTTTTCAACCTGCATGCGGAGAAATTTCTGCCAGAGCCCAGTGACTACTCCGAAGTCGAAGCGATGAAAGGAGATCCCGATGTGGTTGTGGTGCGCGAGGAAGACGGAGGATACCGATATAAGGTTCTTTCGTACCATGGCGACCCTCATCTTCGGCCAACTGTGATCGAGGATGGGAGAGTGGCTTACAGGTTCGATCCTAACGCGTCTTTAGCGGAGACAGACCAAGATGAAGGTTGGCCATCGTCCCCTCCACTGGTCTCCCATCTTACGGTGATGGGTGCAGTGTCTGCTCTAGCCGGCGTTCTCTTACTCCGGCGCTCTGCCTTGGTCTTTACTCATGCTTCCGGACAACCGCACTCCGAGGACCACACGGACTGAATCCTCGATCAGCGGGCACATCCATGTGCTGGACCATCAAGTACACCCTACTTCCCAGAAACCGGCCTTCGGTAGACCGCAAAGATCGCCACCGCCGACGCCAGAGCCATCAAAATGCTGATCCACTGCGCCTGCGTGAGCCCCAGCAGCCACTCGTCTCCCACCCTGACGAACTCGACGAGGAACCGGTACGCGCCGTACATCCCCAGATACGCAACGAAAACAAACCCCGGCGCCCGCTTCCACTTTTCCAGCCTGATAAGAATGGCGAAGATCACGAGGCTCGCGAGTGTGCCGTAGAGCTGGGTCGGGTGAGAAGGTGGGGTGAGGCTGCCATGCTCGATAAACCGCGCTCCCCACGGCAGGCTCGTCGGCACGCCTTGGCAGCAGCCATTGAGAAAGCAGCCGATGCGGGTGAAAGCGTATCCTAAGGCGACGGACGGCGCAACCAGATCGGCTATCCGCCAGAAGGGCAGCCTGGCCCGCCTGGTATAGACGAACCCGGCGGCGGCGGCCAACGCAATACCCCCGTGGAAACTTAGACCGCCGTCCCATACGGCGAAAAAGTCTCTGAGCGAGGTCTCGGGGTCGATGGCGATATACAGCAGCCGCGCGCCGATTATCCCCGCGAGAAGAACGATCAGGCACAGGTCATATACGCGGTCCGGGCTGATGCCTCTGTGCCTGGCCACGCGCACGGCCCGCCACAGCCCCAGCGCGAACCCGATCACCATCATCAGCCCATAAGCGCGTATCGGTATTCCGAATATGTGGAAAAGGGTGGAGTACATAATTTTGATGAGCCAGGAAGGCGAAAAGCAGATTCCTCGACTACGCTCGGAATGACGGAATGGAGGGCAGCCGTTTACTACTCGACGGGTTCCTCCCGCCCTCGCTCCACTATGTATACGTGGAAAAACAACAGCACCGCGCCAATAACCACCGCCGCGTCCGCTATATTAAAAATATACCACTGCGGCCGCCCGAAGAAAAAGAACTCCAGAAAATCCGTGACCGCTTGGCTGGGCGAGGTGAGTCTGTCTATCAAATTGCCTACCGCGCCGCCCATCAGAAGACCGAGGCCGGCCGTGAGCGTGCTCGACTGCGGCTGATTTCCCCGCAGCCTCACGATAGCGAAAATGGCAACCAGTGTGACCACCATGAAAAGCGGCGCCCAGTTCGGCAGCATGCCGAACGCAGCGCCGGTGTTCATTGTCAGCCTCAACCTCAGAAAGCCGGGGATAATGGTGACGACGTCACTATCGCCCAGCATCGCTCGGGCGACAGCCTTCGTCACCTGGTCCAGGACTACGACAAGCAAAGCCATTCCATAGAAAAGCCTTGCCTTGCTGCGCGAAGCCAACTTATCGCCTCTCTATCGCTTCGGCGCAACCGATGCAGAGCGTGGCATACGGAATGGCCCTGAGCCTGTCCGGGTTGATGGGCCGCTCGCAGCGATCGCACTTGCCGAAAGTGCCGTTCTCGATCTTGCGCAGAGCCTCGTCGATTCGCTCGATCATCTCCTCGATGTTCTCGTCTAGCGCGAGGTCCTTCGTGCGCTCGTAAGTGTCGCTGGCCGAGTCCGCCGGATGATTGTCGTAGTCCGCCAGTTCCGACCTGCCATCGGCCAGATCATCCATCTGCACCCGGCGCTCGAGCTCAAGGCGTTCGCGCTCATCTATGAGCATCTTCTTGAACTTAGCGGTATCCAGTCCTTTAGCCATGATTCCAGTCCTCAGTCAACGGTCTTACTTTCAACTTGATGTTTGATGTTTCGGCATTTCAATGCCGGAACCGCGCTGAAACGCCCCTCGATTACAGCCTTTTGTCCTCCAGGTAGGGGTACCTGGAGCGATAGGGAGCCTAAATTTCGTTGCATCGGTAGCATGCTGCCGATGCCGCCGCCAAAGGTGGCGAGTCCTTCGGACTCGGCTTCGGTTGCGTGCATCCGAAGCAACTTGTCACTTTCAACTTGTCCGTATCACCTCAGAACACCGGTCGCAGAGCGTCGGGTGCTCGGCGTGGCTTCCGACTGACTCCAGCACCAGCCAGCACCTCTCGCACTTCTCGCCCGCGGGAGGCTGCACCTCCACACTAATCTCATCGCTGCCCTTCTCAAGCTGCACCTGGGAAACGATGAACACCGAAGGCAGCAGGCACGCATAAGGCTTCAGAAACTCGTAAAGCTCCGCCGGCGTCGACAGCCTAACCCGCGACTCCAACGGCTTGCCGATCCTGCCGGCCTGGCGCGCTTCCTCCAGGGCCATCAGCACTCTGTCTCGAACTTCGAATATACGGCTCCAGCGCCCCGCAAGCTCATTGTCGGTCCACGCGGGATGAACCTCCGGGAACTCGGCGAGAATCACCGACTCGGCCTTGCCCGCGCCCGGCATCAACTGCCAAACCTCTTCGGCCGTGTGCGAGATGACCGGCGCGAGAATGCGTGTGAGAGCCGACAGAATCTCGTAAAGCGCCGTCTGCGCACAACGCCTCCTCGGTGAATCATTCGCCGAGGCATACAGCCTATCCTTCAGAATATCCAGATAAAGGCTGCTCAAATCCACCGCGCAGTAATTGTGCACCGTATGGTAGACTTTGTGGAACTCGTAAGCGTCGTACGCCGCCGTCGTCTGCTCCACTATCTCGTTGAGCCTGTGCAGGGCATATTTGTCGATCTCCAGCAGATCGGAATACCCAACCGAGTCCCTGGCCGGGTCGAAGTCACTAATATTACCGAGTATGAACCGGAAAGTGTTCCGAATGCGCCTGTAAGCGTCGGTCACGCGGGTCAGGATCTCATCGCCGAACCGCACGTCCTCAAAATAGTCCGTCGATGAGTAGAACAGCCGCAGCACGTCCGCGCCCAGCCTCGAGATGATCTTCTGCGGGGCGACGATATTGCCTATCGACTTGCTCATCGCCTTGCCCTCGCTATCGAGCATGAAACCGTGGCTGACAAGTACCTTGAACGGCGATGCGCCCCTTGTGGCCGTGCCGACGACGAGGGACTTGTTGAACCATCCCCGGTGTTGATCGGAGCCTTCCACATACATATCCGCCGGGTAGGTGTGCAGGCGATTCTCGACCACCGCGCGCCAGCTCGAACCGGAATCGAACCACACGTCCAATACGTCGGTTTCCTTCGTGAATTCCGTTCCGCCGCACTTGGGACACTTGAAGTCCGCCGGCAGAATCTCCGCCGGGCTCCTGGCGAACCACGAATCCGAGCCATTAGCGAGCGCGTCCCGGTAGATGGCGTCGATCGATTCCTCGGTCATGATCGCCTCATCACAGTTCTTGCAGAAGAACACCGGCACGCCGACGCCCCAAGACCGCTGCCTCGAAAGACACCAGTCCGGCGAGTTCTCGATCATCGCCGCGAGCCTGTTCCTGGCCTCCGCGGGGTAGAAATCGACCTTCTCGATCTCGTCGAGCATCTTCCGGCGCAGGTCGTTGTGATCGATAGACATAAACCACTGCACCGTGGTCCTGAACACGACCGGCTTGTGGCAACGCCAGCAGTGGGGGTAGCTGTGCGAGATCGTGCTGAACGCGAGCAGATTGCCGTTCTCTCTCAATGCTTCCAGCACAGCGTCATTGCCTTGCTTGAGGATATGCAGCCCCTCGAATTGGCCCGCTTCCTTCGTGAAGTAACCCCTGTCATCGACAGGGTTCAGCGGCGTCAGGCCATGGCGCTGGCCGGTCTCGAAGTCCTCGCGGCCATGTCCCGGCGCGGTATGAACGACCCCCGTGCCATCTTCTAGCGTCACATAGGTCGCATGGACCAGCACCGAATCCCTATCATAAATCGGGTGCTTGAAGACCATGCCTTCGATCTCGGACCCCTTGACCGTCTTCGCGACGCAATAGTGCTCGACGCCCATCGCGATCATCGTCTTACCAACCAACTCGGCTGCGATCAAGTAGCGACTGCCTCCAACGTCCACAAACGCATACTCATAATCGGGATGCACGGCCACGGCCAGGTTCGCCGGGATGGTCCACGGCGTGGTCGTCCAGATGATGGTCCAACTATTCCTCTGGCCAAAAAGGTTGTTGGGATCTTTGCGCAGCGGGAACCGGACATAGATCGACGGCGAAGCGTGATCGGCATACTCGATCTCGGCCTCGGCAAGCGCGGTCTCGTCATTGGTGCACCAGTGGATGGGCTTGAGGCCCCGATAGATGTACCCCTGCCTGGCGAGTTCGCCGAAGACCTTGACTATCGTCGCCTCGTAATCGTAGGACATCGTCAGATACGGGTTGTCCCAATCGCCGATGCCGCCGAGCCTCTTGAACTGCTCACGCTGGATGTCCACCCACTTGGTCGCATACTCCCGGCATGCCATTCGCATTTCGAGCTTGGTGGGGGCCTGGTGGCGCTTGCGGAAGTCCTCGGCCACTTTCTGCTCGATAGGCAGGCCGTGGTTATCCCAGCCGGGAATGTAAGGCGTGCGATAGCCCTTCATCGCCTTGTAGCGCACGATGAAGTCCTTGAGGAGCTTGTTGAGCGCGTGCCCGATATGAATGTCGCCGTTGGAGTAAGGCGGGCCGTCGTGGAGGATAAACTCCCCCTTGGGCGAATCCCTCTCCAGCAGCTTCTCATAAATACGGTTCTCCTCCCAGAGCTTCTGGAAAATCGGCTCCCTGGTTGCCAGGTCGGCCTTCATTGAGAACTCGGTCTTGGGCAGGTTTACTGTTTTGCTATAGTCCATTCCTTTACAAACTCCGCTACCGCATCTTGCCACGGCCTCGCGTTATCGCGGCCGAGCAGTTCCATCCGATAGTGCCTCAACACGGAATACTTGGGCCGCTTCGTGGGCGTGGGCCATTCGTCCGATTTGATCGGGACGACCTTTACATTGGTCTTTCCGGCCGTCTCGATAATACACTTCGCGAACTCATACCAGGAGCACTCGCCCGAGTTCGTATAATGATACACCCCATACAGCGGCGAACCCACCAGCGACACCACGAACCCCGCGAGGTCTTTCGCGTAAGTCGGCGAACCGACCTGGTCCGCGACTACTTTCAACTCGTCGCGTGTCTGGGCCGCCGCGAGTATCGACCCGGCGAAGTTCTTGCCATGCGGGGCGAACACCCAGCTCGTTCGCACCACGTAATATTTCCGGCAAAGCTCGCGCACCGCCATCTCGCCGCCGAGCTTGCTTGCCCCGTAGGCGCTGATCGGGTCCACGGGGTCAAATTCAGTATAGGGCGACCCCTTTTCGCCGTTAAAGACGTAGTCCGTGGAAATGTATGCGATCGCGCAATCGACCGACGCGCACGCGCAGGCCAGATTCCACGTCCCGACGGCATTGATCTTGAACGCCGCGTCCGGGTCACGCTCGCAGCCATCCACATCGGTCATCGCGCCGCAGTGGATGACCAGGTCGGGCCGGGTGCGATTGACGGTATCGAACACCGAGTTGGTGTCGGCGACATCGAGTATTTCGCAGCCCTCGATCACATCGGTCGGTATCACGTGATGAGCCGCCCCCAGCGCCTCGACCACCAGCCGCCCAAGCATCCCGCAAGCGCCCGTTACCAATACTCGCACCATCCACCCCCGGTACATACCGCAAAGCCCCCGGGCAAAGCAGGGGCCTCACAGGTTGGTGTCAACAAGGCTATTATATAGCGGAAGGAGGGGGGTGGTCAAGGGAAGGCGGAAGGCAGAAGGCAGAAGGCGGAAAGCGGAGGGCTGGGAAGGAACCGGTGGGACTTGTGGCGAATAGGAAACCGTCATGCAAGCAAAACGCACACCGCTCTGCTGCGGGAACGGCTGTACCCGCCGGCCTCCCAAATCTCCACAGTCAAGAGTTCCCGCAGCTAGCACAGAGGCGCCTACGGAGAGACAATGAGCAACAGACGATACCACAACACATACATCGATGGATGCAGCCATTTCTGCAAACTTGCACTTCCGCCCGCCGCACTATATCATGCCCGTAAGGCACTTGTGGGAGAAACGGCGTGGACCGACGTGAATTTCTGAAAGCCGCGGGCATAGGAGGGCTGACGCTGATGGCGGGCAATCTGGCATTCGGACTCGACGACCGGCCGGGCGGCAAGGCTGCCCGACAGCCGAATATCGTCTATGTGCTGGCCGATCAATTGGCTTACCAGCGCTGCGGTTACGCTGGAGATTCGCTTGCACATACACCGAATATCGACCGGCTCGCATCGCAAGGCATGAGCTTCCGCCAGGCCGTATCTTCCATGCCCGTCTGTGCCGCCTACCGCGCGTCGCTTCTGACCGGCAAATACACCACCAGCACAGGAATGGTCATCAATGAAATCCGAATGAACCCGCATCACGAATGTCTCGCGCACGTTCTCACGAAAGCGGGTTACGAAACCGGCTACATCGGCAAGTGGCACCTTTACGCCAATCAACTGGGCAACCACATGGACCCCAAAAACTCCTTCGTCCCGCGCGGCCCGCATCGCCTGGGCTTCGATGGGTACTGGGCGGCATACAACTTCCATCACAATTATTACGACGCATACTATCATAAGGAATCGCCGGAGAAGATTTCCTATGGCAAAGACGTTTATGAGCCTGATGCGCAAACCGATATGGCGATCGACTACGTCAATGCGCATGCAAAGGACGAGAAGCCATTTTGCCTGGCGCTTTCCGTCGGCACTCCGCACGACCCGTGGGCGGCCGGCAATATTCCGAAGGATGACCTCGAACGCTTCAAGGACGTCAAGTTTCCGCTGCCGCCCAATTACTCGAAAGACCTCGATCCGTATGGCGACGCCTGGGCGCGGGGATCGCTCGATCCGAATGTAATCGAGAATCAAAAACGCATCTACTACGCCATGACGGCCAACCTGGACCGCAATTTGGGACGGCTGATGCAGGCTCTGGACAAGGCCGGGATCGCCGATGATACCATTCTTGTTTTCACATCGGATCACGGCGAGATGTTCGGCTCGCACGGCAGACGAGCAAAAAACATCTTCTACGATGAAGCGGCGCGAATCCCATTCCTGCTGCGCTATCCTCGAAAGATCAAGAAAGGCGCAACATCGGACGCCTGCCTTAACACAGTAGACATCATGCCCACGCTGCTGGGCCTGTGCGGGCTGAGCGCGAAGATCCCCAAGGAAGTGGAGGGGATGGATCTCAGCTACCTGGTTATGGGCAACAAAGGCCCGGAGCCTGAAGCGGCTCTCCTGATGAACACCGGCGCCTGCGCCTCCTGGGAGGACGGTCACGAGTGGCGAGCCTTGCGCGACAAGCGCTTCACTTATGCCGTCTACCGCGGCGGGGGTAAGCTTCCTCGCAAAGAGCTGCTGTTCGACAACGAGTCCGATCCCTACCAGACGAAGAATCTGATTGACGACCCTGAGCAGGCGAAGACGGCCGAGAAGTTCCGCGAGATGCTCAAGGCGCAAATGTCCAAGCTGAATGATACCTTCCCCGCCTCCAGTTGGTACCGCGACAACTGGGTAAGCAAAGATCGGATTATCACTGCGTCGGCGAGGGGGAAGTTTCTGGAGGGGTAGAGCACTTGGTTGCTTCGGGCAGCAGGTAGTAGCACTCCGGCCAGCGAATAACGAACGAAATGCGCTGCCGGTGCCCGAGGAGTGGACGCATTCCAGCTTTGCGCAGTTGGAGTTGGGCTGTTCTAGTGAGGCATATATGTGTGATCCCTGGCCGGAAGGTATTGGAGTCTCTTGACCCAGACCAGAGTGCATCCGGCGGCTTCGGCAGCGAGGTCCGTGGAACGCTATTAGAGAGAGTAGAATTCACTGCTGCCGAAGCAACGGAAGTGCGTCCACAGGTTGGCGCGGAGTCAGACTGCCCGATCTGCATCTCTGAGCACGAATTCCACGCGTAAAACGGCAAAAGCCCCGGCAATCACATCGCCGAGGCTCTTGGTAGAGAGAATCTTTGTATTCGATTGTTTGGTGGAGGAGATGTTACCTCCGCATAAATCGACGGCGGTTTTCTCTCGGGTCCAAAGATGGATAAGTATCGGGATTTCCACTACGTTCAAATCCGAAACACCCATTCTTTTACTGATGCGCACGGAGCATCAGGAGCCGGCGACGGGAATCTGCTTAACTCGGAAGAGCTGTTTCTCTTTTGTTGCTAAGTATTCTATGCTGTTGTCTGCGTGGAACACCATGCCAACGAGAATTAAGAAATTGCCGTCAGGGCTAAGCTCAAAATTATCTATACGGTCGTATTCCGGGCCTGGCTGCCCGTCCACAACTACCAGCCACTTCTTTCCTTGTATCGCCACATAGCGAATATGCTTCCCGTCAGGGCTGAAGGCAAGGTCGGTTGCGCTATCATATTCCGGGCCTGGCTGCCCGTCCACAACTACCAACCACTTCTTTTCTTGTTTCGCCGGATAGGCAACGCGCTTGCCGTCGGGGCTGAAGATTGGGTAGGCTACATCATCGTATTGCGGCCCCGGCTGCCCGTCCACAACTACCAGGCACTTCTTTCCTTGTTTCGCCGGATAGGCAACGCGCTTGCCGTCGGGGCTGATGGCAACGCCGCCTGCGCCATCATATTGCGGCCCCGGCTGCCCGTCCACAACTACCAGCCACTTCTCTCCTTGTTGCGCTGCATAGGCAACGCGCTTCTCGCCAGAGCTGAAGATTGGGTAGGCTATACTGTCATATTCCGGCCCTGGCTGCCCGTCCACAACTACCAACCGCTTCTTTCCTTGTTTCGCCTGATAGGCAACGCGCTTGCCGTCGGGGCTGATGGCAACGCCGTCTACGCCATCATATTCCGGCCCCGGCTGCCCGTCCACAACTACCAGCCACTTCTTTCCTTGTCTCGCCACATAGCGAATATGCTTCCCGTCAGGGCTGAAGATTGGGCGGCCTACCTCATCGTATTGCCGCCCAGACTCAGGCTGCCCGTCCACAACTACCAGCCACTTCTTTCCTTGTTTCGCCCCATAGGTAACGCGCTTCCCGTCAGAGCTGAAGATTGGGCGGCCTACATCATCGTATTGCGGCCCAGGCTCAGGCTGCCCGTCCACAACTACCAGCCACTTCTTTCCTTGTTGCGCTGCATAGGCAACGCGCTTCTCGCCAGGGCTGAAGATTATTGGGTCGGCTACACCATCGTATTGCGGCCCCGGCTGCCCGTCCACAACTACCAGCCACTTCTTTCCTTGTTTCGCTCCATACAGAATACGCTTCCCTTCAGGGCTGAAGGTAAGGCTGGCTGCGTCATCGTATTCCGGGCCTGGCTGCCCGTCCACAACTACCAGCCACTTCTTTCCTTGTTTCGCTCCATACAGAATACGCT
>Ga0315287_10008267_pt1 | contig 10494 bp, 7 predicted proteins | sample YL17G11_0_MG_FD_205037 | JGI IMG/M metagenome (GOLD analysis project Ga0315287, IMG submission 205037) | Sediment microbial communities from Yellowstone Lake, YNP, Wyoming, USA - YL17G11_0 | ecosystem: Environmental > Aquatic > Freshwater > Lake > Sediment | place: USA: Wyoming | collected...
CGGGTGGCACCCCGGGAGCTGGTAGCCCGCCATGAGGTCGCCCGTGGCGCCGTTGAGCTTGTACACCGCGCGCTCGCCGATGCCCGTGGACGGGTTGTAGCCGTAGCAGCCGACCCACAGGTGGCCGTTGTACTCGTAGTCGTCGCCGGTCTCCGCGGTCGCCGCCACCGCGCGCATGCCGGTGCAGCCGAACTCGCCCGCGAGCGGGCTCGGGTCCGGCTCGCCGAACCCCCGGGTCCACACCACGCACTCGTCCGTCGACTGGCCGACCGGGACATCGCCGCCGTCGGAGCGCGGGTACACGTCCCCGGGTCCGGTCGAGGTTTCGATGACCAAGTCCCCGTCGCGGTCGACGCACCGCTCGGGCTCGGCCGCGATCTTCGTCACGCTCGACGCGCCGAACGTCCCGTAGTTGTTGGTGCGGTTGCCCACGAAGACGTCGCCGATGAGATCCACGCTCGTGCGCGACGGATCCGATCGGTCGGCCGACAGCCCGACGGCGTAGCGGCCAACCTCCTCGACGAGCTGGGTGTCGATCTTGGATACCGTGCCGTCGGCCGAGTTCGAGACCCAGAGGTACTTGAGCGCGGCCTGCTCCGTCGAGAGGACGAGCCAGCCGTCCTCGTTCGTGCCGACGCCGTCCGAGTTGTCGTCGCCGGGATTGTATTCGTGGCCCGTGCCCGGGCCCATGGAGTCGTCCGGGCCGCCGTCGGCGTCCGTATCGGTGTCCGTGTCGGTGTCCGTATCGGTGTCCGTGTCCCCGTCCGTATCGGTATCGGTGTCGACGTCGGTATCCGTGTCGGTGTCCGTGTCCGTGTCCGAATCTGTGTCGATCGTGCCCACCGGTGCCGACCCGTCGCTGCACGCGGACGACAGGAGCGCTCCTAGCGCCGTCGCGACACAGATGCTCGGGATTCCGATCCTCATGGTGCCCCCTCCATGTCTCTCCTCCTCATAATACAAGGATGAACGCCGCGGCGGGGAAGAAAGACTCATTCGAGGTACGGCGCGACGGACATCACCTCGGTCTCGCCGCGCAAAGCGCGCAAAGCGCCGCTCGCGAGCGCGAGCATCTCGTCCTCGCCCGGGACGACGATGAACGGCGCGCCGATCCACGCGATCCGTTCCTCGAGCTCGCGCAAGAAGCGCTCGGAGCGCGCCACGCCGCCGGTGAGCACGATCGCGTCCACGTGCCCGCGCAGCACCGCGAGCAGACCGCCCATCTCCTTGGCGATCTGGAGGAGCGTCGCATCGATCACGAGCCGCGCCTGCGCGTCGCCCGCGTCGATCCGCGCGTAGATCTCCCGGATGTCGTCGGTGCCGAGGTGGGCCTTCCAGCCGCCGTTCGTCACGATGAGGTTCTCGACCTCCTCGGCGCAGAGCGCGCTTTTGAGGATGAAGCGCGCGAAATCCAGCGCCGGGAGCGCGCCGGCACGCGTGGGCGCCATCGGCCCGGACGCAGTCGGGTCGTTGTGGTCCACCTGTCGTCCGTGCCGCTGCGCCGCGACCGTTACGCCCGAGCCCAAGTGCGCCACGATGAGGTCCAGCTCCGAGACTGGGCGCTTGAGCTGCTCCGCCGCCCGTCGCGAGGCGGCCTTCACGCTGAGCGTGTGGGCAAACGGGCGCCGCGGCACCTGCGGGAGCCCGGACAGCTTCGCCTCGGGCACCAACTCGTCGACGGACACCGGATCCACGACGAACGCGGGACAACCGGATTCGAGCGCGAGCGCGTGGGCCAAAGGCGCGCCGAGCTCCGAGGCGTGGTGCACGAGCACGCGGCCCTCCCGGATCGCGTCGAGCATCGGCGCGTCCACCGCGAACACGCCGCTCGGCACCGGCGCGAGCGCGGCGCCTCGCCCGACGACCGCGTCGAGATCGCCGAGCGGGATCTTGGCGCAAGCCAGCAGCGCCCGGGTCGCCTCGAGGCGCCAGTCGAGCTGATCATAGATGCGCGCGAACCTCGCGAGCTCGGCCGCGTCGTGCCGGACGTCATCGCCGAACACCGACTCCTCGCCGCGGTACACGGCGATCTTGGTGGAGGTCCCGCCTGGGTTGATGACGAGGATCTTCTCTTGGGCACGGTTCTGGTTCATGGGCGTCACCTCGGATGATGCACCTTCCCGATTAGTCGAAAACCGCGGCCGGGCACAAGGGAGTTCGGCGAAGGGGGAACGTGCCGGCTTGAACCCGCGGCCGGCGTTTGCTATCACGCGCCCATGCGAAAACCGTTCATCCCGATGTTCGTCCTGTCGATCCTCGTTCTCGCGGGCTGCAGGGAGTGCCCGCCGTGCGGCGACGCGAAGGCCGGCGCCGCTGGGAAGGCCGTGGGCGGGGCCGACGCGGGGCTCGAGGAGACCGACGCCGGCGTGAAGGGCGCCGCGATCGGCGGCAAGCCGCGCGAGGTCACGGAGTTCAAGCTGTACGCCCGCGCCGGCTTCGACAAGGTCAACATCTGGGAGAAGCCAGACATGGCCAGCCCGAGGCTCGGCTACTTCCGCCGCGGCGCGCATGCCCGGGTCGGCGATCCGCGGTACTCGAGCGAGACCTGCCCCGAAGGCTGGTTCCAGATCGAGGAGGGCGGCTTCGTGTGCCAGGGCCGCGGCATGCTCATCGGCGAGAAGCCGCGCGCGGTGCCGAACCCCCCGCACCCGCCGCGCGTCCACGAGCTCGATCCGTACAAGCACGGGTTCATCCGGCGCGACTGGACGCCCGCCTACAAGCGGCTGCCGCTGCGCGACGAGATGTGGCTACCGCCGACGTTCGACGCCGTGGAGACGGCCGACGGCGGTGTCGGTCCCGGCGCCGGGGAGATCAGGCCGCCGTGCCCGACCGAGGCCGAGTTGGCGAGAGCGGCGGCTTCGATCGCGGCCAAGCCCGACGCGCCCACGGCCGAGCCCGGGTCCGACAAGCCCGAGATCCCGTGCTCCGACTACGAGGTGTACACGCGGCACAAGTACCGCAACGTCCGCGAGCTCATGTCGCGGGGGTTCTGGACGTCGGTGACCGAGCGGCTGCGCCACGACGAGACCGGCGAGACCTACTACCGCACCGTGAAGGGCGACTTCGTCCCCGGGAGCGCCGTGCACCTCGTGCGGCCGCCCGAGTTCCAGGGGTACGCGGTGAGCGGCGACCAGCCGTTGCCGGCCGCGATCGTGACCTCCAGGTACGCGGCGGTGTACGAGCTCCAGAGCGGCAAGTTCCGCGGCGTGGGCCCGGTGGATCGCCTCTCGGTGTTCCGGGTGAAGGGCGAGCAGTCGGGGCAGGGAGGGACGTACTACCAGATAGAGGAGAACCGCTGGCTCAAGGCGGATCACGTGGCGTACTTCCCGCTGCGCACCGCGCTCCCCGAGGGCGTCAAAGAAGACGAGAAGTGGATCTACGTCGATCTGAGCCGGCAGACGCTCGAGGCGTACGAGGGGCTGACGCCGGTCTACGTCACGCTCGTCTCCACCGGGCTGCCGAACACCCAGGAGGGGGAGACGGAGATCGTGACGGAAACTCCCCGCGGGCGCTTCCGGATCTCCTTCAAGCACGTGACCGACGACATGACCGGCACGGTCGGCGACAACCAGGACGTGTACTCGGTGTCGGACGTGCCGTGGGTCCAGTACATTTTCCAGAACGTCGCGCTGCACGGCGCGTTCTGGCACTCCAAGTTCGGCGCGCCCAAGAGCCACGGGTGCATCAACCTCTCGCCGGCGGACGCGCGCTACCTTTTCGACTGGACCGATCCAGTGCTGCCCGCCGGGTGGCACGGCGTCGCGGCGGTCGAGGGCGGGCCGACCACGCTCGTCATCATCGAGGGCAAGACGCCGAAGTAGGGCGGACACGCCGGAAAGGTTCATCTTCACTCTCGACCTCGCGCCCGAGTTGGAGTGGAATATGGGCAGTGCTTCAAAGGGAGGAACGATCATGATGACTCGCACCATCGCGCTGGCTTTCGCAGCCGCGCTCGCGTTCGGAGGGTGCTCGGACGACGGTTCGGGCGGGGACGGCGGGATCACGCCCGTGGATCCGCCGGCGATCGCGCCGTACGCCGACACGGCGCCGACCGACGACCCCGACGACCCGGGGCCGGACACGGCGCCGCACACCGCGCTCGGCGAGCAGGCGATCGCGCTCGCCCCGGCGTGGCTGCGGCACGATCTCGGCCTCGCGCTGCGCAAGCAGGCGGCGGCGCGCGCCGACGAGCTCGCGGCGCTGCTCACGGACGCCGAGGATCCGCGCACCATCGACGAGATCGCGTTCTCGATCGCCCATACGAGCCCCGAGGTCCTGGCGAACGAGGGCTTCTACCCCGAGCTGCTCGCGCTGAACGCGCAGCTGATCTACGAGCACGACGCGGCCCTCGATTACGTCGAGCTCGTGGACACGGGGACCCCGGGCACGGACGACGATTTCTGGACCACCGCGAAGTACACGTACCGGCAGAAGGGCGGCGATCTCGTCGAGAGGACGGTCGATCGCGACATCTACTATTGGTTCGTCGTGCACCCGAAGATGGAGGACGAGAGCCCCTGGTTCATCGCGCCGTGGCAGGCGTGCAACGACTCGTCGACGCTCGAATGCTCCGCGACGCCCGACGAGGGCTGGTTCTGGCGTGAGTTCCTCTGGGACGCGGCCTCAGACGACTGCGAGGCGGACTGGCCGTGCCCGACGCTCGACGCGTGGCTCCCGGGGGTCGAATACGTTTGGGACGGCAAGGTCGGAAGCAACGCCGAGGGCGCCGTCCGCGAGATCGTCGACTTCATGCGCTACCAGCCGGTCGAGGGCGAAAACTGGCTCGACTTCAACTCGGGCTCCGAGCGGTCGATCCAGCCCAACCGCATCTACGGTCTCGGTCAGGGCCGCTGCGGCGAGTGGGCGGACATGACGACCGCTCTCGCGCGCACCGCGCTCATCCCGAACGCGAACGCGAGCCCCGCGTCGTGGGATCACACCTGGAATTCGTTCTTCGACGGGATGAACTGGATCGAGTGGGAGCCGGTCAACGACGCGATCGACGCCGACTACTCCGGGTGGCTGCCGTCGTTCGCCAATTCCGGATCCTTCTACATCGCCCGCGGCGACGGGCTCGTGCTGCTCCAGACGCCGGACTACAGGGACGACATCTTCACCATGGAGATCGAGGTGCTCGACAGCGCCGGGGTGCCGGTCCCGGGCGCGTCGGTGTCCGTCTGGTCGCCGATCCCCGACTCCGACAACTGGTCGTACGCCGGCGAGGCGCCGGCCGACGCGGACGGCGTCGCGACGTTCCCGCTCGTCGCGATGGCGAGCTACGCGATCCGGATCGAGACGCCGATCGGCACGGTGCCGCCGGAGGAGAACTCCATCACCTACGCCTCCGAGAACGTGCCGGTGGGCGAGACCGACGTGCAGACCTACAACCTGGCCGCCGCGCTGCCCGCTCCGCTCCCGGCGACCGACGTCGGCTTCGACGTCGAGCCCGACGCGACCCTTGCCCTCGCGTTCTCGGATCTCGGCGCGCGCTTCACGTCATACGGACAGCGGTTTGGCACGACCTACACGGTCGAGGCGCCGGCGCCCGAGCTGCAGGCGCTCCTCGTCGACGCGGAGAACCTCGCGCTCCTCGAGGCGGGGTCGCCGTTCGAGGCCGCGTGGGCCGGCGACGCCGTCGACGCCGAGATCGAGATCCCGCTCGACGGTGCGTGGTACCTGGTCCTCTCCGACGCGGCGCAGATCAGCACGGCGGCGTTCGGCACCCTCAGTGTCGATGCGAGCCCGCTCGTCGAGGGCGCGTGGACCGGCCCGGCGACGGCCGTCGAGCTCCCGTACGAGATCCTGCCCGGCGGCAAGCTGGTCGTCAGCATCACGCCTTAGGCGACGACCGCCGTTTGGACGAGGTCGGCGAGGGGACGATCTCGATTCCGTCGACGCGCGTAAATCCCATGTCGAACGAGGCGACGTGCCTCGCGCCCCTTTCCCGCGCAACGGCAACGATCGCCGCATCGGCAAAGCTCAGACCAGCGCTCGGCGGCTGGGTGCGGAACACCTCGAAAGCGGCTGGAAACAGATCGGAGCACGCGACGGGCTCGATCTCCTTTGCCGAGAGCAGAACGTCTCCGACGTGGATTGCTGTCGCGAGATCGCGGCGTGCGGCGAGGACAGTCACGAGCTCGAGGAAGACGTACTCCGGTAGGATAGCAGGTCCGTAGCTGCCGTTGATGATCGCCTCCATCGGTTTGACGGCGGCCTCGTGGTGGGTGTCGCGGCTGTTGTAGAACGCGACGAGAAAGCTCGTATCGAGGACGATCACGGCGCGCCCGTCCCATAGACGATCGCGTCGATCTCCTCGCTCAGGCGCTCATTTCCATCGGCGAACGCTACCGGCTCGAGCTGTCTGAGGCTGCCGCGCTTCTCCGTCGGCCCCGGTCGACCCAAGTAACCGCGCAGCGCTTCGTTGACGAGATCGCCGACGTTCCTTCCTGTGAGCGCGGCTCGCGCCTTGAGAGTGCGGTAGATTTGCGGATCAAGATTTCGAATCGTCGTGTCCATGAACTACTTGTAGCACTTGTAACACAAGTGTGCAAGGTGTGCAGACAGGCGCAGAAAGGGACATAAGAGACTAAATGGACGGAAGAGCATGGCTGGCGTCTCATCTGGCCATCCTATCCCCCCACAAACCGTTGGCGCTCGGGGCCGGGGTTCGGGTAGAAATGACGTCTAGCGGCGGCTCTTGCGGCCTGCCGCTCGAACGACGCGAGGTGCGACATGGCGTTTGCCGGAAGAGATCTGACGGACATCCACACCTTCACCAAGGACGAGCTCGTCTTCGTTCTCGACAAGGCTGTGGAGATCAAGAAGGCGCTGCGCGCCAAGAATATCCCCAGGTACCGCCTCGCCGAAGGGAAGGATCTCCTCGCGGCGCTCCTCTTCTACGAGAACTCGACGCGCACCCGGACGAGCTTCGAGATCGCGGCGCTCAGGCTCGGCATGCGCGTCACCGGCTTCGCCGGGACCGAGGGGACGAGCGTGAAGAAGGGCGAGTCGCTGCGCCACACCCTCGACATGTACGAGGCGTACGAGTGCGACGCGCTCATCATGCGCCACCCGCTCGACGGCTCGGCTCGGTTCGCCGCGGATCACCTCGGGATCCCGGTGTTCAACGCGGGCGACGGCAAGCACGAGCACCCCACGCAGACGCTGCTCGACCTGTTCACGATCCGGGAGCACCTCGGGCGCCTCGAGGACTTCGACCTCACGCTCGCGGGCGACCTCAAGTACGGCAGGACCGCGCACTCGCTGGCGATCGCGCTCACGAAGTTCCCGAGCGTGCGGCTCCACCTGTTCTCGCACCCGGCGCTCGCGCTGCCGGACACCATCCTGAACCTCATCGAGGCGCGGGGCGTCGAGGTCGTCGCGCACGACAATCTGATCGGCGCGACCGCGAAGACCGACATCCTGTACCAGACGCGCATCCAGAAGGAGCGCATGCCCGACCTGAGCGAGTTCGAGAAGGCCAAGGAGATGACCGAGTTCACCCTCGAGATGCTCGAGAAGACGCGGCCGTCCTTCGGGCTCATGCACCCGCTCCCCATCGACAAGACGGCGCCGTCCATCGCCCCCGCGATCGACGGGCACCCGAAGGCGATCTACAAGATCCAGGCCGGCAACGGCGTCCCCACGCGGCTCGCGGAGCTCGCGCTCGCCCTGGACCTCCTCGGCGCGGACTTCGCCGGCAAGGAGTGGAAGGCGCCGACCAGCGACGAGGTGTTCTTCGAGGAGCGCACCATCGCCTCGAAACCGCCTCGGACCGACATGTCGATCCGCCCGATCCGCGATCGGGGCGTGGTGATCGATCACATGCTGCCGTACGCCGAGGATCTCCTGATGCGGATCCTGCGGGTCCGCGAGCGGCGGGACATCTACCGCGCGGCGACGGTGAAGTCGCTGCGGCGGCCCGACTCGATCAAGGGGATGCTCATGATCGAGAACCGGGAGCTGAACGACGGGGAGCTGCGCATGATCGCGGCGGTCTCCCCGGAGAGCACCGTGAACATGGTCGCAGAGGGCAAGGTCGTGCGGAAGCTCAAGATGCGGCTGCCCTCGCTCATCGAGGGGATCGCCGGGATCCTGTGCACGAACAAGGGGTGCATCACGAGGCCGGAGCACCAGGAGTACGTCAAGCCGCTCATGGTGCGCTTCGACGAGAAGTCCGTGCGGTGCCACTACTGCGACAACGTCATGGCGTCGTCGCAGATGTTCTAAGGGCCGCCGTGCTCGTCCCCGCGAGCCCCGGCGAGGTCTGGTTCCTCACGGCCAGGGCCCATCGTTTCGACTACGCGGACTCGCTCCTCGGCAGGCTCGAGCGCGCGCTCGGGCGCTTCCCGTTCGGCGCGGCGGCGGCCGAGGGCGAGGTCGTCCCGATCAAGATCCACTTCGGGAGTCGCGGCGCGGTCCAGACGATCAGGCCCGCGTACGTCGCGGTCGTGGTGGACGCGGTCGCCCGCCGGGGCGCGCACCCGTTCGTGACGGACACGGTGCGCATGCTCGGCCACGAGTACCTCGCCGTGGCGAACCGCAACGGCTACAACCAGTCGACGCTGCGGTGCCCGGTGCTGCTGGCCGACGGCATCTTCGGGAACGACTCGGTCGAGGTCGACGTCGGCCCGCCCGTGGGGGCGCAGTCGATCGCCTCGGCCATCCACGACGCGAAGAGCATGGTCGTGATGAGCCACGTGAAGGGGCACATCCAGGCCGGCTTCGGGGGCGCCCTCAAGAACCTCGCCATGGGCGGCGTCAGCACGCACACCCGGAAGGGATCGTGGGAGAAGTGCCGCGGCAAGACGCACTTCCTCGTCGGCGGCCTCCCCCTGTGGGCCGGCGCGCCGCCGTGCGCGCTGTGCGGCACCTGCGAGCGCCATTGCCCGATGGGCGCGATCTCCATCGAGGAGAAGACGGTCCGCGTCTCGGAGGAGTGCTGGCGCTGCGGCCGCTGCATCTCGGCGTGCCCCGAGGAGGCGATCTCCACGCCCAAGGACGAGGACCTGTTCCAGCGGGCGCTCGCGGCGCAGGCCAAGGCCGTGACCGGGACGTTCGAGCCGGGCAAGATCGTGTACGTGAGCTTCCTGCTCGAGATGCAGCCCGAGTGCGACTGCATGGACATGTGCGACGTGCCGATGGTGCAGAACGCGGGCGTGCTCATCTCGAGCGATCCCGTCGCGATCGACGCGGCGGCGCTCGACCTCGCGGCCGACGCCCCGCTCCTGCCGGGATCGCGCGCGGATCGACTGATCGCCGCGGGGTACGAGGGGCGCGATCCGTTCGGCGCCGTGCACCTCAAGAACTCCTGGGGCCACGTCCGCTACGCGGCGGAGCTCGGGTTGGGCTCTCTCGAGTACGTTCTCAAGCCTTTCCCGGCAAAGGAGAAGAAGGAATGAGACACGCGTTCCGGTTCTCGGTCCTGACGGCGCTCCTGTGCTGCGCTTCCAGATGCGACGGGGACGGCGGCGAGGATGGGAATTATCCGCCGGTGTTCGAGGCCGGCTGGACGCAGCCGCCGACTCTCGGCCAGGGCACGACTTTGGTGCTCGAGGAGTTCTCTATCGCCGATCCGGAAGGCGGCGCGGTCACGGCGACGGTCGCGTCCGCGGATCCGGGGCTCACCGTCGCCCTCGATGCGACCGCGGCGACCATGGAGCTGCACGCGGGCTACGACGTGCAGGGGTCGATCGACGTGACCGTGTCTCTCGCCGACGAGCTCGGCAACGCGGAGGATTACGTCTTCCAGGTCGAGGTGCTCCCGATCGCCTGGTTGGAGCGGCAGACCTGGACCTCCGCGGAAGGGCCCGAGGCGCGGGAGCACGGGACCGTGATCCTGGACGAGGCGGCCGGCCGTGTGCTCCTGATCACCGGGAGCGGCTACAGCCCGTACATGGAGCCGCTCACGGACGTCTGGAGCTACGATCTCGCGTCCGGCGTGTGGACGTCCGTCGTGCCCACGGGCGACGTGCCGGTCGGCGGCGGCTCGAAGCGGGCCGCCCAGATCCCGGGCGAGCCTGTCGCCTACCTCTTCGGGGGGTACGGAACGGACGGTGAGACGATCGCGGATCTCTACCGGGTCGACTTCTCGGGCGGGGGCGCGGACTTCACGCTGCTGACACAGAGCAATCCCCCCGGGGTGCGGGCTCTCCACGCGTTCGTCTACGATCCCGAGCTCGACAGGTTCGTCATGTTCGGCGGCGTCGGGGCCGGGATAGAGAACGACACCTGGGTGATGACCCTCGACGGCGACACGGCCGTCTGGGCCGAGGCACAGACCACGGCGCCGCCCACGCCGAGGTACGGGTTCTTCCACGCGTACGACCCGACCGCCGGGCGGCTCGTCGTGTACAGCGGCGCGCAGGGCACCGAGGCGGTGAACCCGGCCGACGACACGTGGGCGCTCGACACGCGGGCGGATCCCATGGTGTGGACGCTCCTCTCGAGCGGCGAGGAGGAGGGCGCCCCACCAGGACGGCGCAACGGGTGCAC
>Ga0315287_10008270_pt1 | contig 10493 bp, 10 predicted proteins | sample YL17G11_0_MG_FD_205037 | JGI IMG/M metagenome (GOLD analysis project Ga0315287, IMG submission 205037) | Sediment microbial communities from Yellowstone Lake, YNP, Wyoming, USA - YL17G11_0 | ecosystem: Environmental > Aquatic > Freshwater > Lake > Sediment | place: USA: Wyoming | collected...
ATCCGGGCGATGTTGATGCCCGAGGCCCCGGCCCCCAGGACGACGGCCTTGGCTTCGCGAATATCCTTCTTGACGATCTTGAGGGCGTTGATGAGGCCGGCGACCGTGACGCAGGCCGTGCCCTGCTGGTCATCATGCCAGACCGGGATCTCGCACTGTTCGCGCAGGGTGTCCAAGATCCTGAAACACTTGGGCTGGGAAATGTCCTCGAGGTTGAAGCCGCCGAAGGTCGGCTGGAGGGCCTTGGCGATCTCGATGATCCTGTCCGGATCCTTTTCGGCCAGGCAGATCGGGAACGCGTCCACGCCGCCCAGGTACTTATACAGGATCCCCTTACCTTCCATGACGGGGAGGCCAGCTTCGGGGCCGATGTCCCCCAGGCCGAGAACCCGGGTCCCGTCGCTGATCACCGCGACGCTGTTCCACTTGTTCGTGTATAGATAGGCTTTTTCCTTATCGGCGGCGATCTCCTTGCAGACCGCAGCCACACCGGGCGTGTACCAGATAGCGAAATCGTTGAAGTCGCGCACCCGGCACTTCAACGAAACGCCCATCTTGCCCTTGTAGAACTTGTGGAGACGGGGAGCGTCCAAGGACGGCTGTGCGGCTTTCGCCAGCAGATCTTCAACGGTGACTTTCTTCATGCATTGACCTCCTATGAAAATAAAGAAGCTATAACTAAAGAAGCACTATCATAAAGAAGGACGCTTGCGAAAGTCAACATGTTCGCCGCCGGCCCCGCTCTTCCAGGATCTCGCGCGTCCCGCTCCTCTCGCTCTCGAGTTCCCTGAACGAATATTCCCGCCCCGTTTTCGCGACCTTCCCGAAGAACCGCTGCGGATCGTGACTGAATCCGAGGACCCAGTCACCGGCCCGGGCCCGGGCGTAGATCTTCTTCTTGTTGTCCAGGGTCTCCGCCGGGAAGAGATCGTAGCTCATGATGGCGTCCTGTCCGACATGGGCGGCCGTCGGGACGAGATCGCCCATGAAAAAGAAGGTCGCCCCGCCGTCCGTGACCTTCAGGCATTGATGAAAGGCCGTGTGTCCCGGGACGAGGACGGCCTCCACGCCGTCGGCGATCTCCCCGTCCGCCTCGATGAGGTCGAGCCGTCCCGAAGCCTCGAGAGGCCTCAGGCGCCGCGGAATATAGCTCGGCTTGTCCCGCGCGACGGGGTGGAGGGCGGCAGCCCATTCACCCCTGCGGACGACGTACCGGGCTTTTGGGAACGCCGGGACAACGGCCCCGCAGGCGTCCCGCTTCACGTTCCCCCCGCAGTGGTCGAAATGGAGGTGCGAATTGAAGACGATGTCGATATCCCCGGGCCGGCAGCCGAGCGCGGCCAGCGGGACATCGAGGCCGGGATCCCCCCCGAACCCGTAAAGATCAAGATGTCTCCGGTCGAGGAGCGTCCCGATGCCTGTGTCGGCAAGGATGAGGGCCTTCGGCGTCCGGACCAGGAAGCAGTTCAGGGCCAGGGGGACCCTGTTCTCGGCGTCGGGCGGGCATTCCCTGGACCAGATGGACCTGGGAACCACCCCGAACATCGCCCCCCCGTCGACCTTGAACTCTCCCGCGGAGAACCCCGTGACCGTGATCCCTCCGAAGGTTCGGGTCTCCGCGCTCACCTCAAGAGGTCCTCTTTTTCGTAGAGGAGGTCCGCCCGGCTCCGCTCGGCGGCTTCGAGGAGCCCCGTATCCATCCGGATGGCGTCCTCGGGGCATGCCTCGACGCAGAAACCGCAGAAGCAGCAGCGGGCGAGGTCGATCGTGTACCGGGAAGCTGTCCTTTGGACCTCGGGGTCCGGGTCCTCGGCCGCCTCGACCGTGATGCACTCCGAAGGGCAAACGGTCGCGCAAAGCATGCAGGCGACGCATCGGGGCCGGCCGTCCTCCCTGCGAACGAGGCGGTGGAGACTCCGGTGGCGGGGGGCGATCGGTTTCCGCACTTCCGGGTACTGGATGGTCACGGCTCCCGGTTGATGCGCCTTCAACCCAAAAAAGGTCAGCGTATGACGGCCCATGTTGACGAAGAAATGGCGCGACGTGATGAGGGCTCCCTGGACGATCGCGCCGAGATATCCGAGCGTTTTCATCATCTCAGCCCCATCAGCAAGGCCGTGCCCAGGATGTTGAGGAGCCCCAGCGGAACAAGAACCTTCCATCCGAGGTCCATGAGCTGGTCATAACGGAAGCGCGGGTAGGTCCATCGCAAAAGGATCTGAAGCCCGCAGAAGAAGAGGACCTTGAGGTTGAAGGAGAGGACCTGGAGGACGACGACGGCCGCCCGGGGCAGGTCCCATCCCCCACCCCACGGAAAGCGGAATCCGTCCGGGCCGAGCCAGGGGACCTGCCAACCGCCGAAGTAGAGGGTCACGGCGAGGCAGGAGACGATGATGACCTCGAGGAAGTCGGTCATCATGAAGAGCCCCCACTTGAGCCCGCTGTACTCCGTATAAAACCCGATGATCTCCGATTCCCCTTCCGGGAGGTCGAAGGGAACGCGTTTCGTCTCGGCGAGGGCGGCGACGAAAAAGACGAAGAAGCCCAACGGCTGGAGCAGGATCCCCCACCGGGGCAGGAATCCGAAGAGAAGCCCGCCCTGAAATTCAACGACGCTGGACATCCTCAGGGAAGGGAAGGCGATGACGAGGCCGATGAGCGAAAGTCCAAGGGCGACCTCGTAGGAAATGAGCTGGGCCGCGCCGCGCATCCCGCCGAGCAGGGCGAACCGGTTGTTCGAAGCCCAGCCGGCGATGAGGATCCCGTAAACCCCGAGCGACAGCATGGCCAGGACGAACGGGATGCCGGCCTCGAGGTCGGCGACCCCAAGCTCGATGATCCGGCCCCCGAGGCGGATGGCGGGCCCGAAGGGCACGGCGGCGATCGTCACGGCGACGCAGAAGAACGAAAGGAACGGAGCGAGGGCGTGAAAGAACCGGCGCGTGAAGGACGGGTCGAAGTCCTCCTTGAACATCATCTTGATGGCGTCGGCAAAGGGCTGGAAGAGGCCGAACAAGCGCAGGCCGAAGACGGACGCCCGGTTGGCCCCGATCCGGTCCTGGATGACGGCGCTCTCTTTGCGCTCGACCCAGGTCAGAAAAAGGGTTAGGCAAAGAAGCCAGACGAGCGCCAGCAGGACTTTGGCGAGCACGATGAGGAGCTCGGTCATGTCCCGACGCCTCGTTCCCCGTTGAGGGCCCTGTCAAGATCGGCCAGGATGTCGCCCGCAGGGCGGGCATCGCCGGGCGGGTTCCAGACGGGATGGAACGACTGGACCTTCCCGTCGATGTTCGTCACCGACCCCGACCGTTCCCCCATGAGGGCCGTCGGCAGGATGACGTCGACGCTCCGGTCCAAGGCCCCGGCATGGGCCGTGAAGAGGAACTTGGCCTGGATGCCCGCCAACGCTTCACGAACAATGTCTTCGGGGAAGTGTTCCAGGAGTGCCGTCCCGAAGATAAGGATAAGATCTGCGCTCTTCGCGATCTCCCTGAGGTCCGGAGCCCTGAGCTCAAACCCGAGGTCGAGAGCCCCCCTCCGATTCGGGGTTCGCTCAGCGGTCAGGAGAAGGCCGTCGGCCCGGCCCGGAAGCGGGTCTGCAAACCAATAGTTGCGGCCCGCGACGGCCCCGGAGAAGGCCCGTCGGACCAGGGCAAGCTCTTCATTGGAAAGGAACGTATCGAGGACGAGCCCGACGCGTCCGCCCCGGCCAGCCCCCTGGAGCGCACGGACCTTTTCCGTCAACAAGACGAGCGCCTGATCCCAGGACAGTTCCGTGACGTTCCCGTCTTTGTTCATCAGCACCCGCCGGCATCTGTCCTCTATTCCCTTCGGATAGACATAGCGGCCGATGTCGCATATCCAGTGCCCGTTGACCCCTGGATTCTCCCGCGCCCGAACTCTAAAAACTTTCGTTCCTTCCCCGGACCTCTCCGACCCGGACCGGAATTCCAGGGTGACGTTGCAGCCGCGGCCGCAGTGAGGGCAGAGAGAATCCCCCTTTTCCAGGAGCCAGGTCCGGGTCCGCGCCCGGAAATCGGCGTCGGTGATGGCCCCCACCGGACAGATCTCGACGAGGTTCCCGGAATAATCGTTGTCGATCTTCAGCCCCTCGTAGAGCCCGATCCACGTCCGGACGCCCCTCTGGTAGACGCCCAATTCCCCCGTCCCGGTGACCCGGCGCAGGAACCGGACGCACCTCGTGCAAAGAATGCATCGTTCGTTGTCGAGGAGGAGGCTCCTCCCGATAGGGACAATCTTGTCCTTCTTCTCGCGCGTCTCGCGGAATCGCCCGGCGAAGCGCCCGTGCCTGTCGTAATAATCCTGGAGGCGGCATTCGCCGGCCTTGTCGCAGACGGGGCAATCCAGAGGATGCTCGGCCAGGAGGAACTCCAGGACGTCTCTCCGGGCGGCGGCGACTTCAGGCGTATCCGTCGAGACCTTCATCCCCTCCTTGACCTTCGTGGCGCAGGCGAGCTCGAGCTTGGGCGAGCCCTCGATCCCGACGAGACACATCCGGCACGTGCCCTCCGGCTCGAAGGCCGGGTGGTGGCAGAAGTGCGGGATTTCGATCCCGGAGGCAAGGGCGGCCGCAAGGACGGTCGTTCCGTCAGGCGTCTCGATCTCGCGGCCATCGATCCGGATCTTCAGCATGACCTCTTCCTTGCGGCGGCCTCGGAGGCCCGTTCTTCGAGTTCCGCCCGGAACTTGCCGACCAGGGCGAGGACGGGAAGGGCCGCGGCGTCTCCGAAGGGACAAAAGGTCCTTCCTTTGATGGATACGGCGACGCGGACGAGCTCGTCGAAGTCCCGGGATTCCCCGTCTCCGGAGGCTAGCCGGGCCGCGGTCTTGTGCATCCACGAAGTCCCTATCCGGCAAGGCGTGCATTGGCCGCACGATTCATGGTCGTAAAACCGCGTCATGACCCCGAGGACCTCCAGCATGGAGGTGTTCGAGCCGACGGCGATGACGGCGCCCGAGCCGATCATGGTCCCGGCCCCGGCCAGGACCGAACATTCCAGGGGAAGGTCGAACTCGTCGGGTCTGAGGATCGGGGCCGAAAGACCCCCGGGGATGACCGCTTTGATCGACGTCCCTTCCGCCGGCCCTCCCGCGTGGGCGTAGAGGAGTTCCCGGAGAGGGGTCCCTATCGGCAGCTCATAAAGACCCGGACGGCGAACGGCCCCGCTCACGCCGAACAGGCGCGTCCCTCCGTCGCCGGGCCGGCCGGCGGCCGCGAACGCCTCTCCTCCTTCCCCGATGATCCGCGGGACGTTGCAAAGCGTTTCGACGTTGTTGATGACCGTGGGAGCTCCGAACAGACCGATGGAAGAGGGGAAGGGAGGCTTCAGCCTCGGCTCACCGCGTTTCCCTTCGAGCGATTCCAGGAGGGCTGTTTCCTCCCCGCAGATGTAGGCCCCGGCGCCCCTGTGGATCACGACTTCGAGGTCGAAGTCTTTCCCAAAAATTTTCTCGCCGAGGAAGCCGGCTTCGCGGGCCTCGGCAATGGCCTCTTCGAGGCGGCGGGCGGCGCCTTCGTATTCCCCCCGGACGTAGACGAACGCGCTGTGGGCGCCCACGGCGTGGGCCGTGATGATGATACCCTCGAGGAGGAGATGGGGCTCATGGGTCATGAGCCAGCGGTCCTTGAAGGTCCCCGGTTCTCCCTCATCGGCGTTGACGCACAGGTAAACGGGTTTGTCGCCGTCGCGCCGGATGAATCCCCACTTGATCCCGGCCGGGAAACCCGCCCCGCCCCGGCCCCGGAGTTCGGCCTTGCGGACTTCGGCCATGACGTCGGAAGGCGCCATTTTCAGGGCCTTGCGGGCGGACTCATATCCGCCGCGCCGCCGATAGGCGTCCAGGCGGAAGAGGTTCTCCGCGGCGTCCATGAGGGGCCGCAGGGAGGTCGTGGTCATGACTTCCCCCGTTCCCGGGAGGCGGTCCCCTCCCCGAGGCCCTCTTCCCGGCGCAGGGCCGCCAATACCCCGTCGATCGCAGCGGCATCAACCGGACCGTGGTCCTCACCATCGACCGTGAGGCACGGCGCCCGGTCGCAATTCCCCAGGCATTCCGCCGTGACCAGAGTGAACTTCCCATCGGCCGTCGTCTCGCCGGGATCGATGCCCAAGACCTCGCGGAGCCGAGCCACGAGGGCTTCCGAACCGGCCATCGTACAGCTCAGGTTGATGCACACCTCGATGACATGCGTCCCGGCCCGCCGGGTCCTGAACATCGTGTGGAACGTGACGACCTCCCGGACGCGGATCGGGTCGAGGCCGAGAGCCTCGGCCGCCTGTCGCTCTTCGACCGGTGTGATGGCGCCCGACAGCCTCTGGAGGAGATGGAGGACGGGAAGGAGCGCCGCCTCCCCCCGGGGATACCGCGACGCGATCGCGCGGATCTCCTCCCGGACCTCTGCGGACAGGACGGGACTCATCGGTCGAGTTCTCCCCCGATCATGTTGAGCGACCCGAACGTGGGGATGATATCGGCCACGAACCGGCCCCGGATGAGTCTCTCGAGCGCCGCGACGAGATGAAAACAGGGCGCCCTCAGGTGCAGGCGGTAGGGCTTGTCCGTCCCGTCCGAGACGATGTAGAAGCCGAGCTCGCCGTTCCCCCCCTCGACGGAGGAATACACCTCTCCCACGGGAGGACGGATGCCGTGGCCGTCCATGAAAAAGAGGAAATGGGAGATGAGGCCCTCCATGGTCGTATAAACGTCTTCCTTGAACGGGAGGGCACAACGCGGGTCCGAAGCCCGTATCCCGCCGGCGACTTCCTTTTCGCTCCCCTCGAGGTTGGGTGACAGGCGGATCGGAGCCTCGACCCTGCGGCGCCGGGAGGCGCGGATGGCCTCCGCCGGCTCGACGGCGGGTGCGTCGGCCGAGACGACAGGCCCCCGAGGCGGCAGGGCCGTGGCAGCCTGTTCGACGATCCTTAGGCTTTGATCGATCTCTCTCATCCGGACCATGTACCGGTCGAAATTGTCGCCATGCTCGCCCAGGGGGACATCGAAATCCATCCGGTCGTAAACGAGGTAGGGACGGGCCTTGCGAATGTCGTACAAGACCCCGGTCGAACGAAGGCACGGCCCGGTCCAGCCATAGGCAACGGCCTCGTCGGCCGCCATAACGCCCGTCCCCCGCGTCCGGCCGAGGAAAATCGAGTTCTTGTCGAGGAGGCCATGAACGTCCTTGAGGACGCGCCTCGTCTCGAGGATGGCCTTGGCCAGCGCCGCCCGATAATCGGGGTGGAGGTCCGCGCGAACGCCGCCTATCCGGATGTACGAGGTCGTCATCCGGGCCCCTGTCGTGAACTCGATGACGTCCCAGATGTATTCCCTGGCCTTCATCATATACAGAAACACCGTGAAGGCCCCGCATTCCATGGCCATGGCCGCGAGGCAGGTCATGTGATCGGACACACGGGACAGCTCACCCATCAGGACACGGATGTATTGGGCCCGCTCCGGCGCTTCGATGCCGAGGAGCTTTTCCATGGCCAGGGCGTATCCCGTGTTGTTGATCAGGGGCGAGACATAATTCAGGCGGTCCGTGTAGGGAAGGAGGTTGAACCAGGTCCGGTGCTCACAGGTCTTCTCAAACCCCCGGTGGAGGTATCCGATCTCCACTTCGGAAGAGACGACGCGTTCGCCATCGAGCTCGGCCATGATGCGGACCGTGCCGTGCATGGAGGGATGGGAAGGGCCCAGGTTGATAAGCATGGTGCCGCGTCCGGGGCTTGTATCGAGCGTCATGCCCCCCTCCCCTTCTCCGCCGGCGGCTGGCGCCGGCGCAAAGGGTAATCCTTGCGCAGGGGGAACCCTTCGAACCCCTCGTACATCAGGATCCGTTTCAGGTTCGGGTGGCCGTTGAAGACGACCCCGAACATGTCGAAGACCTCGCGCTCGAGCCAGTCGGCGTTCTTCCAGAGCCCCGTGAGGGAATCGACGGCCGCGCCCTCGGCCCCGAGCCGGACCTTGAGCCGAACCCGGCTCGGCCGTTCCAGGGAATTCAGATGATAGACCATCTCGAACACACCGGTGGAAGCCCGGAGGTCGACGCAGGTCAGGTCGAGGAGCATCCTGTAGGAATGCGGCGGGCCCATGAGGAACCCCGCGACGGCGACCAAGGATCCCGGGCGGACGGTCAAGGCGACGTCCTCCCTGTCGAAGGACGCATCCCCCGTTTCCCCGGGGAACCTGGCCTCGATCTCCCCGATCAGCTCTTGCGGCCCCATCTCCACTCCTGCTTCCCTTGCCGGATTCCGTCCTGCAGCTTGATCAATCCGTCCAGGACGGTCTCCGGGCGGGGGGGACAGCCCGGGATATAAACGTCCACCGGGATGATGGTGTCGATCCCCTGGACGACCGCGTAATTGTCATAGATGCCGCCGCTCACAGTGCACGTCCCGAAGGCCAAGACCCACTTCGGTTCGGCCATCTGGTCGTAGACCGTCCGCAGCACCGGGGCCAACTTCATCGAGATCGTCCCGACGACCATCAGGAGGTCGGCCTGGCGAGGGGAAAAGCGGGTCAGGCCGGCCCCGAAGCGGTCCAGGTCGAAGTGGGCGCAGGCGGTGGACATGTACTCCATCCCACAGCAGGCGGTGATGAACGGATAGTGGAACAGCGAGAACTTCCGTGCCCACCCGAGGGCACTGTCGAGCTTCGTCGCTAGGAAATCGCCGCTCATGGCTTCCAATCGAAAGCGCCCTTTTTCCAGGCGAACAGCAATCCCGGGACAAGAACGGCCAGAAATGCGAGGAACGCGAGGACGCCCCGCACCCCGCCTCCCCTCAGCACCAAGGCCAACGGGAAAAAGAAGACGACCTCGACATCGAAGAGAAGGAACATCAGGGCCGCAAGCGCGAAGGGGACGGGGACCGGAGGAATTCCCTTCTGGAGGTAAGGGCTGCCGCATTCGAACGGAAGGTCTTTGGCCGCTAGACGTTTGCGAGGTCCAAGAAGCCGGTTCATGAACAGCATGGCGGCGCCCAGTCCGCCGAAGACGATAAAGGTCAGGACAAGCTCGGTCATGATTTCTCTCGGGCGCGAAGATTATAGTCAATCGCACGGACCGATGCAACCGTTTTGACAATTCCCGACGCATTCTCCATAATACGATATCGCGAAATGCCGCAATGATGTCCAGATCTCCGAGTCCCCGAAGAAACACCCGCCGCCGGACGCTCGGCCTCGCCTGCGCGATCCTCCTGGCCTCCTGCGGGAGGGGGTCCCGCCCCGCCAATCTCATCCTGATCACCCTGGACACGACACGGGCCGATTTCGTCGGCGTCTATCAGCCGGGGAACGCGCGCACCCCCGCCCTCGACGCGCTGGCGGCGCAAGGGACCCTCTTCGAGAACGCGAACGCCCTCATCCCCATCACCCTCCCTTCCCACGCCTCGATGTTCTTCTCCGAGGCTCCGCACGCGGTCGGGAACTACAACAACGGCCAGGCCCTCCGGCCGTCCGGGGACAGGCCGGCCCTCGCCGAGCTGTTCCGGCGGAAAGGCTTCGCGACCGCCGCGTTCGTCAGCCTCGGCGTCCTCGCCTCCGAATTCGGGCTCGACGGGGGGTTCGAGACCTATGCCGACGATTTTCCGTCCGACCGCTGGTATCTCTCGGCCGACGAAGTCAACGCCGGGGTCTTTCCCTGGCTCAAGGCCAACCGGTCCCGGAGGTTCTTCCTCTGGATCCATTATTCCGACCCCCATGATCCGTACGCCCCGCCCGGAATCCCGGACGACATGAAGATCAGCCTCAACGGGAAACCCTTGGGCGCGTTCTGCCTTGAGCGGGGCGCGACGATCTCGGCTCGTCTCGACCTCGCCAAAGGCGTCAACCTCCTTGTCTTGGAGATCGCCAACCCCTATCCCGTCGAGGCCGGCCGGTTCTCGGCCAGGTTGGACACATTCGTCCTCGAGCCCGCGGACGCGAAGAGCGTCTCCACCCGGTTCCCGGAGGATTCGTTCTTCCGCCGGGACGACGGCATAACTTTCCTGAAGGGCCGCTCTGAGATCGAAGTCTCCTGCCCGGAGGCACCGCGCTCCGTCACGCTCGTCCTCCGGGGAAAGCTGCTCGTCCCGGTCGAGGCCGCCCGCGACGGATACAGGCGGGAGATCGAATTCCTGGACGGCGAGATCGGAAAGCTTTTCGACGAGCTTCGGAAGCTCGGCCTGTACGACCGGACGGCGATCTTGGCCGCGGGCGACCACGGCGAGGGCCTCGGGGAATACCGCACGGCGGTTGGCGACCCCCATATCGGCCATGTCCATTTTCTCAACCCCGTCTATATGAAGGTCCCGTTCATCGTCCGCCTGCCCGGGGCCCGGGCAAAGGGAATACGGAGGCCGGAGACCGCGACCCTCCTCGATGTCGCGCCCACCGTCGCCGGGCTCATGGGCATCAAGGTCCCGGCATCGTTCCGAGGCAGGGACCTCCTCAAGCTCGCGCCCGGGACCGAAACGGCCGTCTTCCAGGAGACC
>Ga0315287_10008271_pt1 | contig 10492 bp, 5 predicted proteins | sample YL17G11_0_MG_FD_205037 | JGI IMG/M metagenome (GOLD analysis project Ga0315287, IMG submission 205037) | Sediment microbial communities from Yellowstone Lake, YNP, Wyoming, USA - YL17G11_0 | ecosystem: Environmental > Aquatic > Freshwater > Lake > Sediment | place: USA: Wyoming | collected...
TCAGGGACACCTTGAGCGAATACGGACCCGTATCGAGGGGCGTGTGCCAGTGCGATGAAGATATGTATCTAAGGAGAGTTGTCGAGCGTAAAAAGGTCGAGAAGACCGCAGCCCCGCCAGGGGCCCTGGGGGCCGGCGCGCGTTATTTTGATGAAGATGGGACGGAACACCTTCTATCCGGCGATGAGATCGTGTCGATGAATTTATGGGGATTTCAGCCGTCAATCTTCCGTCATCTCGAATCGCACCTCAGGCGATTCCTCAAGGAGCGGGGCGGCGAAAAAAATGCGGAGCTATACATACCAACTGTGGTGGATGACCTCATAGAGAGAGGAAAGGCCACAGTCAAGGTCCTGCGCACAAACGACGTATGGTTTGGAGTTACTTATCGTCGCGATGCGGCCATAGCGGCAGGATGTATCCGCAGGCTGATAGATCAGGGTCTTTACCCGGAAAACCTCTGGGAGCGATAGTGAAGCACTACATCGAGTCAATCGCAAAGCAGTTTTGCATCTCCGGCGAGCTGATTGAGGTGAAGCCCCTGCCGCGCGGCCATATTAACGACACGTACATCCTGACCACTAAGAAGAACAAACATACCGTCCGATACATACTCCAGCGAATAAATCATACCATTTTCAAGGAGCCCTCCTCGCTAATGGAAAACATTACCCGCGTCACCGGGCACATACGCGCCCGGACGCAGGAAACCGACCCTGACCGGGCCTCTCGCCAGTTGACTGTGATCCAGAGCAATGACGGCAACGGCTTTTACAGAGACAGAGACGCAGAAGGCAGCTTCTGGCGCGCTTACAATTTCATTGAGGGCACCGTCACGTACGATACCATCGAATCGCCGGAACCGGCATACGAAGCGGCGCGAATGTTCGGCTGGTTCCAGAATATGCTTATTGACCTGCCGGGACCGGCGCTGCACGAGACTATTTGCGACTTTCACAATACGCCCAGGCGATTCGAGACCTTCCGGCAGGTCCTCGAGGAAGATGCCTGCAATCGGGCGAAAGATGCAAAAGGCGAAATTGACTTCTTGTTTGATAACGCGGCGATCTGTAACATCTTGCTGAACTTGGCCGACGAAGGTAAAATCCCGGTTCGCGTTGCGCACAATGATGCGAAAATAAACAACGTTATGCTGGACAAGACGACCAACAAAGGCGTTTGCGTGATTGACTTAGACACGGTTATGCCGGGCCTGTCGATATACGATTTCGGCGACCTGGTCCGCACTGCGGCCACTTCCGCCGATGAGGACGAACGCGACTTGTCGAAAGTCGCTGTTGACTTTTCAATGTTCAAGGCCCTTGTTCGAGGCTATTCTGAGCACGCAAAGAGCTTTCTCGCACCCGTCGAGAAAAAGCACCTGGTCTTTGCGGCAAAGCTGATTACCTTTGAACAGTTTATCAGGTTTCTCACCGACTATCTGGCCGGCGATGTCTATTACAAAGTTCACCGTGCAGGGCACAATCTCGACCGCAGCCGTACACAGATGAAACTCGTCCGCTCAATTACGGAACACGAGGAGGCTATGAACGAAGTAGTCCAACGGGTGTTTGAACAGGCTGATTGATGTCAATATGAGGTGACAATTATGAGAACCTTTCTGAGAGCCTTCAATATCATTTCGCTTTGCTTATGGTTGTTCCTGCCGGTCAATCCGTGCCGGGCTCGCCCGCCGCGGTGGGCAAAGGTCAGGGCATGGGAAGGCGCCGTGACAATTCCCACATACGGCTGGGCCGAAGACGTCAATCCAAAACTCTGGGCGCTGGAAGGCGAAGTCAAGTTCTCAACAACCGTCAAAGGCTCCATTGTTTATCCTTATACGATGCAGGACTACCTTTCCAGAACGAAGCAAGACCGAACCTACAAAGCCCTGTTCCTCGAAAATGAATACTTGAAGATTACCTGTCTGCCTGAGCTGGGCGGCCGTCTCCACTCGGTTTTGGACAAGAGCGAAGGCAAAGAGATGTTCCACTACAACAGCGTAATCAAGCCGGGCATGATAGCAATGCGCGGCGCCTGGATCAGCGGCGGGGTCGAGTGGAACGCCGGACCGCAGGGGCACACCGTCACCATCCTCTCGCCGGTGAATGCACTTATCGGCCGAAACGCGGACGGCTCAGCCTATCTCGAAATCAGCAATCTCGAAAAGACTCAGCGAACACGCTGGACCGTGCGGGTGACTCTGCATCCGGGCAAAGCCTATCTGGATGAACAGGTCCGCATCTTCAACCCTATAGATGCGATAAGTCCGTACTATTTTTGGAACTGCACGGCCTTTCCCAACAGAGCGGGCACGCGCTTCATATATCCTATGACTCTCGGCACAGACCACAACGCTCTCGAGTTCTTTTCCTGGCCTATTCATAAAGGCAGAGATTTGTCGTGGCTGAAGAACTACGAGACCTGGGCATCGATTTTCTCAGTCAACTGCGTCTTCGGATTTTTTGGGGCCTACGATGTGGATGCGGACCGCGGAATTGTGCAAGTGGCCGACTACCGCGAGCTAAGCGGGAAAAAGGCCTGGACGTGGGGGACCTGGGACTTCGGCCTGGTAAGCCAGAAGAACCTGACCGATGATGACGGCCCATACATAGAGGTCCAGAGCGGGCCGCTGCCGACTCAGTCCGACTACGGAATGTTGCTGCCGAGGGAAGAAGTCTCGTGGCAGGAACAGTGGTACCCCGTGCACGGACTCGGCGAGGGCTTCGAATACGCCACAAAGGACGTGGCCATTCAGACTGCCCGCGAGGCCGACAAGCTCCAGTTGCGCATCCTCGGGACAAGCAGACTTCTTGGAGCAGTTTGCGTCCTTTCCCAGGGACGTGAGGAGCTTTTTAGGAAGCTTATGGACCTTTCTCCGGCTGCCCCACAGGTAGTGACACTTTCTCCATCTCCTAAGTCGCCTGTTAATGTAACGATTAAAACGAATAATGGGGACGTCCTCGCTTCCTTCGTTACTCCTTTGCCTGTCCCGAAGGTTTCCCCGCCTGAGCCTGCCAGGCTCGCCCAAAAACCCGATGAAGAGCTAAGCGCAGAGGAGAAGTATCTCAAAGGGCGAAAGTATGACCTGGCGACAAACCGCAACAAGGCGCGTGAGTGCTATGAGAAAGCACTGGCGGATGATGCGCAGTATTCGCCTGCGCTGCGGGCGCTGGCGGTGCTTGATTTTGAAGCGGGACTCTACCAGAACGCCGTCGAGCGACTTGAGAAGGCCCTGGATAGAGATGCCGGCGACGGGTTGTCGTGGTATTTCCTGGGAGTGAGCCACTTGAGGCTGAGAAACGAGAAGGAAGCACTTCGGTGCGCTTACAAGGCGGGTAGGTGCTTTGGCGCCGCCTCTCTCGGCTATGACCTGGCCGGCCGTGCTTTCATGCGCTTGGGAGACTATTCAAAGGCCGTAGAGGCCTTTGAAACTTCCGTCCGGCTGAATCCGGGGGATGCCGAGGCAAAGGATCATTTGCTGCTGGCGTTGTACGCCTCCGGAAACACCAAATCCGCATACAAACACGCCCAAGCAAGAATCGCCCAGGACCCCACCGCCCTGGCGCCAAGGGCGGCGCTGGCGCTGCAATCCAATAGTGCAATGGATGCCTTTGTGCGGGAAGCGCGGGCCTTTGTGGGCGAAGCCCCCCGGGCCCCTGGCGGGGATGATTTCGAGATGATCCAGACCGCCCTTACCTTCGCCGAGCTGGGACTCGTGAACGAAGCCGCCAGGCTGCTCAAAGCGGCGTGCGTTGAGGCGGTTCCACAAGCCCAGCGCAGTCCTATACCGCTTTATTACATAGCTTACTTCTCGTCATTACTGTCGGAGGAGGCCGACGCCGGGGCATATCTCAGCCAGGCAGCCAGGACCTACAGGGACTACATCTTTCCGTCGCGACCGGAAACATTGGATGTCTTGAGGTACGCCATTGAGCAAAACCCCAGGGATGCGTACGCGCATCTGCACATCGGGAATCTTTACGGGCATCTTGGCCGGCTTGAGGAGGCCGCCGCGCATTGGCGAAAGGCCGGTGAATTGGACCCATCACTCAGTATCGCATCTCGCAATCTCGGCCTGTATGCCTGGGCAGTGGAAGAGGACCTTGCCAAGGCTGAGGAACTCTACCGTAAGGCCATCGCCGCCCGACCGAAAGACCAGACCCTGTATCGTGACCTGGCGGATATTCTGCTCGCCGCAAACAGGCGCCCGGAGGCAATAAAGGCTCTCGAATCGACGCCGGCCGAGAAGCTCAGACGCGCGGATGTGATTATCATGCTCGCCCAGGCCTATCTGGATGAGCAGCGGTACGACAATACTATCGATCTGCTCGAATCCACCCCTTATTTCGTCAACTGGGAGGGCCAGACAATCACATGGGACATATTCAACAAAGCGCACATAGAGCGAGGCCGCAAGCGCCTCGAAGATAAGAACTTCAAAACGGCTCTACAGGATTTTGAGGTGGCCCTGACATATCCGGCCAATATAGGCGTAGGCCGCTCGAATAAGCCTCAGGAGGCACCCGCCCAATACTGGAAAGGAAAGGCGCTGGAGGGCCTCGGACGCCTCGAAGATGCGCGTTCGGCCTGGAAGCAGGGCGCCGCCGGGCCGGAAGGCTCAGGCGAACAAAACAAATACCGTAAGCTCTGTATGGAGGCGCTTCCAACGCAATTGTGAACCACTTCCCGCAAGGTGAGCCCGGCCATCCCTTGCGGGAGATGGCACGGCCCACTGTCCGGCAAAGAGGAATGATATGGACTTGAATGCTCTTGGAATTGAAACCAATTTCGGCCCCTGGGACTGGTGCATCGTCACAGGCTACGTCGTTGTCATTGTGGCTATTGGGGTTTATGTAAAACGATATGTCAGTAATGTTACAGATTTCATTGTGGCCGGCAGAGGGCTGAAAACCTTTCTGGCGGTGGCGAGTATGATTGCAACCGAGTTATGCTTGGTTACGGTTATGTATTCGGCCCAAAAGGGCTTCACCGGCGGCTTCGCGGCCTTTCATATAGCGCTGGCTTCGGCCGTCGTGGCCTTGGTGGTCGGATTGACCGGTTTTATTGTCGTGCCCCTACGAGAGATGAAGGTGATGACAATCCCGGAGTTTTACCATAGGCGCTTCGGACGGGGCGTCCGCATCTTGGGCGGAATCATATTGGCGCTCTCCGGCATCCTCAATATGGGAATGTTCCTTAAAGCAAGCTCCATTTTTATGATGGGAGTTACCGGTCTGACCGAGGATATTCACCTGAAAATCATAATGACCGTTTTGCTGGGAGTGGTATTACTCTATACTACTCTGGGCGGGATGGTCTCAGAAGTGGTTCTCGACTATATCCAATTTGGAGTTCTTTCTATCGCTCTGCTGGCAGCGAGCTTCTTATGTATCAAACACCTGGGCTGGCAAAATATCATTCAGACTGTATCCGACTTGAAGGGCGAGGCGGGCTTTAATCCGTTCCACAGCGAGGGCTTCGGAACTTCTTATGTGATATGGATGTTCGTCCTGGGACTGGTGAATTGTGCGATTTGGCAAACCTCTGTGATGCGCGCCTGCGCCGCAGACAGCACAAGAACGGTTAAGCGGATTTACACCCTTGCCTCGGTCGGATTTCTTATTCGGTTTCTGATACCTTACTTCCTCGGAATTAGCGCCTTTGTCTATCTTGCTCATAATGATAAACTTAAAGACATCTTCGTTCCCGAGAATGGTCCTGCAGACCCACAGGCAACCTTGATGGCTTTGCCGGTATTTCTAAGCCAAATTCTTCCTGCCGGATTTATCGGCATTGTCACAGCGGGGATGTTGGCTGCGTTTATGTCAACACACGATAGTTATTTATTGTGCTGGAGTTCGGTGCTGACTCAAGATGTCGTGGCGCCGTGGTTCAAAAAAGAATTATCCTCAAAAGTGCGTGTATTGCTGATACGAATTTTTATTGTATTAATCGGCATCTACATCTTGGTTTGGGGACTCTGGTACGACGTGGGTCAAGATCTCTGGGATTATATGGCGATTTCCGGGGCCATTTACTTCACCGGGGCTATTCCCTTGCTCGTATTTGGCCTATACTGGAGGCGTGCAAGCAAAGTAGGGGCATATTTAGCCCTGATTTGCGGTTTTTTTGCCGTCCTCGGGCTAAAGCCGGTGCGAGACTCGGCGCTTGGTCTTATCGGACTTTGGGGGACGCACGCCAGTCACGTTCGGGCTTATGTTGACGCTATACCGCCTGCAAGATGGAGTGCGTTTGTCGGTCTTAGCGTGATAGCGATGGCGACGATACTTATGGTAATGGGTTCGCTTCTATTTCCGGACCGGCGTTCAAATATCCAGTCGGCCCCTTGAGGCATCTCGGGCAATGTTAAGGGATAGCAGGTTATGAATTTCTGGATTAACTTCTGGTCGTGGTTTTTCTTTTTGAGTCTGGCTGTATTTGCGGTGCTCGTGGCAGTCGTCTTGGTCCGCGGTTTCTTCGATGTCTTTTCGCTCTTCAAGACGCTTACCAAACAGCGTGACCAGCAAGAGCAAAGTCCCGGTGCTGGAAACGATGAACAGCCGTGAAAGACTGATGGCCACGCTGCGCGGCGAGCCGGTTGACCGGCCCGCCGTCAGCTTCTACGAGGTAGGCGGATTCCATGTTGACCCGTCCGACCCGGACGAGTTCAACGTCTATAACGACCCATCCTGGCAGCCCTTGCTCCGGCTCGCAGAGGAACAGACAGACCTTATCCGTATGCGCAGCCCCATCAGGTTGCGCTCCCACGAAGTGATATCCGGCAAATCCGCCGGCGCCAATCGCCGCGACAAATTCTTCAAAACCGAAGAATATGTGAAAAACGGCTGTCGTTTCGCCTCTACGACTTTGAAAATCGGCGGCAGAAATATGACTATGCTGACGCGTCGCAGCCCGGATATTGACACCATCTGGACGGTGGAGCACCTGCTCAAAGGCCCAGATGATCTGAGGGCCTATCTGGAGCTGCCTGATGAAGTATTCGCCGAAGATGTTGACGTAACCAGCCTCATAGAAGAAGACCGGGAGCTGGCCGACCGCGGCATCATAATGGTTGATACCGAAGATGCGATTTGCGCTGCGGCGTCCCTGTTCAGTATGGAAGACTTCACCGTGGTCGCTTTGACTGAACAGAAGCTCTTCCATCGCCTGCTCGAAAAACTCTCCCGACACATACAAGCCAGGACCCGGAAAACTGCTGAGGAATTCGCCGGGCGTATGTGGCGCATCTACGGGCCTGAATACGCTACCGAACCTTACCTGCCGCCGTATCTGTTCAAAGAGTACGTAGTCCGTTACACCGGCCCGATGGTAAAGGTTATCCAGGAGCACGGCGGTTTCGCCAGAATTCATTGTCACGGCAGGATTCGCGCCGTTCTTGATTACATTGTCGAAATGGGCGCAGCAGCCATCGACCCGATTGAACCGCCTCCGCAAGGAGACGTGGAGCTTGCTTATGTCCGCCGTAAGTACGGCAAAGAGCTGGTCCTCTTTGGCAATCTGGAAATAGCCGACATAGAAAACGCCGAGCCGCGTGATTTCGAGAAAATCGTCAAAAAAAGCCTTCTGGATGGAACCGGCGGCCACGGCAGAGGTTTCGTCCTGATGCCGTCCTCAGCCCCGACAGGCCGGAAAATTACTCCCAGGATAATGGCAAATTATGAAACGATGGTGCGACTCGCCACCAAATTCAACTTGTGAGAGAATGTGGCTCTCGATTTCTTGCTGCATCCGCGGATTCTGTTCGGCGGAACCTAAAGAGGTGTCGCATCAAAGACCAGAACTTCAAAAGGTCTCAATTCAAATGTGTGCTCTTTTCCTGCAATCAGCTCAATTGCAGCCGAATCAGCGTCTTTTGTCCATGGACTCTTAAGGGAGTATCCCCCTTGGGGCCCTGGGTGGCTTCTTGCTGCATCTGTCGGCAACTCGAAGACGCTTGCGATTTCCAACGTAATGCTGCCGGGCTTGTCGTTAGGATTGCGGAACGACAAGATACCCTTTCGCTTGGACCATGAAGCCCAGCCATAGACTTCGCCTTTCGCCGGGTCGCCGCCTATCCAGTGCGTATCCACCAGGACGTCCGCATTGTCGCGCGACCATTGTGCCGCCTCGGCCAAGGCATCCCAGTCCTGCGGCCGCATCAGGGAGGGAGTAATGTACAATTCCTGGCAGTCGGTCCCGCTGGCAAAGAACGCTCGAATGTCGTCGGCCAGGTCTGCGGTTTCATCCGGCAGTCCGTGATTGGCGAACATAATCCCCTGCGTCATCAGTGAATTGAGCGGGTGCAGAGGCGCGCGGACCACGACATTATGATATGTCTCCTTGTCGCGGTAGGTGATTTGCTGCTGGCGTTTCGAGCCCCAGCCACAGGTGCTCCAGTCCGCTCCCGACCGCCAGATCGAGTCGCCGTACCACAGCCAGAAAGGCGACGGCCACGTGCCTGTCGTAATATTCACGAACACATCAGGTTTAACCCTGCGAAGGTCGCCGATGAGTCGCAGCAGGGCATTCATGTCCGGGGCGAATTCAGCATTAGTCCCGGCCGGCCTGCCGCCGGTCCCGATACCGTCGAACTTGAAGTAATTCAGCCCGTAATCCCCAAGCATCCTCGCGCACACATCGCGAAACCTCGCATAATACGTGGGGCCCGCAAGCGAGAAGCCGCTCTGGTTTGTCTCGAAGCCCTGTTGTTGGCCGTACTTGAGTCTTCCGTTCTTCGCTTCGCCGTAGCCTCCAAAAGGAGAGAGCCAGGCCCCCAGGGCCGAATCGTATTTCTCCGCCGTTTTTTGCAGCAAAGTGAACCCATTGGGAAAACCCTTGTGAAACCGCCACAATGAGGCAGGGTCGTCCCACCCGTCATCCAGGGCGAACGAATCCACAACTACCTTTCGCTGCTTGATCAGCTCATTTCCGAATCGCTCGATCACCTCCCGAAAATCTGGCTCCTGTATTTTCTCCGCACCGTAGCCGATGTCATACCAACTGTTGTAGTGCAGGAACGGTCTGTACGGGTGCGCCCGCTGGCGTTCAACATAATACAGAAAACCTCTGCGCAACTGGCCCTGCGGAACAACGCCTATGACTGAACTGCACACAATCGACTCGCCCGGCCTGAGCGAAACAGCAAGAGGCAGACTACACCGGAAACCGCGCGAATTCCCCTGCGATATTTGACTCTTCGACAGCGGATGCTCACAGGCAAAAAACATGTTACCCACGACCACAGGCGAGCCATCCACAGCGCCCATTACCCTGGCGTTCGGTTCGCCAAGCTCCAGCAGCACTATTTCTTCGACTTCGACCGATTTATTCACTGCTGTTAGTGTCACCTCTTGGCGCACGTAATTCGAGCCGTCGCGCAGGATCGCCCGCCACTCAACATTGAGATTATTGTCCGAAGAAGCCAGCCTAACAGAGACTTGCTTGCCGCCGAACCGTTCCGCCAGTCGGCACGATTCGCTGTTCGGCTCCAGATTCTTCAGGTCAGGCCCGCCGGCGACCTTCAAATCAGAAGCCCTTATCGTCCCCGCCGGGCCGGGAGCCTGCCCGCCCTTTAGAATAAGTTGAAAGCACTGTGCCTCTTCTAATTGGAGCGTTCTGCCGGCGAGCCCGCCGGTGTTTGGGCGGGCAAGCTTATCCCTGATGTATCGGGGTGCGAGCCGCCCTTCCGAAACGCCCCAGGCAGATGATATTAACCTGTTCTCTAAAATGATTCCATCTTTGCTCACCCCGCCTTGAGCATCGCCTGGCGGAGACCCCGGGAATTCGACCGTTGGTCCTGCATAAGCGGTTGCGGCAAGAAGCAACGCGGCCAATATTCCTGCGACCGTGAATGAGGCTCTCTTCTCGATCATCATTTTCCGTTCCTTGAGAACAAAAGGCTTCTGCTTTCATCAGCCGCCGTCAGGGACCGGATGCTTGTCGAGCGGGCGGTAGTTCACCTCGGCGGCGTCGAGCCGCTTGAGATGTTCGCTTAAGCGCACCAAAAACGCCTCGTAGCTCCGGTTTTTCCCGGATGACCAGAGCGCCTCACTCAGTGCGGCGGCACGCGGGTAAGCCATATACTGGCGGTGCTTGTGGTCGGTGATGTATTCACCCCACAGTTGTCCCTGTCCACCCAGTATATGTTTGGCCTGCTCGCTGTCGAGCGCCGGGGGGATCGGCTCAAATTGGTAAGTCTTATCCAGCGGGAGATGCCCGCCGATGGCCTTCGGCTCTGTCTCGGCCGGGCCCTGATAGTAGTCGAAGTAGGTGTGAGAGGTGGGAGCCATAATAACATCGTGGCCGGCTTTGGCGGCGGTGATTCCGCCTTCCTGTCCGCGCCAGCTCATTACAACGGCGCCCGGGGCCAGGCCACCCTGCAGTATCTCATCCCAGCCGACCAGCCGTCTGCCGTGATTCGTCAGAAACGTATCCATCTGCTTGATGAACCAGCTATGGAGTCCGGCTTCATCTTTCAGGTCGAGCCGGC
>Ga0315287_10008272_pt1 | contig 10492 bp, 8 predicted proteins | sample YL17G11_0_MG_FD_205037 | JGI IMG/M metagenome (GOLD analysis project Ga0315287, IMG submission 205037) | Sediment microbial communities from Yellowstone Lake, YNP, Wyoming, USA - YL17G11_0 | ecosystem: Environmental > Aquatic > Freshwater > Lake > Sediment | place: USA: Wyoming | collected...
ATAAACTCCTTTCTCAAAGGATTCAGGGGTCGGGGTTCAGGGGTCAGGAGTCGGGGAACCCAGAGGGGGAAGCGCTATAATCTTCATCAGCTTCCCGGACTGATGATTGGGGCCAGCGTCGATCCGATTCCGGCAATTGTTTTTCCAGTGTCCGTTCCATGCCATTTAGCATGCGAATGCACTCCTGATACCGAGAGCGATATTCCTCATACGTCGAGTTGGTTTCATACCCTTTCAGATAGGCAATGTAAAGATGATGCACAGTTTCCGCAGCCTCTCCTCGACTGCGATTGACACCCTCGATCTTGTTCCGAACGTGACGGTCATCGTATTTCTCCGCCAATTGGGCTGAGGCGCTGTTGGAGGATCGTCTGATCTGTGCCCCTAACTCAAACCGTTCCTCCGTCGGCCATTGATGGGTGAGTTCGGCAATCTCAATGTGTAGCCGGCAGAGTTTTTGATAGACCACCAAATCCTCCAACTTTCGATACGCTGTCATCATCCTGCCCCCTGAACCCTGCCCCCCGAACCCTGAACCCTATTTCCGGCCAAAGGCTTCATCGATGATGGCCTGGAGTCGCTGGACCAGCTCAGCGGACGGCGTTTTGTAATCGTCCAGTTCGTACACCACGCCCAGGCTCTCGTACTTGCCCAGGCCGAAGCGGTGATAGGGCAGCAGCTCATAGTCGATCACGTTCTTGTGCGGGCGAATGAACGCCAGGACCGCCCGGATGTGCTCCTCGTCGGCATTCACGCCGGGGATCAGCGGCGTGCGGGCAATAAATTCCACATTGGGAAATGTTTCATAGGCTTTCTTGAAGTTCTCCTTAATCCGCTTGTTTTCCGCGCCGGTCCATTTCTTGTGCCGCTCCGGGATCGTCAGCTTGTGGTCATGGAGCATCGTATCGACGTGGGGCAGGACCTTTTCTATATTTGCCCACGGGACATTGCAGGCCGTTTCCACAGCCGTATTGATGCCGCGATCGTGTGCTCCTTTCAGCAAGGCCGCAGCGAAGTCGGGTTGAAGCATAACCTCGCCGCCGCTGATCGTCATGCCGCCACCGGTGTTCCGGTAGAAGGAGGCGTCCTTCTCCACCTCGTCCAGCACCTCGTTTACCGTCATCTGTTTGCCGAACATTTCGAGCGCGCCTGTCGGGCAGAGCGAAACATGTATCTCGTCGCAGTCCATGGCCAGATCCCAGTTGACCTTTACGTGTTCATCGTCGCCCTCCACAAAAAAGAAGGCGCCTTCAGGAAAGGGGGACTTTAGACAGAGGCTGCACTTCTTACCGGTGCACTTTTTGGGGTCGTAGGACAGTTCCGGCTTCATCCGGATGCTCTCGGGATTGGCACACCATTTGCAACGCAAAGAACAGCCCTTGAGGAAAACGGTTGTGCGGATGCCCGGACCGTCATGGCTGCAATAGCGCTGGATATTCAACACGGTTCCTTTTATATCGGATGCGATTATCGCTTGATTTTTCATAGCTCCCTCCCGAGATTAATGCCGAGGGACCGGGCAATCTGCATGAATTCGCTGTCCACGGGCACCGTTCTGACTTTGTTGATCGCTTCCGCCAGCGGCACGAACTGAATGTCTGGGGGGACAAAAGCCATCATCACCCCATACTTGCCGGCCTTCACGGCCCGTACAGCCCCGGCCCCGTAGCCCAGCCCCAGTTGGCGGTCGACGGCGGTGGGGGCGCCGCCTCTGCTCCAGAGGCCCAAGACGAGGGGAAAGGTCTCCTCGGCGATCAGCAGCTGCAACCCGGTCGCCACGGTCTCGGCGGCCTGACCCGACCGCCGGATGACGTGGTCACTGGCATCACCCGTTGCCAGAGGCGACAGAGAAGCCTTGAGGGGGTTGACGGATGGCTTATCCGCCGGGACTTGGGGGCCATCGATGAATTTCGCCCCTTCGGCCACCACCACCAGCCCATAAGGCCGCCTGAGTGATATCTTTTCCCTCAACCTCGCGGCCACTCTCTTCAAATCGCAGGGAATCTCGGGGATCAGCACCACATCGGCACAAACTGCTATGCCTGCCTGCAGCGCCAGCCATCCGGCCTGCTCTCCCAGGACCTCCACCACGGCGATCTTGCGCGCAGACTGGGCCGCCTGACGAGCCTTGTCGAGCATTTCGATGGTTACGCTGAGGGCGCTGTTGAACCCAAAGGACACCGCGGTGGCGGCAATGTCGTTCTCGATCGACCGGGGGATGCATACCGTATTGAGCCCTTTGCGATGGAGCTTATAGAAGATGCTCAGCCCCCGGCCGCCGACGACGGAGATCAAGGCGTCGATCTTTTCCGCCTCCAGCCTTTTCAAAAGCTCATCGGACAAATCCAATTCCTCGACCATCTGGTCTTCATTGAGCGTGCGGACATGAAACGGATCGACGCGGACCGATTGGCCCAGGATGCCCCCGGCGGCCGGATCCAGGTTCTCAATCATCTGGGGGCTGAGGGTAACCATTCCCCCGTCGGGGTAGCGTTCCGGGTGCAGCAACCCGTCAAACCCGTCCCGGATGCCGATCATCTCCCATCCCATTTTGCCGGCCGCCATGGCCGCGCCCATAACCACGGAATTCATCCCTGGAACGAAGCCGCCGCCCACATTGATCGCAATGCGCCTAATTGACCCGGCATGACCTATTTCTATGCTCATAATGTACCTCCTTTAAAATCATTCTTTACTGTAATCACAACCTGGAGCTATTCGCAGACCAAAATCATTCTTTTCTTAACCATGGTTGTGTACCCGTGCCATGTTTCTCCGCTGCCAGATACTCCAGGCGCCGCTCTTCTCAACTCCTGAGAATTTTCGGATACATTCTTACTTCTTCGCGGCCTTCGCTATCGCATCCTCGGTGGCCACAAAATCAGCCGCGACGCTGAACTGGATGAACTCGCAGGCGACCTGGTCGTTCTTGTCTACAATCATGGTATGACCCTTGGGGAAGTAGAACACGTCCCCAGCGCGGATGACCTCTTCACTCCCATCCTCGTACCTCATAGTCGCCTGGCCCTTGAAGCAGTAGCCCCAGTGAGGGACCGGGCAGAACCCCCCAAATGCTTTGAAAGATTCGGTGATATCCGTGCCCGGAGCGAAATGGTGGACGGAACATATCATGCCTCCGTGAACCTCTCCCCAGATCTTGACGTCATAGTTCTCGGTGAAGTGGCTGTGCTTGGGGGTCATTTCATAAATAGGCTTGCGCATTGTCTTTCTCCTTTCTTGTTTGACTTGCAACTTGTTAAGGTAACAACACTGGTCTCAGCGAAGCGAAGTCATCTCGCAACCGGGGCTGTTCGCCCACCCCGTTACTTCTGTGCCGCCAGGTACTCCAGGCGTCGCTCTTCCCATTCCATAAAACTGGAGGGAACATGAAACCACTCTTCTTCCGATACCGGCTCCAGGTGAAGCGCATCAAACTTGCACCCGATTACACACGCACCACATCCGACACACTTTTCCCGGTGATAGACCGGCTTGTCATCCGGGGCCTTAGAGGCATGGGCAAAGAACTGGCAACGCCTGACGCACTCCCCGCAGGAGGTGCATTTCTTGCTATCCTTGACGACGCGGTAGTTCGACCGCTGGACCGTTTCCGTCAAGTGACCCATGCGCCCTCCCTGCAATATCGTGCAGCAACAACCGCAGCAGTGACAACCTCCGACGAACTGGGGTTCTTCCGCCCCCATAGTGAATCCATAGAACCCTTCTATAATCGTGGTGCCCTTGGCATCGAGTTCTTTCCAAAGCTTTACCGCCTCTTCCCTGGTTAACACATTCTCCGAGAGCGGCGTCTGTGGCGGCAAGCCGGCAAATCCACAGCGCTTAATGGGCAACTCGCAGCTATGGCCGTGCAGTGCCGCCTTCTCCTTTTTGCACACGCAGTCAATCACCAGAAAACGTTCATGCCTCTGAAAGTGAGCATCTATATCATTGTGCGGCTCCCGCTGAAGCCACTCCGGCTTGAGCGAGCCACGGTAGGGGATGACGCCCTGAGAGCCGGGCCGCGGCGATAAAATTTTCTCACCCCCGCCCTCGATCACGTACTGCTCGTAGATCCGGGCGAATTCCTTGACCTCCGGCGGGTCATTCGCTATAAAGGATTCATACCAGCCCACCAGAAAAGAATAGAGCCGGTATTTCTTCACGCTCTCGGCCTGAGGCTTCTGGCCGGGTTTTGCCTCTATTTTTCCAAGACCCTTAACGCCAGATTCAAGCGTAAGCGACTCAATTCTAACCATACGCCGCGGTATCATGCTTTCGAGTAAAGCGGTTACCTTGTCTTCTGCCATGCCGAGCCGCTTCGCAATTTCGGCAGCCGTCTCGGGTTTGCGGCTCATCGTGCTGGCCACCAGGGCTTCCTCGGGTGTGAAGACCAGCTTGATCAATTTTATTTCCAGATTGGAGGGTGTTCTGGTAAAGCCAGCAGGCAGTGCCTCCAGCGCATCTGCCAGCCGTTCGTAAATATCTTCGGATATTCTAGGTTCACTCATGATCTCTTCCTCCTCCGTAACCACCCTCAGCGAAAGGAACTCCCTGTAAGGCGCGGCAACTTCGCAGCGCCTTACAGGTTCCATTGAATTTCAGCATTTGCCAAAAGACTGCAGGGTCCGTTCGATGATCTCGTTCTGCACGCCCACGTGCAGCTTGGTGAAGAAGGCGCTGAATCCGGCCACGCGGACGACGAGGTCGCGGTATTTTTCCGGATGCTTCTGGGCGTCCCTGAGGATCTCGGTGTTCAGCACATTGAACTGAATGTGATAGCCACCGTTCTCGAACAGGGTCCTGACCAGTTGCAGCACATTCTCCCGGCCCTTGCGGCTCTCGAGCTGATTGGGCGGGAGCTTCACGTTCATGTGCGTGGCGCACCACTTCACGGCGTCGTTGCCTTTGGCGGCCGACATGACCAGCGCGGTGGGACCGTTGACATCGGTTCCCGGCATGGCCGAGAGACTTCCGTCGGTGAGCGCCACTCCGGCTTTCTTGCCGTTCGGCAGCGCGCCGGTCGCCATGCCCATCGGGTTGTGGACGCTCTTGGAGTATTGGTCGAGCGATGACTTGATGTCCTTGCTGATGTAGTTGCCGCCGCCATCCACGTTGTTGAACGCCACCACAACGCTGTCGTTCACCCGGTGGAGGAGCTTGTTCATCTCGGGGATGTCGTTGCCGTGCTTCGGCGCTTCGAAGCACATCTTCCGGACTTTCTCGTACTTCCCCTCGAAGTTGGCCGCCAGGGCTTCCTTCAATTCGGCCATGGTCAGCTTCTTGTCGTCGAACACCAGTTTCTTCACCGCCATCAGCGAGTTGGCGGCATCCACGCTGGCCACGCAGATCTGGGCGACGGTGTAGTAGTTGGCTCCGCCGTGCCAGACCTCGGTGCCGGTCTCAATGCAGCCTCCGGTCAGGATGGAACGCCAGGCGACCGGGAGGACGTCAGCGTTCAACATGCTCGCGATCCAGGCGCCCCGGCGGAGCGTGTCCTCGCAGAATTGAAGCTGTTTCTCGAAGGCCGCGTAGAGTTCCTCGAAGTCCTTGAACTTCTCGGGATCGCCGCTCTTGGGCCCGATCTGCTTCTTGGTGCGGGGATCGAAGCCATTGTTCATGGTCAACTCCATCACCTTGCCCAGGTTGGGCTGGCCTTCCACCGGATGCCCGGTCTCGTAGGGGATGTAGCTTCCCACGCAGGCGCCGACACAGGTGCGCCGGGCTTTCTCCAACGGGAGATGGCCTTTCCTTTCGGTGTAGCCCCAGAGATGCAGGGCCCGCTTGAACATCACCTCGGCGTTGAGGAACTGAGGCATGCCGACGCCGGTGCCGATGACATCGAGGCATTTTTCGAGAAGCTTGCCAGGTGTGAACGGGGTGACAGCACAGGACAGCGGAGGCTGGGGCAAAGCCAGGTACTCACAGGCATCGAGGATCACGTAGTCCATTTCCGCGGTCGCATCTCCACCGTCCTCGGAATAGCCGCCCAGGGTGATGCTCTGTCCCAGATCGGCCGAGTTCTGCTTGGCGACCGCCTCGCCGTAATAATAGCCGATCTCGTTCAGCTTGATCACGAGGTTCTCGAACATGAACAGGGCGTCGTCATAGGTGACGAGACCGGCGGCCTTGTCGCGTTGGTAGAACGGCTCGAAGTTCTGGCCCAGGTAGGCCTCGGAGTAACCGCAGCCGATCTGCTCGAGTTCAGCGCACAGGTGACAGATGAAGTGGCTCTGCATGGCCTCCCGCAGATTCCGCGCGGGATGCTCGGGCACCCATTCGCAGGTCTCCGCAATGGCGATCAGCTCGGCCTTGCGGGTGGCGCTCTTCTCCTTGGCCGCCATCTCCCGCGCGAGTTCCGCATAGCGGTGGGAGAAACGGATGATGGCCTTCATGACGATCTGGCAGGCCTCGTAGAAATAGAGCGCGTGGGTGTTCGGCTGCCGCATCTCGAGGGCCATCTGCCGCGCTTTGACGTCCTTGAGCATGCTAGCCAAGCCCTCGTTGAAGACCTTGGGGTAGTTCAGATTGCCACCACCACCCGGCCAACTGAAGAACTCGGCGATCAGACCGGCCTGATAGACCGGGCGGGGATCGAAGCCATACCGCTTTTCGAAGATCTCCAGCACCCGCGGGCGCATGGAGCGCTTTTCCCAGTAATTGATGGCCCACTCGTTGGCCTTCCGGTCCTCCGGGGTCTTCGCCTTCTCGGCAATATTCTCCTCCTTCATCCAATCCACGTTCCATTCCGGGAACGTGTACATGGCGTTGACGCTGCCGGCCATGCTGCCGACGAAGAGGTTGTCGTCGATATAGAGCTTCTTCCGCTCCAGCAAAGAGGCCAGCAACTTGGCCCGACGGAGGATCTGCTGGTCGCCGGCGGTGTCCTCATACACCTCCGCCATGATCCGGACCCGCTCATGATCCACTTCCGGCGGGGTGCTCCTGAGCTGTTCTTTCAGACGGTCAATGCGGGCCTTGTCCGCCTTTACCGTTGCTGTAAAACTTTTCTTTGAATCCTTTGTCTTTTCCATTTGTTTTCTCCTCTCGTTTAATTTTTCAAGTAGCTCGTCTCTGTTTTGTTGCACATCACCCGACTGGCAGTAATGGCGGTTTTTATCATTTCACTTTGCCCCGAGCATCGAGCGGGACAGCATCCCTCCGGAGATGTTTTTCGCTTTGAACCCGTTCTGCAGGAGGATGCGGGTTGCGTAATAGGCGCGCTGGGCGGAGCGACAGATAATAAGAATCTCCCGGTCGCGGGGGAGCTCACCGAGGCGTGCGCGCAACTCCGGGAGCGGTATGTTGACCGCACCCGCCACCTGCTCCACGGCGATTTCCGGCGGATTGCGTACATCAAGGAGAAACCCGTCGTCCACAGAGGCCCAGTGACAGATCGGCATGTCGCCCCGAAGGACATCGGCGGGAACCATCCCTGCGAAGTTAACGGGATCCTTGGCGCTTCCAAAGGGGGGCGCGTAGCAGAGCTCGGCCTCTTCCAGGTCGTACACCGTCGCGCCCATCTGGATCGCCATGGCGAGGGCATCGATCCGCTTCTCGACGCCATCCAGCCCCAACGCCTGCGCCCCGAGGAGACGCCCGTCGGATTTCCGGAAAACGACCTTCAGCACAATGGTTTTGGCGCCCGGGTAATACCCCGCGTGCGAATTCGGGAAGAGGTAGACCTTTTCGAAATCCTTCTGGCCCATCCGGGTGAGCAGTTTTTCGTTGGCGCCCGTTGTGGCGACCGTGGCCCCGAAGACCCCGATGACCGAGGTTCCCTGGGTGCCCCGGAAGCGGGAGGCCCGCCCGGCGATCACATCCGCCACGATCCGGCCCTGGCGATTCGCAGGCCCGGCAAGCGGGATCAAGGACCATTCGCCGGTGACGAAATCCTTGACTTCGACCGCGTCGCCGACGGCGAAAATATCCGGGTCGCTCGTGCGCATCTGTTCGTCGACGCGGATCCCCCCGCGCTGGCCGATCTCGAGCCCGGCCATCTTCGCCAGCCCGGTCTCCGGACGCACGCCGATGGCAAGGATCACGATATCCGCCGGATGCGCCTTGCCGGATTTCGTGAGAACCTCGAGCGAACCGCTGGCGGTCTGCTTGAAGCCGGCCACCGCGTCACCGAGCGCGAGGCGGACGCCGTGCTTTTCCAGGTGGCGTTCGACAAGGCGGGCGCATTCCGGATCGAGGGGGGCCATGACCTGGTCGAGCATCTCGACCAACGTCACTTCGAGCCCGCGATGGACAAGGTTTTCCGCCATCTCCAGGCCGATGTATCCGCCGCCCACCACCACCGCCCGCTTCGGCTTGTCCAACGGGAATCCCGAGGACGTGTGCTCCCCGGTTGAATCACTGGAACCCCGTTCGATCCATTCCCGGATCTCCCTCGCATCCGGCACAGTCCGCACCGAGAAGATCCCCGGAAGATCGATCCCGGGCAGGGGCGGACGGATCGGAGCCGCCCCGGGCGAGAGCACCAGCTTGTCGTAATGTTCGGTGGTTACCGCCCCGGTTGCGTGATTCTTCAGCTCCACGGTTTTCTTTGCCGCCGAGATCCCGACCACCTCGCAGCGCGTCCGACAATCGACCGCGAACTGCCCGCGGAACGTCGCTTCACTCGCCACGAGGAGGCTCGCCTCTTTCTCAATCACGCCCCCAATATGGTAGGGCAGCCCGCAGTTCGCGTACGAAACATACGGCCCGCGTTCCACCATGAGGATTTCCGCCTTTTCATCCAACCTGCGCAGACGCGCCGCACAAGACGCACCTCCAGCCACTCCGCCAACGATGATAACTTTCATAAGAGTTCCTCCTTGTCCTATTTAGTTGAAGAAAAAGTCAACCGCAGAGTACGCAGAGACCGCAGAGCTTTTTCTTTGTAAAGACAAAAAGCACAAATCATTTTATCAATATGGCCTCCTCTTTGCCTTTCGATCCTCCGGGGATCGAGACAAGAGGATGAATGAAGAGGAAGCAGAGAGGGCAGAGATCGTTCCTTGAAAGCCCTTGGCTGTTTTGACCTTCCGGGAAGGGTGAAAAAGAGGGCCGCTTTTCCCCCTGCATCCTGGCCCTGAAGTTTTGGCCATTTTTATCTCTGCGTGCTCCGCGACCTCTGCGGTTAAGTTTTTTATAGCCTTGCAGATTATCAGGATATTCATCTCGCCTGGCTTCTTGCCTTTTCGATGGTCTCGATACCCCCGGAACTCGATACGGTGTCGAACCTGATCTCCGGAGGCTCTAAAGACATCTCCACGACCAGGAGCACTTTGCCGAATTCCTGCGACCGCAGATGGCGTTCCAGGTCTTCTCCGCTCTTCCAGAACTGCTCGATCATGATCGCGGGCTTCACCTCCACGTCCTGGTAGACGCGGATACCGATGCAACCCGGCTCAAACCTGGACCGTTCAGCCAGCGAGCTGAGGATTTCCATCACTTCCCCGCGCCGCTTGGCGGGGATCAACATCCTGATTGCCGCGTGGACCATGGCTGTTTCCCTTTTAGAACTCTCCCGGAGGGTAATTCAATTCTTTGCCTGATACTGTAGACCCTAAGCGAATTGCATGCCGGACGGGAAGGGAATGCCTCCTCACAGGGTAAGCTCCCGTGAATAAATGATTTCTTATGAAAGGAGGGAACTATGGATGACAGATGATGGGGGTTTCTCTGCCCATATATCGGCAAAATGCCAGGATCTCGGCATCAGCGGGCAGGCAAATTTTCAAAACTCTAAACTGATACGTTTTTTGAAATTTCGGTTCAGAAATCCCTCCCGTCCTCCCTTTTTCAAAGGGAGGAGCGTTTTTCTGCCCGGCCTCGCTGAAAGAGGCCTCTTCTTCCCCTTTTGAAAAATGGGATTTTATGGCTTTTCAAAAAGCTGAAGTGTGATGGTCTCGTAAAAAGTCCATCTGCGGCGTCGGTGGGCGATCGTAACTCTGAATCATGGCCGCATCCAGGCGCTGCCGAACTGCACGTATATCGCTGTGGTCCCAGGGCCGAAGGCAAGGTCCACCCCCATGTGCAGCCCGTATTTCCGCGCCAGTTCGTAGCGGAATCCCGCCCCGCCGGTCACGACCGTGAGCGGGTTGTCAAAGCGCTCAAAGTCATTCCAGGCCGCGCCGCCGCCGGCAAAACCAACGAGGCTGAAGCGCTTCCAGAATTGCCACCTCAACTCCGCCTCGATTTGCGCCACGTGCTCGCCCTGGTAGCGCATGACCGGCACGCCGCGCAAAGCGACGAACGGCCGCAGATAAAACGGCACGTCGCCGAAGCTGAGGGTGGCGTCGCCCCGCACGCCCAGCGTCAGTTTCGGATGCAGCGGCAGAAAGTGCATCGCGGTCAGGCTGAAGCGCTGGAATTCGTCGTCGCCCCCCAAAGCCTGGCTGAACAACCCCGCCCTCGCCTCGATCAACGTGCCGCGAAGCGGCGTGAAGATGTTGTCCCGCGAATCGTAGGTGAGCGAGGGCGTCAACCCGCCCACGCGGGACTC
>Ga0315287_10008273_pt1 | contig 10492 bp, 9 predicted proteins | sample YL17G11_0_MG_FD_205037 | JGI IMG/M metagenome (GOLD analysis project Ga0315287, IMG submission 205037) | Sediment microbial communities from Yellowstone Lake, YNP, Wyoming, USA - YL17G11_0 | ecosystem: Environmental > Aquatic > Freshwater > Lake > Sediment | place: USA: Wyoming | collected...
ACGATTTCGTGGCAGGCGGCCACCGGAGTCCGGTTGGCGCCGAACCCACCGATGCCCAGGTAGAACCCGTCCTGCACGAATCGTCCGACCGCCTCTTTCAACGGCATGACCTTGTTCGTAAGAGCCCTCTTCTTCTGGCGAAAGAAAGCACGCGCCTTGTCCGCATCAGGGTCCGAAAAAAGTGGTCCTTCGCCCTGTGCGATTATGTCGAACATAAAAGTGCCTCCTCTACTGGCTTGGAGTCCAGGCGGATCGAAAAGTGATTTCCGTCACTCGAGCACGAATCGGATGGCCTCCTCCTCGGAAGCAAACAGGTTCGCCGGCAGCCGCCGCGTGCCGAATTCGTCCGTGAAGCGCGCGTAGTCATCCCGGTTGGTCGTAAAGCGCGCGACCTTGCGGTAGCGGGTCTTGATGATGTCCGCGCCCATCTTCAGGTAATCGCCCATCAGCTGGTCGTTCACCTTGAAGGCATTGTAGTTGACGACGGTGTTGACCTTCCGTCCGGCCGCCTTGCAGATCTGTTCCACGACCTTGCGGATGTTGTCTATGTCCTCCAGCGAGTCGATCTCCAGCCCGTTGAAGTTCAGTCGCAGCAGATTGCGGGCCTCATCGTACTGAACCCGCGTTTTCAACTCTTTCAGCAGGAACTCGCCCCGGATCCCCATGCCCGTGTCAAGGAAGAGCCGGGGGTCCATGGGAATGACGTTCCGGATCACTGGCCGGAAATCCATGTGCGCCAGGATGTCCCGTTCGATCTCGATCCCGGGTGCCACCTCGGTAAGCTCCAGCCGCCCGTCGATCAGCTTAAAGACGCACCGCTCGGTGATGTAGAAAACCTCCTGCCCCTGAGGTCCCGCAAACTGCGAGCAGAAGGTGATCTGGTCGCAGGTATTGACGAACTTCCTGACCCGGCCCTCCTCGAGGATCTTCACCCGGCCTGCCTCCACCACCGTTTTGATCCCGCCGGTGGTGAAGGTCCCCATGAACAGCACCCGTTTCGCATTCTGGCTGATGTCGATGAAGCCGCCGCAGCCCGCCACGCGAGAGCCGAACTTGCTCGAGTTGACGTTGCCCTCGGCCGTCACCTGGGCGAAGCCGAGGCAGGTGACGTCCAGCCCCCCGCCGTCGTAGAAGTCGAACTGGTCCGGCATGCTGACCACGGCTTCCGGGTTGACGGAGGAGCCGAAGTCGAGCCCGCCGAGCGGCATGCCGCCGATGATCCCGGGCTCGACCGTCATGGTCAGGTAGCCCAGGATGTTCTCCTCGTTGGCGATCGCCGAGACGGCCTCGGGGTAGCCGATGCCGAGGTTGATCACGTCGTAGGGCCGCAGCTCTAAATTGGCGCGCCGAGCCATGACCTTGCGCTCGTCCAGAGGCAGGGGCTTCACGGAGGTCAGCGGCACCCGGATCTCGCCGCACAACTCCGGTCGGTACTGGCTGCCGAAAGTCTGCATGTGGTGCTCCGGCCGCGCCACCACGACGTAGTCCACCAGGATGCCTGGGACGATGACCGCATGCGGGTTGAGGGTCTCCGGGTTGGCCACGCGTTCCACCTGGACGATCACAAGCCCGCCCGAGTTCCGGGCCGCCATGGCCATGGCCAGCGCGTCCACGATCAGCGCTTCCCGTTCCATGGTCACGTTGCCGCGGGTGTCCGCCGTGGTGCCGCGGATGAAGACGCAGTCGACCGGGAAGGCTTTCATGAAGAGCCACTCCTCACCGCCGATCGTGATGATTTCCACGATGTCTTCCACGGCCTTTTTGCTGATCTTGCCGCCCTCGATGCGCGGGTCGGCAAAGGTGCCCAGACCCACCTTGGTGAAAACGCCCGGTCGGTGCGCAGCGACCGCGCGATAGAAATTGGTCAGGATGCCCTGGGGCAGGTTGTAGGCCTCGAAATCATTCTCGAGGGCGCGCTTGCCGATCTGCGGCACCAGACCATAGTGGCCCGAGATCACCCGTTTGAACATGCCCGGGTGCGCGATGCGGTTGATGCCGCGGGTGGCTGCGTCGCCGGGCCCGGAAGAATGAAACAGTGTGATGTTCTTGGGCCTGTCCGTTTCCAGGTAGCGTTTTTCGAGGGCCACGTAGAGCTCGTCCGCCGTGCCGGCGCCCACAAAGCCCTCGGCGCCCAGAACCCATCCGTCGCGGACCATGTTGACCGCCACATCCGCGGGGATCACTTTGTTGCGTTTCATGCGAACCTCCCTTGACGGCAACGCAGAAAGGCCAATTTCGGTGTTGCGCTTCATCCCGCGATCACTGCCGCGTACAACGGGTACGCCTCGTGAAGCGGGATTCGCGCGCCTTGAACTTGGTTCTTTTTGCGTCGCCGTCAGAGCGTTATCCGGTAAAGAGCCTCGTCATCGCAGAGCGAACCGCTTGCCTCCAACTCACTTGGCCCTGCTGCGGGCATAGGTGAGCCCGCCGGTCACCTCGATCGTGGTCGCATTGATGGCATCGTTTTCGATGCAGTGCATGATGCAGGCCGCGATCTCCTCGGGTTCCACCAGTCTTCCGCTGTGGACCTCCTTCAGGATGGCCGCGAGCGCCTCCTGGTTCATGCCTTTCAGAATCGCGGTGTTGACATAGCCCGGCGCGATGGCCACCACCCGGATGTTACGGATTTTGCGGATCATGAACTCGCCCACCAGGATTTTAGGCATCAAGGCCACGGCCGCCTTGGTGGCGCTGTAGTTGAGCTGGCCGACTTGGCCCTCCTTGTTGATGGAGGACATCAGGCAGATGATCCCCTCCCAGCCCCCGTTCACCATGGCCTCGACGGAATCGCGCACGGTGAGGAAGGTGCCGGTCAGATTGACATCGATCACCTGCTGCCAGTGCTCCAGGCTCATCTTGCGGACCACCTTGCCGCTGGCCCGGTCGGTGGTCACCACGGTGCCGTCGCGGATGATGCCGGCCGACGGGATCACGATGTTCAGCTTGCCGAACGCCTTGACCGTTTCAGAAATGAACCGGGCCTGGTCGGCCTCCCTGACCACATTGCCTTGGACGCCGAGCGCCGCGCCGCCTGCCGAGCGGATCTCCTTCACCACCCGCTCGATCTGCTCCGGGAGAATGTCGCAGATCGAGACTCGGGCGCCCGCCGCCGCGAGTGTCTTCGCACAGCATTCGCCGATGCCGTTGGCGCCGCCGGTGATGAGGGCCGCCGCTCCCCTGATTTGCATGGTTGGTTTTCCTCTCCGGTGAGCTGGAATGGGGTGAGAGACTTCTATCGTTCGATCTTTATTTGCCGCAGGTTTTTGCGCATGATCTTGCCGGTGGCCGTCATGGGCAGCTCTGGCAGAAATTCAATGTCGCGGGGATACTCGTGGGCGGCCAGCCGCGTTCGAACGAATTGCTGGATTTCTTCCGTAAGCGCACGGCCGGCCGTGAATCCGGGTTTCAAAACGATAAATGCCTTGACGATTTCCCCCCGCACTTCGTCCGGCGCGCCGATCACCCCCGCCATGGCGACGGCGGGGTGTTTGATCAGGCAATCTTCGATTTCTCCCGGACCCATACGGTAGCCCCCGCTGGTGATGAGATCATCCTTCCGACCGACAAACCACAAATAGCCCTGCTCGTCTTTGCGTGCCAAGTCGCCGGTCAAGCACCCATCGCCGATGAATTTGGCTTGTGTGGCTTGGGGATTGCGCCAGTACTCCAAAAACATCACCGGGTCCGGCCGCCGGACGGCCACTTCGCCGACCTCACCGGCCGGCAGCACCCGGCCTTCGGGGTCGACGATTTCGAGGGTGTGGCCGGGGATGGGCCGACCCATGGAACCCGGTTTGGCGTCCATGATCTGGCTGCAGTTGCCAGCCACCAGGTTGACTTCGGTTTGCCCGTAGAATTCATTGATGGTGATGCCGAACACCTCGCGGCCCCAGGCGAGAAGCTCCTCGCCCAAGGTCTCTCCGCCCGAACCGATGGTGCGCACGGCGTAGCGGTGTCGCTGCCGGGGGTTTTTCACCTGGCGCATCATCTTCAGAGCGGTCGGCGGCATGAAGGCATTGCGGATCCCGTATTTGGATAGAAAGAAAAAGGCCTCCTCCGGATCGAATTTCTTGAACCGGTGGGCCACCACGGGCACGCCGTGATGCCAGCTGGGCAGCAGCACATCAATCAAACCGCCGATCCAGGCCCAATCTGCCGGAGTCCAGTAGCAATCGCCCTTGCGCGGAAAAAAATTGTGGAAAAACTCCACTCCGGGAAGATGGCCCAGCACCACCCGGTGAGCGTGCAGCACCCCTTTGGGCGGGCCGGTGGTCCCGGATGTGTAGATGATCAGGGCCGGATCGTCGGCGCGGGTTTTGACCGGCTTGAAGATCTCGGAGGCATTCTGCAGCAGTTGACGGAAGGCGACCGCCGGTGGCTCAGCTTCCCCCGAAGTGACGATCACCAGCCGGAGATCGGGCAGCCGGTCCTGGATCTGAACGATTTTCTCAACGTTGGCCGCGTCGGTGATGACGACTCTGGCGCCGGAATTCGAAAGCCGGTACTCCAGCGCATCGGGCCCGAACAGAGTGAAGAGGGGCACGGCAACGGCCCCCAGTTTGTAGGCGGCGATATGCGCTATTGCGGCTTCGGGGCATTGGGGCAAAAGAATCCCGATCCGCTCGCCCCGGCCGACCTCATAAGCGGTCAGGGCATTGGCCAGCCGGTTGGAAAGGCGCTTGAGGTCCCAGAACGCGTATTGCTCGGTCCGGCCCTGGTCGTTTTCGTAGATTAGCGCCAGCCGGTAGCGCTGGCCGGCCCATTTGTCGCAGATGTCGACGCCAATGTTATAGAATTCGGGGACCTTCCAGGCAAAGGACCTGAAAACCGCATCGTAGTCAGCCCCTTTTTTCAGCATGCTAAACCGCCAGGTACTTTTTCTTAACCTCTTCATTGCAGCTGAGCTCTGCAATGCTGCCTTGGTACTTGATAATGCCGTTGTCCACAATATAGGCCCGATCCGCGTGCTTAAGGGCGAACTTAAGGTTTTGTTCTGATAGCAACACTGTAACTCCTTCCTTTTTGATCACCTGGATGAATTCGCCCAACATCTTGACGACCAGGGGCGCAAGTCCTTCGGTGGGCTCATCCAACAGGAGCAGCTCGGGATTGCCCATCAGCGTGCGGGCGATGGTCAGCATCTGGCGTTGCCCGCCGCTTAACGTGCCGCCCGCCCGGTGAGTGAATTCCTTGAGTACGGGGAACAACGTGTAGATGCGCTCGACGGTCCAGCTCGGAGCCTTGCCCTTCGGAACTTTGCGGCCTACTTCCAGGTTGCCGAGAACCGTCAAATCAGGAAAAATCTTTCGATCCTCTGGCACATAGCCGATGCCCAGCCGCGCGATTTTGTAAGGCACCCACCCGGTAATGTCCTGCCCCCCATACACCACCCGGCCGCTTTTGGGCGCATTGAGTCCCATGATGCTAAGTATCGTAGTGGTCTTGCCGGCGCCGTTGCGTCCCAGCAGCACAACCACTTCGCCCTGATCCACATTCAACGACACATCGAAGAGGATGTGGCTCAGGCCATAGTAGGTGTTGATGTTTTGCACCACGAGTTCCATCAGAGTTCTTCCCCGAGGTAGACTTCGATCACTTTCTTGTCCTTGGAAATCTCCGCCGGCGGCCCCTCGGCGATCAATACCCCGTAGCACAGGACGCGTACTTTTTGGGATATCCCGAAGACGATGTCCATGTCATGCTCAATGAACAGCATGGTGATCTTGAGCTGTTCCCACAAGCGCTGGACCAGTTTGACCGTTTCGCGGCGCTCCTCCGGGCTCATGCCGGCCGTGGGTTCATCGAGCATGAGCAGCTTCGGCTCCAAAGCCAGTGCCAGCGCGATGTCCAGACGTTTCTGGTTGCCATGGGCCAGGGTGCCGCTTTGCTGGAAGGCCTTGTCGGCCAGTCCGACGCTTTCCAGGAGTCTATAGGCTTGATCGTGGACGTCTTTGAGCCGGGAAATCGGTGTCAGTAGATTGGAATTGCGTTTTTGGTGAGAAACGAGGGCCGCCAACACGTTGTCCATCACGGACAAGCGCGGAAAAATGCTCGTGATCTGAAAGGCTTTGGCGATGCCCAGCCGAACCACTTCATGGGGCTGATTGCCTGCGATGTTTTTCCCTTGGAAGAAGATAGCACCGCGGGTAGGCACGTGCAGCCCGGTGATCAGGTTGAACAGCGTGGTCTTGCCGGCACCGTTCGGACCGATGATGGAACTGAGCTCGCCCTCTTCGACGGTAAAATTAACCCCGCTGAGGACCTTGTTGCCGCCAAAGGACTTGTGCAAGTCCTCGACCTTGAGAATGGTATGAGCCATACCGCTCCTAGAGCAAAACGGATGCAAATCTACGTACGCCCAAGGCCCTTCGGCGCCTGCCGCGGAAGGGCGAGCGCCTTAGCTTTTGACGTTTCTCTGTCGCAGTTTCTGGTAAAGCCCCACGAGACCTTCGGGCGCGAACAACACCACGACCAGCAGGATCACCCCCAGAATGATGGCCCAGACCTCGACCAAGTTCTTGTGAATCTGTTGGATGGTTATTTTCAGGAAAATGAGGACCGTGGAGCCGATTGCCGGGCCGACCAGCGAGAACATGCCGCCCACCAGACTGGAGAGGATGGGTTCGGCGGACTTGCTCCAATGCAGGAATTCGGTCTGGGCAAACCGGTTCAATTCCGTGAACAGCCCGCCGGCCAACCCGGCGAAACTGCCGGCAATGATGAAGTTGAGCAGCTGGTAGCGGCGGTCGTTGACGCCCAAAAACCTGGCGCGCTCCGGGTTTTCCCGGATGGCTCGAATGGTGAGGCCGAAGCAAGAGTTTATCAGCATGCGCATCAATACAAAACACAACAGAAAAATGACCAGGCACAGCAGGTAGTAATTGACCGGGGTGAGAATTTCGGGCTTGGGGATGCCATGGATACCGTCATCGCCGCCTGTGAACGAATAGGCCTGGAAGACTACCAAATAAAGCAACTGGCCAAAGGCCAGCGTCAGAATGGAAAAATACAGGCCGGTCAGGCGCACGCAAAACCAGCCGATGATGGCGGCCACGATGGCGGCGGCCACCGGCGCAATGATCAGGGCCGGCACAAAGCCGAAGCCGGCCTTTTTCATCAACAGGGCCACGACGTAAGCGCCCGTTCCAAAAAAAGCCGCATGGCCGAAGCTGACCATCCCGCCAAAACCCATGATCAGGTTCAGGCTGACGGCGAACAGCGCCATGATGATCATTTCCGTGGTGACCCAGATCCAGAACTCACCCTTGCTCCCGAGTTGCGCCAGGAGAAAGGGCAAACCAAACAGGGTCGCCAGCACCACCGCAACGGCGATCTGCTGCATTTTCCCCGAAGTGCTGCCGGGCATGGTTCTTCCTCTATCGCTCAGGTTTGCCAAAAAGCCCCCAAGGCCGGATGATCAAGACCAGGGCCATGACGATGAAAGGAAACACGATGGCCAAGCGGCTCAAGGGGACCTGGATGAAAGAGCTTCCCACCCCGATGATAACCGCGCCGAGCAGGGCCCCGCCCACGCTGCCAAGGCCGCCGATGACCACAACCGCAAAGCACTCGATGATCTTCTCCATGCCGATGCCCAGGTCGATGGTGGCCAGCCCGCTCATCAGGACGCCACCGAATCCGGCCAGCCAGCAGCCCAGCATGAAGGTAGCCGTCATCAACGCTGAAACGTTGACCCCCAGGGCCGACAGCATCTGCGGGAAGGACACCGCCGCCCGGATGAGGTTGCCGGCCCGGGTGCGGTAGAGCAGCAGCCAGAGGGCCAGAGCAATGATGGGGCCTACGATCAAAATAAATACGTTGTAGCTCGGCAGAAAGAGTCCCATAATCTCCACCGAGCCGGCCAGCAGATCCGGCCGGACCACGCTGCGGATATCCCCCCCCCAGACGAGCCGCACCACATCGTCGAAGATCAACACGAGGGCATAGGTGAGAAGCAGCTGCATCAGATGCTCGCGGCGGTAGATGCGGCGAAATAAGGTGATTTCCACGCAAAACCCCAGCAGCGCGACCACCGGCGGCACCAGCGCCAGGAGCAGGAGAAAATGCAGAAATGATGCGCCGGCCAGCAGGCTGGCCAGCGAGCAGGAGAGGAATGCCCCGATCATATAAAGGGAGCCGTGGGCGAAGTTGATGACCCGCAGGACGCCGAACACGAGGGACAGGCCGGAAGCGATGACAAACAGGAGCATCCCCTGGGCAACGCCGTTGATCAGCAAAAAGAAAAAGAATTCGATTGTCATGGCCGGCAGACTCCGCCCGCCCGCTTCACGAGCGGCTGGCCGCGGCCCCGCGGAAGGCGGGGCCGCGACGTTTAGAGTTATTTGGGCTGAAGCTTTTTGGCTTCATCCGCCGGCAGCCACGCTTTTTCCGCCGGCACTTCGACGACGTCCTTGAGGATCAGGAAATCCTTGTACTTTGGGTCTTTGGCCGTGGTGCCGACGTAGATGCCCACGTTGGCCATATGGTCTTCAGCGCGGATGTAACGCTCGCCCCGTAAGGAGGTCCATGTCATCCCCTCCAGGGTCTTGACCAGGGTGTCGGAGTTTAAGGTCTTGGCGGTATCGACGGCTTTTTTCAGGGCCAGCAGACCGTCATAGATCATGATGGCCCAGTCCGCCGGTTCCTCTTTGTACTTCTCGGTGTACTTTTTCACAAAGGCCGCCATCTGCGGAGTGTTGACGCCATAGAAAGGACAGCGCGCATATCCCAACAGGCCCTCGGGCATTTCCTGACCAACGCCTCGCAGCAAATCCAGATCGTAAAGGGCGGTCAAGGTGGATTTCTTGAACAAACCGAAAGGCAGCGCCTGCTTGATGAAGCTCGCCAGACCGCCGCCCCACAGGCTTGAGAAAATCACCTCCGGGTTTTTCGCCATCAGCGTGGGGATGTAGGAGGAGAAGTTGGTCTCGCCCTGTTTGGGCCAGACTTCCACAACGATTTCAGCCTTGGGGTTGAGTTTATTCAGCAGGGCTTTAGCCGCATCGAACTGGGTGTGGCCGTAAGCGTAATCATAGCCGATATAACCGTACTTGGTATAGGGTTTCTGGGCGAGGTAGAGGATATAGCCCCGACCCTCGATGCCGGTGTTGGGCACCACCTGAAACATGTAAGGCTGGAAATCGGTGGTGGTAATGGACTCGGCATTGGAGGTGTGGAAAAAGACGATTTTCTTGAATTCGTTTGAAACCTTGCTCACGGCCAAGGCCACGGCGCTGGATGTCGGGCCGATGAGGAATTCGCATTTTTCGCTCAGAATCAACTCGCGCGCCAGGTTGGCGCCCACATCGGGTTTGAGCGCGGCGTCGCGGGCGATGACTTCGATTTTCTTGCCCAGAAACCCGCCGGCCGCGTTGGTCTCTTCGACAAACATGTCGACGGCGTTCTTTTGGGATTTGTAAAACGTGGCGCCGATGCCGGACATGTCGGCCACCCACCCGATCTTGACGACATTGTCTTGGGCCAGCACCGGGCTGACCATCCACAACCCCGCTGCGGCCATCAGGGCCAAAAGAACAAGTTTGCCGACTCGTTTCATGGGTCTCCTCCTTTGACTAAGTGGGTTGATGCCTGTGTTGCGATGATCTTCAACGGTGGGTCTGGAACACCCTGCCTTCTTACCATTTTCCCTAACGATTTGTCCAGTAAGGCTTTCGCATGACTCTCTTGAACCGCGTCGCCCGCGAGCACCACTATATCCGGCTGGGCGGCAGCACGCGATCCGCGCTCGGACTTCAAGCCGCGAGCCAGGCTCTGGCCACCTGCCGCGGCCGGGACTTCGTCATCCCGGACGACGTCAAGTCCCTGGCCGTCCCGGTTCTTTCCCACCGCAGCATCCTCAAGACTGAAGCCCGCTTGAAGGGGCGCACCGCAGAAGACCTCCCGAGGGAGATCCTGGATACCGTTCCGTTCCCCGCCGAAGAGAGACGGCTTTGTTAAAAGCCGTCTTGCCATTAATTTAGTAAACTGTTATCATTGCACTATTTGCAACTACTCAGGTAGATAGACTGAAGGCTGAAGACTGAAGGCTTTTGGGGGCAAACCATGCGTGATCACCCAAGACTTCGGGCAGTTGAGGTGGACTTCCAATGAAGTTGTAGGTTTTTCTGTGGGAGTCCGCCGCGGCGGACTGCGAAAATCGCGGCTGGAAGCCGCTCCCACAAGGGCGAGATGTTTTATGGCCTTCAGCCTTCAGTCTTCAGCCTAAACACCTGAGCAGTTACCCTACAGGTTTATATGCCGGTTTACGAGTACACAGCGCTGGATGCCAAGGGTCGCACGACATCCGGCATCATCGACGCCGAGGGTGTCCAGGCCGCCCGGCAAAAGCTGCGCAGCGCGGACAAGTACACGGTTTCCATCCGCGAGGCGCAGGAAGCCCAGCCCAAACAAAGCCGGAAAACCTTCGGCTTCGGGGCGAGGCTCGCGCGCGTCAAACCCTCCGAGGTGGCGCTGATCACCCGCCAACTGGCGA
>Ga0315287_10008274_pt1 | contig 10492 bp, 3 predicted proteins | sample YL17G11_0_MG_FD_205037 | JGI IMG/M metagenome (GOLD analysis project Ga0315287, IMG submission 205037) | Sediment microbial communities from Yellowstone Lake, YNP, Wyoming, USA - YL17G11_0 | ecosystem: Environmental > Aquatic > Freshwater > Lake > Sediment | place: USA: Wyoming | collected...
ATCCAGCGCAGGTCGATGGTGGAGGTAATGGTTCGCCCAACCGCCGACATTACCGAAAGTTGATCCACCTTTTTGTTGAGATCGCTGTAAAGACGGGTGCCTTCGATGGCCACAGCAATGGTGTCCGCCAACGCTCTTAGGACCAGCAAGTCGTTGGGGTGGATGGCGTTCAACTTATCCGATTGAATATCCAACACTCCCAGAACCCGGTCCCCAATTTTTAGCGGAATCGCAACCTCAGACTGGGTCTCAAAAAGGCCTTCGATTCGCCGGAATCGAGGCTCCTGCCTGATATCATTGCTCAGGATTTCATGCCCGGTTTCAGCAGCAACACCGACCACCCCCTGGCCAATTTCAACTTCAAAAACCTGGCTTTTTCTTCCCCTGCGGCGGGTGGGCAATCCTGTGTTGGAACGGAAGAATAACCGGCTTTGCCCCGGTTCAATGGTAAATATGGCCACGTAATAATAATTAAAAGTCTGCTGGATCAGGCGGGTAACCTGCCTGCATAATTCATCGAGATCTGTAAAATTGGCTATTTGAGCTGAGACTTTTCGTACCAGATTCAACTGTCCGATGCGGAATTGTTCCACCGCCAGCTGATGTGAGGCCAAAAGCGCTGCTGCGATGTGGCTGGCGAGCGCCTCGAGGTTATCCAGCTCACTCCGCTTGAACGCAGGACCCTTTCGCCGCCAGACTTGAAGCACGCCCACCAGGGTGTCGGGGGATCTTATGGGTTGAGCGATAAGCGGTCCATTTTTATTAAGCCGAATGGGCTTTCCGAATCCCAATACCTTGCGCATCGGGTCAGTGCCCGGTGCATCAGGAAAAACGGTGGTTGTTGTGTTGGGAAGCCGGAATTGAGATTCATCCAACCAAAGGCTGACCTCCCCCTCCAACAATTCAGTTGCCATTTCCAGGATCAGGTCCCTTTGCACAACCAGCGAGGAGGATTCGAACAACAGAACGTCGAGGTCGAGTAAATCCCGCCAACCAGGTTTGCGTCCATTTCTCGCAAGGCTGGATTTTGCTCCCATGCGTTTCTTGACCATCACCAGCCGGTTCCCCTTTCCCGGTTCGGAATGGTAGGTCACCTTGTCCATCATTTTCCGCATCAGGAAGATGCCCAATCCGCCGATCTGCCTTTCACTGAGATCATCGGAAAGTTCAGGAACCTCGACAATGGATGGGTCGAACGATTTCCCCCAATCGCGGATATTGATGTTCAGGCCACTTTTTTTGGTTTCGCAGGTGATTTCGATTCGACCGTCAGTTATTCCTTCGTAGGCATGCTCAATGATATTGGAACAAGCCTCGTCCACGGCCAATTGAACAGCATACACATCCCGATCGACCAGACCGGATGAACGGGCAAAATCCCCAACATATTCCCGTATTCCGTCCAGTTTATCAAATTGCGCCGGAAAGTCTCGCGTGGTCATGAGGAGCTTCAGCTAAAAATGGTTGAGCCACTCCAAGTTTAATGGTCCGGAGCGGCTCAGGTCTTTACCAATTAAATGTGAAATCGATCAAAAATTTCCAACAGCAGTCGTGACATCATCATAGGTTCTAAACAATGAAGTCATTCCTGTCAGATCAAGCGCTTCGTGGATGAGTTTCGGAACGCTCGCGAGATATAAATCACCCCGGTTATATCGTTTGCAGGACTTGAGCACCGCCAGCATGGCTCGAAATCCTGCACTGGACATGTATTCAACCTGTGAGAGGTCCAGCACGATCTTGTAATGCCCGTCGTCCAACAATTTGTTCAGCGATTCGGTGAGTTTGGGTGCGGTTGCGCTATCCACCCGCCCCTTCACGGTGACAAGATCGCAATGTTTGAATTGTGTTGTTGAAATATCCATCATGCCTCCCAAAAATTGAAAGTGGAATTATTATATCATGAGCAAAAAAGCCCAATCATAAACCCGCGCCGAAAATTTCACCTCCCAGTTTAAACCCGGCGACCTCCAGCTTGGGAGAGAATTGCGGCCGGATGCCTGTCGGGCGAAGGTCACCCAATACCTTTCCATCCTGGCTGACCCCACTCTGGATGAATTTGAAGATGTCCATTTGGGTCACAACATCCCCCTCCATGCCGACAATCTCCGTGATCTGGATGGTTTTTCGGGTGCCGTCCTGGAGCCTGGACATATGGACGACAAGGTTTATCGCAGAAGCGATCTGGCGGCGAATAGCAGCAACGGGCAATTCTATGCCGGACATGAGCGCCATGGTCTCCATCCTGGAGATGGCGTCGCGGGGAGAGTTGGCGTGGAGTGTTGTGATCGAACCGCTGTGACCTGTGTTCATCGCCTGCAGCATGTCGAGGGATTCCCCGCCGCGCACTTCGCCCACCACAAGCCGATCCGGGCGCATGCGCAGGGCATTTCGCACCAGTTCGCGGATGGTGACCGCTCCAGTTCCATCCACATTGGGGAGCTTAGTCTCGAGGCGGACGACGTGCCGCTGCTTCAACTGGAGTTCCACGGCATCTTCGATGGTCACAATCCGTTCGTATTCGGGGATGTAACTCGACAGCAGGTTGAGCATGGTCGTTTTCCCCGAGCTGGTGTTGCCTGTAATAATGATATTCAAACGGGAGACGACGCAAGCGTTCAGGAATGTGGCCATGTAATCCGAAAGCGTCCCAAGATTGATAATATCTTCCATGGACATCCGGTTTTGCATGAATTTACGAATCGAAAGGTGCGGGCCGTCGATGGCGACGGGAGGGATGATGACGTTGACACGGGAACCGTCCGGCAGGCGCGCATCGGCAGTCGGATTGTCGTAATCCACCCTCCGGCCTATCGGGTGCAGGATGCGGTTGATGATCCGCATCAGGTGTTTGTCATCCTCGAACTTCAGATCCGTCTCGAATATTTCTCCTCTCCGCTCCACGAAGGTTAATTGCGACCCATTGACCATGATCTCGCTCGTGTCAGGATCATCGAGTAGGAGTTCCAGAGGACCATACCCGACCAGTTCGGCGAGGGCGCTGTCCACAATGATTTTCCGTATATGCGTGGGCATATCTGAGGCAGAGGCGCTATTCAGGGCTCGGTCCAATTGGTCGCGGACGGTCTGCCGATTGAGTTCTGCAGAGGGTATCTTTTGAAGCTCCGGCGCAACGGTATCCATGATCGCCGATCGAAGACGGATTATTCTGGGATCAGCCAGAATGGGGGGCATGATTTTAATAGGATCATTCATGATTGAATTCCTAGCCTCATAAAAAATCCTGCGAAGACCGTATGTCTTCGCAGGATTGAGTTATTATTTTTCCTCTTCCACCTTGGTCAAAACCGCACGGACTGCGATGCGCTGGCGGTAACTGTCTGTCCTGGGGTCGTAGTCTTTGCAGGTCAACAGCGTGATCCAAGGCAGCTCTTCATGGCTCAGAACTCTGGACGTGTCGCCCGCCTTGAGATCCTTAACCGAGCGGACCTCATAGACATATTTCCTGCCAAATGCGTTGACAATCACCTGATCGCCAAACTTTAATGTGCCCAAGTCCACGAAAGGACCCGGCAGGCCGTTGGACAAATATACATGCCCCGTGATGACGCTGTTGCCGTTCCAGGTTGGATAAGCCGTTCCTTCCAAATAACCGGCTTGATCCCATAACCACTGGATATCCCAGCTATTTCCTGCCTTGGGAACACCGACAATTTGGGTTTTCACCCCCAAGCTGGGGATTTCCACCCACAATTCTCCCAGGTCCGCGTAGGAATATTCAGCCGGCTTTTCGGGTAGAACGGAAACCTTCCCGGGAGCAAAGCCGGTATCCGGCAGCAAATCAGCGGGATCAGCACCTTGCGCATTGATGGTGACCGAATCGCTTGCACCAAAGTTGTTGACTCCGGCAGGTGCAGCGGGATCGTACCAGCGTTCCGTTGCACTCGGATTGTAAGGACTCCTTTGCACTGGCACAGGGGGCGGACCGGGCGAGGGATCGATCTCCAGGCTTGTCCACTCGACCGAAGAAACGTTTACTACCGGGGGTGGACCTAAATAAACCGCATCGAAGGTAACTCTGGCCGTCTCGCCAAGCGCGATCTCGTCCCAAACAAGTGTGAGAGTGTTCGTGCCGGTGTCAAAGTTCGAGGAAGTGAATGTCGCCGTGCCTCCAACTACCAGGCTGGCTGGAATATAAGTTAAAGCGGCGGGGATGCGATCCGTGACCACCACATCGAAGGCATCCGCGGAACTGATCGCAGAATGCGCGAGGTCGATTGTGAAAGTGACAGTTCCTCCGACCGGGATAGAGGTCGGCGTGGCATTCTTATCGATGGTCAACTCCGGTTGAACGATCTCCACATTGGGAGCATTGGTAGTTCGTGATCCACCTGTCCATGTCCAGGTGACATTGTTGGTCAGGGCGTCGCCTCCCTGGTTGGCTAGGATATTCAGAACGATCAAGGTATATCGGACGCGCACCGTCTGGGAGGCACCAGTCGTGTTCGTGATATTGCCAAAATCGAAGGTGATTCGCCCGCCGGAATTTTCGATCAGGGGATTGCTCGTGCCCGGAATAGTTCCATCCAGCGTGTCGCATGCTCCGTTTGTAAAGGTGCTCGTTACGCCGGAGGGTATCGTGATGGTCACGCAGTCCGCGAATGCCAGACCGCTTTGAGGCGTGTCAATCAGCCGGACACTATTCAATCCGCCAGCCGGGATGACCATGGAAACTTGGTAGGTGACAAATTCGCCGATCGTCACGTTTGGATCCGTGGTGTGGTTTGGTTCTCCGCCAATCAAAGTCTTGGCAAAGGATGTGACGTAACCGAAGTCGACCGTCGGGTTGTAAGTTGTGCCCGTGGCATTATTAACCACATTATTCGAGGCTGCACCGGAACTTCCGGGGGTGAGAGTCACATCATTGCTTGATACCGTGCTGCTGCCCGTTCCCACGCCGTTGTCATTATCGTCAATATTGTTGTTCGGGTTCGAAGTGTCTCCGGGATTGGCTGTATCCACGGTACTGGGACTGCCAGTGGGGAGGACCTTCACGATGTAGCTGCCGGCAGGGAGTCCGCGGAACAGGTAATTGCCTGTGGGGTTGCCGGGAGTGCCGGTTCCGCTGCTGGTCACACCTCCTGGGGCGTCATCCGTTGTGCCCAGGACGCCGTCGGGACCGACGTTGATCTCGGTCGTACCGTTGGCGGCAAACAACTGAACCGTCGCTCCGGCGAGCGGTGCATCACCCGCATCGAACGCGCCGTTTTCGTTGACATCCTGGAAAATCTGGTTGCCCAATTGCAGGCGGTAGAACCCGAAATCCACTGTTCGGTTACTCTGTTCGTCCACCGCCTCACCTGTTTCCGGGTTGGTGGTCGGGTTGTTTTCGCCTGTCGGCTCACTGCCGCCGGGTCCGAGCGTAACTGCCCGGGACGAGACGTAATCCACAGAAGTGCCGGTGAAAGTGGACACTCCATTGTCGTCATTATCCACATCGTTATCAGGGTCAGGGCCGATGGCGTCACTGATGGTGCCATTGGAAGTAATACTTGTGCCGCTGCTCAGGTAGCCAGCCAGCGGTGCCCCGCTGGTGTCAAAATTTGCCGATGGGATAACAACTACGTAGTCGTCGGGTCCCAGGTCATCGAAGCGGTAGAAACCGTTCACGTTGGTGCTGCGGACACTCATGTAGGTATCCCCTGCGTCGAAGACGCCCGGGGTGGTGCCGTTGTCGCGGTACAGTTCCACCCGCACCCCCAGGATGCCGGCCTCACCACTATCCAGAAGACCGTTATTGTTGGTATCGTACCATACCCGGTTGCCCAAACTGAATGGAGTCAAGGTGAGAGAAGCTGTCGTAGGCAAGTTGTTGGTGGTGTTCTGATCGCTGGTCAGCGTCCCTCCAGGGATGGTGTTATCGTAGACTCCGGGGTTTGCACCGGCGACCGGGATGGTCATCGAACAGGTTTCAAATCCGATTCCTAGAGCGCCGCCTGACAATTGGATGGTGGTAGCGCCCGGTGAGGCGGAGAGCGTCCCTCCGCAACCGTTGGTGGGTGCAGGTGCCGCGCCGCCTGCCACCTGGATACCTGCGGGCAGGTTGTCAACCAATCCCATGCCTGTCAGGGCTACCGTGGCTGTGGTGCGGATGGTGATGGTCAGGATGGAATAGCTGCTCAATCCGGATGCAATCGGATTAGGCGCAAAACTCTTGCTGACGCTGGCTCCCGCCAGGTTGGTCAATGTGGCCGAGGTCGCCGTGCCGTTGGAGGCACCGTTAAATGATGTAACGGCACCGGCCGGGATGGTATTCGTGCGGTTACCGTTGACCGTCAGGGTGGCGTCCAGTGTCAGTGTGCATTGATCACCCGGCGCCAGGTATCCGCCGCTAAAGGAAAAGCTGCTGCCGCCGGCGGTGCCGGTCAGCACGGCTGGCGGGCCTGAGGGCGGATCGCAGTCCGAGGCGTCGAAATTAGGGGGGTCCACCAGGATCATCTCACCAGGCGGCATGTTATCCACGAAGGAAATGCCGACCAACTCCGCTGCCGCGTTTGGATTCCGGAGCGTGATGCTCATCTGAGAATTAGCGCCGCCATAGACCAGCAGGGGGTTGAAACCCTTGACCACTTCCAGGCTGATATCGCGTACGACCAGGTCATCACTCGCAGACCCCTGCGCGTTCATGGTGGAGGGTGTGCCCTGAATGGTTGCAATTACATTAGTAGCGGGAATGGTATTTGTGTGCGTGGCCGGGCTGGCGCCGTTGGTGGATTTTCCCTGCACGTCGACATTGATGGTACAGATGCCGGGAATCCCACCGACCTGAGCCGGGATGCTTCCGCCGGTCATGCGAATGGTCTGCGGGGTGGGGAAGGCGATCGCGCCGCCGGTGCAGGTGGTGCTGGCGTTCGGCACAGGCGCAACGACCACGCCGTTGGAGGTGTCGCCGGGAAGGATATCATCAAGTGTTACATTGACCAAATTGGCCGCGCCGGTGTTTTGCAGGGTGATCGTCAGTGTCGAAAGGCCGTTTGGATTGACGATATCGGGGTAAAAGGCTTTGGAGATCGACAGGGTGCTGACCGTGCGTACGGTCAGATTAGCGCTGAGCGCGTTGACGAGCGTCCTGTTCTCGGAGGAATAAACGTCAGAAGGTGACAGACTATTGGTATAGACGATGCCCGGTCCACTGCCATGACTGCTGGTGACGTTCACGTCAACCGTACAGGTCGCACCTACCGCGAGTGTGCCGCCAGTTAACCGGATCGATGTGTCTCCCGCGGCTAACGCGCCACCGGTGCCATCTGTCACCGATCCCCCGCAGGTGTTGGCCATGGAGGGCGGGTTCGCCACTTCCATATCCCCGTTGCCTGCCGTGGGAAAGGTATCGGTAAATCTAAAATTGGTCAGACCAGTATCGGGGGGGGCGGTAAAGGTCAGGCGCAGGATTGAACTCTGACCGATGTTGATCGTCCCAGGCGTGAAGCTCTTTGTACCGGTCACCCCGGTCGTTTCAGCATAAACGCTGACCGGCGCGGTTGCTGCGGTGGTGTTTCTGGGTCCTTCCGCGGTGGTCAGGGCACCCACCGGGATGGTGTTGATATACGAGGCGGCCGGCGCACCGACAGGGGTGGTGACATCCACAGTGATGGTGCAGCTGCCGTTGGCCGGGATGGTGCCGCCGGTCAGGTTTACCGTTCGAGGCGGAGGCCCTCCTGACAGAGAAGCTGTTCCCCCCACGCAGGTAGTTGCCGCACTTCCCGGATCGAATTCCAGGTTGCTGTTGGGAGAAATCGGCAGGATATCACTGACCGAAACACCAGTATAGGCCGAACTGGTTGAGTTGGTCAACGTGATAGTGAGGGTATTGGTATCCCCCGCCTGGAAGGCGGAATATTGGAAGGCCTTGGTGACGCTGACGGCGTTGACGGTCAGGGTGTCTTCGCCGGGAGTACTATTCCGTACTCCTTCATTGGTTTGCACGTCGCCAGGACCAATAGTGTTGGTGTAGCTGCCGCGTGACGTGCTCTGAAGCGGCCGCACGGGAACCGTGATTGTACAGGTGGTTTGCGCTGCCGGTGCAGCTGCAAGAGAGCCGTCCGTCAAGGTTATGGTTTGCGTTAAAGGCACAGCAATCAAGGTGGGAATCGGTGGAGCCAGATCATCACAGGTCGTAGAAGCAGGAGGTGCAGGTGCAGGTGCAATCTCTAACTCAGTTGGGAGAACATCCGTAAAGGAAATTTCCGTCAGGTCACCACCGGTCACAGGATTGATCAAAGTGATGGTCAACGTACTGTAATCCGGATAGGATACAGAATCAGGAGAATAATTCTTCGTGACGCGGAGAGTTGTGATATCCAGGCGCGTCGAGTTGCTGGGCGCAGAATTGGTGCCCCCTTCGTCGGTCACCAGGTTGTTTGCGGGAACGGTATTCAGGTAGTTGCTGGCAGCCGGAGCGCTCGCATCTGTGGTGACCTGGGCGACGATCTTGCATCTTCCAGGTGTGTCCAGTGAGCCTACCGGGATGGTCCCACCGGTCAGATTGACCGTGCGCGTGGGTGAGCCCGAAAAAGCAACCGACCCTCCCGCGCAATCGGTGGTGGGTGTGCCGGTAAAACGGATGTTGCTGTTAGGACTGGTTGGCAGAATGTCTGAAACGCTTGTGACAGTGAATGGATTTGGTGATGGATTGCTGAGCCAGATGGTCACATTGGCGATTTGCCCGGCTGCGACAGTGACAGCAGCAGGGGGCCAGGAAGGATTGGGAGGTGGTGGTGGTGTGGGCTCAGTCGTCAGCCAAAAGGCTTTAAAAACCTCCAGGGATCGCACGACTAAATTTGCGGACACCGGGGCATGGTTGGTCGCACCCTGATCGGTGATGATCGAGCCGCTAGGGATGGTGTTGGTGTAAGTGCCGGCCGGTGCATTCATCCTTGCACGCACTTTGACAGAAATTGAGCAACTTAAGTTGGCCGGTATGCTCCCGCCGCTCAATTGCAGCGTGTTTGGCACAGTGCTGGGCGCAACCGTGGAAATGGAAAGGGTCCCCGGACCACAGTCGATGATGGTCTGGGTACCGTCATCGACATATTCGAGATTATCTCCGGAGGGGAGCGTATCTGTCAAAGAAACGCCTGTATATGGAATGCTGGCGATGTTTTCTATGGTTATAGTCATTCGGCTGACATCACCGACAGCGATCGGAGAGTCGCCGAAGGCTTTCCTCAAGTTGAATGCCTGCACATTAAGCGGAGCGCTGGCCGCGGAGGCATTTGTCACACCTTCACGGGTACTGATCGCCCCCGGATTGGTCGTGGCCGGTCCGGCCGGGATGGTGTTGGTATAGGCCCCCTGAGTGTTGGATGCGACCAGTACGGTTATCACGCAGTTGGAATTACGCGCAATGGTGCCGTTGTTCAACCGCACCGATGTGTCGCCTGGGTCTAACGAGCCTCCGCTGCCGTCTGTCAGCGTTCCCGGTCCACAACCCGTCAGGGATGTGGTCACCGGGCTGGCCACAAAGATGTCCCCATCCCCGTTGGTCGGCAATGTATCGGTCAGGGTGACCTGGGTCAGAGGATTACTTGAATCATTATTCCGGATGGTGATCGTCAGAGTACTAGTTCCGCCCGCAGCGATCGTGTTGGGCGCGAAAGCCTTGCTCAAGGAGGGAGGTTGAACTGCAATTACATTAAGGGTGGCGCTGGCAGGGTATTCGCTGGTAATTGACACGATTGTCCCGGCATCATTACCAAAAGACCTTAATTCATTGGCGGGTATGGTATTGATCAGGTTTCCAGGCGTGGTGGAGGTGACGTCCACGGTCACCGTACATTCACCTGGAATGGACCCGACCTGAGCTGGGACAGTACCGAAGTCCATTCTGAAGCCTGTATCGCCGGCCATCAAAGCAGGACCCGGATTCCCAGGAGGGGATCCAGGAGGGGGATCTCCGGTATTGCTCGTTACCTGAGCAGAACCGCAGCCGGTGATCGTGAGGTTGACCGGATTCGCCAGGGTAATACCGACCGGGAAATAATCATGATAGTGAGCACCGGTCAGAGGAAACGAATTAGGGTTGAAGATGGTCAAGCTCATGGTGGAGGTGCCACCGGACACAATGGATATCGGGGAAAATCTTTTATTCATTTGGGCAGGGAAGGATAATGCCTGAACAGGCGTCACCTGTCCAAAGAGGATCGCGATCAACAAAACGCTTGCGAGAATGACCGATCTGATTGATTTCGCCATAAAGTTACCCTTCAAAGGTCAATTTTCAATGAAAAGATTAATAGCACAAAAAAGGATGTCAATAAACCGGACACACCTAATCTTATTTTAACATAGGGGCAGTTTACGCGCAATATAATAGTACTAATGGCTAGGGCTTTCTTAAAGTCGAGTGATCAAGGCTAACGCTTCAGCGGGATGAGCGCTGAAGTAACGTCTGGCAGCAGGCAGGTAGCGATATTTCTTTTTAGCGAGCAAGATGCCCAAGACCAGATTATTGATACAAGCCATGACCTGC
>Ga0315287_10008275_pt1 | contig 10492 bp, 6 predicted proteins | sample YL17G11_0_MG_FD_205037 | JGI IMG/M metagenome (GOLD analysis project Ga0315287, IMG submission 205037) | Sediment microbial communities from Yellowstone Lake, YNP, Wyoming, USA - YL17G11_0 | ecosystem: Environmental > Aquatic > Freshwater > Lake > Sediment | place: USA: Wyoming | collected...
GAGATCTTGGCGGCGCGGTATCGACCCCAGGTCGATCCGAAATCCCAGACGAGCACGCTCGCATCCGCGCCGACGCTGAAGTAGTTCACCGTGTCGCCGGTCGGCTCCGGAGCTCCCGGCGCGGCGGACGGGTCCAGGTTGTGCGTCTGCCGCGAGTAGCTCGCGAAGCCCGTCACCTGCGGCAGGAGCGGCGCGCGGCTCTGCTTGATCCTGGCCTCGGCCTCGGCCGTCTGCGCCCGCGCGACGGCGAGCTGCGGCTGGTTCTGCCGCGCCGTCTCGAGCGCCTCGGCGAGCGTGAGGACGCCGCCGTCGCCGAGGGCGGCGGGCGCCCGCGCCCCGTCCTGGGCCGACGCCGGGACCGCGGCGAGGAAGCCGGCGAGCGCCACGATGCCTGTGAACCTTCGCGCCATCGCGAGCGCGAGCATACCGGCGGTCCGCGCGGCCCTCAAGGCGAATTGGCGCGCACGCCGCGATGCGCCCCTCGGCCACGGGTCGCCCGGCCATAGAAACCGGGGCGCGTACGAGCGGCAGCCGTAGGGTGCGCCTGGGCGCACCGCGGTTCTGCACAAGGTTCCGCGCATCGGTGGTATGATCCGCTCATCACGGGGTGGGAGATGATCACGAGAACAGATCGCTTGTCAGGGTCGCGGGCCCGCATCTTGGCCGCCCTTGTTGTCCTTGCAGTCCTTTGGGTCCTTGTCTCTGCCTGCTCAAAGGACAAAAAGGACGACAACGACAACAACGACGCCGGTGACACCGACTCCGACTCAGACTCAGACTCAGACATCGATACCGACACCGATACCGACATCGATTCCGACACGGACACCGACTTCGCCAGCGACGCAGGGTGCGACATCGAGCTCGACGGCGGCCCTGAGACGGACACGTGCGGGGAGGTCGACGCCGGCCCTTCTTCCGAGTGCGTGCGGTATGTGGACCTCGACGTCGCCGCATCCGGCGACGGGCTGTCGTGGGCGACTGCGTTCAAGACGGTGCAGGAGGGGATCGACTCCGGAGCCGAGGGTTTAGTGCCATGTGAACGCTGTCAAATCTGGATCGCCGAGGGGACCTACTTCGTGTACGTGGACGGTTCGGAGAACACTATCGACCTGAGGCCGGGAATCGAGCTGTACGGCGGCTTCGAAGGAACTGAAAATTCCCTTGATGAGCGAAACTGGGAGGAACATGAAACCGTGTTGGACGGGCACGAATACGCTGACAGCGCGAATCGGGTCGCACGCCTGGCGGTTTTCGGAAGCCACAGTGTTGTCGATGGTGTGTCGCTAACAGGTTCCGGGGAGTCGATGTACTTGGAGAACGGATACTTTTCGTTCAGAAACACCCGTTTCTACTCGAATGCCGTGGATTCGTACGGCATCGCTTTAATAGGCTTGGACGGCGTTTTCCGTTTCCAGAATTCTCACTTCCAAGATGAGACGCTAACGGCGTGCTTGGGCGTTGCCAACGGAAGAATCGAGATAGCGGACAGCACTTTCGAGTGCTGGTTGGCGACAAACAGAGTCGTTGATTCCACCGTCACCAATACCGATTTCCTTTCTGCGGGGATGAACGTTTATTCGAGCTGCATCGAATTCCAAGATAGCACCTTCTTTTCTGAGGTTCTTTTAGAAACCGGGGTGTCCATCAAAGAAGACAGTTTCGTGGAGATCGACGAATGCTACTTCGAGGGCGGCGGCCCGGGGTTGTGGTCCGAGGACTCGGTCGTCCACGTTTCTGATTCCGTGTTTGTGGGCAACCTCGGAAGCAACGGCGGCGCGGTGCACCTCGAGGGCGACGAGGTCTCGACCTTCACGAACTGCCTCTTTTACAACAACACTGCCACCGTCGCGAGCGGCGCGCTCTACGGCGAGAACGTGGCGCTCGACCGGTGCGTCTTCCTCAACAACAACCTGGATAACGTAGGTGGCGTCGGCGGCAAGGTGCTGGTGCGCGACAGCATCTTCAGCATGGACAGGCTCGAGGCGTGCGAGGGCTCGCGCGTGGTGCGGTCCGTGTTCGGAGGGGCGTCGATCGAAACGGTCGGGGACTCCGTCTTCAAAGACACTCTGGTGGTGGGTAGTGGCGGACGGAGCAACTTCGTGTGTGGAGATTCCTGGAATCCTTTTCACGCCTGCGTCAACTTGCCCAGCGAGGTGATTCTGAAGAACATGACGCTGGTCGGCTCCTACCTCGACGGCGTGGAGCTCGGAGAGTCGTGCGATGCGGCGTACGTCCGCGGGTCGATCCTATGGGACAACGGCGGCATTTACGGACCAGGCAACGCTAGGTACAGCCTGGTGCAGGGCGGGTACCCGGGAGAGGGGAACATCTCGTCGGACCCGCTGTTCGCCGGCTACCCGGCGTCGACCGGGACGTGGAGCGACGCGTATTTCGACGAGGCGATGTTCCAGACCGAGCTGACCGACGAGACGGCCTCCTGGGAGCCGGGGGAGTTGGCGGGGCTGTTCGTGATGGTGTCGCCGGGGAGCAGAACGGCCGCGCCGATCGCGGACAACACGGAGACGACCATCTGGGCGTGGGGCAACACGATGGCGTACACCGAGCCGGGCAACCCGTACGAGATTGTCGACGTGCATCTGCAACCCGGTTCGCCGGCGATCGACGCGGGCTACGGGCTCGGCGCTTCAGCCCTAGATATCGAAGGCAACCCCCGCTACGACGATCCTGCCGCGACCAACGCCTACGACTGCGGCACGGACACGGATTGCGTCGGGTACGTCGACATGGGCGCGTACGAACGGCAGGAATAGGGAAGATGGACACCCTGATCAGGTTCGCCGCGGTCAGCGCGAGTCGATCCGACAGCGCGTCGGCCAGCGCCTCCTGTCCGAGTTGCCGCCCGCCCAGGGCGCCACGGTGCTGAAGCAGCTGTTCATCTGAGTCGCGGCTCCGAGGATCCCTTTCCCCAGCTGGCAACGGCCGACCACACGCCCCTCGCTTTTCCTACCGCGACGTGAGAAAAAGGATCGTTTGGACGCCGACCTCGCGGGGTCGGGGAGCCGGGAGGACGCGATGGTCAACAGGGCAGCCTACAAGGGCGAGAAGCGGCAGAAGGAGCTCGCACGGCTCAAGAAGGCGGAAGAGAAACGCCTGCGCCGTCTCGCGAAACGGTCCGGCAACCCGCAGGACGGCGATGACGACGACGATGATGCGGACGACGCGACGACCGACACGCCGACCGACGAGCCCGCGAAGACCACCTAAAAAGCGCACGCATTTCTAGCCGCCACGCGGTTTCCGTGACATGGTCCGCCGATGAACTTCACGGAATTCCACCTGCACCCCGATCTCCTGCGCGGCGTCACCGCGCTCGGCTTCACGGAGCCCACGCCCATCCAGATCGACGCCATCCCGCCGGCCATGGACGGCAAGGACGTGCTCGCCTGCGCCATGACCGGCAGCGGCAAGACCGCGGCGTTCGTCCTGCCGATCCTGCACCGGTTCATCGGCAAGCCCCGGGGAACGACGCGCGCGTTGATCGTCACGCCGACCCGGGAGCTCGCGGCCCAGATCGTCGAGCACCTCGACGCGCTGGCGGCTTTCACGAAGCTCAAGGGCGCGGCGGTGTTCGGCGGCGTCTCGGCCGCGCCGCAGGAGCGCGCCTTCCGATCGGGCGTCGACGTCATCGTCGCCACCCCCGGGCGGCTCCTCGACCACTTCCAGTACCCCTACGCGAAGCTCGACGCGCTCGAGATCCTGGTCCTCGACGAGGCGGATCGCATGCTGGACATGGGCTTCCTCCCGGACATCCGGCGCGTGCTCTCCCACCTGCCGACGCAGAGGCAGACGCTGTTCTTCTCGGCGACCCTGCCCGAACCGATCGTCAAGCTGTCGCGGGAGATGCTCAAGGCACCGGTCCGCATCAACATCGAGCGCAAGTCGCTGCCCGCCGTGGGCGTCCGGCAGTCGATCTACCCCGTGGCGCAGGATCTGAAGACGCACCTCCTCCTCGCCCTCCTGCGCAGCGGCGTCGTCGCGAGCGCGATCGTGTTCACGCGGACCAAGCACCGGGCCAACCGCCTCTCGGAGTTCCTCGAGCGCCGCGGCGTGGACGCCGTGCGCATCCACGGGAACCGATCCCAGGTGCAGCGGACCGAGGCGCTCAAGGGCCTGAAGGAGGGGCGGACCAAGGTGCTCGTGGCGACCGATATCGCGCAGCGCGGCATCGACGTGGAGGGGCTCTCGCACGTGATCAACTTCGACGTGCCCCACGTGCCGGACGACTACATCCACAGGGTCGGGCGCACCGCGCGGGCCGGGGCGGCGGGCGACGCGTTCACGTTCGTCTCGCCCGAGGAGGAGGCCGATCTGCGCGCGATCGAGCGCGCCGTGGGAAAGCGGCTGCCGCGGGTCACGGTCCCCGGGTTCGACTACCGGAAGAAGCCCGAGGAGCGGTTCGAGGTGCCCATCGGCGAGCGGATCGCCGAGATCCGCAAGCGCAAGGCCGAGGAGCGCGCGCGTGGCAGGGAGAAGGCCGAACGCAAGTCAAAGGCCGAGGCCGAGGCTTCGGCCCGCGCCACCGAGAAGACCGCGAAGAAGGCCAAGGCCGACGCGGAGGCCAAGGTCCGCGCCGAGGAGAGGCCGCGCGGCCCGGCCCCGGTACCCGGTCGCCGCCGATCGTACCGTCACCGCCCCGCGAACCGCTGACGTACCGCCCGCTCGATCCGACCGGCATGGCACGCCGGATGCAGCACCACTGGATTTGGGGATTCGCGACACCACGCGCCGCCGGCGCTCCGGGTAGGGGAGGATGCCATGTCCACGAGAACGATTTCTTCGCTTGCCGCGCTGATCGCCCTCGCTGCTGGCTCCGGAGCGCTCGCAGAGCCGGCCGGGGCGTACCTCGAATCCACGACGTACCCGATCCGGGTCTTCTACGACGTCGACACCGAGCCGGCGGCCGACGACGCGCTCGCCCTGGCGGAGGACGCGTGGGCGCAGGAGGTGGTGGGCATGGAGTTCTCTCCGCCGCTGCGGACCGTCGGGGTGGACGACGACGTGCAGGTGGGGTTCGATCTGGTCCTCGACAACTCGATAGGCGGCGCGGCCACGTACATGATCACGGCGGACAACCCCGACACGGCGATCACGGACTGCGCCACGGTCGGCGTCGTCAACCCGAGCGCCCTGACCACCCTCACGTTGCTCGAGATGGGCGTGCTCCACATCTTCAACCACAACGCGCTGCACGCGACGGACTGCATCGAGCCGCAGAACCCGGCCTACGACATGTTCTCGGCCGCGGTCGAGGTCGCGATCATGGGGGCGGATCACCCGTACTGGATCATGATGACGATCGGCGAGCTGCCCACCTTCCAGGCGCACCCCTGGTATTCGATCGACGCGGTGCCCGCGAGCGGCAGCGAGCTGTTCTATACGTACGGCAGCGCGCTCTTCCCGATGCTCGTCGACGAGGTGTGGGGTGACGGCGACGGCCTCCTCCTTTCGTCCATCTGGGCGCGGACGGCGCAGGACGGGACCATCACGTCCTTCAGCCCGATGCCGGTCGCGGACGTGGAGAACGAGCCGGACTTCCTCGACGCGATCGCGGCGGAGGCCACCGCCCAGGGGTCGTCCTTCGACGAGGCGTTCGTCCTGCTCACCGAGTACCGCTTCTTCGTGGGCACGGACGACGACGGGGCCCACTTCGATCTCGCCGCGGCGTGGGAGGGCGGCGAGGTGAAGCGCGACACCCAGCTCGTGGCCTCGGATCTTCCGGTGGAGGGGGGCGCCCCGGAGCACCTCGTCGCGGAGTACGGCGCCTCGTACGTGGAGATCGACCCCGCGGGCCTGCCCTCGCCGCAGGAGGCGATCGTCTCCTTCTCGGGCAACACGGCCAAGGCGTGGGCGGCGAGCCTCTACCTCGTGCCGGCCGACGGCGCCGCCACGATCGTGCCGATTTCCCTCGACGCGGATCGGTCGGGCGAGGCCGCGATCGAGGACGCGTCCGCGTGGTCGCGGATCGTGCTTGCGGTCGCCAACCTCGGCGACGGCGCGCACGACGCGGACGACGGCGACTGGGGCGACGAGAACGGGGACTACGCGTACTCGATCGCGACGCCCGGATACGGCGACCCGGACGCAGGGGCCGACGGCGGCGACGCGGACGCGGACGCGGACACCGACGCGGGCGCGGACGCCGGGCAGGGCTCCGGATCCTCGGGCTGCGGCTGCATGGTCTCCGGGCCGGCGCCGTCGAGCCTGCTCACCGCCCTCCTCGCCGCGTGCCTGTGACGCGTCGCGCGCCCCTGCCTCGAAATGCGCTATCATCGGCTGGTCTAGAACCCGCGGGCCGGGCTCCCTCGGCCGCATGTCGAGGTGATCTTGGAACGCTGCTTCTTCGCGAGCGACCTCCACGGACGGCAGGACCGCTACGAGAAGCTGTTCGCTGCGATCGCGCGCGAGGTGCCGGACGCCGTTTTCCTCGGAGGGGATCTCCTCCCGGGGCTCGCCGGCGGCCCCGCCGATCGTCCGTTCTTCGAGTTCCTCGCCGAGGAGCTCGAGAGGATGCGCGGCGCGCTCGGCGACCGCACCCCGCGGGTGCTCGCGATCCCCGGTAACGACGATCCGGCGTCGGCAGTGGAGGAGCTCCGCGCGGACGGGATCGCCTGCAACCTCGAGCTCGTCCACGGGAGGGAGGTCCGGCTCGGCGCGCGCGCGGTCTTCGGGTACGCCTGCGTCCCGCCGTCGCCGTTCGCGCTCAAGGACTTCGAGCGCTACGACGTCTCGCGCTTCGTGGACCCGGGCGCGGTCTCCCCCGAGGAGGGGTTCCGCAGCGTGCCGGCCGACGAGAGCGCGATCCGGTACGGGACGATCGCCGCCGATCTCGAGGCGCTCGTCCGGGGCGCGGAGCTCGGGGAGGCGGTGCTCCTCCTCCACACGCCGCCGTACGGGACGCGGCTGGATCGCGCGGCGCTAGACGGCAGGACGATCGACGGGGTCCCGTTCGACGTCCACGTGGGCAGCATCGCCGTGCGCCGCTTCATCGAAGGACACCAACCGCTCCTGACGCTCCACGGGCATGTCCACGAGTCGGCGCGCCTCACCTGCGCATGGCGCGACGCCATCGGCCGCACGAACATGTTCTCCGCGGCGCATGACGGCGACGAGCTGGCGCTGGTGCGGTTCGACCTCGGGGATCTCGAGAACGCCACGCGGGAATTGTTGTAACGAATTGTTGTAGGGGCGCGGTTGCCGCGCCCCTGCGATTGGCGGGCGAGGCCAGCCTCGCCCCTACTTGACCCCGATCTTGATCACGCGTGCGGCGTCGGTGATGGCGCCGATCTTCACGGCGAAGCTCGACCGCCGCTCGATGTCCGCGTCCGTGATGATGTGCACGTCGAGCAGGCCGTCGCTCCTGTGCCCGGTGCGCAGGTAGTTGGTCTCGGCGAGGCAGATGCTCCACCCCTCGAGCCACGTGGAGAGGGCGCGCCTTTGCTCCTCGTCTCCGGCGAAGTGGACGAGCAGATCGATGTCGCTCGCCGGGCCGGCGGTCGCGTTCTTCGTGCTGCCGAAGACGTAGAGCCCCGTGACGCCGAACCGCTGCGCGTCAAGAGTCTGGCCGATGCGCTCGGCCATCCGGAGGCGCCAGCGCCAGTGATCGCCACCGCCCTCGGGCACGATCGACGCCTGGTGCATCTCGTAGTCGGTCAGCGATGCGGGCTCGCACAGGAGACCGAGCGCCTGGTCGCGGTCCGCGTTCATCAGAACGCGCAGCACGCGGCCGCCGCACGAGTTGGGCACGTCGATCACGCGGACGACGTTCGCGAGGCCGGCGTACTCGGGAAGGACGTCCGCCAGGATGTTCGGCGATCCCAGGAGGAACCGCTCGTTGAAGATCACGCCCTCGTCGTCGGGGTACAGCGGCAGGTAGCGGATCGACGACTCGACGAGATCCTGGAAGAAGTGCGTGCCGAACGACAGATCCGGGGTGTAGTTGCCCTTCTTGCGCGCGATCTCGACGAGCACCGCGGTGTTGTTGATGTCGGAGTACGTCGCCCGCACACCGAGCTTGATGTCGCCGCGGCTGCCCCAGCGCCCGGGCCCCATCAGGATGAACTGCCGCTTGGGCAGGAGCTTGTTCAGGCGCCCGACCGCCTGGCCGACGGCGGCGAGCTGCTCCTGATCCCCGAGGGCGGCGTACGCGTCGGGATCGACGTACACGACGTGCGTGACGTCCGGGACGCGGCCGTTGGACACGTAGCGGCTCGCCGAGAACACCACGTTCTCCTTCGGCGGATCGACCGGGATGGCGGCCGCCTCGACGTTGTGGGCGCGGCTCTGGGGGCGGCACTGCAGGAGGTACAGGTGCTCGCCGTCCGAGGCGAACTCGATGTCCACCGGCGTGCCGAGCGCCCGCTGCAGGGTGCTCAGGATCACGCCGATCTGCTTGATGAACCCGGTCTGGTTCACGAGCCCGTCGAACGTCGCGACGAAATCGTCCTTCGCGAAATCCGACGTGAGCGCCGACGCCGCCGCGAGCCTGTCGTTCTTGAGCACCGAGATCACCTTGGCGAGCGCCGGGTAGTCGCCCTCGCATTCGGTGACGAGGGCGCCGAGGTCCTTGGTCTCGAAACGCCCGCTCTCGAGGTTGATGACGTCGACCTTCTTCGGCGCGTAGCGGACGACCTCGTCGAACGTGACGTTGACCCGCAGCTTGGGCTGCCCGGGCGCGATCAGGATCGGGTAGTCCTCGGTGATCCGATCCACCGCCCGCGTGCCGAGGCCCGGCACCAGGCGGATGAGCCCGTCCTCGCGCTTGATGCGCGGCGACCAGCGGAACTCGTTGTTGCTGAACGCAACGCCCGCGAACGCCGGGAAGAAGTAGCGGCCGACGCGCGTGCCGACCACCTCCTGGATCATGATCCCCATCTCCTCGTTGAAGTCGAGCAGGCCGCGCTCGGCGCGGTACTCGATGGGGTCGGGGCCGAAGATCGACGCGTACACCTCGGCGATGGCGTCCGTCAGGGCCTCGAGGCGCTGCGCCCGCGTCCCCTGGTTTGCGAGGAAGAGGCTCTTGTACTTCCCGGAAAACGCCGCGTCGAAGCGGTCCTCGAGCAGGCTCGAGCTGCGCACGATGAGGGGCGCCTCGCCGAAGTCGTCGAGCGCGAGGGAGAGCCCCTTCGTGATCTCCGTGGGGAAGTGGGAGTTCTTGAACACCTGGACGATGTGCGGGTACTCCTGCCGCACCTCGTCGATGGTCTTGTACTTGTGCTCGAAAACGTCGTCGATGTTGTTGTAGTTCTGGAAGTCGAGCAGCACGTCCGAGGCGAGGTACCAGGTCTTCGGCGTGCGCACGTCCCCGATGTCGGGCGAGTCCCTGCGCTCCCGCGCGAGGATGCGCTCGGCGAAGAACAGCCCGGAGCTCTTGCCGCCCAGGCACCCGTGGCTCTTCGTGTTGGCGATGATGTGTTCGACGAGCTCGAAGAAGTCGTCGACGCGGACGTACGGCTTGACGATGTTGATGAGCCTGAGCTCGCCGCTGAAGAAGCGGGAGATGAGGGCGACGCGAACGCTCGCCTCCGAGGACTGGGACAGCTCCAGCTGCCCCGGCGCCTCGTGCTTGAAGCGGCGGATCGCGTCCGCGACCTCGTTCAGCGGCGAGTGGACGTCCGTGATCGGCTTCACGAGCGTGCTGGCCTTGTCCTCGTAGATCCAGTCCTGGATCGCGTCGAGGATCTCGAGATCTGTCATGTTCGCGCTCGCCACGCGGAACGTCTCTTCGCTCAGCTCGACGAGGCTCTCCGGGGTGGTGCGGCGGCGCGGCTGGTTGGACTCGCCGGTGAGAGCGCCCGCGCGCCGGTCCTCGCCGTACCGCCTGAGCAGCGACTTGGCCTCCGCCACGCCGCGCCAGCAGAGCTGGTTCATCATCTTCCGGGAGACGCGGCCGAGGAGCCGCGCGTCGGTCCGCCGCAGGAGATCGAGGGCCACGCGCCACTCGCTCGCCGCCTCGCGCCCCGAGCCGATGCGCTCCGCCACGAGGTTCTCGAACATGCGGCGCAGGCGCTGGTGGAGGATGAAGTCGCCGAGCCGCTCGGCGATCGTCACGATGAGCTTGGCCTCCTCCTTGAGGAACGGCCCTTGATCCGCCTGCGCGTGCTCCTCTCGATAGGTCACCGTCAACCTGCCGACGGCGGTCTCCTGCACCACGATGTCGGCCTCGAGCACGTGCTCGCCCCTCTGGAAGCCGGGCGTCTCGTGCACCTCGCTCTCGAACTCGATACGCGCCTGGCAGTCGTCCGCGTAGTGCCACCCCTCGGGTATCGCCCGGATGACCTTCGTGAACACGGTCCCGAGCGAGGCGTTCATGTCGCGCAGGATCTCCTCGACGGCGTAGAGGCAGGCGAGCTCCTTGGCCCTCTCCTGCAGCGTGCCGAGCAGACTGCCGACGGCGCGCGTGGTCCTGCTCGGGCGGCTATCAATCGTCATGGCGCACCACCATCCCCCTGCGGCTACGGCCGTCGACCGC
>Ga0315287_10008276_pt1 | contig 10491 bp, 8 predicted proteins | sample YL17G11_0_MG_FD_205037 | JGI IMG/M metagenome (GOLD analysis project Ga0315287, IMG submission 205037) | Sediment microbial communities from Yellowstone Lake, YNP, Wyoming, USA - YL17G11_0 | ecosystem: Environmental > Aquatic > Freshwater > Lake > Sediment | place: USA: Wyoming | collected...
CCTCGGCGGGGCGATCTCCCCCGGCATCGAAACCTCGCTCGACGCACTCACCGCCCGGGCCGCCCGGCTGGTCAGGATCGACCTCGTGGCGCCGCAGCGCGCCATCGGCAAGTCCACCGCCGAGAGCATGCGCTCGGGCGTCGTCTTCGGCACCGTGGCGATGGTCGACGGCGTGGTGGAGCGGATGAAGGAGGAGCTCGACCCCGGCACCACCGTCCTCGCGACCGGCGGGCTCGCGTCCCTCGTCTGCCCCCTGTCGGTGCAGATCGACGAGAACCACCCCCTGCTCACCCTCGAGGGGCTGCGACTGGTGCACGAGCTGAACGCCCAGCGCGCCGAGACCGCCGGGGAGGTCCGGTGAGGAAGCGCATGCGCACCGTGCTCGCCGAGCGGGCGAGCGCCGGTGACGAGGGGCCGCTCGCGGCGCCCGGGCACTGGCCCGTGGCCGAGCCGTTCTCCATCGGCGATCTGACGATCGCGAACCGCCTGGTGCAGCCGCCGCTCGCCGGCATCGCCAACTGGGCCTTCCGGCGCCAGTCGCGCCGTCACGGCGCGGGCCTCGCCGTCTCGGAGATGATCGCCAGCTTCGGCATCCGCTACGCCAACCGCAAGACGCTCGGGATGCTCACGATCGCGCCCGACGAGCACCCCGTGGGCGTCCAGGTCTTCGGCGCCGACCCCGACGCGATGGCCGAGGCGGCGCGCGCGGTCGAGGCCGCCGGCGCCGACCTGATCGACATCAACATGGGCTGCCCGGTGAACAAGATCTGCAAGACGGGCGCCGGCGCCGCGCTGCTCGCCGACCCGGTCGCCGCCGCCCGCATCGTGGACGTGATGGTCCGCGCCGTCGGCGTCCCGGTCACCGTGAAGATGCGACGGGGCCTCACGCCCGGCACCTCGACGCCGGTCGAGACCGCCCGTCGCTTCGAGGCGGCGGGGGCGGCCGCCCTCTGCCTGCACCCGCGGGCGGCCGCCGAGGAGTACGGCGGCACGGCCGATCACCGGATCACCGCCGAGGTCGTCGCGGCCGTGGGCATCCCGGTCATCGCCAGCGGCGACATCGCCACGCCCGAGGACGCGCGGCGGGTGCTCGAGGACACCGGCTGCGCGGCGATCGCCGTGGGCCGCGCGGCCCTCGGCAACCCGTGGGCCTACGGGGAGATCCTCGCCGGCCGCCGGCGCGAGCGCCCGGACCTCGGGGAGGTGGTCGAGGAGATCGCGTTGTTCGCCGCCGACGCGCGCCTCGCGCTCGGCGACTCGCGCGCCGTCGGCTACCTTCGCAAGTTCTACCCGTGGTACCTCGCGGGCCACGACGTCGGGGCGTCGACACTCTCGGAACTCCTCGTCGAACCGACGGTCGACGCCGCGCTCTCGCGTCTGCGCTCCCTCGCCGCCGCTTCCGCGGCGGCTTGAACCTGAATCCGTCGCAGATCGTGGATGCGGGGGACGAAAGCGCCGCGTGAGGCGGGATTCGGGGCCGCACCCGCAGGGTGACCCCTCGGGGTGCCCCGAATCCCGCATCACGTGAGCGATTTCGTTCATCCGCGCCGCGAGATCGACGGATTCAGGTTGAATACATCCGTCTGCGGAGCTACGTTTCGCGCCGCCTTAGGGCCGATAGCGCCTAAACGAAGGAGACCCACCCGATGGACCGCGAAGTGATCCTGACGGAAGAGGGCTACGCGAAGCTCACCGAGGAGATCGAGTACCTCACGACCACCAAGCGTCGCGAGGTGGCCGAGCGGATCAAGGAGGCGCGCGAGTTCGGCGACATCTCCGAGAACTCGGAGTACGACGACGCCAAGAACGAACAGGCGCAGCTCTTCTACCGCATCCAGTCCCTCGAGCAGAAGCTCCGCAACGCGCGGGTGGTCGACACCGAGCACCTGTCCACGGACACGGTCTCGATCGGCGCGCGCGTCACGCTGAAGGACACGAAGTCCAAGGCGGTGCGCGAGTACTCGATCGTGGGCTCGGCCGAGGCCGACCCGAAGAACCAGCGGCTCTCCAACGAGAGCCCGGTGGGCAAGGCGCTGCTGGGCAAGAAGAAGGGCGAGAAGGTCACGATCCCCGCTCCCCGGGGGGCGCTCGTGTACCAGATCGTGGACATCCAGGCCGGTGACCACCACGGCTGATCCGGCCGCGCCGGAGGGTGGGCTCGAGGCACTGATCGCGGAGCGGCGCGCCAAGGCGCGGGCGCTCCGCGATAGCGGTGTCGACCCCTTCCCGGCCCGCTTTGAGGGGCGCCGCGACATCGGGGCGGTGCGCGCCGCGCACGAGGACCTGTCCCCGGGGGACACGGGCACCGAGGTGGTGCGCGTCGCCGGTCGGCTGGCCGCGCGGCGGGGCCAGGGCAAGGTCGCCTTCCTCGACCTCGACGACCGCAGTGGGCGCATCCAGCTCTGGGCGAGCATCGACCGCCTCGGCGAGGGGGCGATGGCGGCCCTGCTCGACCTCGACCTGGGGGACATCCTGGGGGTGAGAGGGCCGGTGACGCGGACCCGGCGCGGAGAGCTGAGCGTGGCGGTCGACGAGGCGGTGCTGCTCGCCAAGTCGCTGCGCCCCCCGCCCGACAAGCATGCCGGCGTGAAGGACCCCGAGACCCGCTTCCGCCAGCGGTACCTCGAGCTGATGTCCGACCCCGACGCGCGGGCGTGCTTCGTCACCCGGTCGCGGGCGATCGCCTCGGTGCGGCGCTTCCTCGACGAGCGCGGCTTCGTCGAGGTCGAGACGCCGACGCTGCAACCGATCTACGGCGGCGCGGCGGCCCGGCCGTTCGTCACGCACCACAACGCGCTCGAGCGCGACCTCTATCTGCGCATCGCCACCGAGCTCTACCTCAAGCGCTGCATCGTGGGCGGCCTCGAGAAGGTCTACGAGCTCGGGAAGGACTTCCGCAACGAGGGCGTCAGCCACAAGCACAATCCCGAGTTCACGATGGTCGAGACCTACGAGGCCTTCGCCGACTACCGTGACGTCATGGCGATGCTCGAGCAGATGGTCTCCACGGCGGCGCGGGACGCCACCGGGTCGACGCGGGTCTCCTGGAAGGGCGACGAGATCGAGCTCGCGCCCCCGTGGCGCCGCATCGACTTCCGCGACGCGCTCCTCCAGGCGAGCGGCGTGGACGTGCGCGTCCACGCCGACGAGGCCGGGCTGCGCGCCGCCATGCGCGCCGCGGGCCTGGACGCGCCCGACGGCACCCCCTGGGCCAAGTTGGTCGACGGGCTGCTCTCGCAGACCCTCGAGCCGACCCTGATCCAGCCCACGATCCTCTACGACTACCCGCTCGAGCTCTCGCCCTTCGCGAAGCGCCTCCCCGACGACCCGTCGATCGTCGAGCGCTTCGAGGCCTTCGCGGGCGGCATGGAGATCGGCAACGCCTTCACCGAGCTGAACGACCCCGACGATCAGCGCGAGCGGTTCGCCATGGCGGTCGCCGACCGGGCCGCCGGCGACGACGAGGCCCAGCCGATGGACGAGGAGTTCCTCGCGGCGCTCGAGTACGGGATGCCGCCCACCGGCGGGCTCGGCCTGGGCATCGACCGCCTGGTCATGCTCCTCACCGACCGCCACACGATCCGCGAGGTCATCCTCTTCCCGGCCATGAGGTCGTAGGGGAACCGACCCGGTTCCCCCCCGCTTGGTCCCAGGACGCCCTGCGCACGCAGCCGTGACGTCTCCGAGGGGTCGCCGCTCAGGCGCTGATCGGGCCGCTCGCCAGCGGCGGGGGACCGTCCGCTATAGTCCCTCGCCGTCGTAGGTACGAACACACGAGGAGCGGATGGCAAAGCCCAGAGGCCGAGCGCGATCGAAGACCAAGGGACGCAAGGGCGGAGCACCCGCCCAGCGCAAGCGCCGTCCCCAGCTCGCATCGGAAGAGATCGACTGGAAGAACTACCCCTCGCTCCGGCGTTTCGTCAGCGAGCGCGGCAAGATCCGCTCCCGCCGCATCACCGGGCTCTCCCGCCGCCAGCAGTCGCTCGTGGCGACCGCCGTCAAGCGCGCGCGCACCATGGGCCTGCTCGTGTACCCCGACCAGGACCGCCGGGTCAACAACCCGTAGGCGTTCCGGCTCCGCGACGGCCAGAGCCGTCCGGGGTGGGGGTCATCATGCGGTGATGGAGATCGCCCGCCGACGCTGGTCAACCCGTCCGCCGGGGGGTTCGCGACAGGATCGCGATCCCTCCGAACGGGGGGCGAGATCGCAGGTCGGGAGCGCGATCTTCTCCCACATACCGCCGTGCGCCGTTCCATGGGGCGCGGAGGGGGGCCGTGCTAGAATGGCGCTCCGACGGGCAACCGGCGGACCCTTGCTCGAAGCCGTGGACGCGCACTCGATCCGGCGCCCTCGGCGTTCACCCTCGATGTCCCGCACTCTTCAACGCCCGTCGTACGCCGCCGGCGCGGTTTTCGCGTCTTCGGGGTCGGGTGAGTAGGAAGGGGAATCCCGATGTTCGAACGGTTCACCGAGCGCGCCAGGCAGGTCGTCGTACTTGCCCAGGAGGAGGCGCGCACCCTCAAGCACAACTACATCGGGACCGAGCACATCCTGCTGGGCCTGCTCCGTGAGGAGGAGGGCCTGGCCGCGCGCGTGCTCGAAGGCCTCGAGATCACCGTCGAGGAGGTCCGGGCGCAGGTCATCCGGATCGTCGGCTCGGGCGAGGAGGTCACCTCCGGGCAGATCCCCTTCACCCCGCGGGCGAAGAAGGTGCTGGAGTTGGCGCTGCGCGAGGCTCTGTCGCTCGGGCACAACTACATCGGCACGGAGCACATCCTCCTGGGCCTGGTCCGCGAGAACGAGGGCGTCGCCGCCCGGATCCTCGCCGACTTCGACGCCGACTCGGAGAAGATCCGCAACGAGATCATCCGCATGCTGTCGGGCCCCGGCCGGCGCCAGCAGGGGCAGGCGAGCGGCGGTGGGCAGAGCGGGGACAAGAAGTCGAGCAAGCTGCTCGACCAGTTCGGCCGCAACCTCACCAAGCTGGCCGCCGAGGGCAAGCTCGACCCCGTCGTGGGCCGGGCGACCGAGATCGAGCGGGTCATGCAGATCCTCTCGCGGCGCACCAAGAACAACCCGGTCCTCATCGGGGAGCCGGGCGTGGGCAAGACGGCCGTCATCGAGGGCCTCGCCCAGCGCATCGCGAGCAACGAGGTGCCGGAGCTGCTGCGCAACAAGCAGATCTACACCCTCGACCTGGCGGCGCTCGTCGCCGGCTCGAAGTACCGCGGTGAGTTCGAGGAGCGCCTGAAGAAGGTGATGAAGGAGATCACCCAGCGCGGCGACATCATCCTGTTCATCGACGAGCTCCACAATCTCGTCGGCGCGGGCGCCGCCGAGGGCGCGATCGACGCCGCCTCCATCCTGAAGCCGGCCCTCGCCCGCGGCGAGCTGCAGACCGTCGGCGCGACCACGCTCGACGAGTACCGCAAGTACCTCGAGCGCGATTCCGCGCTGGAGCGCCGCTTCCAGAAGATCCAGGTCAACGAGCCGAGCCAGGAGGAGACCGAGCAGATCCTGCGCGGCCTCCGCGACCGGTACGAGGCCCACCACCGGGTCACGATCACCGACGAGGCGCTCGCCGCCGCGGCCAATCTCGCCGACCGCTACATCGCCGACCGGTTCCTGCCGGACAAGGCGATCGACCTGATCGACGAGGCGTCGTCGCGCATGCGGATCCGCACCATGACCGCGCCGCCGACGTACCGTGAGCTCGAGGAGGAGATCGACCAGGTCCGCAAGGAGAAGGAAGCGGCCATCGAGGCGCAGGAGTTCGAGAAGGCGGCCAACCTCCGCGACAAGGAGCGGCGCCTCTCGAACAAGAAGCGCGAGCTCGAGGAGGAGTGGAAGAGCGACGAGGGCGGCCCGCGGCCCTCGATCGGCGAGGAGGAGATCGCCGACATCGTCTCGATGTGGACCGGGATCCCGGTCTTCAAGCTCACCGAGGCCGAGACGCAGAAGCTGCTGCGGATGGAGGACGAGCTCCACAAGCGCGTCATCGGGCAGGAGCAGGCGATCAAGGCCGTCTCCCGCGCCATCCGGCGTGCCCGCGCGGGCATCAAGGACCCCAAGCGGCCCTCGGGCTCGTTCATCTTCCTCGGCCCCTCGGGCGTCGGGAAGACGGAGCTCGCCCGCACGCTCGCCGAGTTCCTGTTCGGCGACGAGAGCGCGCTCATCCAGGTGGACATGTCCGAGTACATGGAGAAGCACGCGGTCTCGCGGCTCGTCGGATCGCCTCCGGGCTACATCGGGTACGACGAGGGCGGCCAGCTCACCGAGCAGGTGCGTCGCAAGCCGTACTCCGTGATCCTGCTCGACGAGGTCGAGAAGGCGCACCCCGAGGTGTTCAACATCCTCCTCCAGATCCTGGAGGACGGGCACCTGACCGACGCCCAGGGCCGCTCGGTCGACTTCCGCAACGCCATCCTGATCATGACCTCGAACATCGGGGCCGCCACGATCTCGCGCAACACGCCGCTCGGGTTCTCGGTGTCCGACGAGTCGGGGATCTCCTACGACGACATGAAGTCCCGGATCATGGGCGAGCTGAAGCGCGTCTTCCGTCCCGAGCTGATCAACCGCATCGACGAGATCATCGTGTTCCACAAGCTCACGAAGGAGGAGATCACGGAGATCGTCGATCTGCTCCTGGTGCGCCTGCAGACGCAGATGAAGGAGCACGGGATGGCCCTGCGCCTCACCGACGAGGCGAAGGACCTCCTGGTCGAGCAGGGATACGACCCGACGATGGGCGCCCGGCCGCTGCGCCGCGCGATCCAGCGTCTGATCGAGGACCCGCTCTCCGACCGGCTCCTGTCGGGCGGCTTTCCGGAGCATGGGATCGTCACGCTCGACCGGGACGGCGAGGTGATGAAGCTGGACATCCAGGAGACCACGCCTGAGCCGGAGCCCGAGGCGGTGGGTGCCGCCGCGGGTTCGGTCTCTGAGGATTCGCCCGCCGGCCCGAGCGAGTCGTAATCCCCGCGCGGGGGCCTCGCGCGAGCGCGTCGCGCGCACGGGTGGTCTACATGTGTGGGGCCTGCGGTCAGCAGGCCCCACGCTGGGTCGGCCGCTGCCCGACCTGCGGTGAGTGGGGGACCGTGGCCGAGGAGGCCGCACCTGCATCCCGCCAGCGGGCCGCGCTCGGTGCTGTCCCGATGGTCACCCGCCTGGACGAGCTCACCGACGACGCCCCCGACCGCATGACCACGGGGATCGTCGAGCTCGACCGCGTGCTGGGCGGTGGCCTCGTGCCGGGATCGCTCGTCCTGCTGGGCGGCGAGCCCGGGATCGGCAAGAGCACCCTGGTCCTCCAGGCGCTCGCGAACATCGCCGCCCGCGGCCGGGCGATGCTGGTGACGGGCGAGGAGTCGCCGATCCAGGTGCGCGGCCGCTCCGAGCGCCTCGAGGCCGACTGCGGACCGGTGCAGGTGCTGGCCGAGACGCGCCTCGAGTCGGTCCTCGCGGCCATCGACGCCCACACCCCCACGGTGTGCGCGATCGACTCGGTGCAGACGCTCTACTCGGACGCCGTCGAGGGCGTCCCCGGTGCGCCCAACCAGGTGCGCCACGCCACCGTCGAGCTGATGCGGGCGGCCAAGGAGCGGGGCGTCACGATCCTCCTGGTCGGCCAGGTCACCAAGGACGGCAGCCTCGCGGGTCCCCGGACCCTCGAGCACCTCGTCGACTGCGTCCTGTCGTTCGAGGGTGACGACCTGCGCGCGCACCGCGTGCTGCGCGCCACCAAGAACCGCTTCGGCTCGACCAACGAGACCGGCCTCTTCGAGATGCGGCCGGCCGGCCTCATCTGCGTGGAGGACCCGACGCGCCTCTACCTGGCCGAGGCCGGCGAGCGCATCGGGTCGTGCGTCTTCCCGGCGATCGAGGGCACCCGCTCGGTGCTCGTCGAGGTGCAGGCCCTGGTCGGCCCGACGGAGATCGTGCCGCCCCGCCGGGTGGCGATCGGCGTCGATCGCACGCGCCTCGCGCAGGTGATCGCCGTCCTCTCCCGGCACGCCGGGGTCCGGCTCGGCGACGCCGACGTCTTCGTGAGCGTCGCCGGCGGGGCTCGCGCCCTCGATCCGGCGGCCGATCTGGCCATGGCGCTCGCCATCACCAGCGCGCACCGGGGCATCCCGCTCGTCGCCGGCACGGCGGCCTTCGGGGAGCTCGGCCTGACGGGGGCGGTGCGTCTCGGCGGTCACTCCGCCCGGCGCCTTGCGGCCGCGGCGGCCCACGGCATGGATGTCGCGATCACGCCCCCGCCGGGGGCGGGCGGCGAGACCGGCACGCCGAGTCCGACGAACGTCCACGCCGTCCCCGGGGTCCGCGAGGCCCTCGAGGCGGCATTCGCACGATGAGTGAGAACCCGATGACGGAATCCCACGGGACGATCCTGCCAACCACGAGCGAGGGGGGACGGTTGTACGAGGTCGGAGACAAGGTCGTGTACCCGCACCACGGCGCGGGCAACATCATCAAGAAGGAACTGAAGGAGATCCTCGGGCAGAGGCGCGAGTACCTCACCATTCAGATCCTCTACAACGACATGACCGTCATGGTCCCCTGTGAGAACGCCGAGGCGGCGGGGCTGCGCAAGGTCATCGGCGAGGAGACGGTCGACGAGGTGCTCGCCGTCCTCCGCGACGACGGCACCCAGATGCCCAAGAACTGGAACCGGCGCTTCAAGCACAACCGGGACAAGATCAAGACGGGCGACATCTTCGAGCTGGCCGAGGTGGTCCGCAACCTCTCGATCCGGGACCTCGACAAGGGCCTGTCGACGGGTGAGAAGCAGATGTTCGGCCGCGCCAAGAAGATCCTCGCGAGCGAGCTGATGTACGCGCGCGAAATGGAGGAGCAGGAGGCCATCGACTTCCTCGACAACCTCCTCGGCGACATCGGCGAGAATCGCTCGACCGACGAGGCCGAGAGCGCCGTCGGTGCGGAGGCGCTGGTCGACTAGAGGAGCGAACGGCTACGGTTCTGCAAGGGAGGACGGTAGAGGCCGGACGACGGGAAGGGAACGCAGGATGACGGGGCCATTGCCCGCGAGACGGGCGTCCGGGGTGAGCGCAGCGTGCTGATCGTGGTCAGCCGCGTCGTCCTCGCCCTGCTCGGTGGCCTCGGCGCCTACCAGGCGGGGGCGTCCCTTCCTCTCGACGAGTGGTTCTCGTCGCCCTGGGACTATGTCGCCTGGGCGGCGTTGACCATCGTCGGCGCCCTGGCGGGCTTCCTCCTCGGGGGCCTCTTCGGGCGCCTGCTCCGCAACCGGGTCCGGGCCATCGACCGTGCGGCCGACCGGCGGTCGGCCGCCGAGCTGATGGTCGGCGCCCTCGGGCTGGTCGTGGGACTGGTGGCGGCCGCCCTCGCCGGCGTGGCGGTGGCCCAGCTGCCGATCATCGGCCCCTACGTCCTGCTCCCGGTGGTGCTGGTGGTGGCCTACGTCTTCAGCCGGGTCGCGGCGCGCAAGCACCTCGACATCCTCCGGCTGGTGGGGATCCGCTCGCGCGCCGTCCCCCCGGGCGGGGCGACCCGGCTGATCGACACGAGCGCGATCATCGACGGCCGGCTCGTCGATGTGATGAAGACCCGCTTCCTTTCTGGGGCGATCGTGGTCCCCGATTTCGTGCTCGACGAGCTCCAGCGGGTGGCCGACTCGGCCGACGGCCTCAAGCGTGCCCGCGGCCGCCGCGGCCTGGAGATCGTGGCCGAGCTGAAGTCGCTGGCCAACGGCGGCTTCTCGGTCCGGGAGGGCGACTATCCGGGTCTGGAGGGCGTGGACGCCAAGCTCGTGCGGATGGCGCAGGAGGTCGGCGCCTCGATCGTCACCACGGACTACAACCTGAACACGGTCGCCCAGATCCAGGGCGTCGAGGTCCTCAACGTGAACGAGCTCGCGAACGCCCTCAAGCCGGCCGTCCTGCCGGGGGAGCCGTTGCTGGTGAAGGTCATCCGGGAGGGGCGCGAGTATGACCAGGGCGTCGCCTACCTTCCCGACGGCACGATGATCGTCGTCGAGGGCGGCCGCTCGGCCGTCGGCCGCGAGGTCACCGTCGAGGTGACCAGCGTCCTGCAGAGCCCTTCGGGGAAGATGATCTTCACCCGCATGCCGGGGACGCCGGACCGCTCCGCCCGTTAGGCGCTCGAGGGCTCCGGGCCGCCCGCCGTCCGCACGAGCCACTCGGCCAGGCCCACCCCCGCGAAGGGGTCGCCCGCCGGCACGCCCTCGTGCTTGGTGAAGACGTAGACCGGCCGCTCCGCGGCATCGCGCTCGAACAGGGAGAGCCAGGCCGAGCGCGCCTCGGGGGAGTAGGCCTCCCCCCGCAGTCGCACGTAGGCGAGCGGCCCCGGGGGCAGCCGTTCGAGCACGGCGCCGTCCCTGTCGGAGACGCAGACCGTGCCGCCGTGCGCGGCGATGCGGTCGGCGATCCCATCCGTGTCCCACGACTCGTGCCGGAACTCGAGGGCCACGGGCAGCCCGCGGGGCA
>Ga0315287_10008277_pt1 | contig 10490 bp, 7 predicted proteins | sample YL17G11_0_MG_FD_205037 | JGI IMG/M metagenome (GOLD analysis project Ga0315287, IMG submission 205037) | Sediment microbial communities from Yellowstone Lake, YNP, Wyoming, USA - YL17G11_0 | ecosystem: Environmental > Aquatic > Freshwater > Lake > Sediment | place: USA: Wyoming | collected...
CGGCCACAGCTGGTCCGACCTGGCCTGGCACCCCGACGGCGACCGCCTGATCGGGGTCCGGGACCGCCATGGCGTCACCGACCTCGTCGTGGTCGATGCCGACGGCGGTGCCCTCGACGTGGTGGCCGAGGGCGGATCGTGGAGCCAGCCGCAGTGGCTCGCCGACGGGCGGATCCTGGCCGGGCACGAGTCCTTCGCGACCGCGCCGCAGTTGCGGGTGATCGAGCCGGGCGGGGAGGTGTCCACGGTCCTGGCCCCGACGCCCGCGGCGGTCGCCGCGGCGCCCCACATCGTCCCGGAGCCCGTGACCTACACGTCCTTCGACGGTCGGGAGATCCCGGGGTGGCTGTACCTCCCGGCCGGGGCGTCGCGGGACCAGCCCGTGCCCGCGGTCGTCAACCCCCATGGGGGGCCCACCGACCGTGACGGCGACGAGTGGTACGGCGTGGCCCAGTACTTCTGTGACAAGGGCTATGCCTGGTTCCTGCCCAACTTCCGCGGGAGCACCGCGTGGGGGCGTGACCACGAGTACGCCAATCACGGCGACTGGGGCATCGGCGACACCCAGGACTGCCTGGCCGCTCACGACTTCCTGGCGGGCCAGGCCCGGATCGACGGTGACCGCATCGCCATCTTCGGGAGCTCCTACGGCTCGTACCTGGCCCTCTGCGCGGTGGTCGACGATCCCGAGCACCGCTACCGAGCGGCGCTGACCAAGTACGGCGACTGCGACATCTGGACCTCGTGGGCCCAGGGCGACCGGGCCGGCGTCCAGGACATGGAGCGCCAGATGCCCCACCCCCACCTCGACCGGCAGGCGTACATCGACGGGTCGCCCATCCATCGCCTCGACCAGCTCGAGGTCCCGATCCTGGTCGCCCATGGCCTTCTGGATGTCCGAGTCCACCCGGCCCAGTCCGAGGAACTGGTCGAGGCCCTGCGCCGGTTGGGTAAGACCTTCGAGTTCGTCACCTATCCCACCGAGGGCCACGGCTTCCTGAGCGCCGGTCCCCAGGTCGATTACTACCGACGGGTCGAGCGCTTCCTCGACTGGGTCCTGATGTGAGCGCCTATGGTCGCGCCATGGGGCGAACATGGGGACGTATCGGGATCGTCACGTTGCTGGTGGGCGCGCTGCTCGGCATCGGCGCGGGTGGCGCCGGGGGTCAGGAGGGTGACGGGACCACCACCACCACCACGACGGCGGCGCCGACGACCAGCACCACGGCAGCCGACGACGAGCAGCTGACGCTGTCGGTTGGCCTGACCCAGGAGATCGACTCCCCCAACGTGACGGTGGGCTACACGGTGGCCGCCTACGAACTGTGGAACCTGCAGTACGCCACGCTCACCGACAAGGCGGCCGACGACTTCGAGACCATCCCCGGCCTCGCCGAGTCGTGGGAGGCCTCCGACGACGGGCTGACCTACACGTACCACCTCCGGGACGGTCTGCTGTGGTCCGACGGCGAGCCCCTGACCGCCGACGACGTCGCCTACACGATCAACCGGTCCCGGGACGAGGAGTGGTTCAACCACTTCGCGACCACCCAGAACCTCGAGGCCACGGCGATCGACGACGTGACCGTCGAGATCACCACCTCGGTGCCCGACCCGAAGCTGCCGACCATGGACGTCTACATCGTCCCCAAGCACATCTACGAGGACATCTCTGCCGACGAGTTGGGGACCTACGAGGCGACCGATGGCGTGGGATCCGGTCCCTTCACCCTGACCGAGCTCCGCCGCGGCCAGGACTGGACCATGGAGGCCAACCCCAACTACTGGGGCGGCGCGCCGACGATCGACCGGGTCATCTTCCGGGTGTTCACCAACCCCGACGCCATGGTCGCCGCCTTGGAGCAGGGCGAGATCGACGCCGCCCACGACATCCCCTCGGGCAGCGTCGAGCGCCTCGAGCAGAATCCGGACGTCGAGGTCGTGCAGGGCCAGCAGGGCGGTTTCGACGAGCTGGCCATGAACTCCGGCGCCGGGGGCATCGGCGACGGGCACCCGGCCCTGCAGGACGTCCGGGTCCGCCAGGCCATCGCCCACGCCGTGGACAAGGAGACGATCGTGGACCGGGTCCTCAACGGCCTCGGCGAGCCCGCCGACGCCATGTCCCCGTCCCCGGACCGGGGCTGGATCCCCGAGATCGCCGAGCCCTTCGAGTTCGACCTCGACCAGGCGAACCAGATCCTGGACGACGCCGGCTACGAGGACACCGACGGCAACGGTGTCCGGGAGATGCCCGGCGGGGGCGAGGAGCTGAACTTCCGATGGGCGGTGCGCACCGAGTCCGACATCGCCCAGCCGATCTACGAGCTGGTCAGCGGTTCCCTGGCCGAGATCGGCATCGAGACCGAGATCGAGACCTACAACGACACCCAGCTCGGCCCGGTCATCGGCCGAGGCGAGTGGGACCTCTTCGTCTGGGGCTGGACGCCGTTCGTGGATCCCGACCCGCAGCTCTCCTATTTCACCTGCGACCAGGTCTCGACCGACCCCGAGGACCCGCTGAACTACTACAACGACGCCAACTGGTGCAGCGAGGACTACGACGCCCTCTACGAGGAGCAGAACCAGGAGCTCGACCACGAGCGACGGGTCGAGATCGTGCACGAGATGCTCACCCTCTTCTACGAAGAGGCCGCCTACGCCGTCATCGACTACAGCCCTGACCTGCAGGCCTACCGGACCGACCGGTTCGAGGGTTGGTTGCACCAGCCCGCCGACATCGGGCCCGTGCTCTTCTCGAACACGTCGCCGACCTACGTGAACCTCCAGCCCGTCTCCGAGGCCAGTGGGGGCGGCGGGGGCGACGACGACGGCGGCTCCGGTGTCAACCCGGCCATCTTCGCCATCGTGGCCGTGTTGCTGGTCGGTGGCGCGGCGTTCGCCTTGGGCCGGAGGGGCTCGGCCGACGAGCGGGAGTAGGGGAACCGCGACGTCGTGAGCGCACGTTTCGTCGGGCGCAAGGTGCTCGGCGCCCTGGTCACGCTCGTCTTCGTCATCGTCTTCAACTTCTTCCTGTTCCGGGTCGTGGAGAACGACCCGGTCGGGACGCTGGTCCGGGGTCGCAACCTGACCGAGGAGCAGCAGCAGCGCCTGTCGGAGGACTTCGGCGTGGACCAGCCGATGCCCGAGCAGTTCCGCCGGTACGTGGTCGAGACCGCCCAGCTCAACTTCGGGCTCTCCTTCGAGACCCGGGAGCCGGTGTGGGAGGTCATCCGGTCCAGGATCTGGCCCACGGTCTTCCTGGTGGGGACCTCGGCGGTGCTGTCCGCGGTGATCGGGACCTGGCTCGGGATCCAGGCGGCGTGGAAGCGGGGCAGCTCCTTCGACTACGCGTCGACCGGCACCACCATGCTCCTGTACTCGATGCCGGACTTCTGGCTCGGGCTGCTCCTGTTGGTCCTGTTGGCCAACAAGCTGGCCTTGTTCCCGACCGGCGGGTTCACCGACGCCGGCGGCGACGCCACCGGCCTGGCCGGCTTGGCCGACCAGGCCCATCACATGGCGTTGCCCGGGCTGACCCTGACCCTGGCCTACCTGGGGGAGTACGCCATCATCATGCGCTCCTCGCTGCTTGACACCATGGGCGAGGACTACCTCGTGCTGGCCCGGGCCAAGGGCCTACGCGACGCCCTGGTCCGCCGTCGCCACGCCGTTCCCAACGCGCTGCTGCCCCTGGTCACCCTCATCGCCATCAACTTCGGGTTCGTGCTGGGCGGGGCCATCGCCGTCGAGTCCATCTACTCCTGGCCCGGCCTGGGCCTGGCCACCTACCAGGCCATCCGGGCACCCGACCTGCCGATGCTGCAGGGCCTGTTCCTGGTCCTCAGCGCGGCGGTGATCCTGGCCAACCTCCTCGCCGATCTCCTCTACGCCTACCTGGATCCCCGGGTGCGGAGCGAGTCATGACCGCGGTCACGCTGTCACCCCGACGGGTGGCCTGGACACGGCGGCGGCGGGCCCTGGCCCGCACCTGGGCCCAGTACCGGGCCAGCCGGCCCGGCATGATCGGGCTGGTCATCCTGCTGGCGTTCGTGGTCATGGCCCTGATCGCCCCCCTGATCTCCGACAGCGGCGGCCTGGTGGCCAGCAACACGATCCAGAACCCGGCCTGGGCCCGCCCCGGCGAGTTCGGCCCCCTGGGCACCGACCACCTCGGTCGCAGCGTGGCCGCCCAGTTCGTGTGGGGGGCCCGCATCAGCCTCTTCGTCGGCCTGACGGCCACCCTGCTCACGATGCTCTTCGGCTCGCTCGTCGGCATCCTCGCCGGCTTCTTCGGCGGGCGCCCCGAGTCCCTGCTCATGCGCCTGACCGAGTGGTTCCTGGTGATCCCGTTCCTGCCCCTGGCGATCGTGCTGGCGGCCATCCTGGGGCCGTCGGTCCAGAACATCATCCTGGTCATCGCCATCACGTCGTGGCCCTCGACGGCCCGCCTCATCCGGGCGCAGGTGCTGACCGTGAAGCAGCGGCTCTACGTCGACCGCTCGCGGGCGCTGGGGGCGGGCAACTGGCACCTCACCACCCGCCACATCCTGCCCAACGTGGCCCCGCTGATCCTGGCCAACACCACCCTCACCGTGCCCATCGTGATCCTCACCGAGACCACGCTGGCCTTCCTGGGGCTGGGTGACCCGGACCGGGCCTCCTGGGGGCGGACCTTGGACGAGGCCTTCTCCGCGGGGGCCATCGGCCGCGATGCCTGGTGGTACTACCTGCCCGCCGGCCTCGGCATCGTCGCGGTCGTCCTGGCCTTCACCCTCTGCGGCCAGGCCCTGGAGGAGATCCTCAACCCCCGCCTTCGGAACAAGACGAGCTGATGGCGCCGATCCTGGAACTTCGCGACCTCCACGTCACCTACCGGACGGGCGCGGAGGACGTGCCCGCGGTGCGCGGCGTCGACCTCCAGCTCGAGGAGGGCGACACCCTGGGCCTGGCGGGGGAATCCGGCTGCGGCAAGTCCACCCTGGGGGGCTCGCTGCTGCGGGTCCTGCCCAAGAGCACACAGGTCACGGGCCAGATCCGCCTCGACGGTGACGATGTGATGGCGATGAAGCCGGGACGGGTGCGGGCCGTGCGCTGGTCGGAGATGGCCATCGTCTTCCAGGGCGCCCTGCACGCCCTCAACCCCGTCCAACGGGTGGGGGACCAGATCGGCGAGGCCATCGAGCTGCACGACGACCCGAGGTCGGCCGAGGTCGAGCGGCGCGTGGGCGAACTGCTCGAGCAGGTGGGCCTCACCGCCCGCCGGGCCCGGGACTACCCCCACCAGATGTCGGGGGGCCAGCGCCAGCGGGTGATGATCGCCATGGCCCTGGCCTGCGACCCCCGGGTGCTGATCGCCGACGAGCCGGTCACCGCCCTGGACGTGATGGTCCAGGCCCAGGTGCTGAACCTCCTGGCCGAGCTGCAGCGGGAGCGCCGGCTCACCATGATCTTCATCACCCACGACCTCTCGGTCCTGGCCTACGCCTGCCGTCGACTGGCGGTGATGTACGCGGGGCGCATCATCGAGGAGGGTCCCAGCGAGCAGATCTTCGGGTCGCCGGTCCATCCCTACACCCGGGCCCTGGCCGCTGCCTTCCCGACGATCGGCGACCCGGCCGACCGCCACCGTCCCTCCGGCCTCGGCGGTGACCCGCCCAGCCCTGCCCGTCTGCCGTCGGGGTGCCCGTTCCACCCGAGGTGCGCCGATGCGGGACCGGGCTGCGCCGAGGTGGACACCGAGCTGTGGGGCGCGGGTGACGGGCGGAGCGCGGCCTGCGTCCTGGCCCCCGGTGCGCCGGCCGGGCTGCGGTGACGGATCTCCTGCTCGAGCTCGAGGACCTGTGCGTCCGCTTCGGCGACGCCCGGGCCTGCGACGGCGTCGACCTCGACATCGCCCACGGGGAGGTCGTGGCCCTGGTCGGGGAGTCGGGGTGTGGGAAGACGACCCTCGCCCGCACGATCGTCGGCCTCGAGCAGCCGTTCTCCGGCCAGGTCCGTTTCGAGGGGGAGGCGATCCCGGTCGGTTCCCGGCGCTCCAAGGCCTACCGCCGGGCCGTGCAGATGGTGTTCCAGGACCCCACCGGCGCCCTGAACCCCCGCCAGACGATCTACGAGGCCGTGGCCGAGGGCATCCGCATCCAGGGCCTGGACGGCGTCGAGGAGCAGCGGGTGGCCCAGGCCCTGGCCCAGTGCGGCCTGCGCCCGCCTGAGGACTTCTTCCTCCGCTATCCCCACGAGGTCTCCGGCGGCCAGCGCCAACGGGTGGTCATCGCCGGGGCCATGGCCCTGGCGCCCCGTCTGATCGTGGCCGACGAGCCGGTGTCGGCCCTGGACGCCTCGGTGCGGGGCGAGATCCTGGGCCTGATGCTCAAGTTGGTCCAGGAGACCGGCGTGTCGATCCTGGCCATCACCCATGACCTCGGCCTGGCCTGGAACATCGCCGACCGGGTGGCGGTCATGTACCTCGGCCGCATCGTCGAGCTGGGCACCACCGAGGAGGTCCTCGAGCACCCCCGGCACCCCTACACGAAGGCCCTGCTCTCGGTGGTCCCCGAGACCAAACGGCTGCGTCAGCAGATCCTCACCGGCGAGCCCCCCGACCCCAAGCACATCCCCACCGGCTGCCGCTTCCGCCCCCGGTGCCCGTTGGTCCAGTCCGGTGAGGCCGAACGCCGGGGGATCCTGCCGAAGTGCGAGCAGGACGACCCGGCCCTGCTGAGGGTCGCCGATGCCCACGAAGCCGCCTGCCACGCGGTGAGCGGCTCCGGCTCCTGACTCGAGTCGTCGGGACGCACGACCCGCCGCCCCTCCGTTGCCTCGTTGTGGTCACTGGAGGTGGCGGGGGATGAGCTCGTGCCAGCGGCGTCGGGCGAAGGGCGTTCCGTTCTCCTCCACGTCGAGGTCGATCTCGACCTCGTACTCGTCGGCCGTCGAGCGGACCGAGAGCCTCGCGTAGGCCGACACCGTGGCCTCCGGCCAGGTGATCTCGAAGCGGGCCGTGCCTACCGCGCCGGCGTCGGCGGGGTCCACCGTCGAGATGTCGGTGGCGCCGGTGTAGGTGTCGTACATGTGGGCGCCGAAGCGGCCCGAATAGCGGTAGCCGTGGTCGTCCCGGGCGGTGCGGCGGCGGCCGAGGACGTCGTGCTCGATCCACCAGCGGACCGGGGGCTGCTCGACCTCGTCGTCGAGGTCGGGGCCGTGGTTGTCCCCCTCCTCCGACGGATCGGTGAACCGGGGGTACGGCAGGTCGGGGCGCTCGGCGATGGGCAGGTCGAGGCTGATGCTGGCCTGGTCGATCTCGATGACGCCGACCTCCGGCGCCGGCCAGGCGTTGGGCCAGTCGGAGCGGGCGATGGCCAGGCGGACCTCGTGGCCGGGGTCGAAGTGCCAGGTGGTGGCATCGAGGTCGATGGCCAGGTCCAGCCACTCCCCGAAGGGGACCTCCGAGGGCTCGACCGAGGACTCCCGGTGGGTCAGGTTGCAGAAGCCCCGACAGACGAGAGCCGAGGACCCGCCCGGTAGGCCGTCGGCCAGTTTCACCGACAGTGTCACGATCGGGCGGTCGCACCGGACCCGCAGGTGCAGCCGCGGTTGGCCGAGCACGTCCATGCCTTGGGCCGGGGCGGGCCATCGCAGCAGCAGGGAGCGGGCCTCGTCGGCCACCTGATCGGTGGGCTGGCCCCACGGGAGGGACCCGGCGCACGAGTTCCAGGCCGACTCACCCACGTCGTGGGCTTCCGGCACCAGCAGCACGCCCTCGCCATCCACACGGAACGAGGCGGTGGCCTGCCGCGGAGGCGGCCAGGACGGCAGGGCCCACCACTCGCCGGGGTGCTCGGCCAGGTCCGGCTCGGGCGGGACGGCGTCGCGGACGTAGACCTGGACGGGCGGGGCGGTGTCGACGCCGTTCTCGTCGCCCCGCAGATGGTGGCCGAACCATGCGATGAGTTCGGGCACCAGGTCGAGGTGCGGCCCCGGGAGTGAGGAGGCGGTGGACATGTGGCTCCACGGCCCCGCCAGGAGCCGTTTCGGGCCGGTCAGCCGCTCGAAGGTGCGGAACGTGTTGTTGCGGTAGCCGTCGGCCCACCCGGCGACGATCATCGTCGCCGCCTCGATCCGGTCGTAGCCCTGGTCGGCCTCGGGCGGCCGGGTCCCGGCCCGTAGCGAGCCCTTGCGCCAGTACGGCGAGTCCACCTGCTCGGTCAGCCAAGCCAGGACCCACGGCTCGGTCTGCTCGATCCGTTCGCGCCAGACATCCCGCCAACCGTCGCCGTAGAGCGCGGGCACGGGCGGCAGGGCGTTCATGGCGATCATGTACGTCGGGTAGTCGACGAGGTCGATGGCCCGCAGCGAGCCGCCGACGTAGTGCACGTCGTCGGTGAAGCAGTCGTCGGTGGCGTAGATGGCACAGATGGCCTTCAGGGCGGGCGGGCGCCGGGCCGCCAGCTGCAGTGAGTTGAAGCCCGAGTACGACGTCCCGTACATGCCGACGTTGCCGTTGGACCATGGCTGGGCGGCGAGCCAGGCGATGACCTCGGCCAGGTCGGTCTGCTCCTCGGGGGGGTACTCGTCGGTGGCGATGCCCTCGGAGGAACCGGTGCCCCGCACATCGACCCGGGCCACGGCGAAGCCGCCCTCGTCGGCCAGGCGCCGGTACTCACCCCGGTAGGAGACGGTGAGGTCGTCCTTGCGGTAGGGCAGCGCCTCGAGGATGACGGGCCACGGGCCGTCGCCGTCGGGGCGCACGAGCGAGACGGCGAGATGGACGCCGTCTTCCATCTCGATCCGGGTCTCGTCGTCATGCACTCGGGGCGAGTATCTAGCATCCCGGGGGTGACCGACGGGCCAGGGCTGCAACGGGCGCTGCCGCGGGCGGCCTACGTCGACGATGCCGTATGGTCCGAGGAGCAGGAGCGGCTGTTCGCCCGCCAGTGGTTCGCCGTGGCTCGCGAGGAGGACGTCGCGGGGCCCGGCGACTCCCTCGCCGTGGACGTGGCCGGTGAGTCCGTCCTGGTGGTCCGGGACGGCGACGAGCTCGGGGCCTTCTACAACCTGTGTCGCCACCGGGGCTCGACCCTGGTCGACCCGGAGCCCGACGGCGCACCCTGCCCGGGCCACTTCGCCGGCGGCATCCGCTGTCCGTACCACGCCTGGACCTACGGCCTCGATGGTGGGCTGCGGCGCACACCGTTCGTCGACGGGGTCGATCTCGACGCCTTCGGCCTCCACCCGGTCGGGCTCGACATCTGGGGCGGGTGGATCTTCGTGCACCTCACCCCGGCCGAGGCCGCGCCGTTGGCGGAGCAGCTGGGCCCCATCCCCGACCGGGTCCGGCGCTACCCCCTGGCCGACCTGCGGCGCGGCGCGGTCGAGGTCTACGACGTGGCCGCCAACTGGAAGGTCATCGCCGAGAACTTCAACGAGTGCTACCACTGCGGACCGGTGCACCCGGAGCTGTGCGATCTGGTCCCGGCGTTCCGGGGCGGCCGGGACCTGGACTGGGACGACGGCGTGCCTCACCGGGAGGGGGCGTGGACCTTCACCGAGTCGGGCACGTCGGACCGCGCCGCCTTTCCCGGCCTCACCGACGAGGAGCGGTTGCGGCACAAGGGCGAGCTCGTCTACCCCAACGTGCTTCTGTCGCTGTCGGCCGACCACGCCGCCGCTCTCCTCCTCACCCCGCTGGGGCCGGTCCGCACCCGGGTGACCGGCGAGTTCCTGTTCACGGCCGATGAGCTGGCTCGCCCGGACTTCGACCCCGGCGACGTGGTCACCTTCTGGGATCGCATCAACCGCCAGGACTGGCTGGCTTGTGAGCGGGTGCAGCGGGGGATGGCCTCGCGGGCCTACGCCCACGGCTGGTTCGCCCCCATGGAGGACGACAGCGCCGACATCCGGCGCTGGTACAGCCCGTTGATGGGCGAGACCCTTTGACCCACTCCGGGACGACGGAGTGCGACGTCGTCGTCATCGGCCTCGGTGCCCTCGGCAGCGCGGCGGCCTGGGCCTCCGCGCGCCGCGGGGCCCGGGTGGTCGGCCTCGAGCAGTTCGCCCTGGGCCACGACCGGGGGGCCAGCCAGGACCACTCCCGCATCATCCGGCTCAGCTACCACACCCCCGGGTACGTGGCTCTGGCCAAGCAGGCCTACCCCGCCTGGGACCTCCTGGCCCAGGACACCGGCGAGATCGTCGTCGAGCGCACCGGTGGCTTGGACTTGTTCCCGGCCGGCGCGGCCATCGGCGTGGCCGACTACACGGCCGCGATGGACGCCGAGGGCGTGCCCTACGAGGTCCTGACCGGCGCCGAGGTGCGGGCTCGCTGGCCGGTGTGGTCGGGCCTGGCCGACGACGTCACTGCGCTCTATCAGGCCGAGACCGGCTTCGTGGCCGCCAGCCGGGCGGTTGCCGCCCTCCAGCGGGCCGCCGTGGCCCACGGCGCCGACCTCCGTGAGCACAGCCCCGTCGCGGATCTCCGGGTCGAGGCCGGCGTC
>Ga0315287_10008278_pt1 | contig 10490 bp, 5 predicted proteins | sample YL17G11_0_MG_FD_205037 | JGI IMG/M metagenome (GOLD analysis project Ga0315287, IMG submission 205037) | Sediment microbial communities from Yellowstone Lake, YNP, Wyoming, USA - YL17G11_0 | ecosystem: Environmental > Aquatic > Freshwater > Lake > Sediment | place: USA: Wyoming | collected...
CTCGAGAAAGCGAATTTGGCGATCCTGCCGGTGAAACCACCGCTCGAGCTCCTCGATACGCCGCCGCATCGCATCGACGGATTCGATCCCGGTGATGTCGCCGTTGCTGCTCACTGTACCTCGCTCCTGGGTTTATCCGGATGCGCCGGCGCCACTCGCGGCGTAGGCACCGGCGAGCCACTGAGCGACCTTGCTGACCTCGCGCTGAGTCTGCGGATCGAATGCATCGAGTTCATGACTGTCGATATCGACCTGCGCGAAGATCGCATCCCCTTTGCGAATCAGGATCACCAGCTCGGACCTCGTAGCGCTGGAGCACGCCAGGTAGTTGGGCTCCTTCGACACATCGGGGACATTCTTGTCGCACTTCTCCGCCACGGCGCTCCCGCAGACCCCTTCTCCGACCGAAATGAACACGTGATCGGTCGGCGCCCCGATGAACGGCCCAAGCCGCAGGGTGTTGTCAGGAAACAGCTCGTAGATTCCGGTCCAGTGAAAACGCGGATGTGCTTCGTGCAGCAAGCCGACTGCACGCGAGAGCAGATCGTCGAGGTTCATGCCCGACGCCGCCAGGCGATCCAACTCCTGGCAGATTTCTGTCCCGCTGAATGTCGTTCCAGACACGGCCTTCCCTCCGGAAACGCTCGCTCGATGCGGAATCCGTCGGCGGCGCAGCAGGCGCCGCGCACGTCCCGATGATGTGATTTCGTGAGTTCGCAACTCCCATGCCTCCGGAGGTTGCGCTCTGGCGGGCCGGGCCGTTGCGGCGGCACCGTATATTCACGCAAAGGCCGGCGATCAAACTGCTGCCGCGGCGCGGCGGCAACCGGCGGGGATGCGGCGAAGAACGGACCTTTGCAAGAGGTGGAGGCGCTCGCCGAACACCTGGAACGGGCGTGCATCGAGACCGTGGAGAGCGGCCACATGACGAGGGATTTGGCGATCGCGGCCAAGGTGGAACGCTACCTGGACAGCGCAGCCCTCATCGACGCGATTGCGGCGATCTTGGACCGGTTGCGGTCGTCCTAAATGACGGGCGTCGTGCTCCGCCGCATGGTCTCCGGCGTCACCGCCTCCGGGCTTCGAGTTGCGCCGACTTCGTGCGGCGATTCACGCTGGTAGGATCCGGCAACTCGGGGGAAGCGTCGAGTTCGCATCGGCAGCCTTTATGCGTGGTTCCTTTGGGGCACGCGCTTGTCACGCCTCTCAGCGTGAGCTTCGTCATTTGCACATACGCAAGAGTGAGGATCGTGGCGATGTCGTCGATGTTGCGTGGCTCGGACATATACCGTGCGAGGGCTTCGTCGTAGATCCGATTCGCGTGCAGCTGGATGCGCAGCACTTCTGCAAGAGTGTAGTCGGACGATTTACTGCTTGTGGTCTTCATCGCGATCCTCCTCGGTTCATGGACTGCAGTGCTGTCTAGACGCCGTACCGGAAAAACCACACGCTCTCGCGACGCTCCTGGAGCGTGCACAACAGATTGCCATTTGGAAGCAGCTCGAGTGCCGAGTAGCTAGCCGTCGGAAGCCGATTGTCTGTCAATCGGCGGCACGCGCCGTCGGGCAAGTGCAGGGCGAAAAGGTTGGGCGCCTCGAACTCGGGGTCTGTTGCCAGCATGTACAGCGTCGATGTCCGGACATCGAACCGCGAAATGCCGCCGAACGCCCGGTCGAGCACCGCCACCACGCGCGTCGATCCATCCAGGCGTGCCACCAGCACCTGGACGCGCTCGCTCCAGTCCGGCTGCAGCACCGTCCGCATGGCGAGCACGGTTCGGACATCAATCCAGCCGCTGCAATAGACGTCACCGGGCCATGCAACCGTGCTTTCGACGAGCACCCTCCCCACGCCACGCACGCGGTCGTGGACCCACAGAGCGGGCCCCGCATCCGCGTCCCCCCCGGTGAGAACGTAGGCGACTTGTTGAGCGCTCTCCGATGGGTGCACGTCGGAGATTCGTGTGCCGGGGCCCGAGGTTACCATCGTATCGATCGCGGTCGCAGGGAACGATGCGATGCAGACACGGGCGCCCTCCGGCGTGTGCTCCTCGACCCAGAACAGCTGCTGTCCCCGGCAGCTCCACTCGAAGGTGCTCTGCACGCGGTCAAGCGGCATCTGATAGAAGCGCGGCACAGAGGCCTGCCGGCTCATACACCAGGTGTGCTGCGACTGCAGATTCACTAGCCACAACTCGTGCGCGCCGGCACCAGACACACCCCGGCGCAGATACGCCAGGAATACGGCGTCGGCTGAGAGGCGCGCCAGGCCACCAGAGACCGCGACGACGTTGAGATTGCGAAGGCGGGTCCCCGCGAAGTCCGCGGTCCAGATCTCGGACTCGAGGAGGAAGCTGCCCGGATCGTAGACCGGCGCCTTCTGGAAGGCGATTCGCTCGCCGGTCAGGCTCGCGCTCGGCCACAGGGCTTGCGCGTTCTCGACCGTGAGCCGCTGTTCATCTGCGGGCTCGGTCCGCGGATCAATCTGCACTAGATCGGAGCGCCGTTCGATCTGTTGCAGCGCGATTACCGAGCCGTCGCGCGACACGCTCTCCACAAACTCACTCTCGACGCTGAACGTCAGGCGCTGGGAATGACCGCTCCGGATGTCGATCTCCCAGACATCCCACTGACCGTCAGACACGTGTGACGCGACGATGCTTCGGCACACGTCACCGCGCCACTTGGCATTCCCCCACTCTCCAGGCTCGACCGCCACTGGATGTTCTTGGTTGCCGTCGACGTCACTCTTCCAGATCTGCCAGGCCTGGTTCACGAACTTGGTGAACACCACACCACGCTCGTCCTGACTGACGTCGAAATCCTTGCGCACGCGGCCGGTGGCGATCCGCAACCGCGGCGCCCCACCATCGCTCGAGAGACTCCACAGCCCGCTCCGACCGTCGGCGACGTAGATCTGCGAAGTACACCATCGCACGAGCCGCGCATCTACGAAGCTGGGATCGAGCCGACGGCTTTCGAGCACCGGGCCGCCGCTCGACGAGAATCGCTGCACGAACACCGCGCGATCCTCGAGGACCACCAACACCGCAACCTGGGTGCCGTCGGGCGACCAGACGTGACTCGTTGGGTTGCCTGCGATGGATGCAATGGCGTGTGGTGCACCGCCCTGCATGGCGCGGACCCAGATCCGCGCGCCGTCGCCGCGGTTCGCGATGAACGAGGCGCTCTGCCCGTCGGGGGTGATCTGCGGGTCAAGCCCGGCCGCCGGCCAATCAACCAGCGTGGTTAGCGCGCCGCTCGCGTGCGCGGTGTTCGGTGCTTGCTGAGTGGGGTGCCACAGCGTAGCGAGCGCCAAGAGAACGCTCCCGCTAAGGACGACGCGGACTCGGTACCGAGTGCGCCGCTGAGGCGGTTGTGAGAGGATTACACCATCGCTACGCCCCAGTCGCGCGAGATCGATCTCCAACTCCTGCGCTGATTGGTAGCGGAGATCTGGCTCGCGGTCGATTGCCTTGAGAATTACCGACTCCAAAACCGGTGACAGGCCTTGGCGCATCAGCGTCGGAGGGGCCGGCTCGGCATGCAGGATGGCATCGACAAGCGCCGCGTTTGTCGCCGCCGCGAAAGGCAGACGGCCGGTTGCCATCTCGTAGAGCACGATCCCGGCCGCGTAGATGTCGGTGCGCACGTTGCCCGGGTCGCCGCGCAGGATCTCCGGGCACATGTACGCCAGCGTTCCCGCCGGCCCGCACGACTGCGCTGTCGACGCCGTCATGTCGGTCGGCCGCGCCGTCAGCCGCGCGAGGCCGAAGTCGAGGATCTTCAGGCCTCCGTGCGGGTCGATCCGGACATTGCCGGGCTTGAGGTCGTGATGGATGACGCCCTCAGTATGCGCGGCGTGGAGACCGGCGGCTAGCTGCCTGCCCAACCCGGCGATCTCGCGTTCGCCCAGCGGACCGGCGCGTAGGTGCTCCTCGAGGTTGACGCCCGGGACGTACTCCATCACCAGGAAGTCGATCTCCTCGTGCTTGTCCAGGTCGTGCACGACGGCGACGTTGGGGTGATGGATTCGCGACAGAGCGCGCGCTTCTTTCTGCATGCGACGGTGCGCTGCATCGTCCTGCGGGCGGTCGGGGCGCAGGAATTTGAGTGCAACATCGCACTCGAGCCGGGTGTTGCACGCGCGCCAGACAACGCCCATCGCCCCTTCGCCGATCTTCTCGACGAGGCGGTAGTGAGAAACTATTTGGTCCGAGTACAACTCGGCCATCGAGGGACCATCCTTGGATCCGGCAATCATACACCTGGATCGGTGCGGCCACGCCGTTGCTCATCGCGTCCGGCACCTCAGACCTCGTGATCGGGTCTGGAGAGTGGACGGGCGGGGGCACGCCGACGCTCTTCCTCCAGCGTGAGGGAGTCACCTCCGCAGGTCGAGGAGCTCAATCAGCCGACGCGGTTGGTCCGAGAATGCCCCGGCTCTGTAACGTATATCCACGGAGGGATCTGCCATGAAACCGCCCACGAAGTCGATGCGCTTGTCGGTACGCGGGTCGCCGATGCCGAGCACGAGTTCCAGTGCCGAGCGCTGCAAGCGCTCAGCGTCGAGCGCCGCCTGCGGACCCGGTGTCGTGGACGCACGCAGCAGGAGCGTGTGCCAGCGCCCTTGCAGATAGACACCCACTTCACCCTTGCGAGCCGGCGTGGCATCAGGGCTTTGCCGGCCTCCAGCCCGGGAATCGCTCGGCCACGAGGCGGTAGCCTTCGGAGACCTTTTTGTCCTGGACCGCGCGCACGTTGGTGAGCGCATGCAAGTGATCGATGAACTTGTCGTGCTCTAATAGTTGGAGCGGCGGGCCCTCGGGGATCTCGACGATGCGGACCGACCCACCCCCAACCCCCATGGCCACCATCCGGCCGTTTGGATGGATGTCCAACCCAATGACGCCGTCGGCGATCTTCGCCAGAACGTGCGACTCCCCGAGTGTCCACTTCGTGGTGTCGACTTCGCCTCCGCAAATGACGGAGTTACCACCGCTGTTGTCACTGGTGGCGTAGTGGGTGCCATCGGCACTGAACAAGTAGTTTTTCTCCCACGCGGAGCTGGCTACGTGGTGCCAGCTGTCGTCGACGAGGTCGAGAACTCCGATCTCCTGTCTCTCGCTCTCTGGCCGGTCACGGTGGTCCACGACGCACACGAGATGACGCCGATCTCCCAGGAGCTGCACGTATGGGACACCAGTTCTCAAGAGGCGAGTGTGAAAATCGTCGACGTTCCATTCGAACAGGCCATTCGCGCTGGCAACCAGAAGACGCCCGTGCGGCAGGAAGACCAACCCAGAGATCGCCCCCGTCACGCCCAACGTACGCGGGTCGAGCGTCCGGACGGTTCCGCCCGCGAGATCCCAGAGGCGGACCACGGGCTTGCTACCTTCTTCGGGCACGCCCGCCACCGCGACCTGCATCCGGTCAGGAGCCATCACCGCCGGGCCCGGGAACTTCCGGAACCCTTCGAGAACGCGTGGCCCGCTGCCATCGGACGGCACGGCGATGATCGAGCCAGAGTTGCGCACCCCGACGATCCACTTGCCGCCCTGGGCGATGTCCAGTTGGTAAATACGGTCTTGTTCTCCCTGGCCCTCGTAGAGGAGCCGACTGGCAGGGCTCCCCTTCGGATCGACGGTCCACGTGCGAAGGGTGCCATCGTTCGAACCCGAGGCGAGAAATCGACCGTCCGGCGAGAACCGCACGGCACAGCAGACCTGCGAGTGTTCGTAGAGCTTGCGCGGAGCCGGGCGGTCGAGGGGAAAGACAGCGGCCGAGTTGTCCGAGAAGACGACCGCGGCAAACGCGCCATTGGGGTTGAACGCGACGTTGTACATCCCTCCGGAATGCAAGAGCGGATGTGGAAGGAGGTAGTTGAGCGGCCTGGCGCCCGGCTCTACGTTCAAGTCCCAGATAGCATCCTCGGTCGCCAAGAGCGCGGGCGCTCCGAACCATTTTCCGGTGGCGTCGAACCGCGGGTTGTTGAAGTCGAATCCGGCAGCGATGGTCCAAAGCGGTTTCTCGGAAGGCTCGTCGATCGACCAGATTTCCGCTCCTAGGGGTGAGAGCATTAAGAAAGAGGCCAGCAGCCGGCCTCCTGGTTGGATCACGAGCCGGCACGGACCGTCGCATCGGCCGACGACACGCGGTGTGGCTACACCCAGGCTGTCGCAGGGCAATGTGTAGATCTTGCCGTCTCGGAGATAAGCGAGCCAGCGACCGGTTCGGTCCAGCGCAAGACTCGCCGGGTGCACATCGATTTGCCCACACTCGCGGAACGCACCCGTTTCGTACGCCCACCGGCCGAACCGGGTGCCAGCGTCATTCGGCAAGGGCGATAGGAGGAGCACATCGTCTTTCAACAACAGCCGCGGCGTCCAGCCCTCGAGCCTCGGAAGCGAAAGCTCACGGCCATCGGGTAACGACCAGAGTTGTCGCCTGCCATCGGCGTCAACCGATCCGAGTGTATTGGGGCGTTGGGCAAACTGAAGTTGGTTGAAGCCGGTCGTCGAGGAAGTCAAGACCACTGGATCGCCGCCGTCCTGCGGCCAAATCTTCGCCGTGCTGTCGCCGTGCCCGACCGCGATCCATTGACCATCCGGACTCCAATCCAACACGTACGGATTGGCGCTCTCGTCGAACGTGAATCCTGGCGGCCCAGCAGCGAGCGTTTCCATGACGAAGCGCCGCACCTCGGCTACGTCATGGATCTCCAGGCTGGTGGTCGCGTAGGCGAGCGCGCCGGTGGGGTTGTTGGGCATCTCGAGCCGTCCGAGGGCGAGGAGCCGCCGCGCTTCGCTCCCCCGTTCGGCCATCTGCGCTCGGATGAAGAGGAGGGTCATGGCGGCGAGGACAACTGCAAGAGTGGCGAAGCTCCCGGTTAAGATGCGCCGGCGGCGACGGCGGAGTTGCTCGGCGCGGGCCGCCATGGCCCGCGCGTACTGCTCTTCGGTCGCGGTCAGTCCTCCCGGATATCGTTCGCGCCACAGCACGAACTCACGATAGGAACTGCCGGTCCACAGCAGATCCTCGGACCGTCCACGCTCTTCCCACAGCCGCGCCTGTTTGCGGAGCTGATCCCGGAACTGCGCGCTGTCGGCGTCCTGCGTTTGCCAGCGCACGAGTCTCGGCCACTTCACGAGCAGCGACTCGTGCACGACCTCGACACACCGCCGCCACGTGCCAGCCTCTTCCTCGGTCTCGTAGGTGGTGAGCAAGCGTGCGGCTACGAGTTCTCGCAGCACTTCACCGGCTACCCCTCGGTCACCGAACACCGAGAGCAACTCCTCCACCTCGCTCACTGCCCGCGTCCCATGTGACGTCACCAGATTGCGGAAGATTTCGCGCACGATGGACGCGCGCTCCGGGCCGATCCGCTCGAGCGTCGCCTCGGCATGGTGTGCCAGCGCCCCCGTCACCCCACTGATGCTCTCGTAGGCGGCTCGGGTCAGCAGCCCGCGCTCCCGATCGCGGCTCTCCCACAGGCGCGCCAGCGTGAAGGCGACGAGCGGTAGCGCGCCCCGCTCCCCGACCACCGCATCCAGCATCTGGTCGGCGAGCGCTTCGTCGTCGAAGCGATAGCCACACAAGAGCGCCGGCTGCACGAGCGCCCGGCGCAAGGCGCTCCCCGTAGGTGGACCGAGTGGCGTCAGGTCCGAAAAGATGGGGGCCAACCGCTGATGCTCGTGGCAATGCAGGAGGAAATCATCCCGCATCGAGAGCAGCACGTGCACGTCCGCCTCGATCGCCAAACGCCCCAGGAGATCGGCGAAGCCGGCCTGCACCTCCGGCCGGCAGAGTGTGAATAGCTCCTCGAACTGATCGCAAATGAGCAATACCTGCGCGTGCGCTGCCCGCCAGCGGCCCGCGGCGAGGAGCGCCTGCTTCGGATCGTCGAGCCGGACGAGCGCCTGCGTCGCTTCCACGTCACCTGCGAGCTCCGACGCCAGCGCTTGTCCCAGAGCGGCGAATGGTGCCGAACTCGGCCGGATGACAATCTGCCGCCACCCTTCCGGCAGGGTTGGAATCAGCCCTGCGTGCAGGAATGAGGTCTTTCCCGCCCCCGACGCCCCAATGAGCGCCAGCAAAGAGGTGCGTTGCAGCTTCTTCCACACCGCCTCAACATCGAGCTCGCGACCGAAGAAGAACTCCGCATCCTTCTCGGAGAACGAGGCCAGCCCCGGGTACGGCCGCATGTCCTCAGCACCTTCGATCCGTTGTGGGACCTCTTCCAACGCGCGCACCAATTCGCGCGCCGACGCATAGCGCTCGGATATCTGCGCGGCGACCGCGCGCTCGAGCACCCGGCGCCAGGGGCTGTCGAAGAGGTGCACGGGCTCGTGGCGGACTGCATCCCAGATCGATTTGCGCGTCGTGTGATCGTGCAGGCCAGTAGGCGCGATCATCTCCGCGAGCGTGACTCCGGCTGCAAAGATGTCCGATCGCGCGTCGATCGCCTCGCCATGCGACTGCTCCGGCGCCATATAGGCCGGTGTGCCCGCGATCGTGCCCCGGTGGTCTTCCGTCAATCCCTTCGCGATACCGAAGTCCATGAGCAGCACGCGCCCCGTGCGCGTGATCATGATGTTCTCGGGTTTGACGTCCCGGTGCACCAGCCCTGCCTGGTGAATCGCCTCGAGGCCCGAGAGGAACTGCGTTGCGATGCGCGTCGCCTCGGGAATCGGCAGCGGCGCCCGTTCTCGCAGCAGCGACAGCAGCGTTTCGCCGTCGATGTACTCCATCGACACGAACTCACGCCCGTCCTCTTCCACCAGGTCGAAGATCCGACAGACGTTTGGAAAGATCACCTCGCGTGCCGAACGCACTTCGTTGCGCAGCGCTTCGCGCCCGCCGTCGGCCGCGAAACGCCCCGGCAGAATGGATTTTAGGGCCACTTCCACTTGCAGCTTGAGGTCGTACGCTTGCCACACCTCGCCCATGCCGCCGCGGCCGAGGAGCGACACGATGCGGTAACGATTTCCCAAGATCTGCCCGGACGACAATCGGTTGGTCGACGGGCTCATTGCGACGGTTGCGTCGCCGCTTGCTGGGCCCGAACTCGGTGAGGTCAAAGTGGGCAGAGAAGAGGGAGGACTACCGGGTGCCGCCCAGTCACGCGCGCTGTTGGGTGGAGACGAGTCCAACGTCACACCTCCGACCGGGGCCTGGGCGCCAATCGCCATCCGGTTGGCGGCTGCAGGTGCTCCGGTTACGCCCTAGTATGCGGCGCCTCACCAGACCCATCAACCGACTCCGGCAGTTTGGTAATCCAGGCCCACCTGGCCGAACGCAACACCGTTGAGTGCTTGCAAGATAGCGCTACGTGGTGAACGCGCACTGGCCCGGAACGAGTGCCTGCAAGATCGCGTGTGAGGCTGGACAACTTAGATTTCGTGAATCAGCAACCCGTCGCGCAGCTTAGGCTCGAACCATGTGGACTTGGGCGGCATGAGTTCGCCGGCGTCGGAGACCGCCATCAGCTCTTGCATCGCGACCGGGTAGAGCGAGAAGGCGGCGGCGGCGCGGCCGGAATCGACCCAACGTTCGAGTTCGGCGGTACCGCGAATGCCGCCCACGAAGTCGATGCGCTTGTCGGTGCGCGGGTCGCCGATGCCGAGCACGGGTTCCAATACCGACCGCTGCAGGCGCTCGGCGTCGAGCGCCGCCACCGGTCCCGGCGCCGTGGCCGGCGGCAGCACGAGCGTGTGCCAGCGCCCTTGCAGATAGACACCCACTTCACCTTTGCGAGCCGGCGTGGCATCGCCTGCTTCACGCCAGTCGCAATGCCGGCGCAGGAGCGCCACGAACTCCTCCGGCGTGCGGCCGGCCAGGTCGTGCACCACGCGGTTGTACGGCAGAATCTGGAGTTGTCCGGCTGGGAAGGCCACCGCTAGGAGGAACCCAGCTTCGCCGCTTGCACCGGCGCCCGGCGCCAGTTGCTGGCGCGCCCGGCTGGCGCTCGCAGCGCGATGATGTCCATCGGCGATGTAGAACAACGGCACCCGCAGGAGTTCCGCCGCCAATTGCTGTGTGGCGTTCTCACTCGCGACCCAAATGCGATGATGGACCCCATCCGGCGCCAAAATGTCGTACACCGGCTTTGACTGGCGCACCTGCTCGACGATCCCGTCGATCGCCGCCTCGTCGCGGTAAGCCAGGAACACCGGACCGGTTTGGGCACGCAACCGCACGATGTGTCTGGTGCGGTCGTCTTCCTTATCTTTGCGGGTGCGCTCGTGTTTGCGCACGATGCCGCGATCGTATTCCTCTACCGAGGCGCAGCCACAGATACCGGTCTGCTCGTGCGTGCCCATCCGCAGCGAGTAGACGTACAAACGCGGCGCCGCCTCCGCTTGCAAGGCCGCCACGACCTTGAGCCGCGCATAGTTGGAGGCCGCAAGTTCGTAGACTGCATCGGCGCAGGGATTCGCGCCGTCGGCCAGTTGCAACTCCGGGCGGGACACGCGCAGGAACGACAGTGGA
>Ga0315287_10008279_pt1 | contig 10490 bp, 7 predicted proteins | sample YL17G11_0_MG_FD_205037 | JGI IMG/M metagenome (GOLD analysis project Ga0315287, IMG submission 205037) | Sediment microbial communities from Yellowstone Lake, YNP, Wyoming, USA - YL17G11_0 | ecosystem: Environmental > Aquatic > Freshwater > Lake > Sediment | place: USA: Wyoming | collected...
ACCTTGAAGTCAATGCCTGATTTGAGGCCGGAAGTCTTCTCCAGAATGGGGAGACAAATGTCCTCTGTCACTCCCGGGTAAACCGTAGACTCATAGACAACGATCGTACCAGGCGACATATTTTTGCCGATCAATTCCGAGGCCATTCGTAACGCCTTGAGATCCGGTTGGAGCGCTTCATTGATCGGAGTTGGAACGGCCACAATAATGAAGTCGGCGGACTTGAGGTCGGTAGGCTCCGAAGTATACTGCACATCAGAGGCTTTGAGGTCGGCCGCCGACACTTCTCCCGTTCGGTCAAAGCCCCTCTGCAGTTCTTCGATCTTTGCTTTATTGATATCGAACCCGATGACCTTACCCCGCCTGCCGAAGGCAACGGCGATAGGAAGCCCCACATAACCGAGTCCAACAAGCGAAACCTTTCGTGCGGTCTCATTCTTTTGAGCCATGAATCCTCTCCGAGATGTTTTTATCAAAATGGCAGAACGTCACGTTTCCGTCAACGAAGTCGAGTGAATTCGGCGCAAGAAACCTTTCCATGTTGGCAGAACATGTTCAATCTAACTTTCTCATTCGTTGGTGACGCTTTTTCCTTTGAATCCCGGCGTCAACGTGTTGTGCCTGGTCGGATAGGGAGCAAGCAAGCCAGGCACCTCTTGAGGCGGGAAGAGTTCAAAACTCTCGGTTGAATAAATAAACAATGCCACTGACGAGATGCGACATGGCGTCTCGTATGCCCCAAGCAACACGCGCCCACCGCTATCTTAAAAGTATTTTCCAGAAATCCCGAGCGCTTCCATACATCATCGACACGCCCGAACTGAGGTGACGATTATAGATTCTCAGGGTTAAACACCGTCGGAGTGCGCTTGCCCATGCCAACTTATACGGCATGGCCCCTCTGAGGAGGTCAAATTCTGATATTCCGCTAGCAATCGCCTGTTCCACACAGTGAAACAAGAGCAGCGTTCCAGGGCTCGCTTCCGGTAGTACGTTATGATTGAAGCCCGGCAAGTAATAGGAATATCGTCCATTGTACCGATATCCGTATATGCCTGCGATCGGTTCACCATCCAACTTGAGTAGATCGATGCTCGACCACTGTTGTTCTGCGAACAACTTGCCGATCTCTTGATGAAACGCCTCAAAGCGAGATCGCTTGAACGCACCCGCTTCGCCTTTCCCCTCCCACCGTGTTTGATGCAGCCATACAAAGCTATCCATGGCCTTGGAGAAATCCGGCAAAGCAGTGATTCGCTCCCAGCTCACTACGCCAGCCCGATCAAGGCGCTTCCTCTTCCGTTGAAGATTGTATCGTTCGTTTCTTCCGATAGATGCCAGGAACTCATCTACATGCTTAGGAAGTGTGATTATCGGGGATGGGATCGGGTCTGCCACCTGGAACACTTTACCATCATGCTCAGCAAGTTCAGTGAGGTAATCGATCGAGAGAGATTCCGCCGGCAATTCTGATAAAACCAAGACATTCCATTTTGAACGCCACTCTCCAAATATGCGTTCATAGAACGCCTCCACAACAGCTCTTCTATACTTGTCAGATGCAATGAAATCCAGGTATGCGGGGCACACTTCTTCGATTCCTAAGAACCGCATCTCTTTAAAGCTTAGCACGCCAAATATTCGCGACGAGTGAATATAGAAAGGCGCAATACCAACCAACCGCTTTTCGTCATCGTAAAAAAGCACCGTACACAGCTGACCATTCCCAAGATAGTACTTGCACCAGATGTACACCCATTCCCAAGTCAGGAAGATGTTGTCACCCTCAGTCGTCTTGAGCAAAGTTGTCCACGCCTCCCTCAAGAGGGACAACTCTTCCAGTGTGACAATGACTTTAGCTTCTAACCGGGGCATGACTGCAATTGCTTCCCTACGACAATGAGATCCCGTAGCAACGCCCGTGTTAGAGGGCGAATCTTAGATGTGATTCCACACGAATGACGACTGCGCAAGCTAGAGGCTTCCCGCAGATAAGGGCCGCGGGGCAAGATGCTCTCGAATCGCATCGGCGATAATCCGGTATCCGTCCAACGTATAATGGGCATTTGGATGAACCCAGAAGCTACGCGGATTCGAATAGGACGCAAATATTCTGTGAACATCAATTATCTCTACTCCGGCTTCTTGTACTGCCTTTAAGACTGCCCCCCGCTCGACTGGACCATCACCGAGCCACTCACTATACCGTTCATAGGTAGGAAGATACGCAAAATACAGCGTCCCTCCCCACGACTGGACGGATTTTTTGGCCTCCCGTATCAGAACCGGAAATGGATCAACAGAATGATCTTTCCTTGGCAACCGAATTCCGAGCACCGCACGAAGATTACTAAGCACAGCGATTCGACTGGTTTCACTGACCCATCTCTCAAAGCTCCATGATACGTGTCGTTCCTGCTGTTGACGTTCAACGATCCGGTCAACGATCGCAGCCAATCCCTCATCAATACCCTCTTGATACATTATGAGGTGTTGCCGATGTCCTTCTTGCACATACGCAGAGAGTTCCGGCACTTGCTGTTCCCGGTGAAGGTCGGATAAGTCGTTGCCTTCGAAGAAGAACCACACGACGACATTTGGCCGGATTTCCGTTGCATACTCCCGCAAGACCGCCAGTTCAAAGAGCGGCCCTGCCCCGCTCACCCCTAGACTCAGAGTCGCCGGCCACCTGGAGCGCAGCCTTCCCGCAATCGTCATGGCTGACTCTACGCAGGCGCCGTGCACAAAGGAATCTCCGATCAAGACGATATCAATAGCCTTGGCACCCCACAATCCTTTGGGGTTATTAAACCCGTGCTCGTCGCTCTCATAGCGCACGTACTGTCCTGTCTCATTACAGAACACAACTGTGGCATTTGCGGGGCTCGGACTTAACGGCATGACTCGACGGCCGTTCACCACTATTGGGGCTTCACTCAATAGTGGACCACTAAGATGAGGAAACACCCTCTCCCCTTTCGCACGCATTTCCAACAGAGCTTCGAGTTTTGTTCGTGTATCAATGGTGGCATCAGACTTGAGCGCGCTGTGTTCCGTGATGAATATCGGTAGCCTAAAAGCCACAACACATTCGGCTATATAAATTCCGAACGTGACAGAAAGAATGGTGAGCACAAAGTTTATCCGATTCCCCACAGACAGTTTGGCCGCTACTAAAAAGGCAACAAGCCATGCACCTGGCAGTAGGTACCCCCCTATAACTTCTCCTCTGCTTAACTCTTCATGGGGGCGACTCGCTGAGATACCGAGGAGCGCTGCACAGACAAGGGCTCCAACAACAACTGTCAAGTTGGCTAACCGAACAATGCGTGGTGTGGCAAGGGGCATGGATTAACTAAGGAAGCGATACTTGCTGCCGGTCATCACTTGGTTCAAGCACTATACTGTGAGGCTTAAAAGGACCGTGCGCTATTCTGCCTTTTTGCCCGCAGTGCCTCTAACACCATATCAATGCCGAAATGATAGGGAGAGGAAAACCATGAATTTATCGGTGTTCGACACAGCATAATCGGATTGGTGCCAGGAACAATGACGCCTCCATGAGATGAACAAGACGAAATAAACCCCGCGCGCTGTATCAACAATTGATTGTCCTCAGTGATGTGTTTCAGCCCCCCAAATGGATTAGCAAACAACTTCACCGGGGTGCCCAACTCCTCCTCCAGATCGACCTTCGATCCATGAATTTCGTCCCAGGCCTGTTCTCCAGAAACAATGCCAAGATCTGCATGAGAACGAGAATGTGCTCCGATATCGAACCCATCCTGTTTCATAGTTCTGACGTGCTCCCACGTCATCCACGGACGAGGTCTATGCTGATCCCAGGGGGCGACAGCGTCGCTCCCAATAAAGTTGGTTGTGACAAAAAAAGTGGCTGGCAAGTTCAGCCGCTTCAAAATGAGGCGAGCATTCGTGTAGTTATCAAGATAACCATCATCGAAGGTGATCGCCAAACAGCACCCTAACTTCCCTCCGCTCTGCAGTCTTTCTATGATGTCCATGAGGGGGACAACATGAAAATGGTCGCTAAAGAATTGACAGTACTGCTCAAACTCCTTCACCCCGCACGTTAGACCATCTTGAGGAATGTCATCATCAACCCGATGAAATGCAGCAATGACCGCGGTATTTGAAAGTAATCCAACGTGCCAGTCAGAACCGAAGAGGATACGACCCGCATAAGACTTGATGATTCCTTTGGCCCTATCACTGACTATGGCAGACGCATTCATCTTTACTTATTACTCCAATAAAGAATGTGAATGAATAATGGAAAACTATGGGCTTCATATTCCCATCGACTGCCTTCCGCAAAAAGAAGATTCACAATTTTTTACCAAGAACTTTTAATTTAAGACCTTGCGAAGAGGCGATAAACAAACTCGTTGCGTTAGAAGCTGGAGGCTAAGAACGAAAAGTCCGACAAACTCCTAGAATAAAGCTTTGCCCAGGAAAGTGCTTCCAAGCGCTTTTGACATTTCAGCCATTGGAACGCTGAACCCGTGAGTGGAAATATCTGCGCTTGCACTGAGGGTGATAAGCCCAACGCCAATCAATCCCCACTCAGTCTGTTGCAATCTTGCCTTGTAGGTCTTCGGGTCTACAGCTTTGGAATTCTTTGTGAAAAATCCTACAAAGGGCATTTTCCCTACTCCGCACGTCGTCATGGAGAATTGGCGAACTCGTCCGACGACTTCATCGTGGGGAAAAGCCCCGCCGTCTAACTGCGATCTGAGATCCCCGGCCATGCTCAGAATATAATCCACAAGATCCTGAGAGACGTGGATCCCGAGTAACGCCCCTCGCTCCAATTCCAAGAATTCATCGCTCAGAGTAGGGAGCCCCTCTCTAGTAGCCTGTTCGGGAATACCAAGGTCTCCAATCAGCTCGCTGTCGGCATCCGCCAGAAATAATTGCATCGCCCCACACGCAATGCTGGACAGGGCGTCAATTTGTTCCCCTTTCAGGGAACGATCGGATCTGATCACTCGATGAATGATGGCCGCGGCCTCAAAGAGATAGTGCCCATTCACCGCACCAGGGGTCGCAGGGTTTTGTGGATAAGACATGGGATTTCTTCCCTTTCACCAGAAGGACTAGGCCTATTCGCACCCTTCATTTCTATTCGTTCTTCTTCGCACAGTGCAAATGCGTTCCAAACTCCTATAAGGGAGATAGAATACATGTTGTCACCTGCCTTCTCCTAATCTATTTAGCAACTCCGCTACCGATGTATTCAACGCCGTCGCGATCCTCGACACCGTGGTGAGGTGGACGTTTTCCTTCCCCCGTTCAAAGAAGTTCACCCGCGGCCTGCTGATTTTCACCTTGGCTGTGAGCTTCGCCTGGGAAAATCCATGAGCCTAATCCTAGGCTTTCCCATCAAGGAGACAGTGGCAAAGGAGAACCTTCAGCGATCCGAGGTTGGCCCCGTAACGAAACAATCCTTAACCAGAGCAGACAACGTCAGGCATCAAAGATTTCTACGCCTTTTCTCCTGACCGACTAACAGCGCAAATCCATTTTATTGTGAGTGAATGCTCGCCGCCTAACTCCTAACTTCCAAGCTTCCCAGACCAATAGGGAAAAGAACACATAGTCGCGCCCCCTGTGCCAATATGACGTGAGAAGTGGCCCCAGCTATTTGGACAGAATGTTCCATTCCTTAATAAGTGGAGCCTACCGTTGGCCCCAGAACGAGAAAGCATTCAACTAGCCGGAAGCGGCGCAAGTCGCACACCACCTGCTCTTCCGAGAATTTCAACCGCTTCATAGGTCCGCTCCTTTCGTGCGAGACCGCCGAAGCTGTCATGTTACTCTAGTTCTACCCTGCCGTCGTTTTCCGGGGAGAAGTCAGAGTGAGCAGACGCCTCGCTCATTCAGTGCGAATTTTCTTGTCGTGGACCCACGGCTCATGTTTCCAGGAAAGCACGAATTTTGGCTTTCACCAGGCCAGTCATGCGCTGCCCGATGCGAAACGGAGCCCCGAGATAACGTCGGTCCGCCACGCCGTGGAGGGTCCGAATCTGGTGCAGCTTCCAGTAGCGCCAATCGGTCTTGTCAAAAAAAGGCGCGAACAGCTCCTGCACCGAAGGGTCCAGCTCCTTGTAGAGTTTCTCATCCAAGTTGTAAAACGGGTCGCCGTAATCATAATAGAAATCCTTGCGGAAGTAGCCGTTGGTCAGCATCGTGCGCGGTTCGTCGGTCGGGTTGGGAGTCCCGCAATGCCACATGCCAGGATCGCGGATCAGAAGTTCGCCCGGTTGGAGCTCGATCTGTTTGGAAAGAATATGGCTTGCGAATGCCTCAACTGCCGGGTTGATGTCATCCTGGATGAAAGGGTGAAGGTTGAACTTGGAAAACTTTTCGCTGCGCCAAAGGTGACTTCCGCCTGGCCACACTTCGATCGGGCCGTTGTGGAGCCCGCAATGCATGATCGGGATATTGACAATGCAACCGCGCACACTATCCTCATTGTAATAATCGATGTCACGATGAGGTGCCTGCTTGATCGCGCCTTTAACGCAAGTATCGCTTGAGACGAATTTGCAATAATAGTTCGCGCCCAAAGTCTCCGCGATGATGGACTCCGCAAACGGGTTGCGGACCACGTAAGGGCTTGCAAAGGGTCCCCTCAGCTTGGGAAAAACCCGAAAGCGAAATTTCCTTTCCCAAAACACGCTCCTCCCGTCTTCGCCCGCTCCGATGACTTGAGAGTGGCGCGGCAACGCCTGGAGGCGCTGCGCATTTTCTTTGTAGAGGGTCTTGAAGCTTGAGTGAAGTTCCGTCACCAGGGGTATAGGAACCGCGCCTTTGAGCAGGACATAGCCCCGGGCATGTAAAAGCATGACCCCAAGCTTGGTGTTCTCGGTTGAGAGCGTCCCGTTGCGGAGCTCTTGGTCAGAAAGGATTAAGTTCAAGTCGAGCGGATCAGCAAATGACTCCATATTGACTCCCCCCCCCAATTGTCGAGCGAGAGATCGGCCACCAATACCATGGACCACCACGTCACAATTTAGAGGACATGGTGGGTGACAGTGAGATGTCATGACCCATTTTACTTTCAGGAGTCCTTTTCCTCATGGAGGAGATCACATGATACCCCTCCAGCAGAAGCCTATCGAGCCGGCGAGGAAGCATGGTTCTGATGAGAGTGATCAAACAGCGCGGCTGCCAGAGTTTATACTTCAAACTCTCCGCGAGAAATCTGCGAGCGGCCTTCCGCTTCCCTCTCTCGAATAACGCGCTGCCAATCCATCCGTACGCTTGCACCATCATAGCCTGCACCATCGCTTTAGGTAGACAGATACGACCACGGTCAGACTCTAGGTAGGGACGAATGGACTTCAGATACCCACGGGCAAAGAAGAAATCAAAATCCTTCATGGTAATTTGATCGTGCCACCCTACCCGATAATAGATTGAAGCGACGTCAATGAACGCAACAAGTCCCCTGTGGCAGGTTCGGAGATGGAAGTCGTAGTCTTCCCCGGCATTCCGGAGGTTTTCAGGGAAGAACCCTACCTGCGCCAACCGCTCTCGCCGCATGAGAATCGTTGAGGTATGAACCAGGTTGCCCATCATCATAGGCGAAAAAATATCGCCGATCCAGATCTTGCCAGGAGGACACATACTAGAATGGTCTTTATCCGAGTTCGACAAAAGAAAGCTCTGGGGAAAAAGTGACTCATCATCTGGATACCAGCGATATGCCCCATACATTTTTCGCAGAAACCGCGGCGCGATCAGTTGTCCATCCTGGTTGACGGCTTCCATGTCCGTCCAGACCATCCCGATCTCGGGTCGCTCCCGAAGTGCCCTGACCTGCAGCTCAGTCTTCCACGGCTTCCAAAGATCATCGGAATCCAACAGCGCCATGAATTCGCCCCTCGCCAGTCGAACTCCATGATTCCGAGCAACGGCTGTACCCCCATTTGATTGGTAGACATATTTGACGCGCGGCTCGTTGCAAAACGCTGCCGCAATTACTTCTCGCGTATTGTCCGTCGAACCGTCATCAATCACGATCACTTCGAGGTCTCGATAGGTCTGCGCCAAGGCGCTCTCAATCGACGTATTGACACAATAGCCCCGGTTGTAGGTCGGCACGATCACGCTCACGAGGCCTGATTGTCCACGCGGATCGAGCCGAGGCATCTCCGGCTTTCTGACTTTACTGAATGGCTTCATGGTCACCTGAACATCAGATTTTTGTAGTATCATTAAGCGCTCCTCGACGGAGACACGTATCAGTGAATGGAGCCGCGTAGGCTAATCTTCAAACGAAAAGAAGCTCAGTTATTAGGCGTGAGAAAGCGGAGGATGAAAGAGAGAACTCGGGAGCAGAATTTCTTGTTCGAGAGATGGTGCCAGATAAGAAAAATATCCGTGCAGGGATACTAAGAATGGCGTCTCACAAGCGATTAAAGAAAACCCTTCCAGCAGAGAAGATTTCACCAGATCTTCAGTCTCATTCGTGTCCCAGAATGCGACTGGAGACCCCAATATCTGCATGGTGATGCAGAGACAGAGTAGGCCGATCATGACAAATACGTAAGGATGGAAATATCTAGCGATCGTTGACCTGTCCATACGCCATTCACCACAGGCAATCCAGCTTATAATGCTTAGATATTGCGATACCACTCATCTTTTGTGAAAGATAGCATGCCCACATGGGAAATAGCTCCCCCCCGAAAGTTAGGGGATACTGCCACCCCTTAAGCAGTTCATGGTCCTATGTTAGGCCATCAGTAGCTTGAGGAATGGTCCCGCGCTGTAAGTGACGGAGCAATGCACCGGGAAGCGACATGGACTGATGCACGTTGAGACACGCATCGCGCAGCCGTTCGTGAAAGGCTTCAGCAGAGGGATTTTCAACGGGTTTGCCCGGTCGAATCAAATCCAGTTGCTCGCCCCGGCAATACGCCCAGTCTTCAAGGCCCGCGAATGAACTCCATACCGTGATCCACGGTGCTCGACCAGGGTCCCGGCGCGCCGCCAGCACGAGATCTAACGCCTGGCCCACGGGTCAGGCTGGACATCCGAGAGGCCACCTCCAGTAGCGGACTATCACGACTCCATGATTTCTACACCATTCTTATGACTGACCAACATTGCAAATCCTTTTTATCGTGAGGGATGCTCGCTGCCTATTTCCTAAATTCACACCTTGTTGCCAGGCCATATAGCAAAGAACACATCGTTGTGCCTCTTAAGACCAGATATTCTCGCCTAATTCTCGACACATACGTCTACATACTAAAGTGTAATATATTTAAATATCAATATATTACGATGAATATATAATGTACAAAATAATATGTTCAAATCTTTGGATATTGCCCTCTCCCCATACACTCAGCCCGCCTCACGCTTATCTGGAAGTTCTGGCAGATGGATACTTCAAGCTATTGTTTTGACGAACTAATTCGAAATTTAAGAGCCAATCGACCGCATGTGAGAACCGGGGCATTCCTCTTGCTCCACCTCCCCACAGGAGCCTGTCCGACGTTGCCTTCGTGGCGAGGCGAAGGAGGTGCGGCCAGATGCGAGGCCGCAGGCCCGGAAAAACCGGAGGCGTATTCAGTGGAATACGTTGAGGATTTTTCAGGACCGAGAACGACGCAGATGGTCGCGGATCGTTCGCCGTAGTAGAAAGGTCAATGTCGGACAGGCTCCTAACAGTGCATATCCGAATCAAGATGTACCGTGATTTGGATCGCCTGCCCTTCTTGTGTATGAAATACGCTTCATTGCTACGTGCAGTGGCGGGTACTGAAATACGGAGGACCTAGACCATGCGCCAAGCGATACACCAGCATCTCATCGTAACTTATGCGATCTCATTGGGCCTCATCACAGCCTACATGTCACTGCTTCAGCCTATTCCCTCCGCCTCCGCCCAGCAGTCGACAGGGACTGTCAGCCAGGGAACCAGCGGAACAGGCACTCAGAAAAATGACGCGCAACCCCCGACCCGCAAGCCGCACCGACTCATTCGAAAGCCACAGAACGCTCCCATCGCGTCCGTCGAACCTTCTCTATCCGGCTCCACACCTGTCAGCTCCGTGCCAACGCCCCCCCCGTCGATACAAAGCGACAACACGACTTCTCAATCCAAGGAGCCGTCCTCGCTTAATAGAAGTGTCGGTGCAGCCGTGCCTCTTGCGACCATGAACGTCGCACCGTCGTCAACGACAACCACGAAATCCATTGCAGTTGGCACAGCATCAACCGGAACGACCCCGCTGGCCGCTGCAGGCGCGGGCAACTCCTCTACCACAGGAAGCGGAAGTGCCGGTGGGCGATCGATGAGCCGATTAGCTGCGGAGATGCCGGGGTTGGCACAATTAATCTCGCCGCCTTCAGCCCCAGTAGTTTCAGTCAATCCCGCGATCGGAACGAGTCCGACCAGTCTCTCCTTTACAGCCCAGCAAGGGGGTGGCAATCCCACCGCACAGACCGTG
>Ga0315287_10008280_pt1 | contig 10490 bp, 9 predicted proteins | sample YL17G11_0_MG_FD_205037 | JGI IMG/M metagenome (GOLD analysis project Ga0315287, IMG submission 205037) | Sediment microbial communities from Yellowstone Lake, YNP, Wyoming, USA - YL17G11_0 | ecosystem: Environmental > Aquatic > Freshwater > Lake > Sediment | place: USA: Wyoming | collected...
GACGCGGTGCACCAAGCCAGCCTGATCCGGTTTCGGCCGATCATGATGACCACCATGAGCGCGTTCATGGGCACGCTTCCCATTGCCCTGGGAATCGGCGCGGGCGGAGCCTCCCGACAGCCCCTGAGACTTGCCGTGGTGGGCGGCCTGGTCTTCTCGCAGTTGCTCACATTCTTCGTGACGCCGGTTATCTTCATATACATGGAAAGGCTGCAGAGGAGACTCTCCGGAAATAAAGAGGCTCCGGTGGTTGAGCCGAAAGCATAAGATAATGAACCATTATTATTTAAGGCTTTACAATAAAGGCGACTGCAAAGCGTATAATTGTTAGCAGCTAACAATTTGATAATAAGGGACAATTTAATTTTATTGAAAAATGGTCTTGACATGCTTGAATTTATATTTTATAATATGAACTACCGTTGCGAAAATTGAATGATGGTTCTAGGCAGAAGCAACGGCAGAAAGGAAAAAAAGAAAGGTTGCAGGAGGAGGCAATGACTAAAATGAAAAAAATCTATCAATCTCTTTTGATAATAATAGGAATGAGCGTGGTCTCATTTCCGGCCTGGTCAGAAGAATTGATCGCCAAGGACTCGACCATCAACCTGGAGCGCTGTTTGCAGATTGCCCAGGAAAACCAGCCCAACATAATGGCCTCCACCTACAATGTTCAGGCGGCCAAGAGTCAGGTCGGCCAGGCCGCCTCATATTTTTTCCCGCAAATAAATCTGAATGCCAGCTATGCCCGGGTGAATTCTTCTGCAAGCTCCAGCGCAAGCCTGGGGGGCGCGGGCGCGACTCCTTCCCTTGGCGCGGGCAATGTCAATAGAGAATTTGACCAGTATAAGACCTCCATAGGCCTGACCCAGAACATCTTTGACTTCGGCAAGGTGTGGACCGGCGTGGACATTGAAAGATACTACCTCAAGGCCGCGAAGTCGGACCTGGACAACACCACCAGCCAGGTGGTCTTCAATGTCAAGCAGTATTATTTCAAGGTGCTCCAGGCCAAACACAACAAGTCGATTGCCGAGGAAGCGGTCAACAGTTATCAGCAGCATCTTGACCAAGCGCAGGGTTTTTACAAGGTGGGCACCAAGCCCAAATTCGATGTCACCAAGGCCGAGGTCGATTTGAGCAACGCCAAGCTCCAACTGGTCCAGGCCGACAATACTCTCAAAGTTGCGATCGTCAATCTCAACAACGCCATGGGCCTTGCCAACCCGCCCGAATACCAGATCGAGGACAACCTCTCTTTTGTGAAGTATGAAGTGACTTATGACGACGCCATCAGCAAGGCTTATGACAACCGGCCCGACCTGCAATCCCTGCTCGCCAAGCAGAAGGCGGCCAAGAAAAACATCTACTTGAATGTCACCGGCTACCTGCCGACCCTGGCCGGGTTCGCGGACTACAACTGGGCCGGCCAGGATTTTCCGCTCCAGGACAGCTGGGACGCAGGCCTTGCGATCTCCTTCAACATCTTCAACGGGTTCCTGACCCAGTACCAGATCAACCAGGCCAAGGCCAACTACAACCTGATGAGGGCCAACGAAGAACTGCTCCGGCAGGGAATACTCCTGGATGTCCAGCAGTCGTATCTGAACCTGAAGGCCGCGGAAGACACCATCCCGGTCGCGGAGTTGGCGGTGAAGCAGGCCCAGGAAAACCTGGACCTGGCCAACGGCAGGTACACGGCGGGAGTGGGCAGCCCGATTGAAGTCACGGATTCCCAGCTCGCTTACAGCAACGCCGAGACCAATTACACGGCGGCGCTTTACAATTACAAGGTCGCCCAGGCGAGCTTGGAGAAAGCAATGGGAGTAAAATGAAAAAAGCAGTCATAATCATCACGGCGGTTATTGCCCTGGCGGTAATCGCCTTTTTCGCGCTCCGGCCCAAGGCCAACGGCTTGAATTACAAGACCGCGAAGATCACAAAGGGCGACATCCAGGATGTGGTCACCGCCACCGGGACCATCAACGCCATCAAGACCGTCCTGGTCGGCGCCCAGGTCACCGGCAGGATCAAGGAGATCTATGTTGATTTCAATTCACCGGTCAAGCAGGGACAACTGATCGCCCAGATCGACCCCGAGCTTTTCCAGGCCCAGGTCGACCAGGCAAGCGCAAACCTGCTGGCCGGAAAGGCTGACCTTATGAAAGCAAAGGCCGCCTTTACGGACGCCAAAAGAAATTTCGACCGCGCCTCCCAGTTGTTCTCCAAAAACCTGATCGCGCAGAGCGACCGCGACAGCGCGGAAACCAATTTCCAAAGCGCCAAGGCCCAAGTCAACGCCTCCCAGGCGCGGGTGGTCCAGCTTGAGGCCGCGCTCAAATCCGCGGAGACCAACATAAGATACACCAGGATCATTTCCCCGGTTGACGGCGTGGTGATATCCAGGAATATCGACATCGGGCAGACCGTGGTCTCCAGCTTCCAGGCCCCCACCCTCTTCAGCATCGCCCAGGACCTGACCAAGATGCAGATCGACACCAATGTCAACGAGGCGGACATCGGGGAGGTGAAGCTTGACCAGGAGGTTGACTTCACGGTGGACGCCTATCCGGACATCACTTTCAAGGGCAAAGTCTCCCAGGTGAGAAACGCGCCCATCATTGTCCAGAATGTGGTCACCTACGATGTGGTGATCTATGTGGACAACCCGGAGCTTAAACTCAAACCCGGGATGACCGCGAACGCCTCCATCATCATTGCCACCAAAGACGGCATTTTAAGAATTCCCAACGCCGCCCTGCGCTGGCTGCCTCCGGATAAGGCGAACTACAAGGCCGCGCAAAAAGGGTTCGGGGTCTGGGTCCTGGAAAACAACCAGCCTAAAAGAGTCGGCGTGAAACTGGGTATCAGCGATGACAGTTACACCGAACTGGTCTCGGGCGAGCTCAGGGACGGCCAGGAACTGATCATAGAAACCCTGGACAAGGACGGGAAACCGCCCTCTCACGGCGGGCCGCCGCGGATGTTTTAAAAGGAAGTTCAAAGATGTCTCTGATCCAAGTGCAGGAAATCTCCAAGGTCTATCCGCTCGGAGATGTCAGCGTGAACGCGCTGGAGAAAGTTTCTCTGGAAATAGGTCAGAAAGAGTTTGTCGCCATAATGGGTCCTTCCGGCTCGGGCAAGTCCACCTTCATGAACATCCTGGGCTGCCTGGACACGCCCACGGACGGAAAATATTTTCTGGAAGCCGTTGATGTCGGGAGCATGGACCGCGATCAACTGGCCGAGATCCGCAACCAGAAAATCGGGTTCGTGTTCCAGGGGTTCAATCTCCTGTCCCGGACCAATGCGCTCGAGAACACGGAACTGCCCATGCTTTACAGCGGCTTGTCCGCCCGGGAGCGGAAAAACCGGGCGATGTCCGCTCTGAAAAGCGTGGGCCTGGAAGGACGGGAGCATCACCATCCCAACCAGCTTTCAGGAGGACAGCAACAAAGGGTGGCCATCGCCCGGGCCATAGTAAACAGCGCGCCCATCATTCTCGCGGACGAGCCCACCGGCAACCTGGACACCAAGACCAGCCAGGAAATAATGCGCCTGCTGGTCAAGCTCAACCAGGAGTCAAAGATCACCGTCATTCTGGTCACTCACAATTCCGAGATCGCGGGATACGCCAAAAGGGTCATCAGGTTCCTGGACGGACACCTGGTGGCGGACGAAAGGACCGGAAAATGATCAACATCCCCTCCGCTTTCAAGGTCTCGCTCCGCGCCCTGCGCGTCAACAAGATGCGCTCCGCGCTGACCATGCTCGGGATAATCATCGGAGTGGGCGCGGTGATCGCGATGCTCGCGATCGGCGCCGGCGCCAGAAAGATGATCGCAGACCAGATCGCGGCCATGGGCAGCAACCTCCTGATGGTGCTGCCCGGAGCGTCCACCGCGGGCGGGGTCAGGATGGGAGCCGGCACCCAGTCAACGCTCTCCATGAAAGACGCCCAGGCCATCTCTGCCGAGTGTTCCGCGGTCAAGGATGTGGCGCCTGTGGTCAGCGGGGCCGCGCAGGTGGTCTTCGGACACCAAAACTGGTCGACCGGAGTGACCGGGACCACCCCTTCAATGATCTCGGTCCGGGACTGGTCGTTTTCGTCGGGAAGAAACTTCACTGATCAGGATGTCAGGACCTCCACCAAGGTCGCGGTCCTGGGACAGACCGTGGTTGACAACCTGTTCGGGGGAGCTGACCCGGTCGGACAGATCATCCGGATCAAGAATGTGCCCTTCACCGTGATCGGCGTGCTCGCGGTAAAGGGCCAGTCCATGATGGGCCAGGACCAGGACGACACCGTGCTCGTGCCCGTGACCACCGCCCAGAAAAAACTTTTCGGAACCCAGTTCCCGGGAATGGTCAGGATAATAATGGTCAAGGCCAAAAGCGAGGATGATTTGATCACTGGCCAAAGCCAGATCTCTCAATTGCTAAGGCAGCGTCATCATATCGGCCTTAAGGAGGACGACGATTTCACGGTCCGCAACCTTACCCAGATGATGGAGTCAATGGAAAAGATCACCTTGGTACTCACCATCCTGCTCGGGTCCATCGCTTCCATATCGCTCCTGGTGGGCGGGATCGGGATCATGAACATCATGCTCGTCTCGGTCACCGAACGCACCCGGGAGATCGGAATCCGCATGGCCGTAGGCGCCAAGACCTGGGACATCAGGCTCCAGTTCATCATCGAAGCGCTCACGCTCTCCCTGATCGGAGGCGTGGTCGGGATCAGCCTCGGCATCGCCGGCGCAGAAATTCTCCATCTGTCCCAGGACTGGCCAACCCAGGTCTCCGCCTTTTCAATCCTGCTCTCCTTCGGGTTCTCCGGGTTTGTCGGCATCTTCTTCGGCTTCTACCCCGCTTACAAAGCTTCGCTCCTCAATCCCATCGATGCCCTGAGGTATGAATGATTCTGGGGTCAGAGCTTTAGTTTAAAGTTAGCGGCCGCCGTGATTATTGATTTTTTTGCTGCAGATATATCATAAAAACAGACCAATGAAGAAAAAATCCGCCGGATTGATTTTTGTCCTTGTTATACTCGCCGCGCTTTTCCCCGCGTGCGCCGATAATGACAACAGCGGCAACAACGGCTGCGTTCCGAACGGAAATATCGCCTGCCCCACAATCTACGGTCCGGTGTGCGTCCAGAACCGCCAGGGCGCGTTCTGCAATGAAGGAAACCAGTGCATTGCGGGCGCGAAATGCGAACAGGTCTTTTGCAGCCTGGACCTGGACATCAACACCGGCGGTAATATAGACCCAAATTCCGACTGCGCCAAGTCCCATCCCGAATGCCTAAACCCCTGCCTGTAACTTTTTTTCTGATTGAAAGCTTTCTTTATTTGCGGTCTCACACGCCTTTGCTACAATCAAACCCGGTTTCGGAGCGCAATTGAATGGAGGAAGAGATGAGGATTAAAATTGTAAAAAATTCCGTCCGTCTAGTGTTGATCGCGTCGCTTTTTATTTTCCTGAACGGCTGCTGGTGGGCGAGCCTGCTCACCGGGCAAAAGACCTTCAAGCTGAGTCCCGACCTGGGAAGCCCGCACACGCCCATATATACTCAGGGCGACTGGATCATCGCCCGGGCCTCGCTCCACAACCACACCAATATCTCGGATGGTGTTTACACGCCCGAAGACCTGATCACGCTCGCAAAGCGGGAAGGCATCGCAATCCTCGCCATCACCGACCACCGCGAGGGCGCGATCAAATTAAGCGGCGGGATCAAAATCCCGGTCAACGGCATAGAGAAGATCGGGTATGACGAGTATTTCAAAAAACTCACGCCCTTGAAACAATCCGCGGAAGCGGACAAAAAAATGATCGTGCTGCTGGGTGTGGAGGCCAACCCGTTCCTTTATAACATCGGCAAGTTCCCTTACGCGGTGATCATGGAGCAGAACAGCCATTTCGTGGTTTACCAGATCAGCGACCCCCAGGTGTTCAAGAACATGCCGGCCTGGCGCGAGGTGAGCCTCAAGCCGCTTAATTCGCCTCCGGGCCAGAAGCATGTCCAGGACTGGGTGGATTACATGGCCGCCAACTCAGGATTGCTCTTTGTCGCGCACCCGGCCTCGGAGATGAGCACTTGGGTGTTGACCATCCATTTCTACTCCGAGCCGCCATATAAAAATTTGCGTCTCAAGAACATCACCGGCTTTTCCAGCCTGCCCGAGTCCTTCGGACCGGAGATCGCGGCCGCAGGAGGGGCCTGGGACTCGGTGCTCGCCGAATACCTGGACGGCATGCGCGAAAAACCCATCTGGGCTGATGCCGACTGCGACTTCCACGGCAATTTTAACGACGACCTCACAACCTACTGCGGCACCACCTTGTTCTACCTCAAGGAATTCAGCGAGAAAGACATTTACAGCTCCATGCAACAGGGCCGGATGGTGGCGCTCGAGGGCGACGCCTTCCAAAACAGCTATGTCGCCGAATTTTCCGTATCCGACAAAGGCGCGCCTGAAAACGAGGTGATGATGGGGAGTGAGATAAAGATTTCAGCCCCGCCGATCGTCCGCTTCCGGCTCGACCATGATGTCCCGGGCGTGAAGACTTATCTCATCCGAAACGGCAAGGTGGTCAAGGAGGTCGGAGGCACGAGCCTGGAATACAAAGACCAGGAAATGTTCGATAAGAAAATGCCCGCATACTACCGCATCGAAGTCGCCGGGCCGATCACACCCATCGTAAACCCCATGGACCCCTACCCCAAAAACAACATCCTCTTCACCAACCCGGTGTTTGTGAGGTTTTAATGAAATTTACGGCCGGCTACCACGAATTAACAATGTCGCCGGCGGAAACGCCGAGCACGATTTATTTTTGTGGGGCCGGCCGCCAATAAAATTCACTTGTCCCTGCAATCTGTCCTCCGCGGATCAGGGTTCAGATTCTTGCCTTTGATTCGTCAAGGGCTGGAAGCCGGGCATTTGCTTTTTGAGGAAATAAATTGTTATTATGGGAAAGGAGGCAAGTATGAATCAATCAGCAAAAGGCAAAAGTCCTTTCTATCCCGGCCAGCCCGTGCCGGTTGAGCTTTTTGTAGGCAGAGGCGAGCAAATTGACCATATAATTTCCCGCGGTGTTCGGCAAGTAAAAGAAGGCAAGCCGGTTACGATATATGTCCAGGGTGAATATGGGATCGGCAAAAGTTCAATCGCCGGATATGTTCAATATCTCGCAGAGCAGGAATACGGATTACACAGCATTTACGCGCCGCTCGGAGCCGCTGAAACTTTAGAAGACGTCGGAGCCGCGGTTTTAGAAGCCACTCTGCGTTCCGGCGCTTTTGACCCCAGGCGCTCAGAAAAGGTAAGAAATTGGCTGGCCAAGTATATTGGAGAACAATCGCTATCTGGTTTCGTTACCATTCATGCCGAAGCTTTGAAAAATGATGCTCCCAGTATCGCCTCGGGAATGCTTCCGTTTCTCTCCGAGGTGCTTGCGCGCCTGCAGGATACCGGAGTGAACGGAATTTTCCTGGTCTTCGATGAGATCAACGGAATTTCGGCCAATCCCAAGTTCGCGCACTTTCTCAAGAGCTTGGTTGACAGCAACAGTTATACGTTCTCCAAAACACCGTTGCCCCTGTTATTGATGCTTTGCGGCGTTGAAGAAAGACGCATGGAAATGATCAAAAAACATCAGCCGGTTGAGCGGATCTTCGATGTGGTTGAAATCGGAGTTATGTCAGAAAAGGAAATGGAGAATTTTTTTACCCGGGCCTTTGATTCCGTGCAGATAAAAGTTAATGAAGACGCCATGAAACTATTCACTCACTATTCTGCAGGATTTCCCAAGATTATGCATCTGGTCGGAGACGCAGCTTATTGGTCTGATAATGATGGGATCATAGATGAAGATGACGCATTTCGGGCATTATTCATTGCCGCTGAGGATGTGGGAAGAAAATATGTTGACCAGCAGGTCTACAATGCGTTAAAAAGCCAGGATTATCGTTCCATTTTGAAGAAAATAGCGGCAACCGGCTTGGATAACGAAAGTTTTCTGAAAGCCGAGGTCGAGAAACATCTTAATGATAACGAAAAAAATAAATTTAATAATTTCCTTCAGAAAATGAAAAAATTAAAAGTGCTGCGTTCCGGGGATATAAGAGGTCAATACATTTTTAATATGCGCATGGTTTATTTTTACATCTGGATGCAGAGTGTCATCCGACAATCAGCAGGTGAACATCCATGACATTGGTACCGGTGGGGCCGGTCTTGACCAGGTCCCCGAGCGTGGCGAAGAAGTTGTAGGAGTCGTTGCGGGCCAGGAAATCAGCCGGGTCCATGCCCACATTTTTCGCCCTTGAGACCGTGGTCCAGTCCGCGAACGCGCCCGCGGCGTCGGTCGGTCCGTCAGTGCCGTCGGTCCCCGCGGCCAGGAAAAACGCGCCTTCCAGGTCCTGGATTTCCATGGCGATCGCCAGGGCCAGTTCCTGGCACCTGCCGCCCTTGCCTTTGCCGCGCACGGTCACGGTCGGCTCCCCGCCGATGATGACGCAGGCCGGGGCCGGCACCGGGTTCGAGCTTTTTAAGACCTCCCTGAAGACCGCGGCGTATGCTTTTGCCAGCTCCCGCGCCTCTCCCTGCACAGTGCTGGTGAGGAGCACGGTGTTCAGCCCGAGTTTGTGGCTGCGCTGCTTTGCGGCCGCCAGCGAGATCAGGTTGGAGCCGATGACCAGGTTCTGCGCTCGTTCAAACGCCGGGTCCCCGGGCTTGGGGGTTTCCTCAACCTTGCCCGACGCGCCGCTTTCCAAATGCTTCTTCACCGACACCGGCGCCCGCTCCATGATCTGAAACCGGTTCAGCAAATCAACCGCGTCCCTGAAGGTGCTGGTGTCGGGCACGGTCGGCCCGCTCGCGATCACATCCAGCCTGTCGCCAACCACATCGGACAGGATCAGGCTGATGATGGTCGCGGGATAAACCGCCCGGGCCAGTCGACCCCCGGTGATGCGCGAGAGATGCTTGCGCACCGCGTTGACCTCGTCGATCTTCATGCCCGCGCGGAGCATCAGCTCGGTCGCGGACTGGGAGTCCTCAAGAGAAATGCCCGGGGCAGGCGCGGTCAAAAGGGAAGAGCCTCCGCCCGAGATCAAATTGACCACCAGGTCGTCCTTGCCGATCCTCTTCAGGAATTCCAGGAGCTCCGCGGTCGCGGCCAGGCCTTTTTCATCGGGAATGGGATGCCCGGCCTCCCGGAGCGTGATCCTCCTCAGCTTTTCACCGCACCCGTATTTCACAATCACCAGGCCGCCCGAAACTTTCTCGTCCAGCGATTCCTCAACCGCCTTGGCCATCTTGGCGGATGCCTTGCCCGCGCCGATCACCCAAATCTTGTGGAACTGGTTCAGGAAGTAATCGATGTCTCCGATCTGCAAAAGGCCGCCTTTGACTTTGAACTGCCGGTGCACCGCCTCCACCGGGTCCGCGGCCAAAAGACCGTCCCGGAAGATATCCATTGCCATCTGTCTCAACCCGCTTAACCTGCTCATTTGTGACTCCTGGCTAGATTTTTTCCATGCGACCCGTCTATTATTTTGACTGGAATCCCTAAAAGGAGTAATATCGATTTGATAAGATGGCGGTAATATCGGAAAGCCGTTTCTGCCCCAAGTGCGGCAGGAAAGTGGAAGTGATTAGTGTATCCGTGGGCATGGAGGGAATCGAGCGCCTGCGCTGCTCCAACTGCGGGTCCTTCATTGACGAGAAGGAAGGGGACGACGCTTTCAAGGACGCGCTTCTTTCCGGGGAGGGCCAGGAGTCCTTCAGCGATGACAGCATCATGATCCCCACTTACGACACCGTGGTGGTTGCAGGGTACCGGCCCGAGATCATGAACCTGATCGTGGGCGTGATGACCAAAAAGAACATCGCCCGGGAAGTTATCCCCTGCGAGAACGGCGAGGAGTTGATCATCAAACTCATCCAGGACCTTAGCACCGGGGACACCACCCACATCAACCTGGCGATCCTGGATGTGGCAATGCCCTACCTCAACGGCATCAACGCCGCCATCGGCGTGCGCGCCATAGAGAAAAATTTTCCCTCTCATGGCCCGGTCCCGATCCTGTTCCTGACCAGAAAACCCATTGACGACACTTTCAAGAAAGTCATCAAATACCTCTCGCCCGCAAAATACGCGGGTCTCGGGCCCAACGACAACCCAAAGGAATTGGGGCCGCGGCTCTCCAGGATCATCTCCCTGCTCTCCCAGGAATCCTGGTAAACCATTTTTTATCGCTCCAGCCGGCGCCTGAACGCTTTCAAATCTTTTCCGTCAGGCCTGAATTTTCCGGGAGCGCTCATTTCAACCAGCAGTTTAGCCGTTCCTGATAATTTTGTAAATAGATTTGGCGGCGAAGTTAGCAAAAAAAGAATGAGGCCGCGACGGAAAAAAAAGAGTTAATCGGCAAACCGGTCGGCGGGCTTTATCTAATTTGGCTTTTCCGGAATTTTAAC
>Ga0315287_10008282_pt1 | contig 10489 bp, 8 predicted proteins | sample YL17G11_0_MG_FD_205037 | JGI IMG/M metagenome (GOLD analysis project Ga0315287, IMG submission 205037) | Sediment microbial communities from Yellowstone Lake, YNP, Wyoming, USA - YL17G11_0 | ecosystem: Environmental > Aquatic > Freshwater > Lake > Sediment | place: USA: Wyoming | collected...
GCCCGCGCCCCCCCCCCCCCCCCCCCCCCCCCCCCCCGCCGCCCGCGCGCCTGCCGCCACCACCGCCACCGACTCGGACGGCGGCAACCCGCAGGCGCAGGACGCGCTCGACACGATTCGGGGCCGCCTCGGCGGCACGCTGCTCGGCGTGCGGTCGACGCCGACGCTCCCGCTCTCGGTCGAGGGGCACGTCGCGGCCCTCATCGAGGAGGCGACGGACAAGCGCAACCTGGCGGCGATGTACATCTGGTGGCAGGCGTACATGTGAGGGAGAGCGGGGTGCGGTGAGGGCGGGCGGGAGGGTGAGCCGGCCTTCGGGCGGCCGGCGCCACACGCCCGCGGCGCGCAACCGACGGCGAAGTGAACGCCTCCCAGTGTCACACCGGGGGCGGCTAGCGCGGGGCGCCGCGGCTCTCTCGCCGCCCTTGTCTCACGACCACGCCGCCGACGCGCCCCCAGCCCCCAGCATCGCGCCGACAGCCGGCTCCGCCACCGCGCGAGACGCGGCCAGGCCGGCCACGGTGAGGGTGGCAGCTAGGAGAAACGTGACGTTGAATGTGTGGAACAGCGGCCCGCCGTCGACGCCGCCGCCGAGCGCGGCGGCGACCGCGGCCGCGGGTTCCGGCGGCAGCCGCCGCATGGTGAGCAGCAGCGTCGACAGCGCGTATAGGCCCAGCACTTCGGACAGCGCGAGCGCGGCGGCGGCGGGCGCGGCCGACCCGCGCGCGGCGCCCGACGCGGCGGCGAGCGCGCGGCGGCACGCGCGCAGGAAGCCGTTGAGGGAGCCGACGCCGACCGCGCCCACAAACGCGACGGCGACATAGTGGGACGCGTCGGCGGAGGAGAGGCCGAGGCGGCCGCGGGTCAGCGCGGCGAGCGCGGCGCCAAGAGCGCGCGCGGCGGGGTCGGCCGCCGCGCCGGGGGGGGGCGGCGCGACCAGGTCGCGCGCGGACGCAAAAACTCGCACAACGCAATAAGCCGACAGCGCGTAGCCGAGCGCGTTGCGGGCGCGGCCGGCGAGCGTGCGCGCGGCGCGCGCGCGCGCGGCGTCGGCGCGCGCCGCGAGCGCGTCGCCCGCCAGCTCGCGCGCCAGGCCGTCCAGGGCGCGCGCCTCGTCGGCGGCGGCGAGCGCGGTGGAGGCGGCGCCGGACGAGGTGGGCAAGAAGCTCAGCCAGGGGTGGGACGGCGCCGCCGCCGCGCCGCCACCGCGCGACCGCGCCGCGCGCGCGGCGAGCGCGGCCGCGCGCCGCTTGCGCGCCGCCAGCTCCACCGTGCGCACCAGCTGCCCCTCCACCGCCGCCACGTCGCGCGCGGTGACGGGCTTGACAAAGGCGGCCAGGTTAGCGCGCGGGAGGGCGACGGCGCCGTAGCCGGAGAGCGCGCCGACGACGACCGCGCCCGCCGCGCCCGCGCGCGCGACCGCGGCCGCGAGCCGGGTGGCTGATGAGCCTGGAGGCGGCACGCCGGGCCAGCGGCCGGCGACGCGCCAAAAGGCGGCGAGGGAGGCGGCGAGGCCGGCCGACGCGCCGAGCGCGGCGGTCGCGGGCGTCGACGACGCTGCGGGGGAGAGACGGGGCGGTTGGAGGCCATTTCTTCCGTCGCTTTCCACCCCACCGGCCCTCTCTCTTCTCCCTCACGTCGGCTGGCCAGCACACGGTACAGGGTCGTGTAAGGAAGAGCAACCAGGAGCAACGCGAGCAACCCCCAGACGTCGGCCCGAAACGCCGCCGCCCGCGTCGCGGGCGCGAGCACGCCCGCCACTTCGGCCACCAGGAGCTCCAGCAGGCCGGCCGAGAGGGCGAAAGAAGCGGAGAAGAGCGTCTGCGCGACAGCGTCACGCCCGTCGTCGAGCGACGCCGCGAAGAAGCGCCACCCGGCGGCGGCGGGGCCGGCGGCGCCGATGAAGAGGGCCAGGGATTCGATCATCCGGAGGAGGGAGGGGCGCGGGGCGCGCGGCGCCCGGCGCCGGGAGTGATGGCCGCAGATTCGGCGCCGCCCTCACAGCCGGCCATGGCGCGCCGCGGCCTGGCCGCCTGCCTGGCGGCCGCCGCGGCGTTTGCGGCCGCCGCCCCCGCGACGGCGGCGCGCCCCGCCCGGCCGCAACCCCCGCTCCCTGTCGTCTTCTGGCACGGCCTCGGCGACACCTGCTGCGCCCCGTGGTCCCTGGGCGCCCTGGCGGGCGACGTCAGGGATGCCCTGGGGCGCGGCTCCTACGTGCTGTCGCTCGACACCGGGGGCGGGCGTGGCGCCGCGGTCGACGCGGCGTCCGGGGTTTTAGGCGAGCTCGACGCCCAGGTCGCGGCCGCCTGTGCCACCATCGCGGGCGACGCCCGCATCGCGGCGGCGGGCGCGTTCAACGCAGTGGGCTTTTCCCAGGGCGGCCTCTTCCTCCGGGCCGTCGCGCAGCGCTGCAGCCCCACGGCGCGCCCCGTCCCTTGCCCTCCCGCCCCGCGCATGGCCACCCTCGTCACCCTGGGCGCCCCCCATGCCGGCGCCGCCGCCCCGCCCGCGTGCGCGCCCCCGGCGTCCTCCAACTCGACCGCGGTCTGCGCGCTCGTCGAAGCCGCCCTCGGCGCGGGCGCCTACTCGGCCCTGGCCCAGGCGACCGTGGTGCAGGTGCAGAGGAGGGGTGGGGTGAGACGGGCGGGATGAGAGAGGCCGCGCTGCCGCGCGACCTCTCTTCCCACCCTCCCCTTTCCCTCTCACCGCCCACAGGCTCAATACTATCGCGACCCCGCCCGCCTCCCCCTGTACCGGGCCCGGTCCCGCTTCCTGGCCGACGTCAACAACGAGCGGGCGGCCAAGAATGAGAGCTATGCGCGCGCTCTTTCCTCGCTCACCCGCCTCGCGCTCGTCCGGTTCGCCGACGACGCGACCGTCGTCCCCCGCGACTCGGCCTGGTTCAGCAGCGTGAACAGCGCCGACGGCGCGGTCGTCCCCGCGCGGGAGACGGCGCTGTGGCGGGAGGACTGGGTCGGCCTGCGCGCGCTCGACGCCGCGGGGCGCGTCGATTTCCTGACGGCCCCAGGCCCCCACATGCACATCACGCGGGCCTGGTTTAGGGAGGAGGTGGTGGACCGATACTTGAAGGGGGGCGGGTTGAGGCTGGGAGACGGCCGGCCGAGCGCGGCGCACGAGTAGCAACAGGCGCCCCCCACAACCACTGCACGCCTCCCGCCCCCCCCTCTCGTCCCTCCCGCGACCCCGCCCGCCCGCCGGCGCGCCGGGCCGGACCGGGCGGCCGCGCGCGCCGCGATGGCGCCGCCGCCGCCGGCCGGGGACAGGGCGTACCAGGTGCCGCCCGCCGTGAAAGCGTTTGCGGGTGAGGCATTGGCGATGTGTGCGGGGGAGGAGGGTGGGCGCGGGCTCAACTGCCGCCCTCGGCGCCGCCCTAGCAGCGCGGCGGCCCATTGGCGCGGCGGCGCGCCCGGGCGAGGCCTTCGCGCCATCCAATGATTGATGTTGCTACGTTCTTTGGCGCGCGAGGGCGGCCGGCGGCCGGCGACGCGCGGCCGCCGCCCCCGCCGCCCCTCAAAAAAAGAAAGACGCCGACACCCTCCCCCCCCTCCCAGGCTCGGTCGGCGGCGTCGTGGAGGCCTGCTGCCTGCAGCCCATCGACGTCATCAAGACCCGGCTGCAGCTCGACCAGGCGGGGCGGTACCGCGGCATCGGGCACTGCGGGTCGACGATCGTCGCAGACGAGGGCGTCAAGGCGCTCTGGAAGGGCCTCACCCCGTTTGCCACCCACCTCACCCTCAAGTACGCGCTGCGCATGGGCACCAACGCGCTCTACCAGGGGGCGCTGCGCGACAAGGATGGCGGGCTGACCGCGCCGCGGCGGATGCTGGCGGGGCTCGCGGCGGGCGTCACCGAGGCGCTGGTCATCGTGACGCCGTTCGAGGTCGTCAAAATTCGGCTGCAACAACAAAAAGGGGTGGCGACAGAAGCATTAAAGTACAAGGGCCCGGTCCACGCCGCGCGGCTGATCGTGCGCGAGGAGGGCCTGCGCGGCCTCTGGTCGGGCGCCACCCCGACCGTGGCCCGCAACGGCACAAACCAGATGTGCCTGTTTGCGGCCAAGGCGGGCTTCGACAAGCTCTACTGGAGCAAAGTCGACGGCGACGGCGTCCAACTCGCCCCGCTCCAATCCATGGCCTCCGGCTTCTCCGCCGCCTGCATCGGCCCTGTCGCCACTGGCCCGATGGACGTCGTCAAGACCCGGCTCATGGCGCAGGGCGGGGAGGCGGGCGGCAAAAAATATCGAGGCTTCCTGCACGCCCTCGCCACCATCCCGCGCGAGGAGGGCGTGCGCGCGCTGTGGCGGGGGCTGCTGCCGCGGTTGATGCGCATCCCGCCGGGGCAGGCGATTGTGTGGGGGGTGAGCGACCAGGTGACGGGGTGGTATGAGAGGCGGGCGCGGGCGGCGGCGGTGGCGGCGCGGTGAACGCGGGGCGGCGATGTGATTGGTTCTGTAGTGTTGGCGCGCGCGCTGACGGGAGCTTGGGGCGAGCGCCGGCACACAGCGACGAAAGGAAGCTAGCGTTTGCGTTGCGCGCCACTCTCGAGACGCGGCCGACTCGTGCCCTCCCTCCTCCGCCCCGCGGCGAATCCCACGGTGCGCGTCGCTTGCGGCGGGACCGCCCGCCGCCCGCGGAGCGCGCCAACCGCCGCGCGGGCGCCGCGCATTGTCCGACCCACGTCCCCTCCACGCTCCCTTCAGACCCGTTCGCCCTCCACACAACCTCTCAACGTTCATGCCGCCCGCAGCGGAGGCAGGGGCGGCATCGCCGCCCGCGGCCGCGCCCCACCCCGCGCCTCCGCCGCGCTTTGCCCCTGTCGCCGGCCCCGCCGCCTGGCGCGCGGCCGACTATCCGACGCCGGACTCGTACGCGGTCCCGCTGACGGCGGCCGACGTGGCCGAGCTGGACGCCGCGCTCGCCGCGACGGCGGCCGTCGCCGACGTTGCGGCCATCACGCGCGCCGCCGTGGAACCTCACATGCCCACGCTCGGCCCCAAGCTGACCGCGGTGCGGGACGAGGCGGTGGCCGGGCGCGGCTTTGCCCTGCTGCGCGGGTTTCCGGTGGGTCGTTACTCGACACGGGAAGCCGTCGCGGGGTACTGGATCCTGGGCCTCTTTTGGGGCGCCGCCAGGCCCAACAACAAGCAGGCGTGTGGGAGAGGGGGGGGGGGGGGAGGCGCCGCCTCCACCGGCGCCCACGTCCGCTCGCGGCTTTCATCCCGTGGCCGTCCGAGGGTTTTTGGGCGCCCACATGCCCGCGCGCCGCGGTGCGGGCGCGCGGGCGGCGCCGCGTGGAACCGCGGGGCCGCCCGCGCGCGCGCGCGAGCGGGCGCGGCGGGGTCGTCCCGCCCGCCGCGCCCCGCGCCGCCACGCCGACACGCACACACCACCACACAGGGTCACCTCGTGGGGCACATCAAGGTGGGGAAAGGGGGTGCGGCGGGCAGCGGGCGGCCGCGGCCGACGGCGCCGCGGTGCGGCGCTCGACCCTGACCCTCCGCCCGCCTCGCTCCCCCAGGACCTGGGCCACGACCCCGCCGCCCCCACCACCCGCCTCTACGCGACCGCGGCCGCCCAACCCTGGCACAACGACTCCGCGGACCTGGTGTCGTTGCTCTGCCTGAGCCCCGCGGCCAAGGGCGGCGCGTCGCGGTGGAGTTCTTCGGCTGCCATCTACAACTCCCTCCTCGCGTCCAACCCCGCCGCCGTGGCGACGCTCACCGCGCGCGGCACCTGGTACTACGATCGCAAAGGGGAGGTGCCGGCGGGGAAGGAGGGATTTTTCGAGATGCCGATCCTGAACTTTGTTGACGGCGCCCCCTCCTCCCTCGCCGGCGCCACCCCGTCGGGCGGCCGCCTCGCGGTCAACCTTTCATCCAACTACTACGTCTCCGCCCAACGCTTCCCTGAAGTGCCCCGCCTGACGGACGCGCAACGGTCGGCGGTCGCGTCTGTCGAGGCGCTCGCCGACTCGCCCGCGTTCGCGCTCGCGCACGACCTGGCGCCGGGCGACATCCAGCTCCTCAACAACCACGTGTGCTTGCACACCCGGTCCGCGTTCGAGGACGGGGAAGGGGCGGTGCGGCACTTGCTGCGGCTGTGGCTCGCGCCCGAGACCGAGGGGCCGCTGCCGGCCGTGTATGAAGAGCTATACGGCGGCTCCCTCGCCGTCGGCGCGCGGGGGGGGATCCGGGTGGATGGGGTCATGCTCAAGGAAAGGGATGTGCACGTGAGCCTCGAGGCGGCGTGACGGGTGGGCGTCATTTTTTGGTTTTGTTTCTTCGCGTCCCGGGCGCCTTCCGCGCGCCGGGCCGCGCCTTGTCCAATTACATGTGCCGTCCCGCACCGTTCGACCTCCCCCCCTCACTCGGCCGCCCCCATTTTGGGAGTAGCCAGCCCCAGGGCAACCAGCGAGCACGCCATGTCAGCCACCGTCTCCCGCACCGGCCGCAGCACCAGGCCCAGCTCAGTGGCGACCCGCGAGCCGTCGATGCGGGCCTTGGCCGCGTCCGCGGGGTCGGCGGGCGCTTCGACCGGGCCGAGCGCCGCGCCGGCCGGCAACCCGGCCGCGAGTGCGGCCGCCACCTCGCCCGGCAGCGCGCCCCCCGGCTGGGACACGATGTAGCGGCCAGAAGCGGCGGGCGTGATGGCGGCCAGCACGTGGGCGCGGGCGACGTCGCGGACGTCGCAGATCGTCGGCGCGCCGGAAATAGTACCCCCCTCAATCATGCCCTTTGCGTACCCCACGCTCGTCCCGCACGCCGCCCGCGACAGAGCGGGCCCCAGCACAAAGTTGGGGCACACGGTCACAAGGTCGAGCCCCGCCCCAGCCGCGACGCGCCACGCCTCGCGCTCGGCGCGCGCCTTGCTGAGGTGGTACGCCTGGCCGCCCTCGACCGTGGACGTCTCGTTCCAATCGTCGCACGTGTACAAAGGGCCGGCTTTGGGGGGCGCCGCCATCTCGCCGTGGACGGCGGCGACGGACGAGGTGAGCACGACGCGCCGCACCACCCCCGTGCCCGCCGCCGCCACCGACCGCAGCACGTTGACCGTGCCCAGCACCGCCGGGTCGAGCAGCTCGCGCTGGGGGTCTTCGGTGGCGATGATGAAGGGGGAGCTGGGGGGAGGGTGTGTGCGGAACGCGGTAAGCAGGGAGGCGCGGAGAAGGGGCGCGAGCGGCCCGCCCTTGTGCTCCAGAGCGTCTGGCGCCGCTCAAATGCGGACGCGCCACCGCCGCCCCCAAGGAGGGGGCGGCAGGCGCGGCCGTGAGTGTGGGCGCGTTGGAAAGAGGGACCGTGGGCCGGAAGCGCGGCGGCCAACACGCTGCCCGCCCCCTCTCCTCCTTGACCCTTGACTCACGCGACGTGAAACACGTAGTCGCACCCCTTGACGGGGCCGTCGAACGCGCCGTCGGCGAGCAGGTCGGCGGGCACGAGCTCGAGCGAGCCGGGGAGCGCGGAGGCGAGAGCGACCAGGTGGTCCGTCCGCGCGTCGACCGCCCGCACAGTGCCGCGCACGGCCCACCCGGCGGCCAGGAGCTGGTGGACCAGCTCGGACGCGACGTAGCCCGACGCGCCGGTCACGAGCGCGGTCGGCATTGGGGGGAGTGAGGGGGTGGATGGGGCGGGGTGGGGGCGGTTTGGCCGGCTCGGGACCGCGCGGCGCGGGCGGCGCGGCGGGCAGGTGTGGCGCCGGTGCTTGCAGCGCGCGGCCGACCCCCTCTTCCTCTATCTTCAGCCCCGCCGCCGCCACGCGAGCCGCGCCTGGTCCCCCCCCTCGGCCGGCCGCTCCAGGCCGAGCGCGGGCGCCACATAGTCGGCCGGCCGCGCGCGCACGCGGCCGGCGACGGCGGACAGCGGGCCCGAGGCGGTCGGCGCGGCGAGCGCGCGCTTGCGCGGCGCGGCCGCCGCGGCCGCGGGCGGCGCGCGCGCACCGCCCCGCGCAGCCCACCGGTCGAGCGCGGCGGTGACGCCCAGGTCGGCGCCCGGGGGCGGGGGGCGCAGCGGCGCGGTGTCGGCGCCCGACCACGCAGGCGAGCCGGTCGGCGACGGCGGTGGCGACGCCAGCCGCCGCGGCGGCGGCGGCCGCGCGTCCCACCGCGAGGGAGCCGGCGACTGGGGTGGCCGCTCCCAGCGCGGCGGCGACCGCGAGGGCGGCCGCGGCGCTGGCGCGCGCGCGTGGCTCCCCCACCCCGACGCCGCCTCCGGCGACGCCGGCCGCGGTGCGGACGCGTGCCGTTCCCACCAGGGCGGCGACAGAGATGCGTCCCGGTCAAAGGTCGGGGCGGCGGGGGCGTCACCGCCCCAGCGCGGCGGCGAGGACGATGGCGCGGCGGCTGCGCGCGTGGGGGGTGGCGCAGGGTGGCCGCCGCCGCCGCCGCCCACCCAGTCGTCGTCGCCGGCCGCCACGCCGCCGCCACCAGCCCCCAGCGACGCCGCCAGTAGGGCCGCCCGGCGTGGCGACAGCCCCGGCACCACCGTGCCGCTCGCCAGCCACGCGGCCAGGCCGCCCGCGGACGCCGCCGCAGCCGCCGCCATCGCGGCGGTGGCCGGGCTGGCGCCCGGCAGGGCGGCCAGCAAGGCCTCGACGGCTCCCGGCGCGTCGGCGGGCGCGGGCCCCTCCGCGCGCGCGGCGAGCGCGCCGCGCGCCGCGCCCGCCGCGAGCGCCGCCGTCTCGGCCTCTCCCGCGCTCAACATGGGGGCGAGAATCAGGCCGGCGGCCGCGGCGGCGGCGGACAGGGCAGGCAGGGCGGTGGCGAGCGCGGGCGCCCCGCCGGGCGGCGCCTCGGCGATGAGCGCCACACGGTCATACGCCGCCGCCAGCCCCCCCAGCTTGGCCATCGCCCACTCGCGCAGCGCGCCCGGCGCCGCGGCCGCACCCATCCCCGGTGGCGACAGCCAAATGGCGAGGGCGGCGTCGCCGGGCAGCGCGGCGTCGGCGCCGGCCGCGCGCGCGCGCTCGACCGCGGCCGCGCCGCCGGCCTCCAGGCGGAGCAAGGATTCGTACAGGGACCGGCGCCCGGTGAGGGCGGACGCGGGGCCGACGCAGAGTACGAAAGTGGCGGGAGGGGGGGAGGGGGGAGGGGGCGAGGCGACCGGGGCGACCTCCCCTTCTTCCCCTTCCGGCACGCCCGCGACGCGCACCACCACCCGGCGCACGCCCAGTGGCGCGTCGTCCAGCAGGCGGGCGGACGCGTCGCCGGCGCCGTCGCCGGGCAGGGGGGCGACGTCGACCAGGGCGGCGAGCGACGACAGCGCGGCGCGAGGGACGGACGCCGCGGCCGCGCGGTCGACCAGCAGAGCGCCGCCGCCCGGCAGCAGGGAGGCCATGGTGTCTATGACCTCCACCTGGACCACCGCCGACCGCGCCGCGGCGGCGGCCTGGATGAGCGCCGGGAACGCGGCGCGCTCGGCGAGGAGGAGCACGCGCGCGCGCGGGGACGCCGCCGCCTCGGCGCGCAGCACGTCCCGCACGGGGGCCGACACAGGGCCGGCGTCGGCTTCGCCGGCGGCGGCCGCGGCGGCGCGCAGGGCGGCGAGGGAGGCGGTCAGGCGCGCCGCGGCGGCGGGCGCCGCCCGCGCCGCGCCGTCGGCGCGCCGGGACGCCGCTCGGGGGCCGTACCGGCACGCGTCCGCGGCCAGGCGGCGGGCCAGGGCCAGGGAGAGGAGGGCGGGGGAGGCAGAGTGGGGGGAGGGGTGGCGCGCGGCGGCGGTCGCCGCCGCGTGCGCGAGCAGGCCGCCACCCGGGTGGGCGGCTCCCGCGGCCGCCGCCGCCTCGGCCGCCGCGCCCGCGTCGCGGGCGAGCACATGCAGCACAGTGAGCACGGCGGCGTCGGGGCGGGCGTCGACGGCGTCGGGCGGCGCGCGCGCGGTCGGCCGCGCCGCGCCGTTCGGCGCGGCCGCCGAACGCGGCGGCGCCGACGCGAGCGCGGCCGCCGCGGCCGCGGTGGCCGCGGGAGGGACCTCCCGCCCTAGTTCGGCGTGCCAGGCGGCGGCGGCGGCTTTGGTGGGGGGAGGGGGGGCGGAGGCGAACACGCCGAGGCGGTCGCCCCGCGTGCGGCGGCGCGCAGGAGGCCGCCGCAGCTCCTGGGCCGGGCGGGCCGGCGCGGCGGGAGACGGCGCCAGGGCGGCCGCCAAGCCGGGCGGGCGGGCGAGGGCGGGGCGAGGAGGGGCGGGCACGCGCTCGACAGCGCGCGCACCACCCCCTCCCTCCTCCACCCGCCACCCCAGCCGCAGCTCGGCCCGCGTCACCGCCACCCGCGCCGGCCGCAGCAGCCCCAGCACGGCGCGGGCGAGGCCGGGCGGGGGGCGGGAAGGGGGGTCGCCGCGCGGGCCGGGCGTGAGCAGCCGCACGCGGCCCGCCGCGCCCGCGCGCAGCTCGCCCGCCGCGCGGTCGGCCAGGGACGGGTGGCCTACGAGAATGTCGACGGTGTCGCGCGGCAGGCGCACGGGCGCGGCGAGAGCGAGGAG
>Ga0315287_10008283_pt1 | contig 10487 bp, 5 predicted proteins | sample YL17G11_0_MG_FD_205037 | JGI IMG/M metagenome (GOLD analysis project Ga0315287, IMG submission 205037) | Sediment microbial communities from Yellowstone Lake, YNP, Wyoming, USA - YL17G11_0 | ecosystem: Environmental > Aquatic > Freshwater > Lake > Sediment | place: USA: Wyoming | collected...
GCGGCCGTCGGCATCAGGTTTGAATATGGGATAATAATCCATGGATAAAACATCCGGATGCACAGTCTCCATGAAGCTCGACACATACTCCTCATAAGAAGGTTTGCCCATCTGTCCGGCATTGGCGTAATTGGGAAATAGATTGATGTAAGAGAGTTTTCCGGGGTGGACTTTTCTGTTTTGTTCAACCTGAGACATAAGCGCGGGAAATTGCGCCGCATTCGGTTCGTCCCTCATGAGAAAACCCCAGCACGCATCCCCGGTTACATATTTTCCCGGCTCGAGATCGCCTGTTCCCACAATAGCCTTTAATCCGTGTTCGCCGCATAACCTGAGTTGTCTTTGAATCTCCCCGGGCTTTGTCGCTCCGAATCCGCCGATCACAAGCGTGAAATTCGCCTCTGCAATCTCCAGGTATCGAGCCTCAGCCTTATCATCCATGGGCGGATCCACCCAGAATCCGATGGCAAACCTGTCTTGAATAAAACGCATGTGCTCTTGCGCCTCCGAATTGTGATTATTGAGGAACAGGAATAAACAGAACAAAACGAAGCGGGACAATTTCCATTGATAACCTTTATTGGGCATCTTTAAAAATATCTCCCATCTTTTGATGGGATAAGGGCATAATCTCGTCTGGATGTAAAGATATTTCCAGTCCTTGAAAATATTTTTGCCCCATCCGAGTTATAAAAGTTGACAGGAGGGATCTTTTTATATATGAAATAAAGATTCAGTTGTGGTTGATAAATATTGAGGCATATCTCAATTTTATTTTTGATTTTGAAAGGAGGGATAGACAAGATGACATTGAAAAAACTCGGTCTTTTGTTGAGCGTTCTGATGATCGCAGGTTTGTTCAGCGGGGCTGCCCATGCCCAGGATATATGCGGGGAAGCGACCACACAAACCCTTTATATGGGGAAAAACGTGGACGTCGGAACCGTCAGCATCTGGAATGACGCCGCCACCCTGTTTGTGATGTATCGCATCACCTCCGAGGAGTGGGATCTGGACGAGCTGCACCTTGCCATTGGAACCCAGCTGTGGCAGATCCCGCAGAAGAAATCCAAACCCATTCCGGGGAAATTCCCCTATAAGAAGGACTTTGACGAAGACGGCGTGAAGGAATACATCTTTGAGATTCCTTTGGGATCCTGGACTTCCGGCGCCAATCTGGTTGTGGCTGCCCATGCCCAGCTCAAGCAATTCGTTGATGGCGAATTTGAGGATTATTACATCTATGAATCCGCCTGGGCTGAGGGAAATCGTTTCTCCAGAAAGGGCTGGGCCATGTGGTTCAACTATATGGTTCAGTCGTGCGATCTGGACTAGTGAAAAATATTCAATGATGAATGATACGCCCCGATAAAGTGTATCGGGGCGTTTTTTTATGTCTTCCGTCTGAACATTCTCCCGATCTTTCGCCGGCAAGCCAGGCGAAAGGCGCATACGCGGCACAAGGCTTTGTCCGGTTTCAGAAAGGATACGGGGAATCGCCCGCTCCTGATCCCTGTCACGTGTCTTCGCACATGCTCCCTCGCAAGATCTAATAACCTTTCCAGATCCTCCGGCGTTTCGGAAAAGGTTCTTTTTCGCTCGGATCCTAGAAGCGGTTTTCTCTCGCTTTTCAGGATGATCTGGGAATCCCGCTTGATATTGGTTTCGCTGTGAATCTGGTAAAAAATCCCGCCTGCAGGATGGAAATCCTTTTTAAAACACCGCTTGAGCCTCTCCCGCGCTGCGAGAAGATAAATGGCAAGCTGAAGACTCACACCCTCCTCCAGATCGTGGACGTCAGGCAGGGCGCCGCCGGTTTTGTAATCCACAACGGCAAATAAATCCCCGCACCGCTCGATGCGGTCTATCTTCCCCCTTAGTAAAATCTGACCCTGGGGATAATCTATAATAAAAGGTTCCCTTCCGGAAAGGGGGTCCGGATCCTTTTTGCTCCCCGGCACCCTCCCAAACGAAGACTCGAAGAATTCCGGTTTGTATGCGCCATCCGACCAGCTGTAGAATTCCAGTTCCTTCTCGATAAAAAGCCGTAAAAGCCCCGGACGCTCCTCAGGGGAATCTCCTCCGCATATCCTCTCCTTCTCCGCCTCCCAGAAAAGATCCCTGTATGGAAGATCGCGCATCTCCTCATGCGCATACCCAACCAGCCGCGCCTTCGCCTCCTCCGCCTCCTCAGGACTTGTGATGAATATTTTCCCCGTTTTCGCCCTTTCCCTGTAAAAACGATACAGGGCGCTGTGGATCACATTCCCCCTCTCAAGCGCTGTGATCTCCTCTTCCCATTCCAGAGGCTCCGATAGATGCAGCATACGCCTTGCATAATAGTGGAATGGGCATCGGCCGTACTCCTCCAGTTGAGAGATGGAATAATAAGTCCTCTCCTGCGGCGGGGGAGTAAGGGGAATATTGACCTCTGTCCGGTTCTGTTTCATGAAGGATTCAATGTCTTCCCGACATTGTCCGGGATTGTAACCGGGATGAGGCAGTTGGCTGTATAAGGATAAAAGCGAAGCTGCCTTGTCAGAACCGAATCCATTCCGGCTTATCTCCCTGCCGAGGGATGCCTGCAGCTCGCGTTCGCTGTGGATATAACCGTCATCTGCAGGCTTCACCGGTTCCAGCCCTGTACAGCGCCGAATTTCATCCAGGATGGGCGAAGGCACCAGGGGATTTTCCTCCTCCTGGGATGGATATGTGAGAAACAGACGATCCCGCGTCTGGCTCAGGAAATGTCGGAACAGAAACCGGTCTGCGGCAAGCGTCTCCGGGGCGGAGCCAAGCCCGGTCTTTTTCCTTTCCTTTGCCTTGAGAAACAGCTGAGGCGGGGGAGAATGGGGGAATTCCCCATCCAGAAGCCCTGCGAGAAAGAAATAACGGAACGAGAAAAGTCTCGGTTCCAGTCTTCCCAGAACCTGTACAGCGTCATATTTTGTTTTGACCGGGTAGAAGATCTTCTGCGTAACGCTCACCTTGAGTTCCTGGACAAATTGGGAAAAGGGCACAGGTTTCATTCCGAACAGGGCATTGAGTGCATTCAGATGATAAAGCGTGTCATGGAACTCTTCCAGGGCATGGATGTCCTGCTCGATAAGCGAAATCCGCACATTTCCATCGCCAGGATGAAAAAGTCGGTGCGGAATCAGAAGCTTCCGGATGCATTCCCTCACATGGTTTGAAAAATATGAAAAGTCATGTTCCTCGCCAAAAGGTTTTGCCATCTTCAGGAACGATTCCAAGGCGATGCGAATTTTGTTTTTCTCCTCCATCTCCGCCCGGAGAGAATGGAGCATTTCCTCTGGAGAATCCCCTCCTGTCTCCTCAGGCAATATCTCGCCGGTCTCAATACGCAAGATCTTGCTCTTAAGATTATGGATGTGTTTCTCCAGCGCTTTGATCCATTCCGCTCCGCCCCGGTTCACACGCAGCCCCTTGATGCACTCAAGCACAGATTCGCTCGAGGGACGGTTTTCCTCAGGAACCAGATCCCCGATGGAATAGTAGGGATTATTCAGGAGGCGGAGAAATGCCGTCCTCTCAAAATCGCTCTCCACAACTGTTAAAAAATAATCGAGCGCCTTGATGATCGGTATCTGCGCCAGCGAGACACCGAGCGAGAGATTGTATGGGATCCCATACTCCTCAAAGATCTCGCAAACAAGAGGGCTGTATCGATCCAGCGATGGAAAACACACGCAGATATCGGAGAGGGAGAGGTTTTGTTTCTGTTCCAGGGCAAGATGTTTGATGGTCCGGGCGATGAATTCCACCTCCCTGAGCCTGTCCGGAAGCGCATTAATGCTGACGAAATCCGAAACAGCAACACAAGGCAAAGATGCGGGGTCGCCCTTGTACATCTCTTCTATCAGTCTTTTTCTGTCATAGGAAAGATCCTGCCTGGATGCGGAATGCACCGACACCGCACACGCAGTCAGCCGGCCCACAGCTTCCACCATGTGCCTGAAAAGGAGAGGTCTTCCTGGTTCATATTCCACAAGCACAATGGTCTGGGGCACTGCTTTGCCCAGGGCTTTCAAAAACTCGATGAAAAGCCCGGGGAAAACGTCAATCCCGTCAAAGATGATTTTCTCTCTCAGGGGAAGGATCTTTTTCACTGTGGAAGGGGAGACATTCTCCAGGGCGATTCGTAAAATATCCGCCCTGTCTGTCAGATGATGTGTACGGAGAAATTCTTCATAAGATCTGAAAAGGGATTGAATCATCCCCATATTCTCTTCTGCTCCCAGGGTTTTGGCGAGATGCTCGGCCGAAATCCCCTCCTCTTTCATCTCCCTTATCAACCGGGATATTGAGGCGATCACATTGGGAAAAGGATCCGGACGGCTCAGGAACAAGGCTCGATATTTTTCAGAATCCTCCAGCGTGATTCTCCGGACCAGGAAGGCGGATTCCCCTTCGGAAAGGATGTTCCTTGTTGCCAGTGCGGCCGGAATGAATAGCTTCAGGAATTCCTCGAGGGAATAAACAGGAGGAGAATGCCAAATGTGCGGGGCGAGGGAAATGAAATTCTGGCGGAGATTGAGCGCATACCGATGCGTGGGCACAACGAAGATCGTTTTGCTTTCCCCATTTTTGTAGCATTCCAGGGCTTGGGAGAGAAACATCCCGGACGTTTCCCTGATGCCTGCGCCTGTGTATAATTTAAATCCTTGAACCATATTTTCCCATTCACCGGATTTAACTTTTCAAAGAGATGGGGATTCCGTCAAGGGATTAATAGGGGTGTTCGTGATGGTGTTGGTGATAGCGTATGAATATAAACACTTTAAATTCAATTGTTTATGTATTTTTTCATAAAAATGAAAAAAATTTTATCCAAGTGTCAAACATTTTACCCCTTTATGAGTCTAATATAAATAGAAAGAGCAATTTGCCAGGATTGGGGTATAGGGCAATCACTCTCAAAAGTTTTTAAACTCTCTCTCTCCTCCTGAACTCTCTTCTCTCCTGAAGCGGGAGATGTTCATCATCTCCCGCTTTATTATTTTATCTTCTTGTACACAGCAATCAAAAAAAATCACGGGCGTTTATAATGTAAGTGCATTTTATTGCCCTTCTTCGTGCGCTACCAAGAAGAAAGCCGTAAATTACTCTTACGTTATTTTCCGCCCGTGACCCTCAGGGGAAAATGCTTATTTTAATATTTCATTTATAAAATCCGATGAAAAGAAGGGCCGTGTCAAAGGAAAAAAGTGGAGGGTGGTTAATTCCAATATTCCCAGATTTTTAAGATTGAACTCTCGAAGACAGGGGTGTGTATCGAAAAGATACACACCCCTGCTTCAAACACTAAATATTGCGCATAAATTTAATGATTACTATCAGATATGGTATACTTTCGTATTTTCTTTGCCTTTTTCCTATTCTTTGTCACCATCTTTAGGTTGCGGCGCCCACCGGTATTCTGATTTCGTATGCTGCTGCCGCTTCGGTGGGGTCTTCGGTCCTGTGCCCATCTCCTTCTCCTTCAGCGCAGCCTTCCTGCTCAGCCGGATTTTACCTGAGATCGGATCTATGCCAATCACTTTCACAAGCAGTGTGTCGCCTTCCTGGCACACATCCTCCACCTTTGCCACCCTGCCGAAATCCATCTCGGATATATGCACCAGTCCATCCTTGCCAGGCAGGATCTCCACAAAAGCGCCGAAGGTTGTGATCCGGACCACCTTCCCCATGTAGGTTTTATCCATCTCCGCCTCTGCGGTTCGCGCTGTTATCATCTCTATGGCTTTTTCCATGGAGGTTTTTTCTGTGGAGGCGATATATACAGATCCGTCATCCTCGATGTCTATTTTGCATCCCGTCTTTTCAATAATATCCTTCACCACCTTGCCGCCCGGACCGATCAGCTCTCCGATCTTGTCAATAGGAATACGAAGAATCTGGATCCGGGGCGCATGGGGTTTGAGATCCTCTCTCGGTTCGGCAATCACCTTTGCCATCTCCTGGAGGATAAACTCGCGCCCGCTTTTCGCCTGTGACATCGCCTGCTTCATAACCTCGAATGAAATACCGCTGGTTTTCATATCCATTTGAAGGGCTGTGATCCCCGCGCTTGTGCCTGCCACCTTGAAGTCCATATCTCCCAGGTGATCCTCCAGCCCCATGATGTCGTTCAGAATCGCCACCTCATCCCCCTCTTTCACTAGACCCATGGCAATCCCTGCCACAGGGGATGTGATTGGCACTCCGGCATCCATCAGCGCAAGCGATCCTGCGCACACGGACGCCATGGAAGACGAGCCGTTCGATTCCAGAACTTCGGTAACGATCCGGATCGTATAGGGAAACTTCTCATTCTCCGGGATCAAAGGGAATATGGCGCGTTCCGCCAGCATCCCATGACCGATCTCCCGCCGGCCGGGACCCGCAGGCCTGCGGCATTCCCCAACGCTGTAGGGGGGAAAATTGTAATGCATCATGAAGGCTCGTTCCGTGACGCCCATCAGGTCATCAACCATCTGGCGGTCGTCCGGCGTGCCCAGGGTCACAGTTGCGAGCACCTGTGTCTGCCCGCGCGTGAAAATGGCGGCTCCATGGGGGCAGGGCAGGCAATCAATCTCGCAGCTGATGGGCCTGATATCCTCCCACTTTCGTCCGTCAGCGCGCACCTTGTCCTTTAATATCACCCTGCGCAGATCCTTGGCATAGATTTTGTCCGCATACAGCTTTATTTCCTTTTCCCGCTCAGCATACGAGGCAGCCAGGGCTTCCTGAATCTCCCGCATGAGCTTCTCCTGCGCCTTTTTCCTCTCCTGCTTGTCGTATGTGGCATGAATCCCGGGCAGCTGGGGCATGAGAAGTTTTTCCACTTCCGCATACAGGGCATCGTCGATTTTTATGACCGGATATTCGAATTTCGGTTTGCCGCATTCCCTTCGCATCTGTTCCTGGACTTCCACGATCCTGCGGTTCTCTTCCTGCGCCATTTCAAGCGCCTTCAGGATGATCTCCTCTGACACCTCTTTGGAGCCGCTTTCCACCATGCACAGGGCGTCTTTTGTCCCTGCAGCCATAAGGTCCAGGTCCGACTGCTCGATTTCCTGGAATGTGGGATTCAGGACAAACTCCTCGCCGATATGCGCCACGCGGCATGCGGCTATAGGCGTTGAGAACGGGATATCAGAGATGTAAAGCGCGGCGGACGAGGCAATCAGGGCAGGCAGTTCAGGCGGATGCTCCTGGTCCATGGACAGAATCGTGACATAAATCTGCGTTTCATACTGGAACCTCTCAGGGAACAGGGGGCGGATCGGGCGGTCAATCAGACGGGCGCGGAGCGTCTCGCTTATGCCGGGACGACCCTCCCTCTTGAAGAATCCCCCAGGGATCCGGCCCGAGGCATAATATTTCTCACGGTAATCCACTGTGAGCGGAATAAAATCCCAATCTTCATTCTTGGTAAAGTCGCTCATCACAGTAGCGGCAAGGACAAAGGTCCCCCCCCATTGCGCAAGCACAGCCCCATTAGCCTGCTTCGCCAGTCTGCCTGTTTCAAGTATTAATTCTCCGGAACCATAAGGCAGGGTATAACGTTTGACATCTGACATAAATAAGTCCTTTCCACAGATTGACACGATTGGGAAAGGACAAGGGAAATGCCGTTTTTGAAGGCACGGGTGTTCGGGGTTTTGAAATTATATGCCTGGGGTATGGATGGGGGATCTTTTTTCATGCCCCCTGATCCATGGACAAGCCCGGGTATATAATCTCAAAATCCCGATCCTTTGCCCCTTTCCGCCGTATCGGACATCTGTGTTTATTTAAATGTAAAGAGGCGGCAAAAACGCCGCCTCTTGTTACTTCCTCAGATTAAGCCGCGTAATCAGGTTGCGATACCTGGTGATATCCGTCTTTTGCAGATAATTGAGAAGACTTCTTCTTTGACCTACGAGCTTCAGCAGCCCGCGCCGCGAGTGATGATCCTTCTTATGGAGATTGAAGTGTCCCGTCAGGCCGTTGATCCTCTCCGTCAGGAGGGCGACCTGGACTTCCGGGGAACCGGTATCCGAGTCATGCGTCTTAAAGTCGGAAATTATCTTCTTTTTTTTCTCTGTAGCAGTGGACATTCGTTAAATGCCTCCTTTTTCATATTCACCTTAAGCCCAGAAAAACGTCGAGGCTTCGCTGAACCGAGCAAAAGGTAAAATTTTGCTGAGTAGATTGAACCTTCTCAGCACTGAAATCCTTGTTTCTATACTTTCCCCATTCCCACCCTGTCAATGGTTATTATTCTCCTTTTCTTCTTATTTGATGAAAGGATTTGATAACTTCATGAACGCGGGCTGCGAAGGCTGCCATCCGCGGCTCTGCCTTCTCTTCCCTGAAAGGCGTCAGAATGCACAGGATATAACGGATATTCCCTTCCTCCACTATCGCCACCTCGGAGGTGAATATATCCCATGTCCCGGTTTTGCTGTAAATAGTGGCGGTCGCCGGAACGCCCCCGCGAATCCGCCGATCGGTTGTGCTGTCCATGCCCATGTATCCCTTGATCAGGGCGCGCCCACGGCCGCCGCCCACCGCCCCCTGTTCCACTGCCCATAAAAATGTGGCAAAATGCAGCGCCGAGGACGTCGTCCCCGGCACAGTTGTGTATCCATCATCCTCTAAACTCCGGGAGAGATATTTCCGCGTGATGTCCGAACCCCGGCATCCCATTGCGCGGAGCAGGGCGCTCGCGCGGTGCCTGTCCGCAAGATCGATCGCCTCGTTCGCAGCCGTGTTGTCCGAATACATCATCATCAGGCGCAAGACCTCGGAAATCGTAACCTCCTGGCCTGCCGAAAGTCTCGAATCCCCCCTCACATTATGTTCCTTCACCCTGATCTTCTCATCCAGCTTGTGTTCCCCGGAAACAACCTGGCGGATGATTTCCCCCAGGACATACAGCTTGTACGAGCTGGCAGGATAAATAAAATTATCCTCCCTCCATCCGCCCAGCCTGGGATGTTCCATATCCGTGATATCCACAACAGAGATCGAGGAACATTCCTCCTCCTTATCCGGGTTCTCCTCTGCCGGGGTTTGTTCATCGAGTTTGGTTTCCTCGACCATCTTCCTGATCTCCTCGCAGAATGCGGGATCCGGCGCCGGCAGGGGGCGGAAACCGGGAAGATCGGGGATTTTCACATCCGGACGCAGCGCAAGCTGTGCAGGGCAGTTCCCCATCGCCCATAAAAAAACAAACACCGCGGGAAAATATCTCATACCTTTCTCCTTTGGGAATGAAAATTTTTTTAGCCACAGAGGTCACAGAGATTTTCTCTGCTTTCTCTGTGAGTGACTGAATTAGAACCATTCTCTTTATTCCGGCCGGGGCGCTCGAGGATCAGGATAGATCGACCATCAGGCCGGGGAAATGCGGCGATCCGCCGCCACCGGTCACGGCTTGTCATAAATCTGGTGTTTTCCTTTCCATGAGGGCAGACATTGGTGTTCTCAGGTGGGGGATCGAGCAGCAACACATAATGATATTGCCCGAGATCCTTTTCTTCCAGGATTCCTTTCTTTTTTTCCACGTCTGCATTCACGCCCAGCCGTTTCATGGCGTAACCCAGGGACATGTCGTTCAGATGCCATTCGTTGGGGATCATGAGCGCCTTGATCTCCTCCGTTCCTTCGCCTGACGTTTTCAGGAAAAATCCTGCCAAATCCTCGATCCGCCAGTTCCTCTGATCCGGCGGCGCCAGGGAAAAAAGATTCCAGAATACAAGGCAAAAACCAAGAACCGCAAAAAGAAAAGGCGCCGAACGCCTTACCCCGGCAGGCAGAACGGGAATCCAGCTCACAGAGAGGAAGGAAAGAACCGGCATGATCGGCATGATGTAGCGCGGATCCTTGTTCGCGATAAAGCTCAGAATGAGCCATCCTCCGACAAGACCCGCCAGGGCGGGAGTATAGCGCCGGAGATTTTCCCGCGCCCCCTTGCCGCGCTTTGCCAGGGAAATAATCAGAAAAAGCGTTCCCCCAAGGACAAGTATCAGAAGGGGCAGGGAGAGATAATACTCTCGCAGGCTGCGAAAGTAGTAGAGGAAAAAATCCCGGGAAAAGAAGGCCGGGTCTCCCTCCATTTGAGCCACCCTGCCGGACAGCTGTCCAACTGATTTGCGGATTATCTTGGGCAGGCTCCTTGCATACCACGGCCCTGCCAGGATCAGAGGCAAGAGCCAGATGCCACGGTTTCGTTTGAAGGACGGACGGTTTTTCTGTAAAAGAAAGACGAGTAGAGGGAGAAGGATAAAAAAGAGGAATGACCATTTGGCAAGAAGACCTAGTGCAAGACAGATCCCCAATGCCCTGTCCCGCGTTTTCTCATCCGGGGGAGAGGGATATCTCAGCGCCCACAATGCCCATGCCACACCTGCGGTCAAGGTGAGATCCGTCATGGGCATCCGGCACATCCAGCTGATGTACACATAACCCGGGATGAGAAATGCAGAGGCGAGTCC
>Ga0315287_10008284_pt1 | contig 10485 bp, 7 predicted proteins | sample YL17G11_0_MG_FD_205037 | JGI IMG/M metagenome (GOLD analysis project Ga0315287, IMG submission 205037) | Sediment microbial communities from Yellowstone Lake, YNP, Wyoming, USA - YL17G11_0 | ecosystem: Environmental > Aquatic > Freshwater > Lake > Sediment | place: USA: Wyoming | collected...
GATGCCGGTCTGACGGCCGAGATGCGCGCGCAAGCGGCCGTACGAGGACTCCAGCACGCGCGCGTTGCCGGGTTCGTCCGATAAGAGCAGGCCCGCGTCGCGCGGGTTGACGTAGTGCACTTCATGTCCGAGCTTCATCAAGTACGCGGCAAAGACACGTGCGCAATGGTCCTCGCCCGCCGCCTTGAGATTGTCGAGGTATACCGCTTCCTGGCTCGCATCTGATTCGACGCGCGCCATTAGATCGGCAGCGATCGCGGTGACGATGTCGGCCGACAGCTTGAGGGCCTTCACGATGGCGCGGTAGCGCATCACAACCGCCTCGAGTGCCACGGGAACCTCGGAATGCGTCAAGCCCGCACGGGCCAGCGCGATCAAAAGGTCCGTCACCTTAGTGTCGTGAGCACTGCGTTTCCCAGGCGCGGACACAACGACGATGCGCCGTGACGCGTCCGACAGGACGATATTCGCGACCTTGCGCATCTGTGCCGCGGAGGCAAGCGAACTGCCGCCAAACTTGATGACTTTCATGACGAAGCCTCGCTTATTCGCAACGCATCCACGCAGTGCGGCACGCTCAGACTCTCGCTGCAACCCAGTCTTCGACCGCCGCCAAGGCCGCAGGCAGCGCCTCGGGCCGATCGCCGCCACCGGCGCGCGCCATGTCGGGCCGACCGCCACCCCGCGCGCCCACCAGCGGCGCCACCATGGCAATCAAATCGCCGGCCTTGACCCGGTCCGTCAGATCCTTCGTCACTCCCGCGATGAGGTCGACCTTCCCATCCCTGATCTGTCCCAGCACGACCACAGCACTGCCGAGCTTGCTCTTCAGCGCATCCAGAGTCCCAAGCAGTGCCTTCGGGTCATCGCCTTGCAATTGCGCCGCCAGGATGCGGATGCCTCGCACTTCGCGCGCAGCTGCCGCCAGGTCCGAGCCGCGCGATACCGCGGCGCGTTGCTTCAACTGATCCAAATCGCGTTGCAGATCGCGGTGCTGCGAAAACAGCGTCTTTACTTTCTCCACAACCTCGCGCCGAGACGTTTTCAACAGTTCAGCAATCGCGCGCAGGTCCTGTTCGCCTGCTTCGGTAAACGAAAGCGCTGCCGGACCGGTGAGCGCTTCGATACGTCGAACACCGGCCGCCACACCGCTCTCGGATACAATTCGCATGAGACCGATGTCACCGGTCCGCAGCACGTGCGTGCCACCACACAGTTCCACCGAAAACCCGCTGCCCATCGTCAGTACGCGCACTTCGTCGGCGTACTTCTCGCCGAACAACGCCATTGCACCCTTATTCAGCGCACTTTGATAATCGAGCAGTTCAGTCTGCACCGGCGAGTTACGCTGGATTTCGCGGTTCACGATCGTTTCGACTTCACGAAGTTCCAGGTTAGTCACCGGCTGTGAATGCGACAAATCGAAACGCAGATGTTCGCTCGACACCAATGACCCCTTCTGCTGGACGTGCGTCCCGAGCACGCCCCGCAAGGCCGCGTGCAGCAAATGCGTCGCCGAGTGATTCAACGCGGTCAATCGTCGGCGTTCACCATCTACCGAAGCGCTCAACGTCGTGCCAACACGCAACGCCCCGCGTTTGACCTCCCCTCTATGAAGGTGTTGGCGACCGCTCAGCGTGGTGTCTGATACCTCGAATACCGCATCGCCCGTCGACAGCCGGCCTACGTCTCCGACCTGTCCACCGGATTCTGCGTAGAACGGTGTGCGATCGAGCACCACGACGCCAAGCTGACCAACCGCGAGAGAGTCAACCGGCTTAACGTCCCCGTCAGCGAGGTCGTAGAGACCCAGAACTTTGGCGTTTGCTTCGAGCGAGTCATAGCCCAGGAATTCGACGGCGTGGTCGATGCGGATTCGCTGACCGATGTCGGCGTCGAATCGGCTCGCAGCCCGCGCGCGTTCGCGCTGCTTTTCCATTTCGATGTCGAAACCGTCGGTGTCCACAGTCAGACCGCGTTCGCGCGCGACATCGGCCGTGAGATCCACCGGAAAACCGTACGTATCGTAGAGCCTGAATACCACTGCGCCAGGAATCTGCTTGCCCTTCAGCGTGCGGATGCTCTTCTCGAGCAGCTCCATACCTTGCGTGAGTGTTTCCTCGAAGCGCTCCTCCTCGGCGAGCAGAACCTTGGTGATGTGCTCGCGCTGCGCCAACAGGATCGGATACGCCTCGCCCATCTCGTCAGCGAGCGGTGCGACGAGGCGGTGAAAGAACGCTCCACGAATGTCGAGCCTGTGCCCGTGACGCAACGCCCTGCGGATGATCCGCCGCAGCACATAGCCGCGGTCTTCGTTGCTCGGCGTGACGCCGTCGGCGATCAAAAACGCGCACGAGCGGATGTGATCGGCGATGACGCGCACCGACGGATTCGGCAACTGGTCGTTGCGGCCGATGCCGGCGATTTCGCCCACGGCGCGGATCAGGTTTTTGAACAGATCGATTTCGTAGTTGCTGTGCACGCCTTGCGTGATCGCGGCGACGCGTTCGAGCCCCATTCCGGTATCGACACCGGGTTTCGGCAACGGCGTCAACGTTCCGTCCGGCGAACGATCGAACTGCGGAAAAACGAGGTTCCAGAATTCGACAAAACGATCGCCGTCCTCGTCGGGCGAACCCGGCGGACCACCCGGCACATCGGGGCCATGATCGAAAAAGATTTCAGTGCACGGCCCACACGGCCCGGTATCGCCCATCGCCCAGAAGTTGCCGGCAATCGGCACAACGCGAGTCGGATCGACGCCGATCGTGTTGATCCACAAATCGCGCGATTGCTCGTCCTCGGGATACACGGTCACCCACAAGCGATCGGGTGGAATGTTCAGCACCTGCGTGATGAATTCCCACGCCCAGCGGATCGTGTCTTCCTTGAAGTAGTCCGCGAAACTGAAGTTGCCCATCATCTCGAAGAACGTGTGATGACGCGCGGTGTAGCCCACGTTCTCGAGGTCGTTGTGTTTGCCGCCGGCGCGCACACAACGCTGCGCGGACGTTGCGCGGCCGAAACCCAGGTCCTGAATACCGATCAGTGCATCTTTGAACTGCACCATGCCTGAGTTGGTGAACAGCAGCGTATGGTCACCCGCGGGCACGAGCGAACTGGATGGCACAACCCGGTGACCTCGATCAGCGAAGAACTCGAGGTACTTTGAACGAATGTCGGATGTCTTCATCTCGGCGTACTGATGCAGCCCAAAAAAGGGGCGCAAGTATACTTGCGCAATCAGTGCAACGCACTGATTCACAGAGAGATTCAGACTTGGGAATCACCGAGCGTTCGGTAGATCAGATCCGACGGAAATCCCCGTTGGGCCAAAAACCGCGCTTGGCGATTCCAGTCTTCGCGCGTCTCGGGCACGGTTTCACCAAAACGCTTGGAACGCGCCTTGCGCGCGCGCTCCAGCCAATACTGCGAAGTTGCCGTCAATACCTCATCGGCCAGTGGATCCGAGATACCGCGGTCGCGCAATTCGGCGCGGATGCGCAACGGGCCCTGCCCGCGTTCCGAACGCACGCGAACGAAACTCTCCGCAAAGCGCGCATCAGATACCGACTCGGCGGCCCCCAATGAGCCGACTACTGCATCGATCGTATTTCCCGAATAGCCACGCCGCTTCAGCTTACGACGTAATTCGTCGACCGAGTGCTCCCGGCGCGCGAGCAAGCGCAGCGCGCTTTCGCGCGCAACGCCAGTCTCGTCAGCCACAGGGCGTTCTTCCGAGCGGGTACCCAAGCGCATAGAAGATTCAGCCGTGATCAGACTTCGAGCGCCTCGACGGCATCGTCGGCGGACACAGAGATCGTTGCTCCATTGGTCGCAGCTCGTCCACCCGGCAACAGCTGTTCGCGAATCGTCGTCTCGATCTCTTTCGCCATGTCGGGATTCGCAGCCAGGAAATCACAGGCATTTTTCTTGCCTTGGCCGATTCGGTCGGTCTTATAGCTATACCAGGCGCCGGACTTTTCAATGACGTTCAGTTTGACGCCGATGTCCACGACTTCACCGAGCAGGTTGATACCCTTGCCGTACATGATCTGGAATTCGGCCTGCTTGAAGGGCGGCGCAACCTTGTTCTTGACAACCTTGACGCGCGTTTCGTTGCCAACAACTTCTTCGCCTTCTTTGACCGCGCCGATACGACGGATGTCGAGTCGCACGGACGAATAGAACTTCAGTGCGTTGCCCCCAGTGGTGGTTTCCGGTGATCCGAACATCACCCCAATCTTCATCCGGATCTGATTGATGAACACGACCAGCGTTTTGGAGTTTTTGATGTTCGCGGTCATCTTGCGCAGCGCCTGGCTCATCAACCGTGCCTGCAGACCGACGTGTGTGTCGCCCATTTCACCTTCGATTTCCGCTTTGGGCGTCAATGCGGCCACCGAGTCGATCACGACAACATCCACGGCACCAGAGCGCACGATCATGTCGCAGATCTCAAGGGCCTGTTCACCGGTATCGGGCTGCGAAACCAGCAATTCGTCGGTGTTCACGCCCAACGATGCCGCATAGATCGGATCGAGCGCGTGCTCGGCGTCGATGAATGCGCACGTGCCACCTTGTTTCTGCGCTTCGGCGATCACCTGCAGCGTCAGCGTCGTTTTGCCCGAGGATTCGGGGCCGTAGATCTCGACCACGCGGCCACGCGGCAATCCGCCGACACCGAGCGCGATGTCCAGACCGAGCGAACCGGTCGATATCGAAGGCACCAGATCGGGTTCCTGATCGCCAAGACGCATCATCGAACCTTTGCCGAATTGGCGTTCGATCTGGGTCAGGGCTGCTGCAAGCGCGCGCTCTTTGTTGGTCTTGGCATCACTCATTGATGGGCTCCGTCAGGTGAATCGGTCAATTTCGTAGGTACTGTATATTTAATCAGTACCTGTTGGCAACGGGGGCAAAGCGAGATTTGCACACATGGCGCCAATTTCGCACATAGCCTCGGGCAAAACGGCACATCGGTTGACGCTCGTCGCGCGGCTCTGTTTCACTCGCACCCCGATGACGATCCCGCCCCACACGCCAATGATGCTGCAATACCTCCGGATCAAGGCTGAGCATCCGGACGCCCTGCTGTTCTATCGGATGGGCGATTTTTACGAACTCTTTTATGAAGACGCGCGCCGCGCCGCGAAGCTTCTCGACATCACGCTGACCGCACGCGGCCAATCGGCTGGTTCGCCGATTCCGATGTGCGGCGTGCCACATCACTCGGCAACCGGCTATCTCGCGCGACTGGTTCGCCTGGGCGAATCAGTCGCGATCTGCGAGCAGATCGGCGATCCCGCAACATCCAAAGGACCGGTCGAGCGGCGCGTCGAACGTGTCGTCACGCCAGGGACACTGACCGAAGAAGCGCTGCTCGATGCCGCAGGCGACAGCCGCCTGGCCGGCATCTGCGGGCGCCCCGGATGTTTTGGTATCGCCTGGCTCGATCTGGCCAGCGGCCGCTTCTGCGTGGCGCAGGTAACCGATGAGGCGAAGCTACGCGCCGAACTCGCGCGCCTGAAGCCGACCGAGATCTTGCTGCCGGAGGATGCGCAGCTCAGCGCAATCTGCGCGGGTTTTGCGTTCTGTCGCACTCGCGATCAACTCGAATTCGACGTTGAACTCGCCCGTGCAACGCTGACGCGCCACCTCGGCACGCGTGACCTGCGCGGCTTCGGTTGCGAAGAGCTGACAGCGGCTCTGGGCGCTGCCGCCGCAGTGTTGAATTTTGCGAAAGGCACCCATCGTCAATCTCTCGCGTTCATCGACGGACTGACGCGTGTGACTCCGGACGCAAGCGTCGCGCTCGACGCTCCGACGCGACGTAACCTCGAAATCGACCAGCGTATGGATGGTAGTCGTGAACACACCCTGTTCGCGCTGCTGAACACGACACGGACGCCGATGGGCGCGCGACTGCTGCGCGAATGGCTGAACGCCCCGAGTCGCGACAACAACATCGTGGTGGCGCGTCAAGCAGGGGTGACGACACTGCTCACCCGACACGCGGACCAATCGCTGACAGCTCCGCTGAGTGACATCGGCGACCTCGATCGTGTGCTCACACGGATCGCGCTGCGCAGCACTCCGCCCCGGGATCTTGCCCGCCTGCGCGACGCGTTGCATGCATTGCCGGCCATTCGTAAAACACTGCTCGAACTCGACGCTGCAAGGCTGCAGCTGCTGCGCGAATCGCTTGGCGAGTTCAACGCGCTGACGCAATTGCTCGGACGCGCCCTCGCCGCGGAGCTGCCGACCTCGCTGCGCGACGGCGGCGTAATTGCTGACGGATACGATGCGGATCTGGATGTGCTGCGCAACGCATCCATCAACGCCGGCCAGTGGCTGGTCGATCTGGAATCGAGAGAGCGGCAGCGGACCGGCATTGCTTCGCTCAAGGTCGGCTACAACCGCATCCATGGCTACTACCTCGAGTCGAACCGCGCTGCAGCGGCTGCGGTGCCCGGCGACTACATTCGTCGACAGACACTGAAAAACGCCGAACGCTACATCACACCGGAGCTGAAGGCCTTCGAGGACGATGCGTTGACCGGTCAATCGCGGGCGCTCGCGCGCGAACGGATCCTGTATGACGCATTGCTCGATACTATCAATCTCGAGTCGGTACGCCTGCGCGCCTGTGCCGCGGCACTTGCCGAGATCGATGTGCTGGCGTCGATGGCCGAACGTGCGCGACGCCTCAATCTGGTCGCACCGACGCTCAGCGATTTACCCGGCTTCTTGATCGAGGGTGGTCGCCATCTGGTAGTCGAACAGGTGCAGAGCACGCCGTTCATAGCCAACGATCTGCAGCTCGACGATTCCCGCCGCATGCTGATCGTGACCGGCCCGAACATGGGCGGGAAGTCGACCTACATGCGCCAGGCCGCGCTGATTGTACTGCTCGCCTACACCGGCAGTTTTGTACCGGCCAAAGCGGCGCGCATCGGCCCGGTCGATCGGATCTTCACGCGCATCGGTGCGGCCGATGACCTCAGCGGCGGTCGATCGACGTTTATGGTGGAAATGAGCGAGGCCGCGAACATCCTGCATAACGCGACACCCCACAGTCTGGTGCTGCTCGACGAAATCGGCCGCGGTACAAGTACCTACGATGGCCTGGCGCTCGCCTGGGCGTGTGCGACGTATCTGGCCCGTGAACTGCGCGCATTCACGCTGTTTGCGACCCACTACTTCGAACTGACCGAACTTGCCGACCAACTACCCGGCGTTGCAAACGTGCACCTCGCAGCAACCGAGCATCGTCAGCAGATCGTATTTCTGCACGCCGTCCGCGAAGGACCTGCCAATCAGAGTTATGGCATCCAGGTTGCCCGTCTTGCCGGAGTACCGAACGCGGTGCTGCACACAGCGCGCCGCAAACTGGAGGAGCTGGAGTTGCGCACCGTCGCTTCGGTCGCAACGACGCAGATCGATCTATTCGTCGCCCGCGAATCGAATCCGCTCCGCGAACGGCTCGGCACGATCGACGCGGACTCGATCTCACCCCGCGACGCACACGCGTTGCTGGTCGAACTGATCCAGCAGGCGCGTGACCTGTGACATCTGTACAGCGCCCCAATAGTCGTTAGAATACGGCGCTTTTCCCAGCCAGGCGCTTGCCGATGACCTTCGTAGTCAGCGAAAACTGCATCAAGTGCAAACTCACCGATTGTGTTGAGGTATGTCCGGTGGACTGCTTCTACGAAGGTCCGAACATGCTGGTGATTCATCCCGATGAATGCATCGACTGCGCGCTGTGCGAACCCGAATGTCCGGTGAACGCGATTTTCTCCGAAGACGAGTTACCCGCGGATCAGCAGGAGTTCCTGGAGATTAATCGGGAACTTGCCGACGTCTGGCCGAACATCACCGAGAAGAAGGATGCCCTGGCCGATTCAGAGGAATGGGACGGCAAACCGAACAAGCGGAAACTGCTCGAACGCTGACCCTGCGATTCCGACGCGCTCTACACCGCCTCAACTGCAAAAAACCTGCGCCGCATCGAGGCCTTCGGCCTCCATTCCGTTGCGCAATCGCGCCAGTGCGTCGACCTGAATTTGTCTCACCCGCTCACGGGTCAAGCCGATCTCCGCGCCGACCTCTTCCAGCGTTCCGCTCGCGCCACCGTGCAAACCGAAGCGTCGAATCAACACGTCGCGCTGTTTCTCCGACAGCTGTCCCAGCAGACGCTCCAACTTGGCCGACAGGTCGCGCGCAGCAACCAGATCCGATGGATCCGCCGAGTTCTCATCGGCAATCGTTTCGAGCATCGAGCGATCCTGCGGCGCACGCAGATAGTCGATGGATTCCACCCGCTCGTTCAGTTTCAGGATCTTCTCGACATCGGCGACGGGGCGCTCGATCAACGCCGCAATGTCTTCAACGCCGGGGTCATGATCCAGTTTTTGCGCCAGTTCCCGAGCCACACGCAGATATAAATTGAGTTCCTTGATCACATGCACCGGCAATCGAATGGTCCGTGTCTGATTCATGATCGCGCGCTCGATCGCCTGACGGATCCACCACGTCGCGTAGGTTGAAAAGCGAAAACCACGGTCGGCGTCAAATTTCGCGACCGCGTGAATCAATCCTAGATTGCCCTCTTCGATCAGATCGAGCAGCGGCAAGCCGCGATTGAGATAGCGGCGGGAAATCTTCACGACCAGTCGCAAGTTACTCTCGATCATACGTTTGCGCGCCGCCGGATCGCCCCGACGCGCGCGCCGTCCGAACTGTTTTTCTTCTGCCGCGCTCAAGAGCGGTGAGAAGCCGATTTCTTTCAAATAGAGTTCGGTGGCATCGGGCGAGTCAGGTGCGTCGGTGACCTCGTCATCGAGCCGATCAAGGTATTCATCCACGCCAACACGCCACGCTGAGCTCTCGATTGCACCGCCTTCCATGGCCAGACCTTCTGATGCGCCCACTGCGAGTCCTTTCTATCAATGAGTTTGCCTGCGTTCCTTATGTCGGCACGCACTGCGCGAGCTTTAATCGGACTTGCGAGCGGACCCGCAGGCGGCAGCAATACACGAATCAAGCAGCGATGATCAGCCGACGGTTCCGCGCAGCAGGGGTACAAAACGAACGTACTCGAGGCGATCTTCGCGCAGCCCCTCTTCGGTACGATCGATCACCTTGAGTTCCTGCACGTCATCATCGCCGACGGGAATGACCATTCTGCCACCCACGGCAAGCTGTTCGAGCAACGCCTCGGGCACACTGCGCGCAGCGGCCGTCACGATAATGCCGTCGAAAGGACCCTGTTCGGACCAACCCATAGTGCCGTCGTCGTACTTCACGCGCACATTGCGCAACTTCAACGCGCGAAAACGATCGCGCGCCCGTTCGATCAGTGGAGCGATACGTTCGACGGTGAATACCCGCTTCACCAGGGCGGCCAGCACCGCGGTCTGATAGCCCGAGCCGGTGCCTATTTCCAGGATCCGTTCCCGCGCGTGATTCAGAAGAGTCTGCGTCATCAGCGCGACGATGAACGGTTGCGAAATGGTCTGCCCATGCCCGATCGGCAGCGCAGTGTCTTCGTAAGCACGATGTGCCATCGCTTCATCGATGAAGATATGCCGCGGTATCGTGCCAATGACATCCAGTACCCGCTCGTCCGTAATGCCGTGTTCACGCAGCCGCTTCACCAGACGATCACGGGTGCGCTGAGACGTCATTCCGATGCCGCGCAGATCAAAATCGCTCACGATGCAGCTCCGGGCGCGGCATTGCGTAGCGAACCCAGCTCGCGCAGCAACGCCGTCGCGTACTGACCGGGCGCCAGATCGAACGAGACGACGAGGTTGTCGCCGTCGAACGACCAATCGAACCGTGCCGGATTCAACACGAAAACACGGCGCTCCTGCGTCAACCCCAGATGCTCGAGCGGATCCAACCATTCGTGATAAGGCGCGAGCGCGTCAATTTCGATCGCGCGGGCTGTCCCGGTGGCCAACGCCTGTCCCCGCCCCCATAGCGGGCCCGTTGGGCGAGCATCGATCAAAACATCACCATCAACCGGCGTATTCCAGCACCCGCGCTCGACCCGGAGCGCGAGGACCGCATTGAACAATAGCGAGCGCGCGGTGGACAAATGCAGGCCTTTCTGGAATGCGGGCACAACCGGACGCGGCCGTTTGTTGATCCAAGCCTTCGCGCGTTCGACGTTCGCGCCATCACGACCAAAACGCTGCTCACCAAAATAGTTCGGGACCCCCGACCTGCGTATCACCGCCAGACGTTCAGACACCGCATCAAGATCGCCGCGCAACTGACGTATTCGAATTCGAAAGCTGTTGCCAGCCAGGTCACCGCGCCTGAGTTTGTGTTGCCGGCGGGCGGACTCGATGACACGCCATCCTTCGGTTCCCGTGGCAATATTCGATGCGTCGCATGCGGTACGAACGCTGAACCACTGACGCGTCACCGCATGGCGGTCCTTCATACCCGCGAAGCCGATGTCCACCGGCG
>Ga0315287_10008285_pt1 | contig 10485 bp, 8 predicted proteins | sample YL17G11_0_MG_FD_205037 | JGI IMG/M metagenome (GOLD analysis project Ga0315287, IMG submission 205037) | Sediment microbial communities from Yellowstone Lake, YNP, Wyoming, USA - YL17G11_0 | ecosystem: Environmental > Aquatic > Freshwater > Lake > Sediment | place: USA: Wyoming | collected...
TCGTGGTTGGCGAAGCTCTTTCCAGACAGTCACATTAAATTGAGCTTCGATCGCCTTTCCGATCTCCACTGGGATCCACGAACCAAATATCTCTCGTAGCTTTGGCTCTCTTGCGCACATTATGGCATTGGTCAAGTATTTCCTTGCACTGTCAGTAACAGTAATCATAAGTCCCCCATGATGCTGCTCCAGCCATTCACGGGTCTTCTGTCGCTCGTCCCCTAATAACACTCCTTTTTCGAGAAGCGCAATTTCAAATTTTGCATTCTCCAACTCATTCTGTAGGTCTTCGTATCCTATTGATAGTCGCTTAATAACCTCGGGTTTCCGCTTCTTTTCTGGATGCAGCCCCACGATCTTTGCCACAGCAGATTCAGCCATCCGTCCTATGTCTGCCGAAATTGCTCCCGCATCAGCCGCACCCCTGGCCAAGGCTTCGAGCTCAACCAGTCGAGCTATGTCCTCAAGTGCGGCATAGGCCAAGATCATTTGCGGCAAGTATTGCTCACGAGAGAGCCCAATATCAGGAGTACCTTTTTCAAATAATCCATGAACATATTCATACACCGCGACTGCATGATCGAGCATATTGTTCGCGGAGTACCATTGGGCCATCTGCAATGCCTGATCTGGAAGTAATCGCTTTCTGTGGGGGTAAAACACATCCGCTATTATTCTGACCTCAAATTCTTCGCTAGGAGCCTGAGTAGTCTTCTTGATGAATCGATCAAGGTACTGTTCTAGTGCTTTGCGTCTCTCGGCGGTATGAATTTGCATCTTAGTGAATGATAGCTGTTGGAGCACTTGAGAGATTTGGCTCTCAAGTTCTACTTGCCTCTCTTCTAACTGTTCACACTTTTCAGCTAAAACATCTTCGTCGTCATCTTCATCCCAATCGACAAAATCAGACAAGTTATCCAATTCGTCAGCTAACGACTTGAATGTTTCGAAGTTATCCTCGTCATTCTGTAAGTCATAAGTCATGGATAGACCCTCGGAGGCACGCTGCTTCAAATTGTCTTGCGTCTGACAAGAAATGTCGTTTTTTGCCACCGTGACGCTAGACCGAAAGTGGGGAGGAGTCAAGAAGCCATGAGATCACATGGAGCGATTCATCGAATGGGTCAGCGTCCTTCAAGCCGAAGGCCGCGACCGTAGGGATTCGTGGGACTGCTGGGGCTGTAGGGACTCCCGGCGCCGTAGGGATTCTTGATCGAGTCTGGTGAGAACGGAGATCCGTAGCGGCCGTAGGGATTACTCGTCGAATCAGGATCATACGGATTCACACTCAGCTTGCCGCGATAGTTCCCCTGCTGGTCATACAGCCGAGGCGCATCGGTGGCGAACGGATTCGTCGCGGATTGATTGCTGAAGGGACTGCCGTAGGGACTGAATGGATTGTTCAGGCCGTCCGGCTTGAAGGGGCTTCCGGCCCCGAAGGGATTGGACGTGGAAGCAGGATTGAACGGATTCGCGCTCAGCTCGCCGAGATCTTCCGCGTGGACGGAGAGAGGCAGTGGCAGCAGCAGGAGCAACAGGAGGAAGACAACCCTCATGGCGAGCCTCGCATCAAGTACGTAGCCAGTGAGTTTAGCCTACTCCCCCCCCCCCTAGATCAGCGCAAGCGGGGCACAAATGGTTCCTGACACCATTTTCCGACTTCTCACCATGGCCATCAGTTGCTCCACTTTGGCCACGATCCGGCGTTGTTCGGCGAGGGGTGTGAGTGAGCGAGAAGTCTTCATCTTAAAGCCCAAGCGATTCCAGGGCGGGTTTGAGGGCAGCCTCGAGCTTGGTCATCGTTTCGACCATCTCCGCCTGAATCTCCGGCCATTGCGACTCCGGGCTCCGGTAGCCACCCCGCTCGATCACATGCTTGATTCGGCAGGCGCGCTTGGTGTCGAGCCGTTCCCAGGAAAGCGTCCCGCCGAACGCCTTTTCGATTTCGTCTTTGCGGGCGTGGAGCTGGTCGAAGATACGCTTGTTCTCCATGGCATCGCCGCGATCGATGTAGAGTTCGGCGATGCCGTATTCCTGAACGATCACGTAATTGAGGCCGAGCCCGCGAATGCCAGAGCTCGCACCCAGCCAGTGATAGGCACCCGGTTTAATGTTGGCGTGACGCGTGTGTTTGTTGCGCGAGATAGTGACCAACCCCTCCCAGAATTTCAGGCGCACATCATAGCGTTCCGCCCGCTTCTTCCGGCCCACTTGCTCCTTCTCGCGAAGCTGGACCTGATATTCATTGGCCTCGGGAAGCGGGATGATTTGCTGCACGTCGATCAGTCTTTTGACGCCGTCCTGATAGGGGCGCAGGCGAACGCAGCGGATGTCGATATCGCGCTCGCGCAGCCAGAGCACGGCGGTGGTGAGTTCCTTCCCGAAATCTTCAGAAACCAGCACGATGCGCACATCGGGCGCGAAGGCTTCCTCGTCGGGTTCCTCCCAGCCGAGAAAAGTGAGCATGCGGGACCGGGCTTCATCCGCCGGCTCGCCCAGCCGCGCAAGAAACTCCCCATGAATTTGCTCCGCCCGTTCAAAAGTCATCGCGGACACCATGCTGGCGTAGCGGATGGCTTGGAGTTCCATGTGCCCACCATCATTGGTGCGCTTTAATTCGATCACCACGAGGTTCGCCTGCGGGTCGATGGCGAGCAGGTCGATGCGGCGGCGGCTATCGTCCCAATCGCCGAACTCCTCCGTGAGCACGTAGAGATCGTCGCCCAGCACGTCGATCTGTGTTCGCAGCAACCGCTGGAGGTCATCGCGCTCGCGCACCTTGAGATCGGCAAAGGATGCCTGGCTGATGGGCCGGAAGGCGTCGGGGGTCATTTCGTAGAGTGGCATGGTGGTTGTCCTGATTTAAGATTTGGGCGGTCTGCCGCGGCGTCCGGTGACGGAGGCGGAGGAGAGGGAAACTTTGCCGTTATTGGAGGTGCCGGTGAGTTCGGCGACGAGGGCGGAGAGGAGGTTCGCGGCGGTGGCGCGGGAGGCGGCGAGTTGCGTTTCCAACTCGTCCACCAAGGCCATCAGTTGTTCCACTTTGGCCACGATCCGGCGTTGTTCGGCAAGGGGTGGGACGGGGACGACCGTCGAGGAGAGTTTGGTTCCGTTGAAATTGGCTTGGCCACACTGTTGAACGACTTCCGGTTCAATTTGAGTCTGCCTAAAATACTGGGCGTTCATTGCGACGCTGTAAAAGGTCGGAAACAGGAGCGTGGATGGAAGCCGAATGCGAATGAGGTAAGAAGCGAATGTGGCGGTGTCGTCGCGGCCCTTGAAGATGCCAGTCTTGCCAACCAGTTCGTAACTGTTCGTGCGATTGAACAGAATGTCATCGGTTTTAAGGTAAAGGCCGGGGAGGTCGTCGATGCCTGCATCGACATACTTCAGATTTTCATCGAGCAGTCGCCCTCCAACGATGTTTCCCATGCGATACACCGGAACTTTGGATGAATCGCTGTGAGACTTTTGGGATGTTCCATAGTCAATCACGAGCGCGAGATTGCCGATTCGACTCCATTGCCACGACTCAGGAATGTCGTGCGGATAGTTTTCTGCCGCGAGCGGGGGAACATTCTTGGGAGAGCGAACGCCCTGTTGCTTTGCAAGTCGTGGAAGGTCTCGCTCAAGCCGAGCAATCAATTCTTCCGCAGGTTCGTCGTTGGGGTCTTGGGGGACGAGTTTGCCTTGGACGGCGAGGGTGAGGATGGATTTGCGGAGGTCGGCGGGAGGGATGGCGTAGGACGGATGGAAGAGGAACGGGAGGTTGGCCGGGGTGGGCGCGTCGGCAAAGCGGGCCAGCGACGCGCGGGCGAGCGCGGCGTGTCGCGTCTCCCGTTCCTGCTGCTGCGCCTCCAGCCGATCACACAACGCCATCAACTCATCCACCTTCGCCACGATCCGCTTCTGCTCTTGTTCGGGCGGGAATGGGATAGGCAGTGAAAGGAATTCACTGCGCGCAATACCGCCAATGATCCCGGTCATTCTTGCGGCAAACTCCCTAAAGAACGTCGGAGCTTGATAAATGTAGAAGATGTATCGGTGATGAATTCCTTCCCAGACCTCGTTCGCATAAAGCTTGTTGCCAAAGCAAATGTCGCGATCAGTGATTCCAATCTTCCGCCCAGCACTTCCACCTTCGGCACAAATCAATACGGCTTTCGCACGCGCCACCTTGAAGCGAGGATCACCAAGCGGGACTTTCAGTCCGTTGTCGTAAACCAATGTATCTCGGCCATAGCCAACATCTTTGGTTGCAATAAATGGCAGGCCGTCTTCGACCTTTGCGAGTTCGGCTTTGCCGATCTCACTAACGCTATCGCCGTTGAATATTCGCCCAGTGTTACCGAGCCTTGTCCACTCCCATCCCGGTGGGATCTGAAGATAGGCATCATCACCAACAGGAGGAAACGCCGCTTGTTTCCGAACCTTCCCAGCTTGAACGCTCGATAGTGTCTCTATCCGCCTGAGTAGTGCGGATGCAGGCTCGTCGCTAGCGTTATGCGGAACGAGGTTTCCGCGGATTGCTGATTCGAGGATCAACTCCCGAATCTTCGCCACCGCATCGGGCGCGTCGGCGAACTGGTCGAACTTCTCGAAAAAGGTTTCCAGCTTCATTCAGCAGTCCCGGAGGTGGCGGTGAGGGCGTGGTGGAGTTCCTGTTTCAGCGCGGCGCGGGTGGCGGCGATCTGGGCGAGGAGCTTTTCGTATTCGGGCAGGAGGTGGTCCACGTCGCCGGTGCCGGTGTCGGGGTTGTGCGGGTTCTTGAGGTCGAGGTTGAAGTTGCCGGCCTTGATGGTGTCGATCGACACGCGCCAGGCCTGCTCGTTTTCCACGCGGGATTTGAAGCCGTCTTTTTCCTCGCCCCACCAGGCGCGCTCGCCCTCGAACTCTTCGATGCGGATGGGTTTGCCTTTGTTGTAGCTCTTGGCGCCGGGCGGATAGGGGTGCTCGTAATACCAGACGTGGGTGGTGGGCGCGCCTTTGGTGAAGAAGAGGAGGTTGGTGCGGATGCCGGTGTAGGGATTGAAGACGCCGTTGGGCAGGCGGACGATGGTGTGGAGGTTGCACTCGGTGAGGAGGGCTTCCTTGATGCGGGTCTTGACGCCTTCGCCGAAGAGGGTGCCGTCGGGCAGCACGAGTCCGGCGCGGCCGCCGGGCTTGAGGATCTTCATGAGGAGCACGAGGAAGAGGTCAGCGGTCTCGCGGGTGCGGAACTCTGAGGGAAAGTTCGATTCGATGCCGTCTTCTTCCATGCCGCCGAATGGCGGATTGGTGACGATGACATCCACGCGCTCCCTAGGCGACCAATCACGCAATGGACGAGCGAGGGTATTGTCGTGTCTCACGTTCGACGGCACATCAATGCCATGCAGAAGTAGGTTGGTCATGCAGAGCACATGTGGCAGGTGCTTCTTCTCGATGCCAGCGAAACAGTCCTGGATGAAACGTTCATCGGCCTCGGTCTTGGCCTGCTTACGAAGATGCTCAATGGCGCAGACCAAGAAACCTCCCGTGCCGCAAGCAGGGTCAAGAATAGTTTCCCGCTTGTCCAGACGCGGATTGACCTGCTCGACGATGAACTGAGTGACGGCGCGAGGGGTATAGAACTCGCCAGCATTGCCCGCTGACTGGAGGTCCTTGAGGAGCTTCTCGTAGATGTCGCCGAACATATGGCGGTCATCGGAAGCGTTGAAGTCGATGCCATTGATCTTGTTGATGACCTGCCGCATGAGGGTGCCGTTTTTCATGTAGTTGTTGGCATCATCAAACGTCATACGGATTAGGCCGGCAATCTTGTCCGCCCCACCCGTCAGCGATTTAAGTTTTGGCAGAAGAGTGTTGTTGACGAAAGCGAGTAGTTCCTCACCCGTAATGCCTTCTTCGTCCGTGGCCCAGGATGACCAGCGCAGATGCTTTGGCAGCGGCGATTTATAGTCGTCGTGCAGCAGTTCGATCTCCTTCTCGCGATCGTTGAAGATCTTCAAAAAGAACATCCAGCCGAGCTGTTCGAGGCGTTGCGCGTCGCCATACGTGCCGGCGTCCTTGCGCATGATGTCTTGGATGGTTTTCACAATGTTTGAAACGTTGGGCATAGGCTAGGCAGCTTTCTGATAGAGGGCCGTTTTGAGTTCTCGGATAGCGGCCAGATAGTTGTTCTTTCCCCCGAACAGATTGACTATTTCGATGGGCGTTCCAAAGTGAGTCAGAGGATCGACTTTGAGGATTTCGAGAGACTCCACGCTCTTAATGCCGCCATCGGCATACTTATCGAGAAGGGCTTCGAGCACAGCTCTGGTGCTTGCTCCATACTTGGCAAAGACATGCCGCTTCTTGACCTTGTCGGCTCTCTCACGGCGCGTGAGCGGTGGCTGATCAAATGCAACATGGCAGATGAGGTCAAAGGCGTCATAGTCCAGACCAACCTGTTCAGCAAGTTCATCCAGAAATACGCCACGACTTGAGAGCTCTTCAATGATGGTCTGCTTGCGGTCAGCGTCTTTCCAGGCGTTCAGGAAGTCACCAAGAGACGTGTACGCCTTGCGAAGCGTCTTTCGCGAATAGTCCTTCAAGGATTCAGTAATAAGCTTGCCGTCGGCATCGAGATACTGGACGCGCTCTGAGACGATTGTTACTTCGACGTCGTCGACGTAGTACTTGGCAGGCCGCTCACGGACGCCAGGTGGTTCCAAGCCTTCGGGTGAGTCAAGTTGGTAGCCAGCCACCCCTTGTGTACCACTCTCTGGCACGTCATCCGGAGGGACCGGCGTTTCTGTCGGACCAGGCTCATAGATCTGAACGGGATCACCATCAAAGTGCGGGTCCGCGAAAAGCGCTGTGGCTCGTTTGAAGTCCATGATGGTGAAGAAGAACTTGTTGTACTCCTCGTTGATGCGGGTGCCGCGGCCGATGATCTGCTTGAACTCGGTCATGGAATTGATGCGTTTATCGAGCACGATTAAGTGGCAGGTTTGTGCATCGACGCCTGTCGACATCAGTTGCGAGGTTGTAGCAATCACCGGGAAGGTGGACTCCGGATCGATGAAGTTGTCGAGCTGCGCCTTACCCTCATCGTTGTCTCCCGTGATGCGCATGACGTACCTGCTGTTGGCAGCGGCAAGATCCGGATTCGCATTAACCAGCGCCTGACGCATGCGCTCGGCATGGGGGACATTCTCACAGAATACAATCGTCTTGGCGAAACGGTCGGTTGCTTTGAGAAACTGGGTAATCTTCTCTGCGACGAGCGCGGTACGCTTTCCGAGTATCAGATTCCGGTCAAAGTCAGTTTCGTTGTACTCGCGGTCCTCAATGAGCTGGCCATACTTGTCCGTCTTGCCTTTTTCTGGGCGCCAGCCTTCCAAATCCTTATCGATGCCGATGCGAACGACCTTATACGGCGCCAAGAAGCCGTCGGCGATGCCCTGCTTGAGCGAGTAGGTGTAGATCGGGTCGCCGAAGTAATCGATGTTCGATACGTCCTTGGTCTCCTTCGGTGTGGCAGTCATACCAATCTGAGTCGCGGAGGAAAAGTATTCGAGGACTTTTCTCCAGGAAGCATCATCCGCCGCACTCCCCCTATGGCACTCGTCCACGATAACGAGATCGAAGAAGTCAGGAGAGAACTGCTTGTAGATATTCTGCTCTTCCTCGGTGCCCGTGACGGCTTGGTAAAGCGACAGGTAGATTTCGAAAGCCTTGTCGACAGTGCGGTTCGTGATTTTTGTCATCGCCTGGCCGAAGGGTTTGAAGTCATTGGTCTTGGTTTGGTCAGCGAGGATGTTTCGATCGACGAGGAAAAGGATGCGTTTCTTTGCTCCGGACTTCCAAAGCCGCCAAATAATCTGAAAAGCTGTGTAGGTCTTCCCCGTTCCCGTGGCCATGACGAGCAGAATGCGGTTCTCACCACGGGAAATGGCATCGACGGCCCGATTAATGGCGATGAGCTGGTAATAGCGAGGCGACTTCCCGGAGATGTCGTCGAAATAGTCCTGCGTGGCAACAGATGCTTGTTTCTCAGTGTAAGTCTTTGATTGGCAGAAACGTCTCCAGAGTTCCTCGGGAGCGGGAAAATCATGGAGGGGAAATTCCCGCTCGACCGAGCCGGCGGAAACGGTACGGTCGTGCTCAAGGAATCCGTCACCGTTGGAGCTGTAAACAAATGGAACGTCGAGGATCTCTGCATACTCTAGTGCCTGCTGCATCCCAGCGCCTACGGAGTGGTTGTTGTCCTTGGCTTCGATGACGGCAATGGGGATGTTTGGTCTATAGAAAAGAAGATAGTCGGCTTTCTTCGCTTCACCGCGTTTCACCGTCTTTCCACGAACAATAACTCGGCCCTTAGTGAAGTAATACTCCTCCCTAAGCTGTGTCATCACATTCCACTTTGCACTGTCGGAACCGACCAGTGCAGGTGTGATGAACTTGGTACAGATATCGCGCTCAGTGAGAGCCTTTTTGTCGGGTCCTGACATGTAAGAAAACTCCGGCTGCTAAAGCTTTTGCCGCCGCAGAATACCCCTTTCTCCATGAGAAAGCACGCCAACTTGGGAGGGAGTTGCCCTGGAAATGGAACCATTGTTCCCCGTCACCTGCGTACAAACCTGCTGGGATTGGCACGTAGAGCACGCATGTTTGCCCAATGTTCACCACTGTGCGCACTTGACAGCCCGGTACACCCTCCTGCTCGCTCGTCTTACGTAACATTCAGAATTTCTATCTAGTTAACCCCGCAGTTACATTCCTTCGGCTTGCTTCGTGACGATTGTAACTAATGGTCCCTAACTGTCCTGAGCAGGTACTTCTCCACACTTACTCATACCGGTACGGTCAGCGCTGTGCTGAGCCGCACCAGCAGAAAGGATTGGGCATGAAGAAGGATTTCCTCACGGTGAAGAAATTAGCAGCGGAACTCCGCATGAGCTCGATGTCGATCCAGCGTTCCTCTCGAAAGGAGGAGGTCCCCGCTCTGATGTCTCTTTGTTCTCTCGCTGTTGCACTTGGATACATCTGATCACATCTGGATACATCTGACTAATTCCCTTGATCTACGCAGGACGGTATGGTCGGCACCGTTATGCGCATCGACGAAAGAAAGGACACGAATGAAACCCACGTTGTTGTCGGTGAAGGAGCTGGCTCAGGAACTTGGCGTGAGTACGCAATCCATTCGTCGAGCCTATTGGGACGGTCTCATCCCCGGGTATCGATTTCAGAAAATGCTGCGCTTCGATGTGGAGCGCATCCGTCAGATCTTACTGGAACGAGGTCTCGTCACCATGAGGTCGAGCCGCGCGCGACCGCCGGCCAGGGCCGGCGGCGCGCACGAAAAAGCCCCCGGTCGGTAAAACGGGGGCTCGTATAGCAGAGGCATGAAAGGACTGTTCATGGACGATTTTATCTTTACCGCAACTCTTGATTGGCTCGCCTTCACTGTCCCTCAGGCGACGGTGGACGAGCTGAGTCCTGTCGTTGGTGGCGAGTGGTTCGAGGCGGCGACGGGCTTTCGTGGCTACCCCACGTGTTGGCTGACCAATCAAGGCCGTCACGGCGTCGGCAAACTGGGGACAGGGGCTCCTCGCAAGGCCAAAGAAGTCCACGTGGATCTCTCAGGGGGAATCGTCTCCACCTGGGACGAGACCAAGATTCGCTCGGTCCTGACCTGGATCTTTGCTCGTGGGGGACACGTGACCCGAATGGATGTGGCGCTGGATGATCGTGCAGCGGGGGTCTCCATCGCACAGGTCAAACAGGCCGTCGAGGCCGGACAGGCCGTGACGCGGTCACAGAAGTTCCAGGTCCTTGCCGGGTCCTCGTTGCGCGACGGTGCCTCTACTGGTGACACGCTCTATTTCGGCAGTCGAGAGAGTCAAACCATGTTGCGGGTCTACGACAAACGGCTGGAACTGCAACAGAAAGGCCGTGACGAGGCGAAGGACTATGGCGTCCGGTGGGAACTCGAACTGAAAAAGGATAGGGCGCAAGCCTGCGCTAAAGCCTTGCTCACGCTGCCGCCGGAGGATTGGCGGGAATTCCTCGTCGGTGTGCTGCGTTCCTATGTCGATTTTCGCGAGACCACCCACGAGGCGGAACCCTGGGAAAAATATCGGGCTCCTTTGCTCTCATGGTGGGCTTCGTTGACCGAAGGCTTCACACGCTGCCGGCTCGTCGTGGAGAAGGTCCAGCAGACGCTTGATGAGGTGTGTCAGTGGCTGGGCCAGTCGATCAGCGCGATGCTGGCCCTGGCGTACTTTCACCGTGGAGAATCATTTCTCCACCAGTTGATTTACGCGGGGTCGAAAAAGTGGAAAGCCAAGCACCTCGCCATGCTGCACGAAGGCAGAAAGCTACGCCCGTATGTCCTCCGTCCCGTCTAAGGAGTGGAAGCGCATGTGTCCAGGCTGTGGAGCGCGAGGCTGCGGCTGCCGGTGGATGAACGGTGCGTTAATCCTGTCCTGCCGGGCCTGTGAGTCGGAATTTACG
>Ga0315287_10008287_pt1 | contig 10484 bp, 10 predicted proteins | sample YL17G11_0_MG_FD_205037 | JGI IMG/M metagenome (GOLD analysis project Ga0315287, IMG submission 205037) | Sediment microbial communities from Yellowstone Lake, YNP, Wyoming, USA - YL17G11_0 | ecosystem: Environmental > Aquatic > Freshwater > Lake > Sediment | place: USA: Wyoming | collected...
ACATTTATAGATGGTCCTTCGTTTTATAAATGGAAAGGTCGAAAATGCAGGGCGATATGAGATGGCGCGAAAACATATTTATTCACGTGTCTCTTGACTGGGAATTGCTGCGTTTTTGGCGTTGACCTCTGTTTCGGCAATCCCATACTTCTTTGCCGTTTCCCGCAGGATCTGGTTTTTATAAAGTGTCCAGGAGCATACTGGCATAAACTGGATCTTCCCTGTCACAGGATGCTCATAGGCAAAAGCGGCGGGACATTCTACAAGCCGGGCGCTTTCCACGCATTCCTTCTCCTCGAAAGGCAAAACCATAAGCCTGAGAATATTCTGGCATTTCGAGTGCCTGCGGATAAGATCCTTCAGTTTCCGACCGAGGGCAAGCCCCAGGAGAATTTTTCCGATTTTGATCGTGGGGCTGCCTTCGAAAACTTCCTCGAATTTCACGGTTTTTCTGAGATACTTGAATAGGACCCAACCGCACACAATCTTTTTCCCCGTGTTGCCTGAAAGGGCGACAAGGACATGATGTTTCAGTTTCTCCCCGAGCTCCTGATCCAGCCTGATCGCCTCCATCAAGGCTTCATTCTGGTTCTTTTTCAGGTATTTGGAAAAGGGTAGATATTTCTGACCGTCGGAAATCATGAGGGAAACGCTTTCGCAGTTCGGGTGCGCTCCGCCAAAGGTCAGCCGGGCGTTGAACACCTCTTTTATTGTGTTGAATTTGTAAAGGAGTCCGGCGGGGAAAAATTCTGTGCCGGGTTTTGCTGCTTCCACCATCTTTTCCACATCTTCATTCGTGCTGGATTGAATATCCACCTTTTCCGGTCCCCAATGCGCTGTAATGGGGATCAGATCCAGGGCTGCGACAATATCCCTGTTCTCGTGACAGAAATCAATCAGATCCCCGATGCATTGATCGTTCACTCCATACCCGGCTGTGCACATGATCGTGACTTTTGATTTCTTGAATTTCCGAATGTTTTCCAAAGCCTTGAGTTTCAGCTCGTACGCCTTCGGATTCTTCCGGATCCTCCGGTAGATATCCGGATCGCGGCCGTCGAACGCAAACATGAGCTGGGCCCGCGTTTCGAGAAGAATCCTGCAGTATTCCTCATCCGCCAGCCTGATGCCGTTCGTCACAACTCTTGCGGAAATGCCGTGGGACTTTGCGAGGTTGATGATATCCACAAGGTCGTCCCTTACCGTCGGTTCTCCGCCGAAGAGCTGCACCTTCGGCCTGGGCTCAATTGTACCGAGCTTCTTGAAGACTTTTTCAAAATATTCCATGGAAGGATCGAACCGGAATCCCATGGCAGGAATGTTCGCCAGGCAGATTGGGCAGTTCATGTTGCACCGGTTGGTCACATCCAGAAAAACCAGGGAGGGGATTTTCCCATGATCGCAATCCAGGCACCTGAGGGAACAGCTGGTTTGCGCCTCTCCCTTATATCCGCATAATTCCCTTTTCTGTTTGTATCGCTCTGCATCTGTGGAAACAAGGGCACGGCTGACCCCGCATGAGGGGCATTGCTTCACAAGGTACATCTTTCCATCCTGTTCCTCGTGGGTGGTCGGCACAATCGTCCCACAGCTTTTGCAAATACTATAATTTATGGGTTTTTTTTCCGCCATCGAGACTTAACCTCTTTTGAAATTCCTATTTTTTATCCGAAGGTTTCGAGGCTGATGATTGCTTGATATGATCGTCTCCTGCAATATCGAGCGTGGCCCAGCCCAGAATGAAATCCGCAAGATCAACGGGGCGAAGGTGTGCGAAAAAACCGATCCAGCCCAGGTGAAGAACGCGTTGACATTCGATGAATTGGAGTGTCGGGGGAGAATCATCCTCCCCCAGCATTCTGACCAGTCCCACATTATATCTGGGCCATTCCTTTGCATCTCTCTGGTCTTCCCTGGTTCGATGCGGATCCAGGGGATTGAGTTCCCCCAGGCCTTTCTTTTCCTTTCCCCAGACAATAACTCCCCAGCTTTCATCCGTATAATAAAGCCATCCTGCCTGGCGATTCCCCATACCAATGGTTTTTCCCTCAACGTTCGAATACCCCAGGGGCAATATATTAAAGAAATCAAAATAAAGTCCGAATTGAGGTTCGATCCTGTCATTCACGCTGATGCCGATGTCCATGATATCCAGGGCATCATTGCCCCTGTTTTTCAGATAAGCGCATCCATTCAAAAGGAATCCGAGTGCAAGAATAATAATGAGAAAAATCGAAGAAAACATTTTGGATTTTGGCATGAGACAACCCCCGTTTTTATTTGGTCTTTTATTCTCTACTGAGGCTATAAAAATAATCACAGACTTATCCCCCAAGGCATGAGGAGTGTCAATGGTTTTATGACAGGGGAAAACAAGAAAGACGCATCTTGACTCCGTTACCAAAGACATACGGAATTATGCAAAATCCGGGATTAAACCTTGCCAACAGGGTTCATAATGTATATATTTTTTAACTAATAAACCGATGAACTGACAAACCGTCCAACCGGCTTTCTATGGTTCGTTTTCACCCTCCGAATCCCCTGCCCATGTGTCGGTCCTGAAAGGGGAGGCGGGGAGATTTGCCTTGTTGTAAAGATTCGCCTCAGGAGCGCTTTCCCAGGCGTATCGCACCGCAGCGGGTTTTTTGACGGAATCATTCCAGACAATGATGGAATTTCCCTCGATTTTCGCCTGCGCCAAAACAAAATTCCGATCCTCGCCTGCAATGACAAATCCCTTTAATGGCTCCTCATTTCTCGTGATCAGTCCCCCATCCGCGTGGTCGAACTCGATTGCGATCCGCTCGCCTGTTACGGTCATTTTTTTATAGATCGGCCCGGAATAGACCAGATCCTGGCCGTAGGCTATTTTCATGGCTGCGAGAGCCAGACGGCGGCCAACCTCCTGTTTCCTGGGCGGATGAAGATCGTTCGGTTCTCCGATGTCGATCGTTATTGCCATGCCTGTATTCGACGCCTTGGCAAGGCACATGAGCTGCGCTTCGCGAACCTCAGGCCAGTGAAACTTTTTCTCTGACTGCGACTTGTAATTGGGAAGCTGGACGAAAAGGAACGGAAAATTTCCCTGTCCCCATCGCGCCCGCCAATCCTCGATCATCACGGGAAAAAGATTCCTGTACTGATATCCCCTCCGGAAATTCGACTCGCCCTGATACCAGATCACGCCCTTGATCCCATAGGGGATAAGAGGTTGGATCATCCCGTTGAACAGCACATTTGGCTGGCGGGGGTTCGATGGACCATAAGGCGCCAGGGGCCATTCCGGAACCGGTTTTCCCTGCTTTTCCGCCTCTTTCTTCACTGCCTCCCATTCCTTGACCTTAAGATCGTGCTCCTTCTTTGCCTCTGGGTATTTCTCGATGAGTTCCTTCCATTTCTTGTAAATGGGGAGGAAATCCGGATCCGAGCGGAGCGCGCTGACGGACATCCAGGATTCAATGGGAGTCCCGCCCCATGCGGACTGGATAAGGCCGATCGGAACGTTCAGCTTCTTATGGATTTCGCGGCCGAAAAAGTATCCCACCCCGGAAAAATCCTTCACCGCTTCAGGGCTGCATTCCTGCCACCTGCCCTGGGTATCGGAAAGCGGATCTGTTGCGATCTGTTTCTTCGCCATGAATAAGCGGATGTTCGGATATTTTGCCGCAGCAGCCTCTTCGTTTCCGTTGAGCGCCTTGAGAAGCGGCCATTCCATGTTCGATTGCCCGCTGCAGATCCACACATCGCCGATCATCATGTTTTTCAAAACGATTTTTTCCTCCCCGCACTCCACAATCATCTCGAAAGGCCCTCCGGGCTTCAGGGATGGAAGCTTCACGCTCCATTTTCCCCCGGCATCGGATTTCACTATGCATTTCGCCCTTCCCAGGGAGACCAGCACATCTGTATTCGGTTCGGACTGTCCCCATATCGGGGACTCCTGCTCCCTCTGGATCACCATGTTGTCGGAAAAAAGGGCCGGCAGTTTCAAATTCTGCGCCCCTGCGCCCCGGGGAAATATCCCCCAGCTGGATATAAAAAATAGCAAACCGAAGAGAAGATAATCATAATTTTCTTTCAACATGAATTATTCTCCAAAATTGGTCCAAAATTGGGGTCAATCTACCAAGCTAATACCAATAAACTCCCCCAATTTTTTCTCAATATCCCAAGTATTCTATGTGCCGATTTTCTTATCCCCTGCCCACCTGGGAGTCCGGATCAGTGGCTGCGATCTTACCCGATTGCAGAAGCATGCCTGCTGAAATCATGATGACCATGCCTAAAGGCGCAAACCAGGGCCAGCCGAGTGTCAAATTCTTCAGAATCATCTCACCCTTTTCGTTCAGGCCGGAGTATTTGAAGAGGTTGAAGAAAAAGATGAGCGCCAGGAAGGGGAGCATCTTCGGAATGAGAGTAATGCTGTCCTCGCGGAACACAAGAACCGCAATAACAGGTAACGCCGCAGCAAGGACAATCAAAATTCCCAGAGCCCAGTTGGTATGTTGCGCGATCGAGAGAACAGTCATGACACTGAGGCACGCGGCCCAGGGCAGGGCGCGCGATCCACGCCGCATTTTTGGATTCAAGGCCATGAGGAATGTCCCCAGGATTCCTCCTGCCGTCAGACCCACAACTGCTAACGCCAGCTCGATGATGAGTCCCCTGCCCTGCCACACTTCCCAGAAGATGGAAGCCATGGCGCATAATACCAAGCCCCACAGGCAGACGAAATATCGGCTCTGGCGGATATGATCCTTGTCCGTCCCAACAAGCTTTCCCGCAGTGCGCAGGCCGGAGATGGATTGTTCCGCCAAAGCGGAGAGGATTCCCTCCAGCGAGGAAATGGCAGCCGCAAAAATGCCCGCTACAATCAGTCCGCCGATGAGCGGATGCACGCGGTATTTGAGGAACACAGGCAAAACGTTATTGGAGCTTTCATTAATCATATTTAATTCAAGAGGTCCGACATTGGGAATATTCGCCTTCTGGTAGAAATACCAAAGCCCCACACCGACCAGAAGGCATAAGATCATGACAAACTGGCTGACGCTGCTCCAGATGATCGCCTTTCTCGCCTCTTTGACATTTTTACAGCAGAAGGCGCGCTGCACCATCAGCTGATCCGTGCCATACGATCCCAGGCTGCCGATGGATGAGGCGATCAACGCCGCCCAGATGGTATAATTCATCCGAAAATCAAAATTTAAATTCAGCCAGTGCAGCTTCCCTGCCTCATAGGCTGTGTTCCACAGGGTATCGATTCCTATCCCTTGATTCCCCAAAGTGATGATCACCACCACCAGCGTCACAATGACAGAGAAGACAAAGATCAGGAATTGAACCACGTCGGTCCAGATGACCGTAACAATGCCTCCCATGAATGTCCAAAGCACGGCAAATGCGCCGACAAACCAGATGGAGGAATGGATCGCCATTCTGGAACTCATCCATTCGGGAAACACCTCCTTGGTTAAAATCCGCAGAACCATGGCGGTGAGGAGCACCCGCGTGCCCTGGCCCAGCGCCCCGCCGATCATGAAAAGGTAACTGGTCATCTTGCGCGCAGGCATGCCCAGCTTGTTGCCTATGTATTCATACGGGCTGTAGATTTCCTGCTCATAGTAGGCAGGAATAAATATATATCCGACCAGAGTTCTGCCGATCACTGTCCCAAGTCCCAGAACCATGTAAGCCATGTTGCCCGTGGCTGCCCACAGAAACGCAGGCACACCGACCAGCGTCATTGCGCTGATCTCCGTGGCTATGATCGAGCCTGACACCGCCCACCAGGGCAGCTTGCGACCTCCGAGAAAGAAGTCCCGGATCGTCGCCTGCTTGCCTGCCATCGCATGGCCGAACCATGTGGTGAAGACCACATACGCAGCAACCACACCCCAGCTCAGGAGTGTGAACTGGTTGTGCAGTTCCCCTGCACCATTCGTTACTGTTGTTGTATCCATTTCTCACCTCGAGTAGTAAAATAGAAAATTTGAGATGAAACAATAATCCTCACACATAAAAGTCAACAATTTTGTTCCGGGCAAAAATCCCCCCCTGTTTTTGTATATAATGATAGAATTCGTCCGCTTCCCTTTTTGTCTCTTGAAAACACTTCTGATTCTGTCATAAGTCTTTTTTATTCGATTCCGATTTACCCTGAATAGGGTAAATTCCAATTGGGGCGGTTTTATGGAGCGTTCCAGGGGACATGCACTGAGAAATTATATCATCCGGCGATGTGTGCTCATGATTCCCACCCTTCTGGGGATCACGCTCGTGACCTTTCTCATCTGCCAGTTCGTGCCCGGCGGACCCATTGACCAGCTGAAACTCCAGCTCGCAGGCGGCTCAGGCGGAGAAGCGGGCGTCCGCTCAGGCAGAACCTCCTTGCAGCTCAACCTTCCCGAAGATCAGATGAAAATCCTGAAGGAATATTACGGATTCGACAAACCTGTGTTCCTCCGCTACCTCTCCTGGCTCATAAAACTTGTGAAACTGGATCTGGGCGATTCGTTCCGCTATACCATACCCGTGCTCCATCTCATTGCAAGCCGGCTTCCTGTTTCGATCTTCTACGGCATCCTGACAACCATTCTCACATATCTTATCTGCATCCCACTTGGGATTGTCAAAGCCATCAGGCACCGCACCCTTATTGACAACCTGAGCTCTATCCTGATCTTCATCGGGTATGCGATTCCCGGTTTTGCCCTCGGCGCCCTGCTCCTCGTTCTTTTTGCCGTAAAACGAAACTGGTTTCCCCTCGGCGGATTCTCCGGCGATCAGTTTGACTCCCTCTCCTTCTGGGGAAAGACCTGGGACATCATTCATCATGCGATCCTTCCCCTGGTGTGCTACCTGATCGGCTCCTTTGCCGTGATGACCATGCTCATGAAAAACAGCCTGATGGAGAATATGAGCGCGGATTATGTCAAGGCCGCGCTTGCCAAAGGGCTGTCCTGGCGCCGCGCTGTGTTTGTCCATGCCCTGCGCAATTCCCTCATACCCCTTGCCACCAGTTTTGGCAACAACATCTCCCTTCTCCTCACAGGCTCGGTCCTGATCGAGCGGGTTTTCAACATCAAGGGCATCGGGCTTCTGGTGTATGAATCCATTGTTGCGCGCGATTACCCCGTGGTGCTCGGCATGATTGTGATCGGCAGTCTTCTTCTCCTCGTGGGGAATCTCTTGTCCGATTTGTGCGTGGCATTCGTGGATCCGCGGGTGAGGTTCGAGTAAATGAAAAATGAAAAATGTAAAATGAGAAATTATAAAACAGAACTTCTCTGAGGTTTATAATAAGAACATGTTCGTTCGATTCTGGAAACTTAATCCCATAACCCAAAAACGCCTGAAGCGTTTCAGGAAAATCCGGCGGGGATATTATTCCCTCCTGATCCTCCTTTTCCTGATCCTCCTCTCCCTTTTCTCAAACTTCATCGCCAATAACCGCGCGATCCTTGTTCGCTATAACGGGAAATTTTATTTTCCAACGTTCAAGTTTTATCCCATGATCACATTCGGACAAAAGGATGAATGGGGATTCAACGATGCGGAGGCGGATTATCGCGCCATGAAAAAAGAGTTCAAAGGGACAAAGAACCTGGTTCTCCTGCCCCTTGTCCCCTTCAATCCCTATGAGAACGATTTCGGATTTTACACGAATCCCCCGCCCAATCCCCCGGACTCCCGCCACTGGTTCGGCACAGACTCCCAGGGACGCGATGTGTTCGCCCGGATTCTCTACGGGTTCCGCGTGTCCATTCTCTTCGCCCTTGTGCTCGTGTTCCTTTCCCAGATCTTCGGCACAGTAGTCGGCTCCCTGCAAGGCTATCTTGCCGGAAAATTCGATATTTACACCCAGCGATTTATTGAAATCTGGGGAACGCTTCCCTTCCTTTATATCGTCATCATCATGGCGACATTTTTCATCCCCAGCTTCTTCATGCTCCTTCTGATCATGATGCTTTTCTGGTGGATGGGGATCACCTATTATATGCGGACCGAGATGTATCGCGAGAAGACGAAGGAATATTGCCTCGCAGCGCGTTCCTATGGCGCCTCTCATTTCCGGATCGTGTTCAGGCACCTTTTGCCCAATTGCCTCACCCCGCTTGTCACTTTCACTCCGTTTGCCATTGTGGGCGCAATCGGCTCCCTCACCGCGCTCGATTACCTCGGTTACGGTATGCCCCCGCCCACGCCCAGCTGGGGCGAACTCATTGACCAGGCTCTCCAGGTTTCCAATCGCGACAAAATCTGGCTCACCATCGCTCCATTTACCGCCATCTCCCTCACATTGATTCTCGTCACCCTGATCGGCGAATCCATCCGCGAAGCTTTTGATCCCAAACAGTATGCGAAATACAAGTAAATGTTAGTTGTTGATGGTTTTTAGACGGGATCAACAAGATTAACAGGATGAGAAGGCTTGCCCGCCTCAGGAGGGCTTGCCCGCCTCAGGAGGGCTTGCCCGCCTCAGGAGGGCTTGCCCGCCTCAGGAGGGCTTGCCCGCACACCTGAGACATGTAAATCTTTGGCGGGATGATGGGATTCTGAAAATGTTATCTTTTTTTCCCGAAAAAATATACAAATCAGGTATTGACACAGCAAACAGGAGTTTTTTATGATTCTCTTTCGAGATGATTTACGCCGGCGATGGAGGGATGCCAGAAATTTTAATCGTGGTGTAGTATCTTATATTCTAATTAATGGGGAGTTGGCATGAGTACCACTAAAGAAGAAGTACGGAAAATGCTTGACCAGATTCCAGATGACGCCTCCTTCGAGGATATTCAATATCATATCTATGTTCGGCAAAAGATCGAACATGGCCTGAGAGATATTGAGGAGGGCCGCGTACTTAGTCAGGAAGAGATTGAACAGCGGATGTCTAAATGGATAGGAAAGTAAAATGGACAGAAGCAGCCTGGACCGATCTTGAGGAGGTTTCGGACTATATTGCCAGGGATTCCGAGTATTATGCAGCGTCATTTGTTCGTGAGGTGCGTGATGCGGCTCGCGCTTTAATTAATCTGGCTGAGAGAGGTCGGGTTGTGCCTGAGTTTGCTGATCCAAGTGTTCGCGAACTTTTTTTAAGGAAATATCGCCTGATCTATCAGATAAGAGAACGGACCGTTTACATTATTGGCTTCATCCACGGGGCGCGGGATCTGATGACGTTTTGGGAACAAGAAATACGACGCCCCCCTGATATGTACTAGTTGGGAGTTTGGGATCAATCTCTCTGGTAAAATAAAATATAAGATCCAAGGACGCTAAAACAGTAAAACTTATCGTTCTTGGCGGTTTGGTGAGAGAGAAAATATATTTCTCGCCCTTCGACAAGCTCAGGACAGGCAGAGTCGCCCTTCGATCCCGCTGAAAACGGTACTCAGGACTATGCAGAGAACGCAGAGGTTGGAAATAATACCAATCCGCAGGGTTTACGAGAATTTGAATCTGGAACTCAGGAACTCATGAAAAGAAGGAGCGGGAAATAAAGAAGCATTCCCTGTTTTCAGATTTATAAAAGATACGAATATTTTTCTGATTTCCTGAGTTCCGGATGGATAATGATTGAACCATCTCAAAATCCTCTCAAATATCTCACTGGGAATGGGTCAGGATGTTCCTATACTTTCCCAACAATATTATATTCCAACTTGACACATCAACGAAAAGTTTATCATTATTACTTCATTAGATAGGATAAGAGCGGTTTTGGAGAAATCAAAGAGGGAGGTAACAATCGATGTTAAAATCGATCAAGGCTATAGTTGAAGAAAACGGAGAGGTGCATCTTCAAGAACCTGTTTCTCTTCCTCATGCGTGCAGGGCAATTGTGACGATCATCGAAGAGCCCGATATCTCCGAGACCGCCCTATTGAGCGAAAAATCTCTTGCAAAAGACTGGAATCGACCGGAGGAGGATGAAGCATGGTCTCACCTTCAGCCGGGTCGATAGTTCTTGTTACGTTTCCATTTGCGGACCTTTCTGCGAGCAAATTACGTCCGGCTATTGTTCTCGCCTCTGCTGGACGTGGAGATTGGATTCTATGCCAGGTTACAAGCGGTTCGTATGAAGATCCGACTGCCGTTAAGATCACTGACGCGGACTTTGTTTCCGGCTCTCTCCAACGAGTCAGCTTCGCCCGCCCTGGTAAGCTATTCACTGCCAATATCTCTATCATAACATCGGAAGTAGGCCGTTTACGTCACCCTATCCTTGAGTCTTTACGGGCTGCTGTAGTAAAGATTCTGACAGGATGAGCAGGTTTGCCCGCCACAGGTTTACTCGCCCCTGGAGAGCGGGATTGAACCTCTCTCAATCAGGACTTGACTTGACACATCATGCCAGGATTTTTTAAGATCTTTTTTTGAGATGATTGATTGGTAAATCTCCAAACGAAAGCAGTTTAGTCCAACAGAGTCTTTATGTCGGTTAAGCTGCATAAAAACACTTTATCGTTGGGAGC
>Ga0315287_10008289_pt1 | contig 10482 bp, 29 predicted proteins | sample YL17G11_0_MG_FD_205037 | JGI IMG/M metagenome (GOLD analysis project Ga0315287, IMG submission 205037) | Sediment microbial communities from Yellowstone Lake, YNP, Wyoming, USA - YL17G11_0 | ecosystem: Environmental > Aquatic > Freshwater > Lake > Sediment | place: USA: Wyoming | collected...
TTTAGAGCCTCGGGGCTTCTCATATACTCTATTTTCAGCCCGCAAAGGGTCCTGCCCTTCTGAAGCAGTCTGGGATTCCTCCAGTGTGCCTTTAGTTTCTCCCGCTTCTCAAATTCGTCCATCATACCCCTCCGTTCGCTGGTCTACTTTTTGACATTAACGTCTTGCACTTCTCGCAGGTCACGGTCTCCTTCTTCATCGCCATTCGCTTGTACCGATGGTCCTGGTCCAGCGCAGTCCCGCATATCGGGCGGCCCATCGCATCCGGCCAGTGGCGTTTCATTACTACCCCTCATTTGGCGGCCCCAAATAAGGCCCATACATCCCCGACGGGGCTAAAATCGTCGCTGCGACCAATCGTACTCGCTTGCCACATTTATCGCAGTCTATGGTGTGGTTATCTCTGTCGCCATCCTTATCGAACACACCACTATCCAGCAATGCTTTGAGCGATACGGGTTCGACGAGCCGCTTCCCACATCTAGGGCACTGAAATCCCAACGGTCTCCCACATTTGGGGCACACCCACAATCCGTAAATTTTCTTCGTGCTTCTCATCTGTCCAGCAATTAGTTTATTTTTCCGCATTTACCTTCCTCCCGAGTTCCCCGATATCGTGACACTTGCACCTGCATACGCTGTGGTTGACGATTTCCCCGTCCTTGTTCTTGTAGGCTCTGATGAACCTGGGAGCGTCAACTTCCTCGCATCCGCAACAGGAAGAACCGTACTGGAACTCCATGTTGACGACCTTGAAGTCCCCTGCCTTGGACATTTCATCCCTTCCGGTGCTTGATTATCCAGTCCCTCACGGCTTCCTTGATGACCTCGTTCCGGCTCTCGTATCCAAGCCAGCGTCTCTGTATTCGTATCTGGTCCATCTCTTCTACCACTACGGTCGGCAAATTTGCTTTCACCTGCATTTTATATTCCTCCTTATGGCTTCGTCTCCTGAAGAATGGCCTCTATCGCCTTGTCCATATCTGGATGCACGTCCATTATGGAATCCCAGAGGTCGTTTCTATAGTCCCTCCAGGACTGCTCTTCTGAATCGAAGCCGCCTATTTGAATTTCAATCGCTTCTCTTATGGGCTCCAAGACCTTGCAGATTCTCTCGACCCGCTCGGGCGTAGGCCTCATGAGGCAGTCATCTACGAAGGCTTCAAGCGTTCTACCGGGGCAGCTTGACATCCTTATCCCTCCTCTTTCTCATCTGGTTCTAACAAGTTCGGTAACGGGCAGCTCTTCTCGTATCCGGTCTTCGGAATATCGTTTCCGGTCTGCGTGCAGTGAGCGTTCGTATTGTAGGTCTTCACTGACGCCAGCGGGCACTTCATGCAGCTATGTACAACGATGACTTTGACCATTTTATCCCTCCTGTGGAAGTTTCATGACATCGATGCCTTTCTTCTTTAGGAGTTCGTTTATGGCGTCCGCAGCGTCTTGGATTCCACCGAGCTTCCCGACCCAGTAAGCTTGGTCTTCCTTGTCTCCCTCGGCACGTTTCTTCTCGGCCCTTGCATGTGCGTCTTCATACATATCGTGGACACCCATCTTCCTCATGACATCCCCAAGGGTGGTGTTCGGGTCAACTCTCACGACCTCCTGGGGGTGAAGAGATTCCCCGTGTAGCCCCGTCAGCCGTTCCATGAGGTCGGTTATCTCATCGTATGATGTCTTGATTGTGGCCCTGCCTAGGAAATCGACCACCACGTATTCTCCCTTGTCTGCCCATCCTGTTATGTGCGTTGATTTCTCGGTCATTATCATCCCTTCCTTATGAGCGCCTTAATATCCTCAAGCGCATTGAGGTAGCCCGACCAGTATCGAACCTGGAGCTTGTGTTCGAGCTTGTCGTAGTCGTTGCCGGCGTTCTCCTCCTTCTGTTTTTGCTCAGAGATATTCGCCTTGACAGCGAACATCATCCCGGTAACGTCGGTCTCTAACGACATCACATCCCTCCGAGCTTCATCGTCACGACCGCTATAGTGAGCACCAATACCCCAACCACCTTGATATCTAGGACCGTCCTCGTGTGAAGCCTTATGCCCTTTGGAATATCTCTTCTCTCGCTGCACGTCAGGCTGTACGAATGACAGACTCTGCTATAGTCCCCGTCCTTGACCCGTTTGCAGACATTTTGATGCCTGCACCCCATGGCTCCCCAGGACCATAGGATTTCAACCGCCAGGACCGAGAAGAACGCCGCCCATGCGACAATCATGATGGGGGGTACGGCATCTAAGGATTGCAGGCAGTAAGATGCTGCGAACGGGAACCCGCCCCAGATGATTCCATAGAAGACCCTGTTGTGAATGACCTTCGAGCGGGCCACATTATATACAATCATCCCGACGGCACCGAACGCCAAGTAGAATATAATCCACCATGCGAATCTGAGCGATAGATAGATACCGATAAGAATACCCAATGCCAGCAAGACGCCTCCGATGATGATGTGGTGTCTCTTAGGTATTACGCCACGATGGAAGTCGGAAATCTCATTGTATCTATATATTCCCAAGAGCGCCAGCGCAACGCCCAAGAGACCAAGAACATATCGTTCGACATTGAGCGAGTATGGTGATAAGAAGTGCCCTATGGAGAGTATGCACATAACGGAGAGGAGCATCTTGGGGTGGCAAAGGATAAGCGTTTCTCGCTGGTAAGTGCGCTTCAGTTCCCCCCTCATAGCATCAGACATCTTAGTCCCCCACCAATTCCTCGTATGTATAATCCTGTTCCGACACATCGACCTTTCCGTGCTTCTTGCATCTAGCGACTATCTTGACTATCTCGTCGAATCCGTTGACGGTCGCTCGGACCTTCACGAACCTTCCGCATTTAGGGCAGTACATATTACACCTCTCGCTTGTTGGCTTCCGCCAGCGTCTCCGCTCCCCAAACGTGGTCGTACTCCTTGCCGCACATGGGGCACATTCTGCCATCGTGGTCTCCACAGTCCTCGCAGTACGGACGGCACTCCTCCCAGTCCTCGATAGGGGAGGTCTCGCCGCATTCCGGGCACTTCCAGGTCTCTCCACCTGGAACTCCCTGCCATCCGTTCTTGTCATCCTTGGTCATTTGCCCTTCCTTCTCATCTTATTGTGATATTGAGTATGTTGAGAGTGCGTCAGCAGTTTATAGTTCTTTATCCTGTCATCGAGCTTCTTGCCGTTGATGTGGTGGATGGTCATGCCCTTGGGGAGCGGCCCGACCTTGGCCTCGTAGAGCCATCTCGCATAGGTGGTCTCGATGGCCCTGCCGCGCTCCCAGTATATCGCCATCCTTCTGGGGTACTTGCGGTCTACGTAGACGTAGGGGTTTGCTCGCGTCCACTTCTTCGAGAGGTCTTTAGCGGCCATGCTATACTCCACATTATTTGGGCTCTTGTTCTCTCATCTTGTATATCTTGTCGATTTCCACCTGTATCTCGGGATGTTCGTCGGCTATCTTGAGCAGCGTGAGCAGCCCCATCTTCAGGGCCAATAAATCATGGTGGTCGAGTGCAAACCGTATCCAGCCCTTGAAGGGCGAATACATGCAGAAATAATAGTTGTTGATGTGATTGACCTTGTTGAACAGCCAGTCAACGGGCTTCTCCATCTTCCCGAAGCAGGAGCCCGAGAATCCCTTCTCCACATTCTCCTTAGTGAGCCCTTGTGGGTTCATGATGCACTGGCAGTTCTTATCGAAGCAGAACGGCGGGCGGGGGTCTCGGTCCTCGGTCATTGTTTAGTATCCCCCCTCATTTCCGAATATCGTAAATCAAATAGTAGTCGTCCATGAGGAGGTTGTGGATGTCCCAGCCCACGTACTTGATATGATAGGTCCCATTGACCTCGACTTCTCCCCATTGCTTGTCGATTGCGAACTGCCCCATCACCCAGTCGTTATTGGCCTCGAAGGTCCTGCCGTCCGTGGTCTGGAGCATATAGTGGCTTGCAGAATCGTCATTATCAATCCATGTCCTTTTGACCGTAATGGTGTCCTCGTGCTTCTGGTAGTAGGCCATGCCTATCCATGCAATTATGGTGATGATGAGCAAAACTATAATCGCCAATGCTACCCAGCCCTTGTGGTCGCTTATCCAACTCTCTCTCCTCATATCCATCCCATCCTAAGTTGACCGTCTATGCTTCCTGAAGTACGCCTTCGCGTCCTTGTACTCGTGATGTCTGTAGTTCGCTGCTTCTGACCAGTCCATTACGCGCCTATAGTGCGCTGCTTTCCCCCAGAGGTTCCACCACAGAGCTACGGCGGATAGCGAGAGGATGCAGAGTATTAAGAGTGCCAGCGCCACTGCGTCTCCAGCGTTCATTTTCCTGCCTCCTTGTCCTTTGGGTCTTTTGGAGTCGCCGCCGGCCCTATCAGACCGCATGCCCTACAGAGCATTGCGCCGTCCAGTATCTCGTTGCCGCAGTTGGGGCACTTCATCGTCCATCACCCTCGTACTGCGACTTCCCCGCCATGTAGACCTTTCTGGCCTCGACCCACGCCTGGAACGTCTTCCACTTCTCGCTCCCTTCACGGAGCTTCATGAAGTCCTCTTCATCCATCAAGATGAGTTCCTTCTTTATCGTGCCCTTCTCTATTATAGGGACAATCTGCTCCGCTTCTTCCTTGTCAAGCTCGACTAGCAACTCCACCCAGTCGTCTGACTTCTCAGCCTGGCAGAGGACCACGACGGTTCTGACCGAGGGACCGACCTTCGGATGCTTGCCTATCATGTTCTTGAAGACGCCCATGCTCTCACCTACTTGGCCAGCGTGAGCGGTGTCGGCCTGCACTTGAAGCACCGAACTTCCTCGTACAGGAACGGGTTCTCTTTCTGTCGAAGTACCTTGCCCTTGCCACCGCATTTCTCGCATACCTTCTTCGCCATCAGCAACATCCCTCCTTCTTCGAGTATCTACGGCCTTTCAGCTTGAATTCCCGTACCCACCGGCAAAGGCCGAAGCCAGTGTGGTCGAACATGCTGAACTTGAGTTCCGATACCACGGTCTTCTTTTCCTTAAGCACTGCGAGCGCTTTTGCAATGGCTCTTCGTGAGGCCTTGCCGTCCAGGTTCCTGCAAAGCTCGTTGAAGTACCTGGGCTCCTTTTCAAGCTCCTCTATTACCATTCGCAAGTGTTTATCGCGCATCTTTCTTACCTCCGAGTTCGGTCCTATTCTCCCACTCCTCGATAACCTCTGCCGCATCGAGGATAATCTCCTGCGCTCTAACGAGTCCCAGATTCTGACTGTGTAGCTCCTGCATGTCTGGAGAAAGCTTGTCGAAGTCGAATGGTTTCCCAGGGATTATAGGCGGAGATATCTTAACCCCATAGAAATCCAAATAGTCCGCAATCCTCCTCAGGAGTCTCGACTTCGCACCCCGCTGTGGAGGCACCCGCTCATCGGCGTTTTCCGCCGCCAAGAGGAGCATATCCTGTGCTATTCTGAGCCCGCAGCCAAAAACATAATTCAACTGGGTATCCACATCGCGTTTGTCGAGCGGGTTCTCGGGGCTCATTGGCGGGTCTGGCTCGCACTTCTGGGACTCTAGGGCCTCCGCCAATCTCCTCAGCATTTCAGGCCTCGGCACTTTTGGGTCAACCAGAAGGTCGTATAGTTCTCCCCTGTTCTCCATCATCTCGCCTATCGAGCCCATTATCGACCCCTCCCTTCAGCGTTTCCTCTCGGCCCCGAGTTCCTCCGTGAGGCGTTTGGAAATGTACGGATTGCTCTTTATCAGAGCTATGAAAGTATCAGAAAGACTGAGGAGCATGTCAGTGTATTGGCCCTGGCTGAGGCCCCTTTTGTACTCATCGATTTTCATCTTGAGGATGCCTCGCTGGATGAAGTCCATGCCTGGGGCTATCTCGTTGTAGAAGGCGTCCATCAGGCCCATCACGAAGCGTCTGACCTCAGCCATGTCCTTTTGTGTCATTTGTACCATAGTGCTCACCTCTTCCGGTTCTTGTTCAGGATGAATTGGTCGTCCCCAAAGGCATAGACCGTGAGGAGGAAGCCTTCATCCAATAGTGCTACGAGCTTTTTATTTGTCGTGTCCGCATGCTCGGCGTTCTTCCTGAGCGCCAGTATCTCCTTGAAGCCGTATGCATGGTCCGGGTCGGCTAGGAATATCTTTCTGAGCCCGCACTTCTCGGGGTTGTCAAACTCCTCTCTGGTTATCGGCATGTCATTACCTCTTCCTGTCTCTACTTTTCGCAGCGGTCCCGATTGCTGATTGAATATCTATATCTGGGGTGAAATTCTTCAGAAGGTACTGTCGCTTCGCTATTATTTCTCCAAGTATCTCGAAGTAGAATTTGCCACCTGAGAATCTGTCAGAGTAGAACACATCTATCGATAGCGGTGCCTTAGGAGCGAACTCCATTGGTATTTCAAATTCCGCATCGATGAATTCCTGGGAGCTGCTCCATATAGGCGTGGGAATGTGGTAATATGGTAGAGCTACATTGTGTTGATGGAACTGAACACCGCGAATGCGGAGAGGGATATAGTGCCTTAGTCCATATATTATCACGAATGCTCCGAGCGGTATGGTGGTATCCACAATCCTTAACATTCTAGCTGGTCTCGGGCTTGAAAACACCCAAGAGTCGAGGCCGAGGTCCTGAGGGCATAGTGGGCGTCTGCCGAATTGTTTATCATTGACAGGATATAATCCATCGGATGCGACTGCGTAGTCCAATCCCCAAACGTCTCCGGCTCGCTCTATCACGTATTTCCTAGACTCCTCCAGAAGCTTCTTCATAGTGCTCACCTCTTCACAATCTCGTACCCCATCTCGTCCAGGACCTTGAGGAAGAGCGCCGGATACGCTCTTGGAAGCTCCTTCTCGCTGTCTAGGAGGTCCTTGTAGGGCCTCATGCAGGTGTGGCACCTGGGGCAAGGCGTCTTGCCCGTGCCATCGCACAGCAGGCAGTCGTGGGTCTCCTCGCCGCCTCCGATGAGGGGCGTCGTTATCTTGCCGGTCCCGCTGCATGTATAGCACTCGACTTTCCCAGAGCACTCCTCAGGCGCGTGCCAGCCTTTCTCAGTGCGGCGCTTCTCTGCCCATGCGATGTGGCCGGCCTCGCCGAGCTTCTCTGCGATGGCGGAGAGTTCGATGTCGTTCATGTTCACTCCTTCTTGGTCTCTAACCCCTTGCGGAACTTCAATCTCCCATTTAACACCTCTATCCAATTAAGATTGGTTCCGTCTCGGAACTCGAATCCAAGTTCCTCGTACGTGCCGTTCTCAAGGTCTTCTTCGTGGCCTTTATCGGGGAATAGCCCCAGCACCTTGAAGGTCCCTGGTGGTACGGGTAGAACCCCCAGCACTTTGTCATCCTTTTCTATATCTATGTCTTCATGGTCAGCAAATAACTCGTCGTTGCTTACGATGGGGTAAGCTGAAATAGTGCCCTTTCCCTCGACATCTCTATGCATTATCACGACCATGCCGAGCACGGGTTCTTTTAGTATCCTTTCTTTTTCGTCCATGCCCATCAACTCCCGTTTCCCGTTCGGAGCCTTCCCAGGCTCTTGGCGATTGGGTCCAGCTCTCCGTTCTCGTTAATTAGCGTCCTTACCATCACTTCGCCGCTGTCCTGGTCAACCCCACAGATTTCAATTAGCCTTCCATCGGGCAACAGGAGATAATCGAAGTACATCTGCAATATGCTCCTCTTGATGCCCCTTGACTCCATGTCGAGAACGAACCCTACGGCGCATGTGTGGATGCGGCTTACATAGAGGCTCATGCCCTTCTCGATTATCACCTTGATTAGCTCGTCCCTCGCTACAGGCTTATCCATATCGACCTTGTTTCCTTCCATGTACATCACTTATCCTTGACGTTGACTTGTCCTGATTGAAAGCTATATTCCCTAACCTTGTAGGACGGCGTCTTGGCTACAAGGAACAGCGTGCAGTAAACCATGCATCCTGGCTTCGCATCGGGGCATCCATGGCACAGGTGCCCGCCGGCCTTCTTCAGGTCCATTGTCTTTATTCCTGTTTTCTTTTCTGGCATTTCTCGTCCCTCGGTAGCTGCTTTCTTCGTCTCAAGATGTCTGTAATGTAGGCGGAGCGTGGCACGAGCCCCTTCTCGCCGTCCAGTTCCTTGAGCAAATCGTCCGGCACTGAAATAGTTATGTTTGCCATCCTCGGACCTCGTTATGAACGGTAATACACTTATGACTATTAATAACTTTCTTACACATCAGAAAAGTGCCGCGGGGCGACGGGGTTCGGCCGTCTGACCTTTCCAAGCGTCCCTGGAAGGTTGGAGAGCGCATCCGGATGTGTCTCGCAGCCCCGCATTTTGAACCGTGTGGCAACCTTAAGTCGCTGGAGCAGTTGCCCTGCCACACGGGATTCGTATGCAGAATCCTAATACACTTCACACTATTAATAGGTTTCTTAGCCCATCAGGTCCCTAGTTAGATTCCTCTGCTCTTCTGCGGCCCTTTGGAGTTCCTCTGGACTGACGGTCTCAGGCGTCACACGGACCATTCCCTTTAGGGCCTTGTATTCCCTTAAACGGTATGGCTTCTCACTATCTTCCACTTCCTTTGCACCGTTCCTGGCCAGTATGCCATTTTTCACCAGCCTAGTGGCATATTTGTCTACATAGACCTCAAGTGATGTGGGCTTCAACCACGTATAATATTTTGCGAGTATCGGGTAGATATTTTCCCTAGTTATGCTATCACCGACCCTCAGGCTTCTGACTATCTCATTATACGGATTCGTGTAGTAGATGAAGTTGTCGCTATCGTACTTCATGATTGGGCCCAACGAGAGAAACCTGTCTTCCTTGAACTTTCTCTCTTCTGCACCTAGTGGTTTGGATGGCTCTTTCTTTACCTTCCCGTTCTCGACCCTTATGGCACCCATCTCCTTGAGCCTCTTGATGTAGATTTGGGCATATCTCTTCCTAGACACGAGCTTTGCGTTCGGGTAATGTTTCTTCATTACTGTCGTGGCTATCCGCCTCGTTGAAATTATCTTGTTGTGCTTGAGGGCCCCGAAAACCTCCTTCAGAAGCCCCTCATTTATCACGAGGCTCTTGTGTGTGAGCTGCTTGGGGGTCTTCGCCGGTGCTAACTCTACCGTGGGCTCATCTGTTCCGCCATCGTCGTTCCCTAGATACTCGCCATTCACCTCGTGTTTGAATCTTATATGGCCGTTGACCGCTTGGATACGTGTTGATTGAAAATCGCAGTTTGGATATGGACAATGATGGCGTTCTATATTGCTCTTCCCGCCTTGCACCTTGGTCCCCTCCCCCCTGGCCATCCTCTGTCCTACAGATTTTCTTAGCGCCTCGTACTCCTCTTGGACCTTCTGCTGCTTGATTCTTAGCTGGACAAGGCGGTCTATATCACTCTCAATCTGCTTCTTGGAGGGGGGCTCTAAATTCGGAGGGGAAACCGCATTATTGACCTTGGATTCTTCATAATCCTTACAGCGTCTGAAATACTTCTTTCCGTGCTTCCCACATCCGCCCTGATGAGCATAGCATTCTCGCGGGTAGTTGACCCCTGTATCGGGCTGATACTCTTCTATATGAGCGCCGCAACGAATACATTCGAACCTCTCTGTTCTGAAATCATCTATTGACTTCTTGTCGCCGGTCAGTTGTAGAAAGCTGGTTTTGGGGGGGCACTTCCCGCAACCACATTGGTCCTTGTAGCACTCCACTGGTGCCTTATAACCAGATATCGGTTGCGGCTCCGATACTATGGCTCCACAGCGGGTGCATACGAATCTTTCCTTCATATGAATCGCCCTCACTTCTTCCTCGGGCTCTCGGGCCAAATTAGGCTCTCGAAGTTCTCCGCGTTGACGCCCGTGTCGAGTGCCTTCAGTATGTTGTCCCTCTGTGCGCATGGCTCTTTATTGGTGCAGCTTCTACACATTTTCTCCCTGAAGGCGAGTAGCTTACCGATGAAATCCGGGTCCTCTTTCTTCACCCATTCAATTGTCTTTGAGGGTCCGTCTTTGTCCAATTTGTCCCTGAGCGAGACCATGCAGATGAGGCTCTCGACGTTCTCATATACCTCTTCGAGGGGCATGGGAACTTTGCTGGCTATCAGCCCGTCCAATTCATTTGAGTGTTTTCTGACCACCTTGTAGAGACCGTCTGCGGTGTTGGCCTCAAGCCCGACACTTCTGAAGAAGAGGGAGCGTATCACGCTATCCAAGCTGCTGTGGCCCTCATATTTCCTTATCCTTTCAAGGCGTTCCTTTACCCATCCCGAGACCTTTATATTTGAGTCGTCTTCCATGCAACCCCACTCCCAGTGCACCATTGGTATCGCATTGGTGTGGTATTAACCTTTCGCTATGGCCCGACTCTACCTCCCTTTCATCTCCCTGAGCTTCTCGTATACGCCCTTCGCAATGAAGTTGCCCTCATCAGTCATCATGAAAGGGACCACTTCGCCCTTTGCATCGGGATTATTCGCCTTGAACTTCTCCTGCT
>Ga0315287_10008293_pt1 | contig 10482 bp, 3 predicted proteins | sample YL17G11_0_MG_FD_205037 | JGI IMG/M metagenome (GOLD analysis project Ga0315287, IMG submission 205037) | Sediment microbial communities from Yellowstone Lake, YNP, Wyoming, USA - YL17G11_0 | ecosystem: Environmental > Aquatic > Freshwater > Lake > Sediment | place: USA: Wyoming | collected...
GCGGTCGGGGTTTCGGCAGCAGAAACCATCGCGGCTGCGTTGTTCCAAATCACGCGTCCCTTGCCCAATCGGCGCGCCGCGTTTGTTGTCCGGCCTTTAGGCGGTGCGTTCGCCAAACCCAACGAAACCGACGCAAAGTGCGGCGAAGACCCGCCGGCTGAAGTCGGCACTACAAACTCTCCCCAAATCTCGCGGGCAAGGATCTGCACCTCCGCGTCGCACTGTGGGCAATTGGATAGGCCCGGCGACTTGCGCGGCGGCGCGCCATAAACCGTGGCGCCGGCTTCGACCAGTTGCTTCACTCCTCGGAGCAGCTTTGGCGTCATGGTCTCGACCTCGGGCAGCGCGAGCAGGCGATAGCTCGTGCCGCCTGGGAAAACAATCTGGCCGCGCTTCACCGAGGCGCGGCCGAGCAGCGTTTCTGGCGAGCACGCGTCGAAATTGTATTCGCGATGGTCCGGTGGATTGCCGCGCACGGCGGACTTCGGCGGGCGAAACGCCTGCGGCGCGCCTTCGGGCGTGAGGTAAAGAATGTCTGCCACCGCTCGGCCCTGCCGCAGCATTGTCTGGCAACGCGCGAGGTAGCGATGAAAGTCGCCCGCCATGTCCCACCAAGTTTGCGTGCGTTCCCAATGCACGCCGTAGATGCCCATCGTCATGCCCGGCGCGCGGTCGAGCCACGGCTGGTGCGCGTAGCGGTGGAAAACGATTCGGTTCACACCGGAGCAAAACGCCCAATCGCCCAGCGCCTTCAGGTTGCCTGGATGAAAGAGCCATCGTTCCTTGTCGTCGGACGTAAACGATTCCGCCGCGACGATGCGTTTGCCACCGGTGTGCGCGATGGCCGCCGCCTCGAAGCAACTGTACCAGGTATCGAAGCAGTTCGCCCAGAACTCGCACATCGGCACATCCGCGACCGCGCCGAGGTTCAGATCCGCCGTCGGGTTCATGTCGTACGGCTCGATGGACAAACCGAGGCCATGGCGGTGCGCCAGTTCCTTGAGATGCTCTGCGTGGTTTTCGAGGACGAGTTCCTGCGCAGTCTGGCGCACGTCCCAGAGGAAACGCTCGGAGACTTCGTGGCTGTCCACAATGCGACCCATGACGGCGGGCAGGTAACGCAGCGGATCGTAACCTCGGCGGCGCCGGAACTCGTCGCGGAAAACGGCGGTCCAGTTCTGCGCACCCATCTCCCAACTGTCAATGTGCAGCGAGGTCCAGCCCACATCGCGGCGCTTGCCCGGACCGATCTCGCGCAACAGCGTGCCGGCGAACTGCTCGAAGTGCGCATCGAGCGCGGCCTTGTCGAACTTGTCGCATTCGAGGCCGAGGCCGGGCGCGGGGGCGGGTCGCGTGTTCGCGCCGGTGCTGGTGCGGCCAAAGCGCAGGATTGTCCATTTCCCGGCTGGCGCGGCCCAGCTCAGCCGGCCATCAGCGTCGAGGCGGTCGGTCAGGTTGAGGATTTTGCCGGACGCGATGGTTGTGCCCTCGGGCGACGCGGGAAAATCTGCCGGCGCGGGCAAAAACGGTTTGACGCCCGGCATGGACGAGAACGGATCGCGGATGTAAAGCGCCTTGTGGTCAATGTCGGCGATGCGCTCGTTACCGGTTGGGGTCGGGAACGCGAGCACGGCGACGTCGCGATAAAACTCGTTCTGCGCTTTGAGTAATTCCTGCGGCAAGCCATCCGCGCCGAAGTAGGGCGGACGAGGCGTTGCGCGCGGCAGCAACGCGCTGAAATTCGTCGGCCCGCTGATTTCGACGGCGCTGGCGACGATCTGCTGCATGGATTGCTCGGGCTTGACCCACGGCCCGCCGCTCCCGGTCCAGCCCGGCCCGGCGTTGAGCGTGATTTGCAGCCCAAGCCGCTCCGCCTCCGCGACGACGTGCTTGAAGAGCTGCCGCCACTCGGGACTCATGAACTTGACCGGGCCCCGGGGAATGCCCACGTCCACCTCCATGATCATCACGCCGCCAATGCCCGCGCGCTGCATCGCTTCGAGATCGACGGTGATGCCCTCGCGGCTCACGTTGCCGTCCATCCACATCCAGTAAACCCAAGGGCGGGCGACATCGGGCGGGCTGGCGAAATCGCGTTCCAGTGAATCAGCGCGAGCCGATTCGCCCAAGCCGGAGAACACAATCAACGCCACGAGCAACGCCCACGGCCAGAGAAACCAGTTTTTCATATTCGGCAATCGCCAGAGGCTTGCAAAGTTTTTTCAACCGCAGGCACGAGCCGCACCGGACCGAGCAATCCCGATTCGACGAGCGGATCGCCCTTCTTCCACAGCCGCCAGCTCGTGAACGAGACGCGACCGGACGGGCTGGGTTTGTCTTCCTGCACCCACGCCGGCCATTGCCTGAGCGTGCCGTTCGGATTGCGGTCGCTGTCCTCGGGCAACTGTTCGTCGCCGATCTGCCGGTTGACCCAAAGGTTGGCGACCTGCACCTCGAGCGAGTTGGCGCCGGACTTCAGCGCGCCGGTGACGTCCACGCGATAGGGCGGCTTCCAAAGCGTGCCCAACGCCCGGCCGTTCAGCTTCACGTCCGCGATCACCGCGACCTGGCCGAGATCCAGATACCATCTCAGATTGCCGGCGTCGGATTCCGGATTCAGTACAAAGGTGGTCCGGTAGGTTGCGCGGCCGGAAAAGTATTTCACGCCCGGGTCGCGGTGCTGCGACCAGTCAGTCAGGTCGTCGAACGTGAGTTGGTCCGGCGCGCCGCGTTGCGGCTGGAATTGGACTTCCCACGGTCCGCGCACTTCGAGCGGCGGGGGCAGTGGCGCGATTTCGAATTGCCGGGTCTGGCCGGAGGCGGTTTTCAATTCGTAACGCCCGGCCTGCCACGCCAGTGCCTGCATCGCGCGGCCCCGGCCTGCGCTCAATTCAACCGGCGGCGGCCCGGGCAGCGGAGCGGCCAGCCCGGGCAATACGCCTTTGCCATTGCGACGGACGGCGACCACCACGGCGCTCTTCGCCAGGCTCGCGGTGCGGAACACGACGAAGCGTGAACCCGAAGGCTCGAACCAGAGCGGCACGCGGATGCGACCGGATTCCTCCGTGTAAACCACCGACCGCGTGGTTTCGCCGGTCAGTGGATTCCAAACTTCCGGCGTCTTGCCCGTGACGCGGAACGCGCAGGTGGCGCCGAGCCAGTTCGTGCCGGGGTTCGCCACGAAGTAAATGTCCGTGTCGCCGTCGCGCCGGTGGATGTAACGCAGCGTTCCGTCGGCCTCGAAATCCGGCGGGACACCCAGGCCGGCGAGCAGGTTGGTGATCGCGCTGAAATCGGGATAGACGTATTGCGCCGGCGCGGTGCGGCCAGGCACGCCCCACGGTTGCATGCCCGGAGGGCCCAGTTCCAAAGCCGCGCCCCATCCTTCCGAAATCGTTGCGTTCAAAATCCAGTTCTCTGCTGCGGAGCGGGCGCTTCCCCAACTCTTGTCGGTCGGGATTTCCAGCGCGCTGGTGTCGGTGAAACGGATTTGCAGCGCGCCAATCAATGCTGCGGGGTTTGGATTGTCCGCGCCGTTTACGGCCGCGACCGCGATGAGGTTTGCGCCGGGCTTGAGGAAACGCGCCACGTCGAACAAGAACAACTGGTTGAAGTCGTCGCCCGCGCCCACGCGCTGGCCGTTGATCCAGACCTCGAAGGAATTGTCCACGGTGAGCGCGAGGCGCGCGGACGCGACGGTGCGGGCCGCGTCCAGCGTAACGACCCGGCGGAAGCAGCGCCGGCCCGGCGGCGCGGCGACGGCAGGGTTGCCTTCCTTGTGCCAGATCCATTTCGCGGATTCGATCGGGCTTTTGGCATCCGGTTTGGCCAGCGGCGTTTCAAAGCCTGCGTTCCAGATCACGCGGCCTTTGCCAAAGTGGCGCCCGTCGTTCGGAGTTCCACCTTCAGTCGGTTTCAACGTCGAACCGGCTGCAGCAGGAAGTGCGAACTCTCCCCAGATTTCCTTCGCGAGTTGTTTCACCTCGTCGTCGCACCGCGGGTAACCGACGAGGCTCGGCGATCTCGCGGGCGGCGGGCCGATGACCGTCGCGCCGACCTGCACCAGTTCTTTCACCTTGCGCAGGAGCGCGGGCGTCATGGTTTCCACCTGCGGCAACACAAGCACGCGGTAACTCATGCCGTCCGGCAGGACGAGCCGGTCGTTTTTCGCCTTCATGCGCGTGAGCAGAACCTCCGGCGTGCAACCGTCGAAGTTGTAGCCGGGCCGGTCGGGGGTGTTGCCCACGCGGCCGGGGATGGTCGGCGCGAAACGTATCGGCGCGCCCTCTGGCTGGAGGAAGCAAACGTCCGCTACGAACAGCCCCTGGCGCAGGAGCCACTGGCAGCGCGCGAGGTAGTCGTGCCACGCGGCGGATTGTTCCCACCAGGTTTGCGTCCGCTCGTAGTGCAGTCCCCACGGTCCCATGGACATGCCGGGCGCCGCGCCGCGCCATGGTTGCAGCGCGTAACGATGAAACACGAAGCGGTTGATACCCTCGCAAAACGCCCAGTCGCCGAGCGCCTTGACGACCGCCGGATGGCCGAGCCACTTCTCACTGTCGCTCGCCGTGAACGCTTCCGCACCCAGGATTCGCTTGCCGTAAGTGTGCGCTGCCGACGCCATCTCGGTGCAACTGTAAGGTGTGCTGTAACCCCAAGACCAGAACTCCGCCATCGGCTCGTCGGCCTGACCGGCGTAGGTCATCTCGTCGCACGGCACGCCGTCGTAGGCTTCGATGGAGAGCCGCAAACCGTGCTGGTGCGCCAGCGCGCGGAAACGCCCGGCGTAATTTCCGATGATCAAATCCGAAACCGTCTGCCGCCAGTCCCACAGGAAGCGCTCGGTGATTTCCGCGCTGTCCACGACCCGCCCGGTGATCGCCGGCAGAAACGGGAGCGGATCGTACCCCCGGCGTTTCTGGAATTCTTCGCGGAACTTCGGCGTCCAGTTTTGCGAGCCGGTTTCCCAACTGTCAATGTGCGTCGCCACGAGCGTCCGGCCCACGCACAGCTTCGAGTCCGCGATGATTTTTCCCATCAAGCCCGCGAACATCACGTCCGTGGCCTGCGTGCTCAGTTTGTCGGACTCCAACCCGCGGCCGGACTCGGGGGCGGGATGATTGTCCTTGCCGGTCAGCGTGTGGCCGAGCCGCAGGATCGTCCACTTTCCGGCCGGCACGTCCCAGGCGAGTTTTCCATCGGCACCAAACTGTGCGGTCAAATTCAAGATGCGATCCCGCGCGACAACTTGATCTGCCGCGACGGCGGGCCAGGACGCGCGAACGGGCAGCCGTTGCGGAATGAGCGACGACTTGCCGGCGATGTCCTCCGTGCGGGTGTCACCGGCGGGCGTCGGGTACGCAAACACCGCAATGTCGCGGTAGTAATCCGCCACCTTCTGCGGCTGGGGAAGCGTGCCTGCGAACTGGCGCGGCCCTTCGATCGGCGTTTCGGTCCACACGAGTTTTTGCATGGCCAGCTCCGGCGTGATCCACGGTCCGCCGCTGCCGCACCAGCCGGCGTCGTTGTTCATGTTGACTTCGAGGCCGAGGCGGTCTGCTTCCACGCAGACATGCTTGAACAGGTCGCGCCACAGCGGCCCCGCGAATGCGGCCTGACCTTTCGGCGTGCCCTGATCCACCTCCATGATGAGCACGCCGCCAATGCCGACACGTTTCATCGCTTCGAGGTCGGCGGTGATGCCGTTGGAAGTGACGTTGCTGTTGAGCCAGAACCAATAGACCCACGGCCGGGCCTCCGGCGGCGGTGTGCGGAAAGCTCGTTCGAGATGATCTGCACGCACGTGCCAGCCGGTGACAGCGAACGCCAGGGAGACGAACATTACCGCGAGGCGGCGGGTGTAGATGGCGATTTGTGGATGTAACATGATTCGTTCTTTCTTCAGCCAGGCGGGATGGGATCGCGGCCGGGCCAATCCGACCTGCGTCAGGACAGGTGGAACATCTGTTTGAGATTCACCTCCACCGGCGAATGGTCCGGATGGGCATCCATGATGTCCGCCATGGAATCTGACCATTTGCGCATCAACGGATGCTCGCGCAGTGAGGCTGTGGCGTTGTCGTCCGAGAGCTTCTGGACGGCGAAGAGTGTCAGTGTCTCGCGGTCGAGGAAGATCGAATAATCCGAAATGCCGGCCTGCGTCAAAAGGGCGGCCAATTCGGGCCAGATTTCATTGTGACGCCGTTCGTATTCCGCCTCGAAGCCCGGCTTGAGCTTCATCCTGAAGGCGCGCTGTTTCATATCTTGGAGCGCTGTTTTCAATCAGGAGTAGAAGCCGCATTCGTAAGCCGTGTCGAACATCGCCACGATGTTTTCCGGCGGCACTTCGCCCTGAATGTTGTGGACGTTGTTGAAGACGTAACCGCCGCCGGGCATCAACGCCTGGACGTTTTGCCGGACATTCGCCGCCACTTCCGCCGGCGTGCCACGCGAGAGGACGTGTTGCGCGTCACAACCGCCGCCCCAGAACGCCAGCGTGTCGCCGAAGCGGCGTTTCAATTCGGCGGGGTCCATGTTGCGGGCGCTGACCTGCACTGGGTTCAGGATGTGAATGCCGTTGTCCAACAGGTCGGGAATGAAATCCATGCACGAACCGCACGTGTGATACCAGATGCGGGCGTTCGTCCGGGAGCGGATGTATTGCACGAGGCGTTTGTGGCGCGGCTTCACAATGCGGCGATAGAGGTCAGGCTTGAACAGAGGTCCGTTCTGCCCCGCGATGTCGTCGCCGATCATGATCACGTCCACCATGTCGCCGACTTCATCGAGGAACAGCCGTAACCAGTCCATCCAGAACTTCAGCGTCTGCTCCAGCATGGCCTCGCAGAACTCCGGCTGCGTCATCAGGTCGCAGAACCACTGCTCCAAGCCGCGCAGGTACCAGCAGATTTCATAGACCACGCCGGATATGCCGCTGACGATGGCGTAAGGCGTTTCCTTTTTCATTTGCAGCACCCGCTCGCGCAAACCGACGAAGCGCGTTGGGTCGTCGCCCTTGGGCCACGGGTGATTCTTCACGTCGGCAAGCGTGGCATTCGCCAGCGGATGCAACGTGATGTCCATGTAGTAGGGCGTGTCGTCGGGCATGGACCAGCGGATGCCGAACTCGTCGGTCAAATCGTGCCATCGTCGCCCGGCGCGCTCCGCTTGAACGATGCCACCCTTCCAACTGGCCGCCGCCCCGGCACGGATGTAGCGGGTATCCACGCGCAACCGCTCCAGCACCGCCTCGCAAGGGACGGCGAGCTGCTGCACCGCGTCCATGATTTTCAACTCGTCCTGAATACGCAGGTGGGCGGTCAGGTTGCGATAGGCGTTCTTGTGGATGCCGGTCTGGTTGCCGCCGAGGTCAATCGGCACGCGATCTGGCGTTTGGTGGTTCAGCGCCTTGAGCACGCGCTCACGCGAAGTCATTGTTCCTCGTTTGGTCATGTTCTGGTTCCTTTCAAATGCCTGCGGTGTGAACCCGTGCCAGCGCGCGCCAGCGCGCACCGCAACCCGGTGGAAACATGCCATAGCGCCTTCATCGGCATTTCGAATTCATGCCCGCGAGCTTCGCCGCAAACGAACTTTGCCTAAAACACTTTTTCACCGGCGGAAATCAGTCTCACCGGGCCGAGCAAGCCAGAAGGGAGCAAGGGGGAATCCTTGCTGTAGTATTTCCAAGTGGTGAACGTGACGCGGCGGGATTCGGGGCGGGGCCGGCCCTTGAGCAGCCACTCCGGCCAGGCAGGAATGGCGCCGGTCTTCCAGCTTCCGTCCGGCGTGCAGTCGTCTGGATATTTCTCGTCGCCAATCAGGCGATTGGGCCAGAGGTTGGTGATTTTCACCTCGAGGTCGTTTCGTCCTGGCTTCAGGAATTTCGTCGCATCCACTGAGTACGGCGGCTTCCAGAGCACGCCGAGATCCTGCCCGTTCAGTTTGACCTCGGCCATGACCTTCACCTCGCCCAAGTCGAGCTGCCAGCGAACCGGTCCGGCGGCGGGCGGCGTCCAGTTGAACCGGGTCTGATAAGTGGCCGTCCCGGAGAAATACCGAATCTCCTGCGCTTCGTGTTTCGACCAATCCGCCAGTTCTGCGAACACGGCTTGCTCGGGAGCGCCGCGACCGGGCGGGAAGCGCACGCTCCAGGGTCCGCCAACTGCAACCGGCGCGGGCAGCGCCGCAATCTCGACGGTTTCGCGCAACCCGCTGGCGTACCGCACGCCGTAGCGGCCCGGCTCACCGGTGATTAAGGTCGTCGTCTTCCCGTCATGCCATAGCTCCGGCAGAGGTGCGGGTGTTTGTCGCTCTCCGCCGAACAACATCGCGCCATCACGCGTCAACTCCACGATCTGCGCCGCCCGATTCGCCTTCTCCCGAAAGACGACGAACACCGAGGCAGCCGGGTTGAAGTGGACCGGTAATTGAATGCCTTGGGGCGTGTCCTGGAACACTGCCGGTTTGTGGATTTCGCCCGTGGCCGGGTCCCACAATTCCGGCTGCTGTCCGTGAACGCGGAAAGTGCAGAGCGCATCCACTTGCCGATGCTGCGGATTGGCCACGAAATAAACTTCGGCCCTGTCCGCACGGCGATGAATCCAGTTCAGGCCCGCCGTTGGCATCAACCCTGCCGGCTCGGTGCCGCGCGCGATCCCACGGCCTTGCGTCACGGACATGATCGCTTCGTCGGTCACGAGCGGATTGATGACGAACGCGACATCCGCGGTCCCGGCCAGCAACGGCAGCACTTCAGCGAGTGGCCGGCCCCAGAACACGCGGCCCTTGCCGAGTTTGTGCTCCTTCACGGCGAGGCCGTCGCAATCCCCCCACAACTCGGTGGCGAGCGCGGTGATCTGCTGGTCGCAACGCGGATGATTCTGCAAGCTCGGCGATCGTTCGGGCCTGGGACCCGCCACGACCGCGCCGGCCTTGACCAGGTCGCGGAGCTTCCGCGTCAACTCCGGAGTAAGCGTCTTGGTGTTGGGCAATTGCAGCAGGCGATAACTCATGCCGCTCCGCGCCACCAGCCGCCCGGCCTTCACGGTCACTTCGTCCAGGAGCGCCTGGTCGGAAATGTAATCGTAGTTGAAGCCGGTTGGAATGGGATCGTATTGATTCGGGAGCGCGGCCATGCCAGGTCCCTTTCCGTGGTTCTCGCCTTCGGGCACGAGGCGGCAGATGTCCGCGACGAACTGTCCCGCTTGCAGCATCGCCTGACAGCGCGCGAGGTAACGCATGAATGCCGCGCCCGGTTCCCACCACGTCTGCTGACGGTCCACATGCCACCCGTATCCGCCAAAGCTCATTCCAGGCGCGAGGTCCGGCCAGGGGTTCAATACATCGCGGTGGAAAACAAAACGGTTGATGCCCTCGCAGAAAGCCCAGTCGCCAATCGTCTTGACCGAATAAGGGTGTTCGCTGAAAGGGTCGGATTGCGGCTGCGCGGTGAAACTTTCGGCGCCGACGATCGCCTTGCGATGAACGTGGCCCACCGAAGCCATGAGGCGTGGCGAAAGCAGATGCCACGCTCCCCATCGCGCGATCCAAAACTCGGCCATCGGCAGGTCGGCCTCCGCGCCGTAGGTCAATGGATTGAGGAACCCGCCGGTGCCGTAAGCCTCGATCGAGAGTATCAGCCCGCGGCGATGCGCCCGTTCGCGCAGCGCGCCGGCATAGGCCGCGTTGTTCAGTTCGGCTTGCGTCCGTTTGTAGTCCCAGCGGAAGCGTTTCGTCTCCTCGGCGCTCCCGACTTCCGCGCCGCCCGCCAGCGCAACCAACCACGGCGTGAGATCGTAGCCCCGGCGCTTTTGGAACTCCGCGGCCATCCGCGGCGTCCAGTCCTGCGTGCCCACTTCCCAACTGTCAATGTGTGTGGCCGTGAAAACTCGGCCAGCATCCGGCCCAACATCCTCAGCGAGTTTTTTTATGAACGCGTCGAAATGCCGCTGGATGGCTTCCGGGTTGAACTTGTCGCATTCGAGTCCTTTCCCGCTGAGCGGTGAAGGTTTGTTCGCCGCTCCAGTGGTCGTACAGCCGAGCCGCAGCACCTGCCACTCGCCAGCGGGCGCCTCCCACACCAGCTTTCCATTGGCGTTCATCTGACCGCTCAGATCGAGGATTGCCCCTGGCGGAATGCCCGCACGTTTGCCCCCGGCGGCCGCCGGGAAGGCCAGCACCTTGACGTCGCGGTAATATCCGTGCGCCGCCTTGGGTTGAGGCAGCATCCCCTCGAACGGTTGCGGGCCGCGCACCGTAACCCGCGTCGAGACCAATTTCTGCATCGAGAATTCCGGCGTCACCCACGGACCGCCGCTTCCGCACCAGCCGGCGTCGTTGTTCATGTTCACTTCCAGCCCCAGCCGCCGGGCTTCGGCCACGACGTGTTTGAACAGCTCCCGCCATTGCAGACTGGCGAAGGCCACGGGCCCGTCCGGCGCCATCGTGTTGGGCCGGGCGACCTCCATGATCAACACGCCGCCG
>Ga0315287_10008294_pt1 | contig 10482 bp, 6 predicted proteins | sample YL17G11_0_MG_FD_205037 | JGI IMG/M metagenome (GOLD analysis project Ga0315287, IMG submission 205037) | Sediment microbial communities from Yellowstone Lake, YNP, Wyoming, USA - YL17G11_0 | ecosystem: Environmental > Aquatic > Freshwater > Lake > Sediment | place: USA: Wyoming | collected...
AAGGCAGCGAACAACGGACATCGGGGCTTAAATATCCCGAGGAATCTTCTGGAAAGTAAATTATGAACGGCAATAAAATGAAAAATGGTCTATCACAGCAAATTTTTCAACAGCCTGCTAGGGAACTGCAACTAAAATATCATCTGGCCATAACATACTTTTTTAAAGCGCTGTTTGAATTCGGGCGTAAAAGGGGCTGCAGTTTTGTTATTATTATTGACGACATCCAGTGGATCAACTCTGCAAGCCGCGAGGCATTAACTTTTTTCCTAGACCAGATCTCTGCGGAGTCATTGAAGGGCATATTTCTTGTTTCCAGGGACGACTATGACTTACAAAAAATGCTACCCAAGGTCCGGCATTCTTCCATAATCCTTCTCGGACCCTTGACGGAATCAAGCTGCAGCGAATTAATCGATAAATCGGTCGGCCAAAATATCATACCGTCTCAACTGATAGATGCCATTCTCAGTCTCAGCCAGGGCAACCCCTATTTTTTGGAGGAAATCATCCTTTCTCTGTACGAACGCAGCATAATAGACTTCGAATCCGGGCAATGGAAATGGGTCGGACAGACCGGGCATTTGCCCATACCGACCACTCTTGAAAGCCTGCTGCTCAGCCGGGTTGATTGTCTCCCGAAGAATATCAAGGTGACCATCCATGTGGCATCGGTGCTGGGTCGCAAGCTGGACCGCAAAATACTGTTGGCAATCCTGGAGAGACTAGGTTTCGACCATGAAGATACGGAAAGCAACCTGTCGCTCCTCTACCGGCTGGATTTCCTGAATGAAGATAGTTCCGAACCTGACGTGCTTTTTTTCTCCCAGAACCTTTTCCAACATGTGGTTTATCAATCAATACTAAAGGGCAACCGCGAAATCCTGCACGAAATGGCCGCGGAAAACTATAAAAAAATGGCCAAGGGAGATAACAAATATTTCTCGTTCGTCGCCCACCATTATCTGCACTCCAGTCGTCCTATGCTAGCGCTCAGCAGCCTGGTTTCAACGGTCAAGCAATTCGTGGCTGAGTTCCGGAGTGAAGAGGCTCAGCCTTTCGTGGACCGGGGCCTGGAACTTCTGGCCACCAAGGAAGAAAAGGAAGGATTGTATGCGGAAGACAAATTTTTTATTTGGGTATTACTAGTCGAAAAAGCTAAGATCGCAGAGATTCTGAATGACCACCAAGGTAGAAAAGACATTTTGGACAAATTGATGCAAATGGCGGTTTCCGACGGCGACCCGCAAAAAATCGCGGAAATAAAAAACCGCATCGCCTATTATGCAATCCATATGGGCAAATACGAGCAGGCAATTACGGCTTCGCAGGAAATACTGAAAATGCCCGAAATTGAGGGGACCATATATTACGCAAATGCAATTCGTTATCTGGGCCTGAGTTGTTTTAACCTGGGCAATTATCAGGAAGCGGAAAAACATTTAAGACATTCCCTGGAAATACGCTCCGTTCTCCATGACTCCCAGGGCGAGGCGAGGGATCTGAGCAGTCTCAGCATGGTGCTCTGGCGGCATGGCGAATATGAAAATGCAATAAAAATCCTCAAGCGCTCCCTGGAAATTCGGCAGAAAAGAGGAGATTTGCGGGGGTCGGCGCACGACCATAACAACATGGGACTCAATTGCTGGGCAATGGGAGATTTGCAGAACGCTAAAAAAAATTATATGCGCGCGCTCGAAATATACGGGCAGATTGGAGACCGCAGAAATGAGGGTAATGCCTTGTCCAATCTAAGCCTCTTGCTGCTTAATGAAAACGACCTCGACTCTGCAATTGATTATGCGCGCCGCTCCTTGGATTGGAGCAATCGATATAAATTGTTCAGACTCAACATCAATAGCCGTATATATCTGGCCAAAATCATGATCGAAGCCGAGGAAAATCCCGACTTGGACAAAATATTGCCTTTGCTGGAAAGCGCGATTCAGGACGCCCAGAATACCGAATATTTCCAGGCGGTATTGGATGGCGCTTATAACAAGGCCGAGCTGTTTCGAAAAGCGGGACGACTGCCCGAAGCCTATGAGATCTCCTGCCAAGCCATGCAGTTGATGAAGCAACTGGTTACCGGCGATGAAGAGATTTTCTGGGTTCATTATCAAGTTGCCATGGAGCACGGGAAAAAAGAAGAAGCCCTGGAGACTTTGGCCAAGGCCTTGGAATTTATCAAAGAGCGGGGCAAAAAGATAGTTAACAAGGAAGCTCAAAAGATGTATATCTTAAACAACAGGACCAGAATGCGGATTGTGGAATGGCATAAAAAATGGTTTAGTTAAGCGCAAAAAAATTTGCTTTCTAAAATCAGCGCAGGAATGACCAACCCCTACCAATGGGCAAACTCAGTCTTCGGCCAAAACGACGCAACCAACGAACTCTGGGGATTTCAGAGGCTGTCGCTGAAATCGGTCATTGCCCCGATTCCCTGAACAAGTTCAAATTATCATGGATGACCTTGAACAACTGCAGAACTTTTGAAAATGACAGTGGAGGTTATGGCCCTGGTAAACGGGACTGAGAGATACCTTAGTTGTCCTTGCACTTGTCAGCAGTTAGTCGCGTTTATGGAACATAGATGCCTTTCCACAAATTGGACCAAGCCTAAAGTTAATCTTTTGGGCAAGCCAAGTCCATATCTTTTGTAGCATTAGCATTCAAACGACCCCCTTTGGGGGCCGCTTAGGGTGAATGATCCAAAGAGAAGTAAAGCCAGCCGTTATCCAGCGAACTTTCCTAATCCGTAAACCCAGGTTCAATTTTGAAACACTTTCCTCCCAGTCTAGCTTTCCAGGATTTTTTCCGCCTTGCCCTTGTCAACATCCATAATATATTGGATGCCGCTGATTTCAGCTGCTTCATGAGTGAGCGCGGCAATGTCATCTCTAGAAACATATTTCAAGGAGAACTTTCGGCAACCGGCCATGAGCTGGCGCAGTCCCTGGGCCAGGCGCTCGTAATAGGTATAGAGCCCGAGCGCGCCCGCGGGGATTTTTTCAAATTCCGCGTCTCCCAGTTCCTTGCGCAGGTGGCTGGCGGTCACGAAAATTTCGTCCTTGCTGGAGCCAAACCTTTCAATATATACGGGAAGCTGGTTCTGTTCGATGGCGCGGCCGATGGTCTTTCCCACCATGGCTGCGGCGATCGGCCCGCGCGCCATGCCCACCATTTTGGCAAAAGGCGCGGCCAATGCCAGCCCTTTGAAGATCTGGTCTTCAAAAGCAAAGCCTCCGGCAACTGCGATAGCCGGGAGATGCTCTCCCTTGTCCGCGAGTTTTTTGGCGTATTGATAAAGCAGGGAATGCAGTTCCACGGGAGGCATGCCCCATTCGTTCATCATCCTCCAGGGGCTCATGCCCGTGCCTCCGCCCGCGCCGTCAACCGTGAGCAGGTCCAGCTTGTATTTGGATGCGAACTTGACGGCCATTGCCAGAGCCGCGGGCCGGTAGCAGCCGGTTTTGAGGAATATATATTTCGCGCCCGCCTTGCGCAGTTCTTCGATGCGCTTGGCGAAGGACTCCTCGGAAACCATGCCCACGCGGGAATGACGCTCGAATTCCTTGAAAGCCCCCCGCTCAAACGCCTTGATGACATCGGGATCAGTGGGGTCTGGGAGTACGATATAACCGCGTTCGTAAAGCATTTGGGCTTTTTTCAGGTCCCTGATCTTGACCTCGCCCCCGATATTTTTCGCGCCCTGCCCCCACTTGAGCTCCACGCACTTCACGCCCAGCTTTTCAATAGCGTATTCCTGAACCCCCAGCCGGGTGTCTTCAACATTGGCCTGGACTATAATCGCGCCGTAGCCGTCGCGCTGGTAATCCTGGTAGAGCTTGACCCGCCGCTTGAGGTCCACGGTATTGATGACCTTGCCGTTCTTAAGCGCGGTGCCCGGGTCCATTCCCACCACATTTTCGCCGATGGTCAGCCCAGTACCGGCCAGGGCGGAGCCGATCGCCAGCCCCTCCCAGTTGTTCTTGGCGATGTCGGTGGAACCGATCCCGGGGATGATCCAGGGATTGCGGAATTTGATCCCCTGGTCGTGTCCGATCACGACTTCGAGGTTGACTGCGGGAAAGATCGCCTTGTCGCTGTCCGCTTCCACGCCCTGGGCGCCGATCACGCCCCCCATGATGTTGAAATGGGAATAGTCGACCGGGAAGTGCTTTTCGGCCGCGGTGGTGATCACTCCGAAGGGCTGGGGGTAGATCACCTCGTGACCGCGGTAGGCTGATTTGCCGATCTCGCACATACCGATGCAGCCGTCCACGCAGGTGACGCACATCCCCGAGGTCGGGACAATCGATCCCTCGGTCCGGTTTTTGGTCAGGGTAGCGGCGGTGGCGTTTACTTTTGAAAGTGACATATAAGTTCTCCTTTCTAATCCTTTTTTATTTCACAAGCCACGCACGGGTCCATATAGCACATCATGTCCTTGAAACGCTCCTTTTCTATGCAGGGCGGGCTCAGGTTCGCGCAGGCATTGCAGACCGCCTTTTCCGGCTCGGTGTAGGTGCACCGGAGTTGGCAGGCCGGGCAGATATAAATGCAGCCCCCGCAGACGCGGCAGGCATCTGACTTCACATTAAAGGGGGTGGCGATCTTCCTTTTGTTGCCGCGGTTGATGAAGCCGATCGCCTTGGCCATCATCTGTTCCTCGCACATGCGCACGCAAAGTCCGCAGAGGATGCAATTTTCGTACTCCTGCTTGAAGCGCACCTTTGAGACTCCCCACTTTGAGGCCAGGTCCTGGATGACTTTGGATTGCGGGCAACTGGCGAGCAGGAGTTCGATCACCATTTTACGGGCGCTGACCACGCGCCGGGAATGGGTTCTGACCACCAGGTTTTCCTCGGCCGGGTAGGTGCAGGAAGCCACCAGTTTTGAACGGGGAGGCTCCCCGATCTCCACCAGGCACAGCCGGCAGGCGCCGTAAGGACTCAAGCCGTCGTTATGGCAGAGGGTGGGAATTTCAATTCCGTAAAAACGGGCGGCCTCGAGCAGACTGGTCCCCTTTTCCACCTGGACATCGATTCCGTTTATTTTCAGGTTCAGCATGATCCTTCCTTGGTCAGGGAAAGCAGCTGTGATTTGTCGGATTTGGATTTTTCTTGCTCTTTTTTCGCCAGCTCCAATTCGCAACGCAGGCAACGACGGGCTTCATTGACCGCGCCGTTTTCAGTCAAAGCCAGGTCCACTTCCCTGAAATTTTTGCAACGCTCTTTGACCGGGAGCGTTCTTATCTTCACACGGCTCGCGGTTAATAATTCTTCCTCGGAAATTTCAACCGGCTCGATATATTTTGAAGGCCGGGTGACTGAATAGGTCCGGGAAATAATTTCTCCATTGAGATACTGGGCAATGGACTTCGCGGCGATTTTGCCCGCGGCCATGGCATCTATGACTGTTTTCGGTCCGGTGACCACATCGCCTCCCGCGAAAATGCCCGGCTCCTTGGTGGCCATTGTTTCCGGGTCGACTTCGATGGTCTTCCATTGCGAGACGATTTTCTGCGACTCTCCGGTCAGGAAAGAGGTGTCGGTTTCTTCGCCCACCGCGACGATCAGGGTGTCAAGGGGCACGGTGGTTTCGGAACCCGGGACGGGGACAGGTTTTTTCCGGCCGTCCTTATCGAACTCGCCGAGTTGCATCCTGGTGAATTCAAAACCCGTGATATGGTTGTTTTTGGCAATTATCTTGCTGGGCGCGGTCAAAAATTCGATCTTAACGCCCTCTTCCAGCGCAGCCTCCACCTCCTCTTTCATGGCGGGCATTTCCGCCCGGGTGCGGCGGTAGAAAATGGTGACCTGGGCGGACTCGGAAACCCGGGCCACAACCCGGGACGCGTCTATGGCCGCGTTGCCGCCTCCGATGATCCCGATCCGTTTTCCGACCTTTACTTTTTTCCCCAGGCTGACCGCCTTGAGAAAATCCAGGGCATCGATCACACCGCCCGCGGACTCGCCGGGGATCTTCAATTTTTTCCCTTCATGCGCGCCGGTGGCGATGAATACGGCGTTGAAGCCGTCGCGCTTTAATTTTTCTAGGGTGATGTCTTTCCCCAATTTGGTGTTGGTCTTGATGTTCACGCCCAGACTTTTGATCGCCTCGATTTCATAATCAAGGACCTCTCTGGGCAGGCGGTAAGACGGTATGCAGACCGCAAGCATGCCTCCGGCAACCGGCAGCGCCTCAAAGACCGTGACCTGATATCCCATCCTGGCCAGCGACCAGGCCGCGGCCAGTCCCGCGGGCCCGGAACCGATGACCGCCACTTTTTCCGGTTTGCTGGCCACCATGGGCAGGGCCGGCCGGTATTGTTCCTTGAGCGCCTGGTCAGCGGCAAAGCGTTTAAGCGCGCGGATGGCAACAGCGTCCCCGCTCTCCCCGGCCCGGCACTTGGACTCGCAGGGATGAGAGCAGACCCGGCCGCAGATGCCGGGCAGGGGGTTGTCCTGGCAGATGACATCATAGGCGGCGCGGAATTTGCCGTGGGCGATGTGGGCGACATACACCGAGGCCTCGGTGCCGATCGGGCAGGTGTGCTGGCAAGGGGAAGAAACAATCTCCTTGCATACCGTGGCCGGGCACCTTTTCTTGGTGATGTGCTCGAGGTATTCGTTTTCGAAATAGCGGAGCGTGCTCAGGACCGGATTGGGCGCGGTCTGTCCCAGGCCGCACTGGGTGGTGTCCTTCACCGCCTGGGCCAGTTCTTTGAGGAGCGCCAACTGCTCCAGAGTGCCGCGTCCTTCCGAGATGTCGGTCACGATTTCCAGCATCCTCTGGAGCCCTTTGCGGCAGGTGAAGCATTTCCCGCACGACTCGTCGAGCAGGAAGGCGAGGAAATATTTGGCGATATCGACCATGCAGGTGTTCTCGTCCATGACGATCATGCCGCCGGAGCCCATGATCGCTCCGGCCTCGGCGAGTTTTTCGTAATCGATGGGCATGTTGAGCATGTGCCGGGGAATGCACCCCCCCGAGGGTCCGCCGGTCTGGATGGCTTTGAATTGACGGCCTTTGGGGATGCCGCCCCCGATGTCAAAAATGATCCGGCCCAGGGTGGTGCCCATCGGCACTTCCACCAGGCCGGTATTGTTGATCTTTCCGACCAAGGAAAATATTTTGGTGCCTTTGCTTTTTTCAGTGCCGATTTTATTAAACCAGCCCGCGCCGTTGTTGACGATCAAAGGCACATTAGCCCAGGTCTCGACATTATTGATGTTGGTGGGTTTGCCCCACAGCCCTTTCTGGGCCGGGAAGGGAGGCCGCTGCCTGGGCTCGCCGCGCTTGCCTTCGATGGAAGCAATCAAGGCGGTTTCTTCCCCGCACACGAATGCGCCCGCGCCCTGGTTTATTTTAATGTCCAAGCTGAAGCCGGCTCCTAAAATATCTTCGCCCAGCAAGCCGGACTTCTGGGCCTGGCCGATGGCGATGCCCAGGTTTTCAACCGCGAGCGGGTATTCGCTCCGGACATAGACCACGCCTTTTTGCGCGCCGATCGCATATGCCCCGATTATCATCCCTTCCAGCACGGAATGCGGGTTGCCCTCGAGCAGGCTCCGGTTCATGTAGGCGCCCGGGTCGCCTTCATCGGCGTTGCAGATGATGTATTTTAGGTCGCCCTTGGAATCGCGGCATAGTTCCCATTTGGCGCCCGTGGAAAAACCAGCCCCCCCTCTCCCGCGCAGTCCGGAATTTTTTATTTGCTCAATCACCTGCACGGGGTCCATTGAGGACAGGACTTTTCCGAGCGCGGAATAGCCGCCGATCGCCAGGTAATCATCAATGCTGGCGGGGTCAATGACGCCGTTGCTGCCGAGCAGGACTCGTTGCTGGAGGTTATAGAAAGGCACGTCTTTTTCGAATTGTATTTTATCGCCGGTGACGGGATCTATATATAGCAGGCGCTCGATGATTTTTTCTCTGATGACGGTCTGTGAAATTATTTCCTCAATATCTTCAGGCTTGACCCGTTGATAAAAAATATCCTGCGGCTTGATGACCACGATTGCGCCTCTTTCGCAAAAACCGTGGCAGCCGGTGGTCTTGATCCTGATTTTTTTGCCCAGGTTGCGTGAACGGACCGCGGCTGCGAACCCGTCCGCCACCTTGATTGCTCCCCAGGCGCAACAGCCGGTCCCGCCGCAAATGGTAATTACCGTATTATCCGAGGGTTGTTTTTTTATTATTTCAGAACGCAGTTTGTTGAGTTCGTCCGGATTTCTTAGCTTTGCCATTATATCCTTTTTTATCCTTATGATTTTTTCTAACTTCTTCCATGGTCAAATACAGCTTGGACTTGGTCATCTGGCCGTGATAAACGCCGTCGATCACCACGATCGGGCCCAGCGCGCAGGCGCCCAGGCAGTTCACGGTTTCGAGCGTGAACATTTTATCCTTGGTGGTCTCGCCGGGTTTTACGCCCAGGATTTTCTGAAGTTCGTCCACGATACGCGGCGCACCCCGGACATGGCAGGCGGTTCCCAGGCAGGCGGTGACCACATGCCTGCCCCTGGGTTTTAAGCTGAAGGCCTTGAAAAAGGTGGCCACCCCGTAAACATCCCGCAAAGGGATATTTAATTCCTGACTGACGGTCCTGAGCTCCTCTTCCGGCAGCCAGTTATTCTGGTTTTGAATGTCCTGCAAAAGGGGGATCAGGCAGCCCTTTTTGCCCTGATATTTTTCAATAATCCCATAAATCCCTTTGCCGTTTTCCCGATTTTTTCTTGCAGCTTCTGCTACCATTTTGATTTCCTTTCTATTTTTTTGAGTTTGTTTTTTATTGGATAACTATTGGTACTCTTCACAGTGCCAGACCCCGCCCTCGGGTTTGGGGTAGCTGCAGCTTGGGCAATTTTCACAGTTGCTGCACAGCCCTTTGCTGGAAAAGGTTTCCTTAATCCCAAGATCGGGTCGCGAAGCCGAGTCGGCCTGGTTTTTTTTCTGGACGTTTTGCTCAGAGACGCCGCTATAGAGGTCAAATTCTTCACATTGGACCACGGCTGACCCGTTGTGTCTCGGGAATGTGCAATGGATCTCATTGTTGCAGGTGGTGCAAATCCCTTTTTTCTTTTTCTTTTTTTTCATTGCCTGCCTTTACCTCCTGATTTTTTCAGCTGTTACAGAGGGGGTATAGAGCAATTGCCATACCAGTTGCCGGGAATTGAATAAAGGAAACGGGAAAATTCCAATAAAATAGATATAATTCAGCGGGTTAAACGATAAATATTTTTTCCTTTTTCAAATGAAAGGCAAAAAAAGCAGGTTTTTTCCATAGAAATATCGGGGAGATTTGAACCAGTTGGGGAGAAATTCCCCGGCTTATCTGTTTAAATATTAAGGCGAAATTTAGCGGGCGATCCGGATTTTTTTATCTGGGGCCAGACCCTTTAAGTTGAATTTGCGAAAGTTTTTCCCGCAAGGTCTTGCGGTCAATGCCCAGAATTTTTGCGGCATTGGTTTTATTGCCGTTCACGCTTGCTAAAACATTTCGAATATATTCCGCTTCCACTTCCGCCAGTGTTCTGTTCAAGCTGGTTTCCCGGGAAGCGGAGAAACGCATCAGGGCGGGCAGGTCGGGCGCATCGATCATCTCGCCATCGGCCATGATCATTAATTGATAAATAACATTTTTCAGCTCCCGGACATTTCCGGACCAGTGGTAGTTCTTAAAGATTTGAAGCGCGTTTTCCGAGAAATAAATCAGGGGCTTGTCCAAGTCCTTGGCAAACTTGTTGATAAAGTAGTTGGTCAGCAGCAGGACATCATTGCCCCTTTCCCGCAATGGCGGAATCTCGATGGTGATGACGTTGAGCCGGAAGAACAAATCCTCCCTGAAAAATCCTTTTTTCACCAGATTGGTCAGGATTTTATTGGTGGACGCCAGGATCCGGACATCCACTTTCTGGGGCCGGCTCAGTCCCACCATGTAGACCTCTTTGTCTTCCAGGACTCTGAGCAGCTTGGTCTGCATGGAAACGCTCGTCTCGCTTATCTCGTCCAGAAAGATGGTGCCTTTGTCCGCGGTCTGGAAAAAACCGGCCCGGGACTCGCTGGCCCCGGTGAATGCTCCCTTGACGTGCCCGAAAAGCTCGCTTTCCAGCAGGTTCTCCGGGATGGCGCCGCAGTTCACGGGCACAAACGGGGCGGAGGCGCGGTCGCTGCTGTAATGGATGGCCCGGGCGATCAGTTCCTTGCCGGTGCCGCTTTCGCCGGTGATGAGCACGGTCGCCGCGGTGGCCGCGGCCTTGTTGATGGCGCTGAAAACCTTCTGCATGCTTTCCGACTCGCCGACAATCCCCTCATGGGGACTGGAAATTTTCTGGGGCCGGCGCTGGGCGGATTTCTTGATCCTCAGTTTTTCCAGAGCGCGCTCCACCGCACAGAAAAGCTCATCGTCCGTGAAAGGCTTGGAAAGGTATTCCTCGGCGCCGCTCTTGACCGCATCCACTGCGCTGTCTATGG